>Ga0224497_10001144_pt1 | contig 17226 bp, 17 predicted proteins | sample SF_Jul11_sed_USG_4_FD_167970 | JGI IMG/M metagenome (GOLD analysis project Ga0224497, IMG submission 167970) | Sediment microbial communities from San Francisco Bay, California, United States - SF_Jul11_sed_USGS_13 | ecosystem: Environmental > Aquatic > Marine > Sediment | place: USA... | reverse complement strand
CGGAACTCTTCCGCCTGGAATTGGGTGTCGAGATCGTTCGAGCCATGGGGCACAAATATATCGACAGTGATCGGCCGGGCCATGGCGGATTTCTAGTAAATGAGTCTGTGGGCCTTATTCAATTATCCGAAGGGACGGTGGAAAAAGTTTCATCAGCTCTCTGCGGCCTTGTACCCGAAGCGGGTGCCGCGGTGTGTGCCGTTGTCGAAGAAGCAATGGATGCGGTCTGGAATCAAGCTCTCGTGCCCCTTATCCGGTGGGGAGCTACGACAGGATTACATGCAGGCTATAATCAAGCTATGGATCAGGGGAAATTAGCCCTTCAGCAGGGGAAACTTCCCCGTGACCTTCGAGCCCAAACCCCTCATCTTCAGGGCATCTTGAATATCCTCTCCAAGGATCTTTTACTTCATCTGGCTGATACGAATTTAAAGGATACGAGAGACGCCTTAAATTTTTTCAATGGCAGCGTGACCCAATTGGCCACTGCCGTGAATGTCCGATAACTCTCTAAAACCGGCCTGGCTCCTGATCAGGAGCCAGGCCGATATTTTTAGTTCCTCGGCTGTTCCCCTTCAATACCCCGTCTCATTCCTTGACATCCCCGCATCGTTCCCGTTTCATAGGGCATCCCTTAACCATTCCGGTGTGTTTCACAAAACTGGGATTTCTGTTGAACCCTGTGCCCTCAAGAAACGACTCATCAGGTAACAACTCATATTTGGGGTTTTTCAAACAACGGTGCGAAAGGAAAAATTCATGCATGTTTCTCTCTCCAAAAAACTTCTGAGTGTCGTGTTGGCCAGCGCCCTTTTGAGTCCACTCCTGCCAGCGCACGCCAATGAATCGGTTAACAATCAAACCGTCACTTTGGAAAAACTCGCCTATTTTCTCACCCCAGGAGGAGACAATATTCAGCTCCAACCAGGCTCCTATCAGATCGATCCCACGGCAGACAGCCTACAAGTTAGTCCTACTGATAAGAAAACACCATCTTTTGAATTGGCTATTACCATGGATACCCATGAACAGGATCTGTCTGAACCGACGGCGGTCTCAGTCCCTGGGTTGCCCGAAACTGATTCATCCGACCGGCATATATTGGCGTTGTTCATGCCAGGTGGTCTGGTCTATGAAGCAGCGGGCACGTATAGCGGAATCCGCTCTCGTGATATAGATCCTCAATCCCTCATCACAGATCCGATGGATATCTATTTGGAAAAACCGGTGCATTTCCTGACTCCGGATGGGGAGGGGCTTGAAGTACTGCCCGGGACCTACTCGGTGGAAAGTGCCGGACAAGGTATTCGGTTGGTCACTCCTGAAAAGAAGGAGGGACTACTTTTGGAAGCTCATCCGGACAAAGTTGAATCGGCCCTGGACACCTCCGTGGCCCTATCATTACCAGGTGAGGCCGAACAAGAAGCCGATCTGCATTATATTGTTCTGATGGCTCCTACTGGAGAAAGCCTCCAAGCTTTTGGAACCTATAGCGGGATTCATCAACGGGGATTCTTTAAAAATATTGCCAAGAAAGCTGGGGGAACGATTAACAGGGCCAGAACAACCGTCAATCGAGTCGGACAGGGCGCCAGGCGCACAACCCAACAAATCGGGAAGGGGGTTCAGCAGACGGGACAGAATGTTGGTCGCTTTGCACAAAAAACAGCGCTGGAAGCCAAAAAAGCTGCCGAATGGGCAGCTAGACAAGCCGCACAAGGAGCGCTGATCGCCGCCAAAGCGGTCTGCAAAGCCGGGCTGACGACCACTCGCATTGCAGCGGAAGTGCAGGCCAAAATCTTAGGGCCGATTATTGGAGCACTCACGAAAGCCTTGCAGCTTGATAAAGCCCAGGCCGCTCTCCGCCAGGCGATTAACACGATCAAACAGCAACAGGGACCCGCCATTCAGCAAGCGATCAACGCCGGCTTAACGCTGGCCGATCCGAAAAATGCCAAAACCGTCAACCAACTCATGGATCCGAATCGGATGTGCGAACAACCAGCGGCCACGGTTCAAAATACTTTTCAAAAGATGGTCGGTGCACCATTACGCGCCGCGCTGACCGCATCACAAAACGCGAATCCCTCTCAAGTCCGTTCCCGCGGGTCAGTAGCCTCGGCGAGTATTGGCATTGGGGGCAATTTGGCCAAAATTGGCGGAGGCGAATTGGGTGTCAGCCATGCATTTGATTTTGTGAATAAATCCCATTGGTACTTGGACTTAGCCGCCATGGTGAAAACCAACGTAGGCGGCGGCGGCGGCGTGTCAATTGGCATCTTTCCCAAAGTGAACCCCGATACCGTCGGCGGGTGGTTCCTTGGAGCAGGCGTTGGGTTTCCTTTCCCACACCCCAAGCTCGCCAAAGTGATGGATGCGGGCCTGGATGTGTACTTTGACTTCCCCTTACGGATTGAACCCCCGTTCAAGCCTAAGTGGGATATGACTTCTCCGAAATTCTTCTTGGATCATTTTCAAGGATTCGCCATCAGTGTCGGAGCGGGGAAGAGCATTTCCCCAGTCGATATTGCCCTGAAAGCCGGCGTCGGCATCCGATTGAGTAAAGAATAGAAAAGAGATTGGTAGTCCAGATGATTCGGCCTGGCTCTTTTTGATAAGAGCCAGGCCGGTCGTTTTTAAGCCATGAACCCAATTAAGGGCATCTCTAAAAACTCCTGACAAAATGCTTCAATTCTGCGATGCTGCGCTTCCAAGGAGGAAGCACTATGTCGACACTGCACCAACTTGGATTCTTTGATGTCACCACGCGCTATGAGGCTCTCAGTCAACAGGGCGATCCGTTAGAACAATTGGCTCAGGTGGTCCCCTGGGAGGCGTTTCGTCCGGCCTTGTCGAACGTCCTCCGCCGCTCCAAGCGGAAACAAGGCGGTCGCCCTCCCTTTGATGCCGTTTGCATGTTCAAAGTCCTTGTCCTGCAAGCCCTCTATAACTTATCCGATGATCAAACGGACTATCAGATCCGGGACCGTCTGTCATTTATGCGATTCCTCAGGCTCGATCTCGACCAACGCATTCCCGATGCCAAGACCATCTGGCCGTTTCGGGAAACCTTGGCGCAAGCGGGCGTAGTGGACACGCCGTTCGAGCAATTTGACGGGTATCTGGCTGCCCAGGGGCTGCATCCCCGTGGGGGTCAACTGATCGATGCCTCACTGGTGCCGGTGCCAAAACAACGGAACACGCGCGAGGAGAACGCCACGGTGAAAGCTGGCGAATGCCCCTCAGCCTGGGAACAGCACCCAGCTAAACGTCGACAGAAGGATACGGACGCCCGCTGGACCGTCAAGCATGGGCAAAATCACTATGGCTACAAGAATCACGTGAATGTGGACAAACAGCACAAACTCATTCGGCGCTATACGGTGACGGATGCTGCCGTGCATGACAGCCAAGTGCTGGAAGACGTGTTGCAACCCGAATCTGCTGGACGGGGCGCGTGTGGGCTGATTCGGCCTATCGCTCACAGGAGACCGAAACCCTGCTCAAAAGGCACCACCTCCGTTCACACATTCAGGAAAAAGGGTATCGGGACAAACCGTTGACGTCTCAGCAAACGGACCGGAATCGGCGCCGAGCGCGGACGCGAGCTCGCGTGGAGCATATCTTTGGTCATCAAGTGACGGCCATGGGCGGGAAGCTGCTTCGAACGATTGGCGTGGACCGGGCTCGAGCAAAGATCGGGCTGAAAAACCTAGCCTATAACTTCCAGCGGTTTTTGTTCCTCACCGCCCCCAGTCGGTGGCAAGTGGCCTAACAAGGGGAGAAGGGAGTGCTTTGAGCAGAAATAAGCCATCAGCCAGCTTCTCACCCGCTACGACCAGGGCGTTCTGCCCATCTCCCAGGCAGGCGCGGCAAGAGACGTCAACAAAACAGTAGGTTTTTAGAGGTTCCCTAAAAGTGTTCCCTGAGTTTTGTAAGAGATAATTGCGGAAGAAGTACAAATTCCCAGAGCTTTTTAGATTTTTGGAATTTAGTTTTAGAGGAGAGGGATATGGAATTTTTCGCGGGTTTTTCTTGGGCAGTACCAACAGCATTTGCTGATGCCGTAGCCCTATGTCGTTTTGAACAAGGTGACACATTGTATGATACCCGAAAAGCCTATGAAGAAAGCTGGGCCGAAGCCACGAAGCATATTCATTATTGGTTACAAGTTCGGTATCCCTCTCATGCCAAAACAGTTGCAGGCGAATCTTCTGGTGGTGTTTTTGAAAAAAATTGGGGTTCTGAAGTACGAGTAGCCCTTTATGAAAATTTCAAAAAGGTAGGAGACGCCCCAATTCAAAAAACACAGGGCAGATTATATACGACACTATGGACCGGAAACATCAAGATTTTACAAATGGAATATCAAACGCCAACCGTCCCATTAAACGTTCAAGAGGTCAACCGGAAATTACAAGAAACAGAAAATAAGGCTGTTAAATTTTCTACAGGCAATCCTGTTTTCGTGATGGCACGCGATCTTTCCAATAAAATCTCAAAAGCCAAATATTCAAAGGTTTTCGCGAAACTCAGAAATCATATATCCGGTGATCCGCAGATGCTGACTCCCAAATTAGCTGGATTAAATGACTGGAACGCCATTGCTCCCACAATCGAAATAGCCTTTTACTCCATCATGGATCTGAAACGAGAAGACTTAGAAGCGTTGGTTAAGGAGGCGGTGTATGTTCCCACGAAAAATGCAAAAAAGGAGATGTTTAAAATTGCTGCCCACGGAGCCATTTTCTGATGGACGCAATTATATTTTTAGTACAAGGGTCTGCTCCTGAGCCCTACCGTGTGACATTTACAAAAACTAAAAACAATTTAAATGCCTTCTGTACCTGCCCAGCAGGTGACAAAGGACAATATTGCAAACATCGGTTCGCTATTCTTTCCGGTAGCACTGCATCGATAGTAAGCGAAAATCAGGATAAAGTGGCCCTCGTACTATCGTGGCTACCCGGTTCAGATGTAGAGAAAGCTCTAGAGGAAGTAGCCGAAGCAGAACAGGAATGTGACCTCGCTAAAAAACGCTTAACTCTTGCCAAAAAGAAAGTGCCGAAAGCCATGAGATTGTAAAAAATTTCTCAGCTTGGGTCCTTTGTTTAATAATTCAACCTTCCACTAGTGTTGCCGATTACTTTAATCTCTGACGGTTGGACTGTTTCGCCTGAGCCCACGCCTACGCGGTAGAATGTTGTGAGATACATACGGTACAAAAAAGGTAGATGTGACCCCACATTCCCCCTTCCTCTCCCTCTTATTCATAGATCCAACGCCTGCTGCCTGGCCTCTTGAACGGACGCTCTAATTCATAGTCAGGCCTTGTTTGAGCGCAGTGAGCTAGTCCTCCATTATTAGGAACCCAATATTTCAACCATCCCCCCTGGCCTTGTGGTGGGGCCGAGCAGTGCAGCCGATCCCGGAGAAAAGGCGCGCATTGTTTGAGCGCAGCGAGTTTGCGCGCCGCCGGGGTTGGCGAACCGCGGAGGGAACCCGAAGGGCCACATCACGGCCAACCTGGTTTTGGCTACTTTTGCCGAAACAAAAGTGGCTCGGCCGCCGGTCCGAGAACCGGCATCTATCATAAATTTGAATCATTCCAGTTAATGAAATTGTAACCCCAAACAAATTGGGAATTATTTTGGATATTGATGGTTTTAGAAGGGAGAATTAATTTGGCTATTGAAACACTCGTGGGACTACAGGTCGTGGACGATAAGGGCTACAAATCGTATCGCGACGAGATGACGCCCATTCTTGAACGCTACGGCGGAGGATTTGGCTACGACTTCAAGATTGCTGAAGTGCTGAAGACTCAGACCACGGCCCCGATCAATCGGGTATTTACCATTTCTTTCCCTAACCAGGGCGCCCGAGATGCCTTCTTTTCTAACGAAGACTATCTTCACATTCGAAAACGCCATTTTGAGAACGGCGTCACCCACACCACCCTCATGGCCTCTTACCAACTTTAGAGACAATGACTTCCACCTCTACACCACCATTCCTTCGTTTTTTCAGTAGCTTTATTTAGGATTTCCCGTTACCCTTAGGAGTCATTTTCTCAACGTACTATCCACTCTTGATGATCAGGATGAACAGGCCTGTTCTCGAATTAGGGGATATTCTATGCTGCATGTGTCAACGAAAGTTGAACAGGGCGCAGTGGTGCTTGAGCTTTCGGGGCGATTTGATTTTCCTGTTATGGAACATTTCCTTTCCACCTTGGAACATGCCCAAGCGACTCACCGTCCCCAGCATGTTATCCTTGACCTGGGTCAAGTGAGTTTTATCGACAGCATGGCCATAGGAAAAGTCGTAACCACGCGCCAACGGCTGAATCAAGCCTCCATCCGATTTACCTTGGCTGGCCAACGCGGTGAGGTGGATACGACCTTGAAAGACATGAATTTTGAAGGGATCGTTCCCACGGTTGCGACGGTGGAGGACGCTCTAGCCTTACCATCTTGGCAACATTCTCTATAAAGGAGTCCCTATGCCTGAGCAGAGTCCCAACCCATCACACATAACGATGACCGAAACAGTCCTCCGGTTTTATGTCTTTCTCGGGCAATATATTGATCGATGCTTAGATGCAGAGCACCGGCGATCGCTTCCGGAGCAGGAGTTTCAAAAACATTTGTCCACCACTCATGACCAGGTTGCCGAATTACTGGCCTCTAACCGTGTGGTGAAAGACAAAGCCGAAGTCGAGTTTCAACGCGTGACTGCCATGTGCCAGGAGTTCCTGAAAGATCCCGGCAGTGCCGACCAGTCCCGTGTCCTTCACGAGGAACGGGAAATTCTCAGGGTGAAAATGTTGACCTTGAGCGACCTGTTAGCCGTCTTTCGATCCGTGTAGGCAAGTTTGGAAAACAAAGGGCCCACCTTTCAGTATGGGACAGGCCAGGCGGCGTTCCGACGCTTGGCCGTCCTCACGTATTGCCTCATACGCTCCGGGCGTCCATCCGTCTGCGACCTTGCTGGACGAACCTTTTTAAACATTGCCCTTCCTCTTGATAATTTTAAAACTACTCATCCCGTGAATTCGATTTAAGAATGTTTGAATACCTCAAAAACCTTCTTTCTTAACCATTTTCCTTCCCTCTGCGATCCTTCTGCTTCCAGATTGACCGCCAAAAAAATCGTGTGGTAACGTCGACGTTCGGGTTTTCCCTAGGGGATGGAGGATTCCTCTACGTTGAGAATAAAGGAGCCTGAACCATTTCGACGATTTCCACTGATATGGCTGATTCAGTTGCTGAACATATTGCAGCGTTAGATGATGAGGATTGGGGTGTCAGAGAGGATGCTGCAGTGGCGCTCGGCCAATTTAGCGATCCTCGAAGTGTGCAGCCGTTGATTCGTGCGCTCCGAGATTCGGACCATGCTGTTCGGGTCGCGGCAACTTCCTCTTTGACCGCTCTGGGTCAACCAGCTGTCCTCTCTTTGGGATTTTGTCTCCACGATCCCAACCTTCAAGTCCAAGAAGCGGCAGCCTCTATCCTCGCCACTATTGCCGATGAGCAAGTGTACGAACCGTTGCTATCTGCTCTTCTGAATCCCAACTGGATTGTGCGCATGTCTGCCGCCAAAGGGCTCACTCGCCTGAAGGATCCTCGTTCGATTGATACGTTGATTTTAGTTCTCCAAGATAAAGTCCCAGCCGTCCGGGAGGAAGCCTGCCGGACAATTCAGGCTATAGGGGAGGCCAGCATTCCCCCGCTTCTTAAGGGATTGCAAGATCCCAATTGGAGAGTGCGATTGCGTGCGGTTGAAGCCTTGTCTCTCTTAAAACCTCAGACTGCTGTGGCACCCTTAATGAATCTTGTCGCGAACGATTCCGACTCCGCTGTCAGACAGGATGCCGTCCGAGCCTTAGGACAGATTGGTAATACCCATGCCATTCCTTTGTTATTGGATTCGCTCACGACGCCTTCATTACAACTGAAAGCAATTGAGGCACTGGGGAATTTGCGAGCAGTGGAAGCCCTTCCCCACTTGATCGCTCTCGTGAAATCGCTTCCTGCGGATGCCTATGAAGACCGTATGGAAGGCTGTACCGACCCTCAATACAAGCAGGAGCTCCCCCCCTTAGAGGCTGCCGTTAAAGCTTTGGGCAACATTGGCGATCCCCAGGCGGTCCCAGTCCTGATGCAGGCTTTGCACAGCACGTTGCTTCGCCAAGAAGCCGCGGAAGCCTTAACGCACTTTGGTTCAGCCGCCAAAACGCCCTTGTTACAACTGTTGAAAACCACAAAGAATGACAATCTACGTCGGCATGTGTTGGAATCCCTTGCATGCCTGGGATGGCGACCTGGACAAATTCGCCTCTAACTGATTGAAGATCTATGCCAAGAGAAACTTTCGAAACCATCATTTCTGAGCTGGATCACGAGGAAGACTGGCGGCGCATGCGCGCCACGTCCACCTGCATGAAGGGTGGGCCTAAAGCGGTAGAAGCCATTATCCAAGCGATCGGTCACGGAACCACGCATTATAAAATCGAAGCGATCAGAATGCTGGCACGACTTGGTGATCCTCGAGCGGGCCTCGCCCTGGCTGGCCTCATGAAAGACGAGGACGACGAGGTTCGCCAGGCCACCATGGATGCACTTGAACACCTGGCAGGTGTTCTGGACGAGCCCACCGCAGCCGCGCTGTTAGAACATTTGAAGGACGACCGCATTCAAGAACGCGTCACGGCGTTATTGGGGGTTATTCCTACATCGATAGGACCGCTTTCTGAACGACTCCGCGACCCTGATGAATCCATCCGCGAACGAGCCGCCGAAATTTTGGCAAACTTACTGGATCCCCGGTCGGCCGATGCCTTCGTGGATGCCATGGCTGATCCTCATCTTCGTGATCTGGCCACTGATACCTTGCGCAAACTCGGTGCCATCCGGGATCGCATTGAACAACTCCTCGACGATTTACGAGCCGTGGAAGAATCGGAATTAAAGGAAGGTGTTCGACAAGAAACCGTCATCCAACTTCATCGCATTGGACGACCGGCTGTCGAAATTCTGCTGGAATATTTAGACGATGACGACTGGATCGTGCGGGAAGCTGCGGCCGATACCTTAGGTAAAATTGGCGATGTTCGAGCCGTCGAGCCCTTGATGATCCGACTGAAATCCGACAATGACACGGGTGTAAAGGAGCATGCCTTGAAATCCTTGGGACTCATTGGTGATGCACGTCCCGTCGAGTTGTTTGTCGAGGTCATTCCTATTCGTCCTCTTCGCATTTTGGCCGTGGAGGCGTTAGAAAAAGTCAAAGATGTCGAAGTCTTGCGGCCTCATATCGAACTCTTTAAACGATTAAAAACCGACCGTGATGGACTCATTTCCTATAATTCTGGGGTTATCCTTGACAAACTGGAAGCCGCCACTGCACAAATGGAAATGGATGAAGAAGCTTGGGCTGGAAAGGAGACTGCATGACGGAACAGAATCAAGTCGATCCCTTGTTGTCGGCTCTTCGGGATGACAACGAATCATTACGGGATCATGCCGCCTCTCGCTTGGGAGAAGTTGGGTCAGAGGCAATCCCGAAGCTGATTGAAATGTTTTTGGAAGACGACTGTGTGATTCGCGAGGCTGCGACCAGTGCGTTGGTAAAAATTGGAGAACCAGCCGTAGATCCGCTGATCGAAGCCCTCAAAGACGATGAAGAATGGTCGGTCCGAGAACAGGCCGCCAGCGCTTTGGGGAAATTACGTGCGCACAAGTCTGTGGAACCGCTCGTTCATGCTCTGCGCCATGATAAGGACGGTGGAGTGAAGACTGCGGCTATTTGGGCCCTGGAACGTATTGGACACCCGGATGCCGTGCCTGGCTTAATTGATGCCCTCATGGATGCGACGCTTCGGGAAGATGCGGCCAGAGTGTTAAAAAAACTTGGGGACTCGCGAGCCACCACGGCCTTAGTCGAAGGACTGCATGCCTCAAATTGGATTGTGCGCCGGCATGCGGCCGAGGCGTTGGGAAAAATCGGTGACCCTGAATCATTGGATCCACTGATTGAGGCCTTGGCTGATGAAGATTGGTTGGTTCGCCGCAATGCGGCCGAATCACTGGCGCGTTTAAAAAATAACCGGGCCATCGATCCCTTGGTTCCCTTATTGGAAGATGAGAATGAAATGGTTCGGGATACGGTAGAGGGCGCCTTGTCGAGTTTGGGCTGGACTCCGAGTCCTTCAACATAACAATCATTCGTTCACATTTTTGGTTTTGTTCACTTTCTATCTGAGGATACATCATTATTATGGCAAATGAAGCACCGGCAAAACTCATCTCCATCGGCCCGAAATCCGGTACAAAAAAAGATGGGTTTAATCTTGTGACCGAAAAAGTCTCGATGATCAATCTCGAGACGAACCAAATCGAAGTGGAGTTGTTGGCCTACGACGGGAAAACCGTCCTCCTGGACGTTGGAGAAGAAGCTGTTGAGGATTTACACAAAATCAAAATTGGCGACGGCGCCACGCTTCGAGTCGTTGAAGAAGACGGCAAACGTATCGTCAAAAGTTTTCGTATTCGCTCCAAAGATCCCAATGTCGCAGCAGCCGATGCAGCTTTACTGGACCTGACCGATTCACATTGGCTCAATCGCAAACATGCGATTGAAGTGCTGGGGGAACTTCGGGTCGAAGCGGCCGTGAAGCCCTTGGTGGAGATGTTGAGTGATGAAGTCGGTGATGTCCGTCAACGTGCCTATGAAGCGCTTATTAAAATTGGAGCACCATGCGTACTTGACGTCGTACCGCTGTTGACAGAAGAAGAAGATGACCTTCGCCAATCCGCAACCGAAATATTGCGGAAAATCGGGAAGCCTGCCGTGGAGCCGTTGGCCCAGGCTTTAGGTGAAGCGGATGAGAAGCTGCAAAAACGGATTATGAAAGTCTTAGATCGAATGGGGTATAAGCGGAAATAAAAACGCGCAAACCCCCTTCTCGCCTAACTGGGCTTCAGGGGGTTTTTTCCAGCCGCCTTTCGACCGACCGAAACATAATAGAATCCCTGTTCGGCCATTCGCTGTGGTTCGTAGACATTCCGAAGGTCAATAAAAATCGGGGATTTAACCTTGGATCGAATTTGTTCAAAATCGAGATTTCGGAATAAATTCCATTCAGTAACTAAGACCACAGCATCTGCTCCCTCTACAGCATGATAAGCATCACGACAGGGAATGAGGGTTGGGTTCTCTCTCATCGAAGCTTCTAAGGCCTCTGGATCACAAACTCTTACGGCACATCCCTTTTCCATCAGCTGCCCCGCAATAGATAACGCCGGGGAATCTCGAATGTCATCGGTATTCGGCTTAAAAGCCAACCCTAACATGGCAATCGTTTTTCCCTGAAACTCTCCAACAGCTTCACGAATCTTCTCCACCATTCTCACCTTCTGCTCCTCATTAATTTTTCTTGTCGCTTGTGCCAGCGCCATTTCATAGCCAGCTTCTGCACCAATGTTGATGAGGGCTGCGGTATCTTTCCCAAAACAAGACCCTCCATAACCTGGACCAGCATGTAAGAATTTTGATCCAATCCGCTTATCCAAACCCATCCCTTTCGAAACCATCTGCACATCGGCACCAACCATTTCACAGAGATTGGCCATTTCATTAATAAAGGATATTTTGGTGGCTAAAAACACGTTTGAAGCATACTTGATAACTTCCGCCGTCCGAATGTCGGTGACGACAATAGGGGTTTCAATTAAATACAGCGGTCGATATAAATCTTTCATAATAGCCACGGCCTCAGGGCTGTCCGCTCCAATCACGACCCGGTTCGGTCGCATGAAATCTTCAAGTGCCGACCCTTCGCGAAGAAACTCAGGGTTGGAGACCACGGAAAAATTAATAGGACTGGTTTGGTTCTTTTTAATAATGTCCCGAACACGATCTGCCGTTCCCACGGGTACCGTCGATTTGTTGACCACAATTTTAAAGCCGGTCATGCGAGTCCCGATACTTTTGGCAACCTCGTCCACGAAAGAAAGGTCGGCAGACCCATCTGGACGGGAAGGGGTTCCAACGGCAATAAAGACGACCAGAGCCTCATCCACCGCTTTATGCAAATCACTGGTAAAACGCAGCCGTCCTGCGGTCACATTTTTTGTGACAAGTTCGGCTAACCCTGGTTCATAAAATGGCACTTGGCCTTTTTCTAAAGAAGTAATACGCCTCTCGTCTCTGTCCATACACAGCACATTGAGACCAAATTCGGCAAAACAGGCCCCGGTTACAAGCCCAACGTATCCAGTGCCAATAACGCTGATGTACATTTTGTCTTTCTCCTTAAATTTACGATTTAATGCTTATGTTTTTTCGGATTGCCCGACATTTATCTTAAGAGTCAGATTGGGATTATCTCATAGTAGCATTGCTTGACAGGCTATGGGGTGCCCACTAGAATCAAGGGAATTTCCTCAGAGAGCGGGAATAGCTCAGTGGTAGAGCATCGCCTTGCCAAGGCGAGGGTCGGGGGTTCAAATCCCCTTTCCCGCTCCAATTTCTTTTATCTTCCTTACCACTCCTCTCATCTCCCAGTTTGGTTTTTTTATTCTAGCCGATTTTCTTCATGTGTCTAAACCTCTGAGAGAAAAATGATCCACCAGGGTGGGGATTCTTCTTTCATATGAGAAAACTGCCTAGCCGTGAAACTACTGGGGACTCCTTCCCATAATGCGCCTCGTCGAATTTCCACATACCTAAACTTGGGAAATGTAGAATTTTCTTTTAGCGGAGTTGCCCTGAAAGGCTTGAGATCTCGAATTTTAGCTATCTTGGATAGGTCAAATCGTCCGCCAATAGGTAATGAGTTCAATGCCTTGAAGACATATCCAAAGATCTCCCGAATAGTATCTTTGGTAAATATTTGATTCCGAGGACGAAACTGATCATCCGCTAAGATCTGACTCAAGAGTTCCCAAAAGACTTCATCATCGATAGCCGATAACACCCCGACCCGACTTCGTTGAGAGATAAATCGTAAAAGTGCGACTGGCCCAACAATATCAAATTTCCAGGGAGGGAAGGTAAGCTCCCGCTCTTGATGAGAAACCTCCAACACCAATTCCCCTTCATATCGGCACAAACGGGAATCACCCCGGGTAGACCGGAGGTGTTCATGTATCAGTTGACGATCAACCCGGCTAACCTCATAGGCAAACGTGGGATTGGCGGGAGCATGGCACGTACACATCGTGTACTGCGATAAGGCACCTTTTACTTGGTCGAATTGCTCTAAATCCATCCCTCCCCAAAATTGATATTTCAATTCCTCTGCCGGAAAACTTTTTAAATATTGGTCACGATCCCGATTCTTATGGTAAACCCCTCCCACTCGGGAGCCAGGAGTGAGGCGATCAAAGGCATGCAAACGAAGCACGGTATTATTAGAGCGCAATTGGGGAAGATACTGGTCAACCAATTCCTGTTCAAACGTCAAATCACCAGCTCCAACATCCAACAATGACGGGGCCGGTGAATGAAGAAGGAGGTCATAGGGATTTCGTTCTTCGCGCAGCCAACGTTCCAATTCTTCGCTAGATAGATCCTCTGCAGCACTTTCGTTTTGCTCACTAACGGCTAATACTCCCCAGACCATGAGTGCACGAAGAGCTTTAGAGGGTGGTAAGCCCGTCAGCTCCTTTAAGGCTTGATGAATCTCCCTGGTTTTGATGTGCTGCCCAAACTGCTGCACTACGTCAAGCAATCGTTTCTGAAGACTTGGGACTAACGAAGCTTGTTGAATCGATTGAATAAGAAGAGGAAGTGTCGCTGCCAAGGATTCTGGAGCCATCAATTTTCGACTGGCTTCCCAATGTTGCGGGAAGGACTCTCGAATCGCTTTTATTCGTGTACGAAACTCTTGAATATCCAAGGTCTGATTATCCATAAAAAATACTTTCTAACGATTGACCAACCAAACTTCCTCAAGCTCAACCACCATAGTCACCCTTGATATGATGACACAAGAATTTTTCCGCTTGCCTATATTGCCCCAATGAGTGGACTATGTTACACCATGCCCCGTATGAGACCGATCAAAATCTCTCGATTGAAGCCTCTGATTTTCCTGTTTATCTTCAGTACGTTGTTCATGTATGGGCTTTTAGGATGTACGACCCTTCAAACGAAACCATCCTTTGAGGTCGGCCAAATTTACAATGTTTCTGATCAAACCCTTGTGACGGTTAAGGATCTCACTCCTTATCTTTTGGCGGCAGACGTTATTTATCTAGGTGAGGAGCATTACACACCTTCACACCTTGAAGCGGCACAAACGATACTGAATATTCTCCTTGCACACCAACGTCAGCCCAGTCTGGCCATGGAAATGTTTAGTTGGGATGGACAGCCTGGCCTGGATCGTTTTATTCACAACCCTGAAAGCACCCCCGAACAATTGTTGGAGGAATCCAATTGGAAGAATAATTGGGGTGGCGAATTTGCCGACTACCAATCATTGGTGACCTTTGCACAGTCGCATCAACTCAACCTCATCGCGCTGAATCCTCCTCGCCCTTTAGTGCGATTGGTGAAGACGCAGGGATTAGTCAAGGCTTTGGAAGATCCGGAAATGGAGAAATGGCCCATAGGCGAACTCGTGACGGATGATCCAGAATATAAACACCTCATATTTGAACAAATTGAATCCTGTCACACCGGCCTGCCGGATCATGTCTACCGACGGATCTTCGAAGCATCCATCTTTCGTGATGAGGGAATGGCGCACATCATCAGAAATTACTTGAATCACAAATCCCCTTCTGAAGGCCCCTTGGTTAGTTATACCGGAGGCGGTCATATTCAATACCATATTCCCATTCCCAAACGTGTGAAACGGACACAGCCTTCTGTCAAAACTGTCACCATTTATTTAGTGGCCTGGGATCCCTCCAAAGAGGAAGAAGTCCGAGCGGAACTCCAAAACGGAATTGCCGATTACCTCTGGCTCACACCTTTAGGTCCAAAGGGCCTTCAAGAACGATGTGGATAATGGTTATTTCAAGACGTCCCATTTTTTTCAACTAGAAGGAGGAACACATGGCTGACCCTATCGTCATTCCACAACGAGCGCCGTATGTCATGGACATGGAACCCGGGACGTATTATTGGTGTCAATGCGGCCGATCCAAAACTCAACCCTTTTGCGATGGATCGCACACGGGAACCGATTTATCGCCCATAGAAGTTGAAATCAAAGAAAAAAAGAAAGTGGCGTGGTGCGGCTGCAAACACAGCAAAAAATCCCCATTTTGTGACGGGTCTCATTCCCGCCTCGAACCTTAGATTACTGAAGTTCATGAATCTCACTTCCGAACGGGTGGTTCCCAATCAAACCATATTTATTGGGATTCGGTTTCAGGAAATATCAGCCGGGAAAGTCCATCATGATTTTACGTAATATCTACTACTCTAATGTACTTTAATTGCTTTCTGGAAATCTGGGTTGCATCTCAGAAATAAAATTGTCTACAATCCGGTGTTCTGAGTTAAAGTACGTTACGGAATCTAACAATCGGTTTAAGATTCTTTTAGTCAGAAAGTGAGGTTTTTCGTATGAGTCGCATTATCACGTTGAGTACGCTGTTCATGTTGGCAGCCGCTCCGGCCATGGCAAATGTCCCGGGCGGAGGGTATGAAGGGATTACAGGCATGTTCTATGGAACTATTGCTATAATCCTTGCGTATGGAGCCTACGACATCTACAAAACCTAACCCCTCCCTTTTCTCGCGACGTAACACCTGCAGCGAAGATTGTTGGTGCCTCTCTTTCTTAATGGGAAGAGAGGCAATCGTGTAGCTTATCCCTCCTGAGCCAATTCTTTGAGGATTGGCTGAAGCGTTTTCCACACATTCTGCACAACGATAGAGTAGCCTTCGGCAGTGGGGTGCAACCCATCCCCTTGATTTAATTGCCGATTCGTGGCCACCCCTTCCAAGAAAAATGGAATAAACGAAATCTTATGTTCATGGGCCAGCTGTACAAACAAGTTCGAAAACTCTTGTGTGTAGGCATCCCCATAGTTCAGGGGAAGGCGCATACCCGCTAATACGACAATGACCCCTTCGGCCTTTAGGCCTTCAATAATCGCGTTGAGATTTTTATACGTTTCTTGTAAGGGTTGTCCACGAAGCCCATCGTTTGCGCCCAATTCCAAAATGACCAATTTGGGCTGGCTTTTCAAAATCCACTCGACTCGCCTGAGTCCTCCTGCCGTCGTATCGCCAGACACCCCGGCATTGATCACTTCGTATTCAAATCCTTGTTCACCTAACCACCGAGCCAACTGCCCAGGATACGCCTCATCCGGAGCCACCCCAAGTCCAGCCGTTAAGCTATCACCAAAGGCCACAATTCGAGGAAGATTGCGGCCCTTCCCGTCTTCCTGCCTGAACGATGAACTCCCGGATTCTCGAGGTGGGGTAGCATGAGAATTGTTACCTTGTGATTCGATATGACTGACAGATGTGTCTTCTTGACTGTCGCATCCCGGTAGGATCAGACAGAAGAGAACTGAGGCTGGTAAGATGATGACGATCCTAAGGGCTTGATCAAGAAACTTCCCCCAAATATCCAATTGACGAATTTCGATTGTTAAACGCCGTGCCATTTCCTTCATCGGATTCTTTCGGGCCCCTTTCCCCATCTTCGTACTCCCAGTCCCTGATTTCGGTCAATCAGCTTGGCATGCACCTTTCCGCTGGGAAACAGGTTGTTAAAATTTTACAGGACATCTCCTTTGAGGTCTCGGCCAAGCAAGTTCTGGCCATTGTCGGCCCATCGGGCAGCGGCAAATCGACGCTCCTCGGCCTCTTAGCTGGACTCGATCAACCCACACACGGAACTATTCACATTCATGGGACCAACATTACGACACTGTCAGAGAGCGCCATGGCACATTTCCGTCGCCAGCATATTGGGTATGTCTTTCAAGCCTTTCATCTCATCCCAACCTTGACCGCCCTCGAAAATGTTGCGCTCCCCCTGGAACTTCAGGGAGTAGCCACGGGCGAAGAACGCGCCAAAACACTTCTACAGGCTGTCGGGCTGGAGCACCGATTGCATCATTATCCCATTCAGCTCTCGGGCGGCGAACAGCAACGAGTGGCCTTGGCACGGGCGTTTATCAGCCAACCACCGCTACTATTGGCTGATGAACCCACTGGCAATCTCGACAGCGCCACGGGAAACTT
>Ga0224497_10001143_pt1 | contig 17259 bp, 22 predicted proteins | sample SF_Jul11_sed_USG_4_FD_167970 | JGI IMG/M metagenome (GOLD analysis project Ga0224497, IMG submission 167970) | Sediment microbial communities from San Francisco Bay, California, United States - SF_Jul11_sed_USGS_13 | ecosystem: Environmental > Aquatic > Marine > Sediment | place: USA... | reverse complement strand
TGAAATCTTGTTTTCAATCATCTTTGATACTACGTTTTTTAGAGATTCTTCCGAATTCATTGACATATATGATATTGTCATAATTTCACCAACCGTATGTTTTCCAGGGTATTTCTTAATGTAATATTCTGCAATGTCTGTTTTTGTTATAATTCCAACCAATCCCTCATCATTTGTAGAAACACCAAGCGAACCAATGTCTTTTTCAAGCATCACTTCTATGCATTTCTCTATGCTCATCGAATCATCTACTGAAGTAATCTTGTTCATTATGCTGGAAACGTGAATTTCATCAAGATTTTTTTCTGAGTCGTCATTTAGTAGAAATAACCCCAAGTCTTTCTCAGTTACTATTCCTACTGGAATGTTTTCATCTGTTACAATTAATCTGCTTATGTTATTTTTGATTAGTTTGGAAATAACATTGGATAATGATGCATTTATTTTTATTGTTATGGGTTTTTTTGCAATTGAATTTAACTCCGACAAATAACTCACTTTTAATTATTTTACTAGATATACTGGAATTTTAGATTTTTGAAGTATATGATTTGAAACACTTCCAATCATATCTTTTGATGCGGAACCTGAGCCTGTTGTGCTCATTACAATATGATCAAATTTTCCAGCTTTTGCTGTATGTAATGTAACATGACTCGGTGATCCTCTAAGAATCTTTGTGGTAAATTTCACATTTTTATTTCCTGCACGCTTTTCTGCTTTTCTCAAAAGAATTTTTGCATCATCTACAAGTTGTTTATCAAATGCTTTTGTCCTAGATCCTCCTTCTATTACATGTGGGATAACATGAATACATGTTATTTGACCATGCGTAAATCCTGCTAGAGTAATCGCTCTGTCTAGGGCCTCAAAGGATTTTTTGGAACCATCTAATGGTACTAGAATTCTATTTAGATCCAATAATCTAATGCTTAAAAGAGTTCAATATTAAGATTAGATTCTATTTCTTATCTTGAATGACTATTCAATCTGATCCAGTATGGATGATTCAATTAAATAATATTCGTCCATTCTAGAAAAAATACTACAATTAATGAAAATGTATTTGTCAAATCAAAAAACAATTTCTAACTAAGCTTAGGTACAAATATGTAAATTATTGCTATGATTTCTAATCTTCCAAATATCATTAAAAACCCCAAGACAATTTTTGTTGCAGGATCTGTCTCCAAATCAATAACTCCAGCAGATAATCCTCCAGTAGTAATAACTCCCACCGATTCAAAGAACGCATCCTGATATGACACTTGTTCACTTTCAGCAAGATGTAGTCCTGCTATCGCAGAAATTGTTGGAAATAATGCCAATATGATCAATGTAGATGTGATTTCTTTTTTTGTCTCTGATGTTAACTCTGCTCTTTTTACTTTGCTTAGAAAAGCTCTGATGTGTCTTAAATGTAATAATCTGAAAATCTTTAAACCTCCTGCAGTTGAAAATCCGCATCCTCCAATGAACATCAAAATTATCAATATTGTATGTGCTCCTCCATTAAGTCCTGCAAGGCTTTCTTGTTGGAGTCCTGCAGTAGTACTAGCTGAAACAGAATAAAATGCACTTTCTAATGGATCTAATCCACTAATCAATATGAATAAGATTGTGGCACTGCCTAAAATTGCAAAATATGTTAGTACTTCTTTTCCAAGTTTTGGTGATAAGAATTTTTTTCTAACAAATGCATAGTGGAATGTAAATGGTAAAGCTCCTAGAATCATCCCACTCATTAAAATTAGATCTTCTTGCCAAAGTAACTCATCGAGAATTGTAGATGTTGGTAAAAATCCTCCTGTTGCAAGCGTACTCATTGCCAACGAGAAATTATCTATGATATTTCTTTCTCCAAAAACATACAACAAAGTTGCAATTATTACAATGTAAATAGAGAATATGACTGTAATAGTAAGAAATAGTTCTTTCATATGTAATGTCCTACCTGAAATAAAACCCCTCATTGATTGTAATTTTGATTCTGGGTAAAATGCTGTAATCACTAAATAGATAAAACTCATTCCTCCTACAAGCTGTGTATAGCTACGGAAAAATGTGAAACTCTGAGAAAGATTTTCTGGTTCTTGAAATAATGATATTCCTCCAGTAGTAAATCCAGCTGCACTTGAAAAAAATGCATTTGAAAATGCTTCTATACTCGTTTCATTACTTGGTAATACATACAGATACGGAACCGTACCAAATAAAGTTAGTAGAAATAGACTAGAAAATACCAGAACTGATGCCTGTCGAAGATTAAGACTTGATTTTTCTCCATAAGAGTTCAGAAAAAATCCTGTCACAAGTAAAAGAACTGTGGTCAGATAGATTCCCGTGGCAATAACTGTGTCTTCTAAAATTGTTGCAAGGATGGCAGGTACAAGTAATAATACTCCGGCAAATTGCAACACGAAACCTAAATTCCCCAGAATTGCTTTTACTGGTGGACTCAAAAGACGTGGTGGTGTAGCTGTAGCGTCTCGAATAACATTTGCAATCGTTGTCTGAAAGATCATACCAATTACCATATTTTTCTTTGATAAAACCGGTAATTTTCTAATACCATTATCTCGCATTTTATGTAGTGCATCTTGTAATGTTGATTTTTCATTAATTGTAATCAATGGAGTTGTCATAATGTCTTTCAGCTTTGTGGCTTCTGCATAAACTGTAACATCGCTAACTTTTCTTAGGATATCTTCATCTGTCACAATTCCAACTGGAAGGTTATCGTTGTCTGTAACAATGATGTCATCTGTTTCATAATGACGCAACATTCTTGCTGCATCCCTAGTTTGAGTATTCATGTCGAGTGTGAGAACATCTTGATCCATGTATTTTGTAACATATTTACTTAGAATGTATGATACTGCACGTTCTGGATTTGTTGACATTAAGCTATCCACTACATTTCATTTTAAATAATTTGGGGTGAGATGCAAATTTTATTCGTATAAAAATAATCTGTAATATTTTTTCTGAAATTCTGATCTTATAAATTTGCTATCTTTATAAACTTGAAACCGGTAGATTATGCGTAAAACAATGGAAATTAATCAAGCACAAGAGCCTGATTATGAATCTGTAAAGATTGATTATGTTGGATTCGTTGATCCATATGCTGTTGAAGGAATGGTTGTTCTAAAGGCTGATAATGGAAAAGAATTCCATATGAGAGCATTTTCAGGCGAGGTTGCTAGGCATATCTCGAGTTTTAGTGACACTGATGGTGAACCTATGCCATCCATTTACAAGATGATTGAGGAGATTTGTGAAGAAAATGAATTGGTTTTAGTTAAAGTAAAAATTTATGAAAGCGGAGATGTTTTACGTGCGAATCTGTATTTTACCGGCAAAAAAGATCTTGTATTGAGAAATTATAGGGCTTCGGATGCCCTGGCTTTAGGGACATTTTACAATATCCCTATCCTTGTTAGGAAAAACCTTCTAAAAGAAAGCATGGAGGCATAGTTTTATAATTTTCTGATGGTTAGAATGATTTTATTTGCAATGTGTTCATAAAATTATGTGAATGAGTAAGAACAATTAATGGATAATTTACTTTGTAGATCTAGAAATTATAGATGTTGTAAGAGAACTTAATCCAGGAATGAACTTCTAGCTCTAAAATTTCAAGTTGGAGATTTACTTAAAATCCACAATGCCATGGTGTAAAAACTAATGTCTACACAAGTAGATGTTCATCACTGTAATTGCAAACATGATTACTCCCATGAATGGTTAACTTTCATCAAAAAAATAATCCGGAAACATTTTTTGATTTTTAATTGTTCTAAATGATAATTTTGAATTTTAAGTTCGATTTCATCTATCTCTTTTTCTTGTGCATTTTGTTTTCGTTTTTTCAATATTTTAATTCGATTTAACAATGTTTTGTACATAATAGCATACTCTAGAAATTTTTCAGGCAGTTTACCCATTATCTAGATTAAATGTACCTCTTACTAATACTGGTTGTGAAAATTTAGTTGGTTTCTTTATTTATGATGATGTTTAGCTTGGGTATGTTGAACAATTATTTTTCCACGTATAATATTTGGATTCTTACCGAATATGGCATATTTCATGTTAAGGTTTTTGTTTTGGGCAACATTGTCTATTCTAGATCATCGTAGATTATGAATGGAGCATGAAAAGTGTTATTGACATGCCCTCTCTTATTTTATTCTAAAATGCTTCATAATTCGGCAAACTCATCATCTATCAGTTTTAGCTTAGTTTGTTGATTAATCATCAGCAATTTTTCTTGTAATTTCTATGGTATATTATTATCCAATCAAAAATCATAACCTTTTTGATATGTTTATGCATATTAATTGTATGGTTAATTTTGAAAAAATCTACCAAAAAGTAGCATCACAAGTAATTCAAAGATGTCATGGAGCAATCAAAATTACAAAACATGGAAAAATTATTGAAGTTTATGATACCAAACGTCATATATGGAGTCATGGTTTGGCAGGACTTATAATTAAAGAGGAATGCCTAAATGCAGATCTAAGAGAATGGGAATTTGCAAATGTACGAAATTATGTTATCCAAGAATTACTTGGAAAATCAAAAAATTAGTATACAACTTTTCTAATTAGATATGGTTCTTTTAGCATAATTATATCATCTTTGATTGATGATAATTCCACTTTTTTTAAATTATGATTTGTGGTTACGATTAACGCTTCGCATCTGGAACATAAAATGGTCTTTCCATTTGATCTTTCCTCTCTAACAACATTCTTTTCCAACCTATCTTCTTTTTGGCATGTTGGACACAGTCTTGGTTCTTTTAGCATGGTGATTATCTCTTTGATGAAAATAGTTTTTCCCATATTATATTACTGATAAATGATCACTAAAGAGTTTGTATTGTTAATTGGTATCAGCAATTCCATTTTGAATGTCAAACCGTTTTAATCATTCGAAATTAGAACGAATGGTATTCAATATATTCCCAATCTAACCAATTAACAAAGTTGTAAAGTTTTTACTGAAAATATATTTTTGTACTTTTTGATAATCTTTTACAGATACCATTTGATTACTTTTGAATAATCATATATCTACACGTCGTTGTTCTTTGTATGAATTTTTCTGATTTTTTCATTGAAATATTTCCAATCATCATCAATCTTTTTGAATGATTTCTTGTACATTTTAATATCTAGATTACTGCTGTTTTTTCTATATCTGCCTCTCATCATACATATTTTTAATAATTTTTGACTCTTTTCTAAAATTTATAATATTTCATTACTTTTTTTCAAAAATTTTATATAAAATCTTAAATAGTTATATGGTTTACACTAATTGATGTCGTTAGTTATAAAATCTGGCGATTGAGTTGCGCTGCCCCGCAGAACGAAAAAAGGCAATCAAGCGTTTAGACGTTTGACCATGAGGGGGAATCTCTCAGTGTTCTGCAGTTAGGGGTTTGCGCCTTTAATTTTTTGATTGTATCTTCTGCTTTTAGTATTAATCTGAATTTGTGTAATTAAAAAAATCTTAACTTTATTGATAAAAAGAGATTAAGTTACTATCTCGTCTAGCCTTCCTTCTTCTTGAGCTCGTTTTATCTCCATGGCAATTCTTCTGCCAACACCAAATGTCGTGCCATATTGATATTTTGTGTAAGGACTTGTTGTTGCAACTATTGGATTTCCTGGCACTCTTAATGATACATCATATACAACTAATTCTAAATCTTTTGTAATGACACTTTGAAGCGAAAATGGTCCAATAATTCCTGGTGCGTACTCCTTTTTTACAGCTGCAACAAACTTGTCTCCCATCTTTATGACTTTTTCAAGCAGAGATTCTCTTATACTTGCTGGGGTGTGACCAACTTCAATATTTTGCAAATCTACATTGATATCTAATTGCTGTTTTGCAGGAAGTGCATTATAATCATGAATATTAGTTTGCAATCTTCGTTCAATTCCAATAAAATCTACTTGATTTGAAATTGGTGTATGGAAGAAATTAAAATTCATATATGTTCCAATTGCCAATTCTTCAATACTTGATTTTTCAAGATCTTTTCTTGAGATAACTCCTTGTTTGATTTTTGCTTCTGATTTTTCTACAAAATCTTTGTATGATGAAACTGTGAAAAACGCTCTTTCCAGAGGCCTATTTTTTTCTTGAACTTTAACTATGCATGGTTTGTTAATTTTTTTTGGATCTTTGAATAATTTAGGATATTTTATTTTGGCTTTCTCTAACAAGTAGTACTGTCCTTTTTTTGCAGTCCTTTCTTCTGCTTGAAATAATTTTCTATTTCCAAAAATAGGTACTTTGAATGAATCTTCAATAGTTTTGTAACCCAAGTACACAGTAAGTGATCTATGTGGAACAATGATGGTGTTTGAATCACGTAACATTTTCTGATTTTTGGCCGAGGTCATATCCTTGAATTTATCTAAAACAATTATCTCATCTGCAATCCTACTGAATCTTTGATACGGGCTTTCTCTGCCCTTTTGACAGAAAACTTTGGTTTGAAAATCTTCATCTTTTGCACCATCCATAATCTCTAATGCAGAATGGCTTCCTAGAACTCCTATTTTGACATCTGAATAATCATTAACTATTTTCTTAATGTCTGAACTTTTAATCACATCATGCCTAGATAATGGGAGGTAATATAGCTAATTTTTAAGATCGAGTCAAAATCACAAGATTTTTGCTTAACTAATGTCTATTTTTAGTCATGCTGTATTATTTTGAACTTCAAATGGCTGGAGTCATTCTGCTTACTGCAATGACGGTGGGTGGAATTTCATTATGGCTTAAACGACGAAAAATGAATAAGGAATTACAAGAATTAGCCGAATCTGACAGCACACAAAATATCTAGTGCTAAGCAGAAATACACATCTAATACATAAAATACTGTACCTTAGAAGACACATTATTGAAATTAGTAATTGGAATTACGGGTAGTACTGGTGTGATATATGGGATAAGAATGCTAGAAATCCTCAAGAAATTAAACATCGAAACGCATTTGATTATGTCTAAGTGGGCTGAAAAATGTATCTCCATAGAGACGGATTATTCTATTGATCATGTAAAATCCCTTGCATCTAATACATCTGATGAAAAAAACATGGCATCTAGTGTTTCTAGTGGAACCCATAAGATTGATGGTATGATTGTATCTCCATGTAGTATGAAAACTTTGGCTGCAATTGCTAATGGCTATGATGACACGTTAATTGCAAGAGCTGCTGGTGTTACGATAAAGGAATCTAGAAAATTAATTTTAATGGTAAGGGAGACTCCCTTATCTGCAATACATTTAGAAAATATGCTAAAGCTTTCTAGATTGGGAATTGTAATTTTACCTCCTGTAACTGAATTCTATACAAAACCCAAATCTATTGATGATATTGTAAATCATGGTGTTGGTAAGTGTCTGGATCAATTTGACATAGAGCACAATTTATACCCTCGATGGGGTACTTTGTAAACTATAATTGCCAAAATTTTCTTTAGAAAGAATAGTTAACACAAAAAGAGAAATTGTTTTTAAAACTTTTTCCAATTTTGAGAATTATTCAAAATTGTTTCCACAACACTTTCCATCAATTCGAGTCCGTTCAATTCGCAACAACGTTTCCGTAGTGGAAGAATATCTTAATCTTGGTGATGAGGAATTCCTGATTATGGCAAAACATGTATCTAATTTTCCAGAATCTCATGATGTTTTTGTAATTGGGGGTGATGTAAAAGGAAGTGTGTTCAAAGAAAAATTTCTTCAACTTGATATTGGAACAAAAATTATAGTTGAAGTTGATTTAAAAATTAAAGGAAAACTAAAGATTTCAAGATTATTTAGAAAAGACACATTTGAGCGAGATTATGGTAAAATTTTAGATGATTTTTTAAAAACTGCTGAGAATTAACCTTATTTCATTTCTTTATCTTTGGAGGTGCTGTCTAATTCTTCTTTGAATTCTTTAAGATCTTTATCTGCTTCAATTTTGCCTTTTTCAAATTCTCCTTTGGCTTTACCAAATGTCTTAGCAAGTTCAGGTATCTTTTTTGCACCAAAAATCAATACGCCAATTACCACGATCAATACGATGATCTCAGTACTTCCAAGCATTACGTTTTTAATTCTTTAATTTCAGATTTAAGTGTTCAACTTTTTACGTCCTTTACGCTCAATGAATATCATGCCTGTTGCATATAATGCAATCATTGGCCCTGCTACGAACATCATTGTTACTCCTGTCCCATCTGGAGTAATTATTGCTCCAAAGATCACAATTATCACAATTGCATATCTAATATTTTTTCTCCAAAAATCTGAATCTATCATTCCTGATGCTGATACTGCATACATAACAAGTGGAAGCTGAAATGAAAATCCAAATGCTAACAAAAATTGTAATACAAAAGTTACAAACTCCATTACATTTAGAAAAGTTACTAGTCCTGCACCCTCACCATACCTATACAAAAATTCTAACATATATGGAATTACAAAATTATATGCAAAAATGCAACCTGCAATAAATAATCCTAGTGCTGGAAGTGAGATACTTCTACTTACATTGATCTCATTTTCTTTTAGTGCTGGCTTGATGAAGCCCACTAATTCTTTAATGATTACCGGCATTCCAACAACAATGCCTACAAGCGCTGCAACATACATTTGAGCAAAGAATGCTTGTCCTGGTGCTGTCTGAATTAATTCAACGCTTTCTGGAACTAAATTAATTCTCATATGATTTGTAATTTGTGCTGCAATATTGTGAAGGGGTTCAGGTGTTGGATAATACAAAGTAAATTGATCTATCTGTATTGATTCTGCATGAAATGTCAAAATGAATGCAGTAATAATTCCAATAACTAACACAATTCGGAGTAATCTTTTTCTTAGTTCTTCTAAGTGCTGGTTGATACCATCCAATTCGGACATTGGATCACTTTATTTTTTAAACTATATCAATTAAGTGGGAATTGGTAACAATTTTGCTTCTGGAAGCCCTGCCTCTTTGAGTTGCTCTGCGGTAATCCCCTCAAACTCTAAAGAAATAATGGCTTTGGTATTAAATTTAGACTGCATATCTTTTGCCAAATCACTAATATCTTTTGCAGAATAGATTTCTTTTGAATCTTTGAGAAATATTCTGTCTCCTTTTTCCATCTCTTTGCCATTGAATTTTCCTTGAAGAAAACTGGTAATTGATGGGAGTTCTTTTCTATCAATGTTATTGTGAAAATAACAAATCCCTTTTACTGATTCGTAATCATAAGCAGTGCCCTTTCTATACATGAAAACACCGATAAATTGAGCCTCAGATTCTGGCTCTCTAACACATTTGATTTCCCAATTAAGTAAATTATTTTCGTCATAGGAATATCCTCCCAATTCTTCTGGTGTGATCTTCCAATACCTCATTCTACCTTTTCCCATTATACAATACAATGAATTATTCTGCTATAAATTCCAATATCTGTAATACCAGTAAAATATGAGTTGCTTTTATACGAAATCCAAGAATTTTTTTTGTGTTGATAATAGAATCTATGTCAAATTAAATCATCAAACACAGAAAAAATTAAACATTCAGACTAGATTAAATGTATGCCAAAATCAATGTCTTCTCTTTGAGATAAATTTTGTACTAAGTAAAGGACCGTGACATACAAAATATTATCTGAAAAATGATTATTATCCTAGACTGACTCTCCTAATCATATGCATGCTAAAAAAAATCCGCTTTATCCAATTGAAATTGATGATTATCCAAAACTTTTTGATTATGTTCTTACAGCAAATGGTTTGATATATTTTCATATTTTGAAAAGAAATTACATTTTGGGCAAAGATATGACTTTAGATGAATACAATAAACTAAGATTACTTTATGTATATTATGCAACTGCAAATAGAAATCCTAAAGAAGTTTATTCATGGCAAGATATCTGTATAACTTTAGATGAAAAAGGAATTCTTGAAAAAGATATGTATAATTCAAAAGAAGATCTGAAAAATAAATCTCTTATTACAATCAATCCCCTATATCAGTCAGGCCTCTATAGAAGATACATTGAGCATGTTAAAGAAAATTTGAAATCCCAGTAACCGATCCTGGGTTGGTTATATCTGCAACAATACAAATCCGCAGAATCGGATACATAACAAGTATCTCAAAATTAGTATAAAAGCACAAATTTTTTCGGAAGATAGATTAACCTCATTTTTAGTTTTCAAATTATTAATGGCAATTTTTAATGTTCATGTAACTATTGAGAATAAACCTGGCATGAGTGACCCTGAAGGGGACACAATTCTTAATGATCTTGTACTCAAAGGAACCCATAAATCAATTTCAAAAATAAAAACCGCAAAGATGCTTAAATTCACGATTACAGAAAAAGATAAAAAATCTGCTCAGTCAAAGGTTCAAGAAATCTGTGATGAATTACGTATTTACAATCCAATGGTTAGCAAAGTAACAATAGATGTTTTTGGTACCTAAATTTTTTATATTCTATCTTTTCAAGTTTCATTTATCAAAAATACATATCATAAAATTCATGTAATTTAATCAAAGTAACTAATTTTTATTTTTCAAGAATCGTTCGTTGACTGTCAATATAGATTAATATTTTTTGAACTGTGTCTTTTATTGTTGTATGGCCTCTGCAGAATTTCTTTAACATGATTTTTTCTTGGTCTGTTGAATATTCTTCTAAATTTTCAACTATATTTTTTCTTACAATGCACTTTTTGGGACTATTTCTATTGATTTTTCTCTAATTATGGGAATGCTGATCTCATTTTCTTAAAATGTTGTTGAATTTAAAAATATTTTACCTGTTATTGTTATGCTTAGATTTTTCTGCATGATTCTTTATCTGGAATCATAGCGATCAAGTATTTTGTTCACATGAGTTCTTTCCAACTCTATTCAAATTAAATATCTGTCATTTTAAAACTAATTGTGAAGGTAGGAGTTGTAGTTTTCCCAGGGAGTAACTGTGATCGAGATATGTATCATGTATTAACTGATGTGTTTAATCTTGACGCACAATATTTTTGGCATGAAAAATCTCTCCCAAAAAATATTGATGCTGTGATTCTTCCGGGAGGTTTCTCTTATGGGGATAGGCTTCGGGCAGGAGTAATCGCAGCTCATAGTCCAATTATACAGGATATCCGAAAATTGGCAGAAAAAGGTATTCCGATTTTAGGTGTATGTAATGGGTTTCAAATTTTAGTAGAGTCTGGGATATTGCCTGGGGTTCTACTAAAAAATAAATCTCTTAATTTTATGTGTCAATGGACAAATCTAATTGTTGAAAATAACCAAACTCCGTTCACAAATCAGTTTAAACTTCATCAAAAAATTCCAATCCCAATTGCTAATGGAGAAGGTCGATATTATGTAGACAGTGATATTTTAAAACAATTAAAGAAAAAAAATCAAATTGTATTTAGATATAGTCAAATTGTAAATGGTTCCTCTGATAGAATCGCAGGAGTTTGTAATGATGAAGGAAATGTTGTTGGTATGATGCCTCATCCAGAAAGGGCAGTTGAATCAGAAATTAACCCCGTTGATAACAAGCCATCAACCATGATTTTTGAATCACTTTTAGCAAAAATAGGTGTTAACAATTGAGTTTAGAACTTCATGAATTATCTGAATTAAAATCTAAAATTGGCCGAAATCCAACTTCTACTGAATTACAAATTGTAGCTGCAGAATGGTCTGAGCATTGCTCTTACAAATCTTCAAAGAAACATCTCAAAATGTTACCTATGACAGGACCTCTAGTAATTAATGAAAAAGGATATGATTCTGGTGTCTTAGATGTTGGTGATGGTTATGTCATAACTGCCCATATTGAAAGTCATAACCACCCATCTGCTGTTGAACCCTTTGGAGGTGCAGCAACTGGTGTTGGTGGGGTGATTAGAGATATTTTATCTGCGGGAACAAGACCTATTGCAATTTTTGACGGTTTACGTTTTGGCAATATTGAAAAAGATCAACAAGCAAGATGGCTTTTCAAGAATGCTGTTAGTGGTGTTGCAGCATATGGAAATTGTTTGGGGATTCCTACAATAGGTGGTGAAGTTGAATTTGATGATTGTTACCAAAATTATGCACTAGTTGATGTTGCAGCTATTGGGTTTGGTAAAAAAGAGAATTTGATAAAAAATCACACAAAAAAAGGTGATCTTGTCGTGTTATTGGGTGGTTCTACTGGCCGAGATGGAATAGGTGGTTCTCAATTTGCTTCGGATTCACTAGAATCAGAAGATCGTTCTGCTATACAAATCCCTGATCCGTTTATTGAGAAATTAATAATTGAGGCAGTTTTGGAGGCCAGAAATGAAAAACTAATCCATGCAATGAAAGATCTTGGAGGTGGTGGACTGTCATGTGCAATTTCAGAAACTGCAGATGCATTGAATGTTGGAATTGAGATGGATGTTCAAAAAGTCCACACTCGTGAATCTGACATGCATCCTGATGAAATAATGGCTTCGGAATCTCAAGAAAGAATGCTCATTATTACAGATAAAAAGAAATTAAAAAAATTAGAGATCATTTGTAAGAAATTCCATATTGAATGTTCTGTGATTGGTCGTGTAACATATGATCACAAAATGCATGTGAAAAAAAACAAAAAGACGTTTGCAAATTTACCCGTTGACGTTGTTGCAAACGTAACCTTGCTTGATTTACCGTCAAAAAAACCTGAATATCTCAAAACAATTGAGAATGAAAAAAAATTCAAAATGGTTTCTGATTACTCTAAAACGTTGATGAAATTACTATCTTCACCAAATATCGCAAGCAAGATTTGGGTTTATGGGCAATATGATCATGAAGTTGGGATCCGAACTGTTGTAAAACCTGGAGGAGATGCATCTGTTTTAAGATTGGATAATGGGAAGTTTCTTTCAGCTAAGATTGACGGAAACCCAAAACAATGTTACATAAATCCTAGGGAGGGCGCAATAGGTTGTTTTGAGGAAGCATGTAGAAATGTTGTCTGCACAGGCGCAAAACCCATTGGGATGTTGGACCATCTTCAATTTGGGAATCCTAAAGATCCTGAAATTTTTTGGACATTTTTAGAATCATTAAAAGGACTAACTGATTTTGCTAAAAACTTTGAGATTCCTTGTATTGGAGGAAAAGTCAGTCTCTACAACGAAACTCCTACAGGACCAATTAAACCCACTCCCGTAATTGGAGTTTTGGGACTTATTGAGAAAAAACCACTTATCTCTCAAAAAATTTCTGAAAACGACTGTCTTGTAATTATCGGCAATACCAAAGATGAGATGGGCGGTTCTGAATATTTTGAATATATTCATAAATTCATTGGAGGAAAATGCCCCACTGTAAATTTTTCTGAATCTGAGAAAAATATGAAATCCGTTTTAAAGGTCATTGAGAATGGGCTCTTAAAATCTGTTCATGATTGCTCAAAAGGAGGACTTGCAGTTGCGGTGTCTGAATTATGTATGACAAATATGATTGGCTGTAAAGTATTTCTAGAAACAATTCCTGGAGAAGAATTGGGTATTGATAGGATTTTGTTTTCTGAAAGTCATTCTAGATATCTCTTAGTTCTTGATAAGAAAAATTTGAAAAAACTAGAAGATTTACTTAAAAAAAGTAAAGTGTCATTCAAATTAATAGGGAAATTTGGAGGATACGAAATTCAATTCGTAAACAAAACTAAATCAATCATTAATCTAAGAGTTGACAAAACGCAAAAAACTTGGTTAAACTCGTTAAAGGACTTAATACTCCATGGTTAACAAATATCTGTAGAATGTCATTTTTATTAAAAAACAAGTCATTTTAATTATTTTTTTGAATCCTTTAATTCCAAAATCTTGGTAATTATTTTTGAATGCTCCGAATTAATTTCAGCGGTCATCATTAGAAGATGATTTTCATCTAAGCGGAATGTCAATCGTTTTATCTTGTCATATTCTGCCATTGTATACTTTGCATTGCCTATTTTATGACCAATTTTTTTTTCCTTGTATTCCATCTTTGGCTTGCATATTGGTGCATCATTTTGATTTCATCGTCACTAAGATATTTGGAAACTCTCTCTCGAATTCCTCCACAAATTATTTCACCTTGAGTATTTTGAATTGCTGCATAACGAATTATTGGCTCTATATTCATGATTTTTTCATGAAATTTATTAAAAATCATGATTTTGTAATATTCTTATTTCTTACTAGTTTTCATTAACAATCCAATACCGGAGAAATTGTAGATGTTGAAGAAAGGGAAGCAGAACGGATGTTGGATGTTCTTGAAGAATTATTCGATTCTTATTTAGTAAAACCAATAATTCATAAAAAAACAAGATGCATTAAATCAAAAACTGAAAGATGCTGAAAAGTCTCCAATAAAAAAGACATGACAAATCACAAATATTTCATATTTGCTTTCATAACTAAAGAATAGGTACCCTGTTTTTGTTCTTTGTCGATAAATTCGTTAACTTAATTTTACTGACAGTAGTTTTTTTATTTATTATAATCGTAGTTTATTTCCACTGTGTCAATATCAATTGTCTCAATTATGGGCGAAACAAAAATTTTCCCAGCACTTGAATTCTTTCTGATTATGTCGATTGCTTTGCTTTTTTGGTCTCACTTGTAATCAATTCTACAACATATTTTCTACTAAACTGCGGTCTAAATATTTCAGAACCCTTTGATGCATAAATTTCAGATGGTGAATGTTTTCCACGTCCTTTTTTTCCAATACTGTTAATCCTCCAACTTCAATTTTTTTTAACCCCTCACCTCGTTTTTTGGAAGGTATACCTCTATCCTATACAAATTCATATCTTTTTTAATTGTCGATTCAATTTATCTTGTAATGTCTTTTTTTACTTGCTACCTTGCAGAAAAGAATTTTTTTGATAGGCTAAACATTGACCAAGGGATACTAAGACAAGTCAAGAAGAATTCAGAATCTGTAAAAACACATGTATACAAAACATTGAGATATCCTTGACCCTTTCTGATCAATACGTCAAGATGAGAGTAGATTCCATTGAGTCATTTGATAATTCTGTACCTGTAATGATGAATTTGTATGCAAACTTTTTGACTTAAAATGACCGATTCTAGTGGTATTTCTGTAATTTAGGGATCTGTTATTTTGATCTTCTCTGTTACTTCTTTGATCTTGTTAGATGCTTCTTCTACTTTTTCTACTACGTCTTTTCCATCCACTTTGGATATTGCATCCTTTGCAACATCCACTGATGATTCAACTTCTGGCTTTAACACTTCAAGTGCGTTGGTATAGCTCAAGATCAATATTGCAATAGCAATTCCCATTATGGCTCCAATTATGATTCCTTTTCCCATGAGATTTTCATGTTTTTGGGCATAATTAATTATTTGATTTTTGCATGTTTTAATTTCATAGGATTTTCACGTGGATATGGAAATAATACTACTAACTATATGCACAGCACAACATGCGCTGGTTATAGTTAGGATGTTTAGAAAACATACTACGTGGAAAACTTTGGTCTAAAATAAAAAAAGAAAAAAGCCGTCTAGATTCTTGTCATAATGCTTAGTCTTGATCTTGCAGATATAGCAATTACAGATACTATTGCAACTACCAATATCATAACTGCAATTGTACCAAATTCCGGAACCACTTGCTTTGTAGCAATTTCTCCTGGAACATCTACATACTGCTCGTCATGACCAAATCCTACTGATTCAACAGTTAGTACAACGGGCATAGAGTCAGATGCAGCCATTGGTAATGCAGAAGTAACATGACTGTTCATTATGGTTCCCTTATGCATATGGCCTTCCTCATCTAGGATTATCTTAGAACCCTGCGTTGCTTTGATGTTGTATGTGATGTGTTCTATTCCTTTTCCATCTAGTTCAGTCATTGTCAAATCAACTGTCATTGGTTTGTTGGCCATACCTTCACTGGTTTTGATTTCTGCCATTATTTCATTGAGATCCATCTTCATTGACATTTTCTTATCCATCATGGAACCATCTTTCATCTTGTCGTCCATCATAGAACCATCCATTTGTGCACCTGTTTCCTGTACAACGATCACCCCTTGCATCCAAGTATGAAGCATGCAATAGTATGAGATTTCTCCTACAGTGTCTGCAGTGTATTCAAAAGACTGGTCTGCATTAAGAATTCCCGAATCAAATTCGCCAGTTGGTGTGGGAGTAAAACCATCTACGGTTCCGGCTGTAAATGTGTGTATACCAGCACTGTCAGTGTTTGTCATTGTTATAATGCTGCCAACATCTACTGTCACATTATCTGGAGTGTAGCATCCTTCTGCAGTCTCCTCACAACCTGGAACACTCAGGTTTCCTGAAGCAGTTGTGATTGTCACTTCTGCAAATGCTGATGGTGTTATGCTCAACAACATTATTGCAGTAACAAAAATTGCTGCTAGTGGAAATACTGTCTTTGTATGTATTTTCATTAACTAATGGCCAATAGACAAAGATAAAAAACTTGATGTTTGCAGTTGAGATTTGTGCTTATTGTAGTCTTCATTCGATAATAGATATTTTTCCTCTCTGCAGTAAGTGCTATATTCTGAACATTTGATAAATTAGGAATTAGATAATTTGTTTGAGAACTTATCACTTTACAATTGTAAAATACCATTCTTATCTATTTCGTGTATAAGAGTAACGGAGAACAAAAAAATACTACATATTATTCCTTCAAGCAAAATTTCAGGTTTCAAACTAGGCATAATAATACGACAAAAGTAGCATGGCCAATTCACCAATAGTCTCTACACAAGCTAACCTCTATTCTTCTGAGACGCAATCAGGATTTGCCCAGCAAACATCATTTTCTTATACTTTTTCCCTTACAGAATTATTTGAACAGTAGGAGATGAGAGTTGTCAGTATTGCAGTTACAAAAGTATCTATTCATGGTGAAACAACTGCGGGAGTTGGTTCGAGATTTATTTTTGGCAAGAAGGGTCACATCATAACAAACAACCATGTAGTTAATGATGCCGAGTTTTTGGTTGGAGGGTACATCATATTATCCATGGATGGAAACGACGTGAGAAAGATTGATGATGTACTGACGAACCTGCAACGTGAAAAACCAGTTGGAAATAAACTGATACTTGGAATATTAAAAGACGGACAGATGACAGATGTCACTCACGCTTGAAAAGCGACTTGATTCA
>Ga0224497_10001141_pt1 | contig 17273 bp, 7 predicted proteins | sample SF_Jul11_sed_USG_4_FD_167970 | JGI IMG/M metagenome (GOLD analysis project Ga0224497, IMG submission 167970) | Sediment microbial communities from San Francisco Bay, California, United States - SF_Jul11_sed_USGS_13 | ecosystem: Environmental > Aquatic > Marine > Sediment | place: USA: California... | reverse complement strand
AAAGGCGCTCGCCAGCGCCGGGATGTCCTCGCGGCGCTCGCGCAGCGGCGGCAGGTCGATCTGCGCCACCCGGAAGCGGTAGTAGAGGTCGGCGCGGAACCGCCGCTCGGCGATCTCCCGCTCGAGATCGCGGTGGGTGGCGACGAGCAGCCGGACGTCGACCGCGCGGCTCGTGTTCTCGCCGATCCGGGTGACCCGCTGATCCTCGAGCACCCGCAGGAGCGACGCCTGGACGCGCTCGGAGAGCTCGCCGATCTCGTCGAGGAACAGGACGCCGCCCTGCGCCGCCTCGAAGCAGCCCTCGCGGTCCGCCACGGCCCCGGTGAACGAGCCGCGCAGGTGGCCGAAGAGCTGACTGGCGGCGAGCTCGTCGGAGAGCCCGCCGCAGTTGACGGCGACGAAGGGTCCGTCGCGGCGGACGCTGCGGCGGTGCAGGGCGCGGGCCACGAGCTCCTTGCCGGTACCGGTCTCGCCGCGGATGAGCACGGAGCTGTCGACGGCCGCCAGGTCGGAGACGCTCTGGAAGACGCGGCGCATCGCCTCGCTGCGGCCGATCATCTTCTCGAACTCGGCGCCCTGGACGAGCCGCGCCCGCAGAGAGCGCACCTCGGACACGTCGTGCAGGAAGAGGATCTTGCCGCCCCCGGCGCGAGGGTCGTCGACGACGTCGACCTCGAGCGCCGTCTCCGGGGCGCCGCCGATCGGGATGCCGACCCGGCGGCGCTCGCCGGGCGTCGTCGCCGCCTCGCGCTCGATCTCCTCGCGGGTCGCGTCGGTCAGCTTGAGGGCGCGCGGCCAGGGGCGGCCCAGGTCGCGGTCGCCGAGCTGGAGCATGCGCCGCGCCGTGCTGTTGGCGAAGGTCACGTCGCCTCCGGGGTCGACGAGCACGGCGCCGTTGGGCAGCGCGTCGAGGACCGCCTCGAGGTCGCTGCCGTAGCGCCTGACGACGCGGTCGCGTTCGTGCCTGGCCAGCGCCACCTCGAGCGCCACCCGCAGCTTCTGCTCGTCGAACGGCTTCAGCAGGTAGCCGTGGGGCGCCGTCTCCTTGGCCCTGGCGAGCGTCGCTTCGTCGGCGTGGGCGGTCAGGTAGATCACCGGGATCCCCCAGGCGGCGCGGATCTGGCGGCCGGCTTCGATGCCGTCCATGATCCCCCGGAGACGGATGTCCATCAGCACGAGGTCGGGGCGCTCGCGCTCGGCGAGCCGCACCGCCTCCTCGGCCGCCGCCGCCGTGCCGGCCACGTCGTAGCCGAGCTCCCGGACCCGCCGCTCGATGTCGAGGGCGACGACCGCCTCGTCCTCGACGATGAGGATCCGGGTTGTCGGTGGAGGCGCGCTGTCGGTCATGTCGTCTGTCCCTCCGGGGGCCTGAATCGCATGGTGAACTCCGTGCGCCGTGGCGACGAGGCGTAGGCGAGCTCACCGCCGAGCTGGGTGGTCAGGGCCGAGACGAGCCTCAAGCCGAGCGAATGGCCGCCCGTCAAGTCGAAGTCGGCCGGCAGGCCGCGGCCGTCGTCGGCCACCCGCAGCTCGTGATGACCGTTGCGGGGGCCGTAGGAGATCCAGAGCGTGCCGCCACCGGCGTCGAAGGCGTGCTCGAGCGCGTTGGCGACGAGCTCGTTGACGATCATCCCGCAGGGGATCGCCGTGTCGAGGCTCAACGGGCAGGTGAGAACGGTGACCTCGGCGCGGACCCTCTCGCCGCGCTCGCCGTAGGAGGCGAGGAGGTTCTTCACCAGCTCTTCGACGTAGGCGCTGAAGTCGATGTTCGCGAGATCGGGCGACTGGTAGAGGTGCTCGTGGATCAACGCCATCGAGCGGATGCGGTTCTGGCTCTCCCGCAGATCCCGGTTGGGTCCCTCCATGTCGCCTTCCTGCAGCCGCAGCAGGCTGGAGACGATCTGCAGGTTGTTCTTGACGCGATGGTGGACCTCCTTGAGCAGAATCTCCTTCTCGTGCAGCGACCGGCGCAGGCGCGCCTCCGACTCGCGGCGCTCGGTGATGTCGCGGGCGACGAGGACGAAGCCCTCCCGGCTGCCGCCGGGTCCACGCAGCTCGGAGCGCGAGAACGAGGCCGGGAACGTCGAGCCGTCGACGCGGCGCAGGTCGCACTCCCCGGCGCCGGACTCGAGCCCATCTTTGCCGCCGGCGACGATCTCGCCGACGTTGCGTCCGCGCAGACTCGCCTCGCCGTCGCCGAGCTGCTCGACGGCGACCTGGTTGGCGGTCTGGATCGTCCCCGTGGAATCGACGACCATTACGATCTCGCGCATCGACTGCAGGATGTTGTCGAGAAACGTCCTCGACACCGTCGACGCGCGGAGGTTCTCGGCCATCTGGTTGAAGGCCGCGGCGAGGGCGCCGATCTCGTTGTCGGCGCGGACCTCCACGCGGTGCTCGAGGTCGCCGGCTCCGATGCGCAGGGCCGCGTCGTGCAGGCGGCCGAGAGGGCGGGAGATGGCGCGTGACAGCGGCAGGCTGGCGGCCAGGGCCAGCGCCAGCGCCAGCCCGGTCAGCCAGCGGTTGCGCGTCGTGGCCCGGGCGACGAGGCGCTCGACGGCTCGGGTGGCGCCGTCGAGGTCGGCCCGCGCGGCGCCCGCGAACTCGCGCAGGAGAGGCGCCATCGTCTCCTCGTAGTGCGGCTCGAGCTCGTCCTGCAGGTACTCGCGCACGTGCTCGTTGGGGTGGTAGCGGATGAGGTGCACGAGCCGCTCGAGCATCCCTCGATGCACCGCGAACTGGCTCCTGATCTCGCCGAAGCGCCGCTGCTGTGCGACGGCGTCGGCGCTCGGCCGGTCGCCGCGGCGCTGCGCGAGCTCGGCGCCGGCGGCGACGGCGCGGCCGGTCTGGGCCAGGGCATCCTCGAACTCCTCGAGCTGCTCGTCCACGGAGTCGAGGTCGAGCGGCGTCAGCGCCCCCCACTCGTTTCCCGACTCGTGGGAGATCTCGGCCCGCTCGCGGTAGCGCTCGGCCAGCAGCCGGTAGGCGGCCGCCGTGGCCGCCTTGAGCGCCTGGTCCATGCCGTCGGCGCCCAGGACCTCCTCGATCGAGCTGCGACGCAGCTCGTCGAGCTCGCCGCCGATCGCGTCCGAGGTCCCCTCGAGCAGGATCCCGAGCACGGCGACGAGCAGTGCCATGCCGAGCAGCGAGACGGTGAGCAGGAATCCCAGTCGCATGGATGATGCCTCGGCGAAGCGGGGGCGTCCGTTGGCGGCAGCAAGACCGCTGCCAAGCCCGCGCCGCCGGCGCCCGCGGCACCGGTGGCCGAACCGCCCCGATTTCGTGTCTCGAAGCGTCTCACGACGAGGCGTCGCGACACAATCGCGCCGCCGCGGGCGGCCGGGCGCGTTCTTTCCTTTTGGAGGGCGATCCCGTAGGCTCTCCCGGCCTGCGGCCCGGAGGAGGCCGTCGCGGCCCGGTTCGCCCCCTTCCGGAGTTCTTCCGACCCCACGGTGCCGGCCCGGTCCGGCCACGGAGAGATGATGTTCTGTCAGGCCTGCGGAGCGCGCAACAGCGAGGATCAGGAGCACTGCTGGCGATGCCAGCAGAAGCTGCTGGTCGTGTCGGGCCCGATGACGGAAGAGGACCGGGCGCTCGACCCGGAGGCCGAGGAAGAAGCCTTCTCGCTCGACGAGCACCTGCTCGAGAGGATCTCCATCCTCGAGGAGGCCGTGAAGAGGACGGCCGAGACGCTGCGCCAGCTCCTCGCGGCCGCCGGCGGCCAGGAGCGCGCCCTCGTGCTCGGCCAGGCGGGCCTGGCGACGATGCGCGAGCTGCTCGAGGAAAAGCAGATCCTCCACAACGCCGAGTGGACGCAGCGCTGGGAAGAGAAGATGGAGTACCAGCTGCTGGCGCTCGAGAAGCGCGAGCGGTTCGGCGACTCGAAGGAGCGCATCGTCGCTCTCTTCCGGGGCAAAAAGGAGAAGCTCTTCGGCCAGCTCGTCGAGGACGCCGAGTACGCGCTCTTCGCGCTCGACATCGAGCGCGCTCTCGGCGCGCTCGAGGCGGCCTACAAGCTGGACCGGGAGAACTACGAGCTGGCGTACTTCCTCGGCGAGACGTACTTCAACGAGGGCGAGACGGCCACGGCCCTGGCCTTTTTCGAGCGCGTGCTGCGGGTCCGGCCCGAGCACTTCGAGGGGCTCGTGTACAGCGGCGTCATCCACCAGGAGCGGGGCGACGCCGGGCGGGCGGAGGCGCTCCTCAGGCGGGCCGTGGAGCTCTATCCGGACCACTTCCTGCCGCTCTTCAGCCTGGGCGCCGTGTACGCGGGGCAGGGCCGGATCAAGCAGGCCGTAGCGCTGCTCGAGCAAGCGGTCGCCATCGACGGCGTCACCCAGGCGCGCTACCTGCTCGGCAGCTGCCTGTACGAGATGGGGCGGCGCTCGGCCGCCATCGCCCAGATGCAGGAGGTCGTGCGCCAGGATCCGGCTCACGAAGAGGCGCACCACCTGCTCGGCCTCGCCTATCTCGACCGCCACTGGAACCGCAAGGCGCTCGAGTCCTTCCGGCGGGCGCAGCAGCTCAATCCCAGCCGGATGCGGTATCAGGATCTCGTGCGCTATCTGTCGGGGCAGGGACGCTCGCCCCTGCCGCAGGTCGGCGCGGAGGCGCGGCGCTGGCTCGACGAGGGCGAGCGGCTGCTCGAGCGCGACAGCGCGGAGCGGGCGCTCGCCGCCTACCGGCGGGCGCTGAAGGCGGAGCCCGAGAACCCGACGCTGCTGATGACCTACGCTCTCGCCTGCATGCAGCTCCAGCGCCATCGCGAGGGCGAGCTCGTCACCCGCAAGGTGCTGGACCTGGATCCGGAGCCGATGCTCAAGGCCACGGCCTACGCCACCCTCATCGAGGCCCTGCGCAGCTCGGGCCGCTTTCGCGAGGGCAACCGGGTCGGCCGCCGGCTGCTCGAAGAGGGGCAGTCGAGCTACGCGCAGGCGATCGGCTACTACGAGATGGCCTACAACCTGGCGGAGATGGAAGAGGACCTCGACCGCGCGCTCGAGTACGCGCAAAAAGCGCTGGACCTGTCGCCCGAAGAGCTGCGGCAGTTCCCCCTGGCGGCTCTCGGCTGGGTGCACTTCAAGCGCCGGGAGTTCGACCAGGCGATCGGCTACCTGGAGCGCTCGAGCGAGCTCGGCGTGTCGCCGACGACGCTGACCCACCTGGGGATGGCCCTGCTGGCCTCCGGCGACGAGTCGGGAGCCCGCCGGGCGCTCGCCCGGGCCCGGCAGATCGACCGCGCCGGCATCTCGCTCGAGCAGCGGATGATGGAGTGTCTCAAGGCGAGCGACCGGCTTCTCGCCCGGGTGCGCGAGGGGCGCGCCGGCGACGAAGGAGGAAGGGACTAGCGGATGCGCTGGAGCCGCTACTACCTCTTTACGACCCGCGAGGCGCCCAAGGACGCGGAGGTCGTCAGCCATCGGCTGATGGTGCGCGGCAGCATGATCCGCAAGGTGGCGGCCGGGATCTACAGCTACCTGCCCCTGGGCTGGCGTAGCGTCCGCAAGCTGGAGGAGATCGTCCGCCGCGAGATGACGAGGGCCGGCTCCGTGGAGCTCTCGATGCCCGCCATCCATCCGGCCGAGCTGTGGCAGGAGACGGATCGCTGGGACGTCTACGGCCACCTCCTGCTGCGGATGAAGGACCGCAACGACCGCGACTTCTGCTTCGGCCCGACGCACGAGGAGGTCATCACCGACATCGTGCGGCGCGACGTCAGGAGCTACCGCCAGCTGCCGCTCAGCCTCTTCCAGATCCAGACCAAGTTCCGGGACGAGATCCGCCCCCGCTTCGGCCTGATGCGCGGCCGCGAGTTCATCATGAAGGACGCGTACACCTTCCACGCCGATCAGGAATCGCTGGACGAGACCTACGAGGCGATCCGCGCCGCCTACTGCCGGATCTTCGAGGCCTGCGGCCTCGAGTACTCGATGGTCGAGGCCGACAGCGGCACGATCGGGGGCGCCTCCTCGCACGAGTTCATGGTGCTGGCCGACACCGGCGAGGACGCCGTCGTCCGCTCGCCTTCGGGCAGCTACGCCGCCAACGTCGAGCGCGCCAGGATCGGCCCCCTCGAGACCCCGGCCGCCGCCGCGGCGGAAGAGCTGCGGCGGGTCGAGACCCCCGGCCAGAGGACGGTCGAAGACGTGGCGCGCTTTCTCGGCAAGCCGCTCACCGCCCTGGTCAAGACCCTGATCTACGAGACCGAGAAGGAGCTCGTCGGAGTCGTCGTCCGCGGCGACCGCGAGGTCAACGAGGTCAAGCTCAGGAACCACCTCGGCGCCAAACACCTGGCGCTGGGCGGCGAGGCGAAGGTCCGCGAGGCGACGGGCGCGCCCGTGGGCTTCGCGGGGCCGGTCGCTCTGCCCGGCGAGCTGCGCTTCGTCGGCGACGAGTCGGCCCGCCCCCTCGTCAACTTCGTCTGCGGCGCCAACGCCGCGGACGCCCACTTCGTCGGCGCCAACTGGGGCCGGGACGCGACGGTGGAGGAGTGGACGGATCTCGTCCTCGCCCGGGACGGCGACCCGAGCCCCGACGGCGACGGCGCCCTGGAGCTCTTCCGGGGCATCGAGGTCGGCCACATCTTCGATCTCGGCACCAAGTACTCGGCCGCCATGCAGTGCGTCTTCGCCGACGAGAACGGCGAGGACCGGCCGATGCTGATGGGCTGCTACGGGCTGGGGATCGGCCGCACGGTGGCCGCCGCCGTCGAGCAGAACCACGATGCGGACGGCATCATCTGGCCCATGGCCCTGGCCCCCTTCGAGGCCCTCGTCGTCTCCCTCGATCCGGACGACGCCGCGGTCGCGGGGGTGGCGGACTCGATCTACGAAGGCCTGCTGGAGGCCGGCGTCGACGTGTTCCACGACGACCGCCGCGAGCGCCCCGGGGTCAAGTTCAAGGACGCCGACCTCATCGGCTTCCCCGTCCGCGTCGTCGTCGGCGCCCGCGGCCTGGCGGAGGGCAAGGTGGAGGTCTCCCTGCGCCGCGACCGCGAGCGCCAGCTCGTGGACCCGGGGGATGCCGTGGCGCTGATGCGCCGGCTGCTCGAAGAGCGATAGGGCGGCGGAGCCCGCCTCAGCTGCCTGTGGGGCGCGGGCTGTACTGGCGGCCGAGCCATCGGCAGAGGCCATCGAGTCCCGGGAACAGGACGCGCTCGTTGACGTTGGCCTGGTCGAGCTTGTCGCGGATCTCCCACTTGAGGGCGTGGGGGACGATGATCCTGCGATAGCAGTCGGGGCGGCCGGCCAGCCACTCGTCGAGCTGGGTGGCGGCACTCGACAGCACGGAGAAGAGCGCGAACTGGTTGACGATCCGCGGTCCCAGCGAAGGGGGCTCGAAGAAGACGAGGAAGGGCTCCGGACGGAGGCTCTCGAAGCCGGCGAGGGTGTCGGCGACCTCGTCGAGCATCTCGGTCGAGAAGGCGTCCGCCTCTTCGTCGCCGAGGCTGGCCAGGAGGCTGGCGGGCAGCAGCCGGTTGGTCTTCGTGTAGTCGACGCACCAGATCACGCCGTCGGAGTCGGCGCGCTCGACGTCGTCGGTCACGAAGTGGAGCGCCACGTAGGGCGAATAGGTCCAGTCGAGCAGGCGCGTGGGCAGTCCGTGGTGCTGGGCGAGCGCCAGGAGGTTCCACAACGACGCGTGCTCGCCGCTCTCCTGGTAGGCGTACTTGCGGAAGTTGCGAATCAGGTGGCGCTCGAGGCGCGCGAAGTCGCCGCCGAGCCGCGACAGGCTCGTCTCGAGCGACCAGGCGATGTCCGCCATGCCGCGGAACGCGTAGGTCGACCGGTAGCGGCCGATCGCGGGCTGCCAGGAGCCGGCGAAGAGCTCCTCCTGGAGATCGGCCCAGGTCTCGACCCGAACGGCCGTCGCATCGGGATGGCGGGACGCGTCCACCCGCAGCTCAGTCGGTCTCGCCGAGGGGGGGTGCCGGCTTGGTGAGCTCGACCTTGGGGTCGGAGAACGTGGCCCGCACCCGGGTGATGCGATTGCCGTCGAGCTCGCGAATCTCGGCGAGCATCCGTCCGACCTCGATCTTGTCGCCGATCTGCGGCTGGCGCCCGAGCTCGGAGAGCACCACGCCGGCGATCGTGTCCTCGTCGCGGTCGCTGAGCTCGACCTCGAGCTCGTCCTCGAGGTCGGCGATGAGCATCGAGCCTACGACGTCGTAGACGCCGCGGCCGCGCTCGATGATCTCGGGCTCCTCCATGTCGAACTCGTCCTGGATGTCGCCGACGATCTCCTCGACGACGTTCTCCATGGTGACGATGCCGGAGACGCCGCCGTACTCGTCCAGGACGGCGCACATCTGTACGTGCTCGAGGCGCATCCGCCGCAGGAGCCGGTCGAGGCCCAGGGTCTCGGGCACGAAGGTGATGTCGCGCTTCACCTCGTCGAGGGTCGCCGGCAAATCCTCGGCGCGGAAGATGTCCTTGATGTGGATCAGGCCGACCACCTGGTCGAGGTCGCCGTCGCAGAGCGGAAAGCGGGTGTGGCCGCTCTCGCGGGCTCGCCCAAGGTTGTTCTCGAGCGACTCCTTGTTGTCGAGATAGACGACCTCGTTGCGCGGCACCATGGCCTGGCGGGTGATGCGGTGAGAGAGCTCGAAGACGTTGTCCAGGAGCTCGCGCTTCTGGGCCGACATCCGGTCGTCGGCCGTCGCCGCGAGCATCCGCCGCAGCTCGGACTCGTCGCTGATGCCGGTCTGGTGGCCCATCGGCTCGATGCCGATGAGCTTCAGCAGCCAGTTGGACCAGCTGTTGAGCAGCCAGATGGCCGGGTAGGTCACCTTGAAGAAGAGCCACAGAGGCGCCGCGATCCACAGGCTGGTCACCACGGGCTTGCGGATGGCGAAGCTCTTGGGCGCCATCTCGCCGACGACGATGTGCAGCACCGTGATGACGAGAAAGGCGACCGCCAGGCTGGCCTGGTGCACGGTCGCGTCCGTCGCGCCGGGGAAGAGGCGCACCACCGGCTCGACGATCCAGGCGAAGGCGGGCTCGCCGATCCAGCCGAGTGCCAGGCTGGCGAGCGTGATCCCCACCTGGCAGGCCGACAGGTAGGCGTCGAGGTGGAGGATCATGCTGTTCGCGAGCTTGGCGCGCAGGTTCGCGGCCGCGACGTGCGGCTCGAGCTGCGTCGGCCGCACCTTGACGAGCGCGAACTCGGCGGCCACGAAGAAGCCGTTGACGAAGACCAGGAGCAGGCCGACGAAGAGCCCCCAGCCGGGACCGAGCAAGCTCGATTCCGCGGTCACGGCCACGACGGCGATCGGCGTCAGGCCGAGCACGCTCATGAAGCCGCTGAGCCGAAGCGAGCGCCCACCGCCGCCACGGCGGGCGGCAGCTCGATGCCGGAACTACGGAGGGAAGGATGAGGGTTGGGAGGGTCGTCCATTCGCGCGCGGATTCTAGCATCCGGCTCCGCGCCCGTCATCAGAGCTGCCGTCGAACTGGCTGGAGAGCGAGCCTCTTGCCGGCGATGACCTCGGCAGGCGCTCAGGGCCTGACCGGGTTGCGGAGGAGCTCGCGGAAGGGAGTGTCGTCGACCCGCCGGGTCTGGTACTCGCGGCGCCACCGGCGGTGGCGCGGGTCGTCGGGGAAGCGGTGGTCGGGGTCCGGGTAGGCGGTCATGGCGTGGTACGGCAGCGGCTCGACGGTCTGCGAGGCGGTGGTGTTGAGGTCGCCGTCCTTGACCCAGCCGTCGGTGTGGAGGACGTAGTCGCGCCGCCAGCCGGGCGGCAGCGCCGGGAGGTCGGCGGCCGGGAAGCGGACGGTGAGCTCGTCGCCCGCGTTCATGACGACGTAGAGGTCGTCCGCCGCCGCGAGGAGCTCGTCGACGCGGCCGAAGCGCGTGTAGAGCCCGCGCAGGTCGCGGAAGCGCGGCAGGGTCGAGACGTCGGCGTAGTCGAAGAGGTGGGGCGCCGACGCGCTCTCGCGCACGAGCCGCGAGAAGCCGCGGTAGTGGAGATCCGCGCGGGCCGGCTCGAGGGCCGTGATCCGCGGCGCCACGGCGGAGTCGCCCACGGCGAGGGCCGCGGCGTCCCAGTAGATCTCGAGCTGCGACGTGAGGCGCAGCGTGACCGGCCCCGCGGGCAGTAGGCCGGTGAGCTCGGTGACGACGGCCTTGCGCTTGCCCGCCGGGAAACCGATCGCCGGCAGGAGCGTCCGCCAGCCGCCGTCCGGCTCTCGCAGCTCCAGGCGAGGGGGGCCCGGTGCGGGCCGCTCGCTCTGGGACAGGGCGACGTTGATGCTGGTGTCGGTGGGGAAGACCCAGCCCCAGAGCACCAGGCGCAGCCTCTGCCCCGCCGGCACGCCGGCGAAGTCGAGCTCGATCGAGTGCTCGCGGGTGACCCCCTGGTGCCGCGCCAGCGGCAGCTCGCCGACGTGCCGCCCGTCCCGCGCCGCCACTCGCGCGAGCGCGTCGCTCCCGGCGGGGCCGCGCGCGCCGCTCGGCGCGAGCCAGCGCTCGACCCAGTGCAGGACCGGCTCGCGCGGATGCGGCGGCGGGGTGAACTTCTCGTCGACGACGAGATCGACGCCCGCGGGATGATCGATCGCCAGCAGCTGCTGGCGGTCGAGATACACGGCCTCCCAGAGCTCCTCGGTGGTCTGGAGGAAGAGCTCGCCGCCGGCCGGCCGGAGCTGCTCGCCGGAGATCAGGACGAAGTCCTGCGCCGACTGGTGCGGCGCCGGCGAGCCGTCGGCGAGGACCATCCCGAGCGGCGACCCCCACATCAAGTCGGTGACGAACTCGAAGCGCTCGCCGTTCCAGGCGTAGAGGAAGGGGCAGGAGCCCTTGAGGACCTGCTCCTCCTCGAGGCTCTGGCGGGCGGCGAGGGCGGCCCAGGTCTGCCCCAGGCCGTTCGTCCACACGACCCGCAGCGCGTCGACCTGGCGCGCCGCGCCGAGGCCGAGGTGGTTGACTCCGCCGTTGCCGAGCACGGCCTGGTAGGCGCCGCCGACGCGGCTCTCGATGCGCACGAAGAGCCCCTGGCTGTTGTTCTTGGAGTTGCCCTCCGTCTTGCCGCGCAGCCGCAGCCGCAGCCAGTTGTTGAGGGCGCCCCCGTCGTTGCGCCAGTAGCGGGTCCCCGCGGCGGCGGCGGCGACGAGGTCGACGTCGCCGTCGCCGTCGAAGTCGCCCGCCACGAGGCCGGCGACCGCCGCCGCCCCGACGGCCAGGGTCTCGACCTCGAAGCCGTGGCGCCGGTTGCGCAGGAGGAGCGCCGGCCCGTCGGCCGGCGCGGCGACCAGGTCGCGGTCCCCGTCGTTGTCGAAGTCGGCGACGGCGGCCCCCCGCCACCCCTGGTCGGAGCTCCCGGGCAGCGGCACGGCCGCGAAGCGGTCGCCGCGGTTGGCGAGGTGGACGGCCGCCCGGTCGCTCCAGGCGAGGAGGTCGAAACGGCCGTCGCCGTCGAAGTCTTCGACCTCCAGCCGGGCGCCGCCCAGGCGCGGCAGCTCGAGACCCCAGCTCGCCGAGACGTCCTCGAGCGCTCCGGAGCGGGGGTTCGAGAGCAGCCGCAGACCGTCCCCCGTGGCGACGGCGAGATCGAGGTCCCCGTCGTCGTCGAAGTCGGCCGAGGCGAGGGCGGTCACCGTCTCGCCGGCGATCGCCGCGATCATCGCGGGCTCCTCGAGCCAGGTGCCGTCGCCGTTGTTTCGCAGGTAGCGCGGGCCCGTCGCCGTGGCCACGACGAGATCGACGTCCCCCTCGAGATCGCAGTCGACGGGGTAGACGCCGAGGATCGGGGCCCCGGGAGTCACGATCGCCGGCGAGTCCGTCGCCGTGCCGTGGAGCGCCAGAGTGCCGTCGCGCTCGACGAGGAGGTCGGAGCGACCGTCCTGGTCGAAGTCGAGGGTGCTCCAGACGCGATCGGCCGGCAGCTCGCTCACGGGATCGGAGCGCCAGCGCCCGTCCGTCTCCGTGAGGCGCACGAGGCCGGCCGTGGAGTCCGCGAGCAGGGTGTCGCGGTCCGCCGTGGCGTCGACCCGCAGCGGCGAGCGCAGCTCCGCGGGAGGCGCGGGGGCCGCCGCCGCCGGGACCTCCACGAAGGCGATGGCGATGTCCTGCCCGCCCTGGATCGACTTGGGCAGCGGCGGCTCGAAATCGAGCTGCACGAAGGCTCCCCGCGGGCCCAGGGAGCCGGCGAGGGGAATGAGATTCTGGCGGTAGAGCTCGCTCGGGCGGAGGATGTTGCGGATCCCGAGGGCGCGCGGGTAGAGGCCCCTGGTCTCGCCCGCGAGCAGGGCGGCGCGCAGATCCTCGGCCTGGCTCTCGAGCACGTCGTCGAAGCCGCCGAGGCGATCCTCGACGGCGTAGAGGGCATCCTCGGTCGCGGCGCCGAGGCCCGCCTGGGCCGCCGTCGCCAGGCGGTCGGCCAGCAGCACGAGGTTCTCGGGGTCGCGGTCCACCGCCGCCTCGGCGGCGCGGTACGCGGCGTCCCCGTCGCCGCTCTCCTCGAACGCGCGCAGGCGCAGGAAGTAGGGCCGCGGGTCGTCGGGATGGACGCTCGCGTAGTGGTCGAGAGTGCGCTCCCAGGCGTCCCGGTCGTCGAGGGCGTCGTAGATCCGCGCCAGCGCGTAGAGCAGCAGGGGGTTGTCCGGGGCCAGCTGCCGGGCGCGCTCGGCGGCGCGCTCGGCGGCATCCACCTCGCCCGCCTGCAGGTGGGCGACGGCGAGGTCGAGCGGCGCGATCAGGTTGTCGGGCAGGATCTCTTCGAGCGCCGCCCAGAGCTCGATCGCCGCCGCCCAATCCTCGCCGTCCATGGCCGCCAGGGCGGCGCCGCGCAGCCGCGCGGCCTCCCGGTAGGTCGCCTCGAGGCCCGTGGCGGCCGCCGGCCGCGGCACGGCTCCGCCGCGGCCGCCGCAGGCGGCGCAGAGCAGGGCGGCGAGAGCGATGAGGTGGCGGCCGGTCACGAGTCCCGGCTACTCTAGCGAAAGCGTCTCGTAGCCACTGAGCCCCTGGCGGATGCGGATCCTCTGGTTGGCGCGGACCGCCGCGACGGTCTGCCTCTCTCCCCCCGGCCAGAGGATCTCGAGGTCGACGGCGGCGGCCGCGCCGAGGCCGAACTCGAGGGCGAGCGACTGCTGGCTCAGATAGGCGTCGCCGGCGGTGACCGCGCGCCAGACCTGGAGGCCGGCCCCGTCCGCGGCGACGACCTGCGCGCCCACGGCGTCGCGGTTGACCCCGCGCCCCGGATCGCCGACCAGCTCGACCGCCAGCCAGCCGGCCCCCGGCGCCGGCGCGTCGTTGCGGAACAGGCGGGCCGCGTCGTGGAAGGTGGAGAGCGCGAGGTCGAGGTCGCCGTCGCGGTCGTAGTCGAGCAGCGCCGCGCCGCGCGAGTTGATGCCGTCGAGCTCGACGCTCGAGGCGACGCGGACGAACCGCAGGGGCCCGCCGTCGTGGCGCAGCAGCCAGTTCGGCTCGTTGCCGTTGTTGGTGGGGTAGAAGGACTCGGCGTTCGCCGGATCCGGACGCATCTGCGTGAACGTGAGGTAGTCGGTGAACCCGTTGGCGATGAAGAGATCGTCGTCGCCGTCGAGGTCGTAGTCGAAGAAGTCGGCGGCCCAGGACCAGCCGGTGTCGTAGCCGAGAAACTCCGGATCGTCGTGACGGTGGTAGACGACTCCGTCGTCGCGGCGCGCGGAGAGGAGCAGCGAGTTCGATTCGTCGATGCGCTGCTCGATGGTGCTCCACGACCAGATGTTGGTGACGAAGATGTCGGCCAGCCGGTCGCCATTGAGATCGGCGAACGAGACGTTCATCCCGTGATGCTCGTCGTCGCTGCCGGTGGCGGCGCCGGCGCGGGTGAAGCGGCCGGCGCCGTCGTTGAGCAGCAGCTCGTTGCGGCCGAAGTCGTTGGCGACGTACAGGTCCTGGTCGCCGTCGGCGTCGACGTCGCAGTGCGACAGGGCCTGCGACCAGCCCGTGTCGCCGACGCCGGCGGCCGCCGAGACGTCCTCGAACTGGAGGTTGCCGAGATTGCGGTAGAGGCGGTTGGGCTGGGCGTTGTCGGCGGCGCGGATCTGCCAGGGGGTCGCGCCGCCGAGATAGTCGCCGAAGTTGCCGACGTAGAGATCGAGGAGCGAGTCGCCGTCGACGTCGGCCGCCACCGCAGCGCCGCTGACGTCGCCGAGCCGCTCGAGGCCGGAGCTGGCCGTCACATCGCGAAAGACTCCCTGCCCGTCGTTGGCGAAGATCCGGTTGGTGTCGCGGGCGTAGGTCACGAAGACGTCGCGGTCGCCGTCGTTGTCCAGATCGGCGATGACCGCCATGCGCGCCTCGCCGTCGACGCCGAGGCCGCTTTCGGCCGTCACGTCGGCGAACGTGCCGTCGCGCCGGTTGCGGAAGGCGGCGCATCCGCGGCCGCCGCAGAAGACGAGATCGTCCCAGCCGTCGCCGTCGAGGTCGCCGGCGGACACGCCGCCACCGCTGAACGTGGGCGCCGTCGTGCCGTAGCGCCGGTGCCGTGACAGCCAGGCGGAGGTGACGTGGCGGAACTGCACTCCCGAGCCGGCCGTGACGTCCGTGAACGGACCGTCGAGGACGACGCGGAGCGCCGGCTGCACCGCGGGGTCGCCGCCCTGCTCGAGCGTCTTGGCCGCCGCGCGCAGGTGGCGGGTCTGCACGTGGGAGGCGAGCTCGCGCTTGGCGTGGAGACCGGCGACCCGCAGCAGCAGCAGAGCGTAGGCGTTGATGCCGGCGTGGAAGGCGTCGATGGCCTCCGGTTCCATCGGCACCGGGCTTTCGGCCGTCGCGAGCGACGCCGGATCGATGGCCGAGAGGATCTGCCAGGCGAAGCCGCTGTCCGCGAAGGCCTCGAGGTCGACCGTCTCGACCACGAGGCGGCCGGTGGGCGGCTGTTGCGGGAAGAAGACCAGTTCGCCGTACGGGGTGGCTTCGCGCGGCAGGACCTGTGCCATCAGCCCGTCGACGAAGTCGGCGGGAATGACTTCGAGGCCGGTCTGCCGGGCGACCGTCTGCAGGGTCGCGAAGAGGCCGACGGCGGCGCTCGCGGTGACCCGCTCCGCCGTGCCGAGCACGCGCCCGAGCTCCTCGGTCTCCGAGGGCAGCAGATAGCGCACGAAGTACCGCGACAGATTGCGGATCAAGAGCTGCTCGGGCGCCTCGTGGGCGCCGTGGCCGGCCTCGAGCTGCGCGAGGCGGGCGGCGGCGTGGCCGGCGAGCGCCGGGTCCCGGGCCGCCAGCGGAGCCGCCGCCGGCAGGGCGATCAGGCACTGGGCGATCAGGCAGCGGGCGATCAGGCGCCGGGCGATCAGGAACTGGGCCACCCAGGATGGCTTGCGGGGCCTCACGACGGTGCCAGGGCTCAGGGCTCGGTGATCTCGATCAGCGAGCCCACGGCGAGTCCGTCGGTGACCACCTGCTCCCGGCCCGACGGCCAGGCGACGACGATCCGGTCGATCGCCTGCGCCTCCCCCAGGCCGAAGTAGAGCGGCAGCGAGCTCTGCGACAGATAGCCCGACTTGCCGTCGTGGTACTGGACCAGCCGCGCGCCGCCCGATTCCACGGTGACCTTGGCGCCCAGGCCGTCGCGGTTCGAGGCGGTGCCGACGAGGCGGATCTTGGCGAAGCGCACCGGCCGCCGGTCGCTCAGGTCGCTGATCAGGACCTGGGGGCGGTCGTTGAACTCGCCGGTGACGATGTCGAGGTCGCCGTCGTCGTCGAGGTCGAAGATCGCCGCCGTGCGGGTCCCCAGGTTGCCGAGCACGACGAGATCGCCGCTGCGTCCGTTGCACAGAGGGTGCGCGCCGTCGGGGCCGGCGCAGGCCAGCTCGAACCAGGGCTTCTTGGTTGCCAGCCAGGGGCGCTGGGGGTCGTAGGAGGGGCGCTGGGGGAGGTCGGAGCGCGGCTCGATCCCGAGGAGGAACTCGCTGTCGAGGAAGCCCCGGCCGCGGTTGTTGAGCAGCATCGTGTCGATGCCGTAGCGATAGGGGAAGTTCATGCTCGAGGTGATGAGGATGTCGCCGTAGCCGTCGGCGTTGACGTCGGCGACGCTCACCCCCCAGGGCCAGTAGTTCTCGACCCCGAGCTCGTCCGAGCGCTCGCGCCAGGTGCCGTCCGGCTGCTGCTCGTAGAAGGCGTTGCCGAAGAGGTTGTTCTCCGAGCCCTGCAGGGTCGCCTCCGGCCACTGCATCAACGACTTGAGCTTCTCGAGGCTGCCGGGCACGATCTCGCGGCTCATGTCGGAGTGCATGTCGGTCACCACCAGGTCCATGAGGCCGTCCTGATTGTGGTCGAAGAACTTGATCCCCATGGCGCCCCAGGGGGTCTTTGGGAAGTGCTCGGCGGCCGTCTCGACGAACCGCTCGCCCCCCTCGTTGTGCCAGTAGTGGTCGTCGCCCTGCATGTTGGTGACGTAGAGGTCGGGGTAGCGGTCGCCGTCGAAGTCGACGAAGGTGGCGTCTCCGTTCCAGCCGGGCTCGGAGAGCCCCACGCGCTCCGAGACGTCCGCGAAACGGCCGCCGCCCAGATTGCGGTAGAGGATGCTGTACTCGGTGCGTTCGGGGAACAGGTGGCCGTCGAAGGCGTTGGCCGCGCCCTCCTGCCCGATACCCAGCCAGTGGCCGCCCGGGATCTGGCGGTCCTCCGTGTAGACGCCCACGTTGGTCACGAAGAGATCGAGCCACCCGTCGAGGTCGAAATCGAGGAACACGGCGCCCGAGGAATGCCCGGAGTGCGCCACCCCGGCCTCTGCCGTGACGTCGGTGAAGTTGCCCCGGCCGTCGTTGACGAAGAGCACGTTGCCGGCGCGCACGGAGGTCACGAACAGATCGGGATCGCCGTCGTTGTCGACGTCGCCGAACGAGCCGGCCACCGAGTCGCGGTCCGCCAGCGCCACGCCGGCACGCGCCGTGATGTTCTCGAACCGCCCGCCGCCGAGGTTGCGCCACAGCTCGTTGCCGCCGGACTGGGTGAGGAAGTAGACGTCGTAGAGCAGGTCGCCGTCGACGTCGGCGATTGCGAGCCCGTTGCCGTGGTCGTAGTGGTTGGGCTGGTAGTACTTGGCGGAGTCCACGGTGCACCGGTGCACGAAGGTGATGCCGCTGGCGTCGCGGCGGTCGACGAAGCGGAAGTCGTGATCGACGTCGAAGCGGGGGCGGGTCTGCTCCTGGGCGTGGGCGAGGACCTCCAGCATCTCCCACCCCCAGTCGATGGCCGGGACGGGAACGGCCTCCTTGCGCGGCGCGGGCGGGGCCTGCGCACCGAGCGCCGCCGCGCCGGCCGCCAGGGTCAGCCAGCCAAGCGCCAGG
>Ga0224497_10001139_pt1 | contig 17291 bp, 21 predicted proteins | sample SF_Jul11_sed_USG_4_FD_167970 | JGI IMG/M metagenome (GOLD analysis project Ga0224497, IMG submission 167970) | Sediment microbial communities from San Francisco Bay, California, United States - SF_Jul11_sed_USGS_13 | ecosystem: Environmental > Aquatic > Marine > Sediment | place: USA... | reverse complement strand
GAAGATTACCGGCGAGGCCCATCGTGTGTTTTGCAAATACGGAGCGAACCCCGGGAATAAGGTCAAACCCGAGCATGCCGAGGTTGCGTAGTGCGCGAAATGGCCGGCGAGAACTACCGAACAAACGAACGAGGCTATCCGTGAATCGGACGAGCTTGTTCTGATCGCTGCGGCGCCAGCGCGCATAGCGCTCCAGGAGCTCTTCGTCGCCCGGGTCAACTTCGATCGAGTCTGCGCGGCTATCGGCAATGCAGTCGCAGAGGGCAGCAACATCACGCATGCCCAGATTAAAGCCCTGGGCCGCGACCGGATGCAGTCCGTGAGCGGCGTTGCCAATCAGTACGCTGCGCGTTGACGTGAGGCGCACGGCCCTGCTCAGCGTCAGCGGATACGACGCGCGCTTTCCCACCTGTGAAAAAGTCCCGAGCCGATAGCCGAATTCCGCCTGAAGCTCGCTCAGAAATGTGTCGTCATCGAGCGCCAGCACGCGTTCCGCATCGTCCTCCGGAACAGCCCATATGAATCCCGCGCGATCGTCGGCGACCGGCAGGATGGCGAGCGGGCCCCGCGCCGTGAAACGCTCATAGGCCCGGTTATGCAGTTTGTGTTCCGGCAGCACGTTGCCGATTACGGCGCGCTGGCCGTAGTGACGTTTCCGTACCGAGATACCCATCATTTCGCGTACCGCTGAATTCGCGCCGTCCGCTGCAACCAGCAGCTTGCAGTGCAGGGTCTGTCGTTTCCCGTTGCCATATTCGATGACCACACCAGCCTGCTCGGGGGACAGCTCCGCATCGACGATGCGCGCCGGGCAAACCAGGTCCACGCCGTCAAGATCCGACATCGCCGCGTCAAGGACGCTGCCGAGCACGCGATTGATGACGACGTAGCCGAGTGCCTCGACCCCTTGTTCCTCTGCATCGACATGCGAAAAACCGAATCGACCTTTGTCCGAGACGTGGATACTGGTAATTGGCGTCGAGGCAGCGACGACCTCACCCCACAGCCCCATCGCCATGAACATGCGCTGCGTGCTGCGCGACAGCGCCGTCGAGCGATCATCGAAACTGGGCTGTGCGCCGGCCTGCCGGGCGACGGCCTCGACGACGGCTATGCTCAGGCCAAGAGGCGCAAGGGCAAGGGCAAGGCTCGTACCGACCATGCCCCCGCCGGCGATCACAATATCGTAATGTATATCTCGCGCCGTCCTACTCATGAACTCTGCATCAACGCCTCGATTTGATCGGGATCCTTCGCAAGGCCCTTGCTCAGCACGTCCGGGCCCCGGGCCGTCACGGCAACATCGTCCTCGATACGGATACCGATGTTCCGAAAGCTCTTTGGAATACTTCTCTTGCCCGAAAGATACAGGCCGGGTTCAACCGTGGTCACCATGCCCGTTTCAAGTATGCGCCACTCGTCGCCGACCTTGTAATCTCCCACGTCATGCACGTCCATCCCGATCCAGTGGCCCGTTCGATGCATGTAGAACTCGCGGTAGGCGCCGTCCTTTATGAGCTTTGGCAGTGAGCCGCTCAGCAGTCCAAGCTTGCGCAAGCCCTTGGTTATGACCTTGACCGCCGCATCGTGGGGATCATTCCAATGATTACCCTTGACCGTCTTGTCAATTGCCGCGAGCTGCGCTTCAAAGACGATTTCATAGACGGCACGTTGCTCCGGGCTGAATCGCCCGTTGACCGGAAAAGTGCGCGTGATGTCCGATGCATAGTAGTCGAGTTCGCAACCTGCGTCGATAAGCAGCAGGTCTCCGTCCTTTAGCTCTGCGTTGTTCTTGACGTAATGCAATGTGCACGCATTCGGGCCGCTGCCAACAATCGGGCTGTAGGAGACCCAGGCATCGTTACGCCGAAACTCATGCCGAAACTCCGCCTCCACCTCGTATTCGAAAAGTCCGGGCCGCGACATTCGCATGGCGCGTTTATGCGCATTCACGGCCACTTTGGCAGATCTGCGCATCGCCGCGATCTCGCCACGGCTCTTATACAGGCGCATGTCGTGCAACAGATGATCGAGCGCCACGAATTCCTGCGGCGTGTGCAGACCCCGAGACAGTCCCGAACGCAAGGAATTAACCCATTCCGCGATGCGGGCATCAAAGTCCGAATACATGCCCATCGTGTAATAGACGCGGCTGCAGGATTCGATTACGCCCGGCAAGATGTCATCGATATCGTCGATAGGGAACGCATCGTCAGCACCGTAGTCGCTAACCGCGCCGTCCGGTCCTGCCCTCGAACCGTCCCATTGTTCCTTGTCCGGATTACGGTCACGGCAGAATAAAAGGAACTCACCGCTGTCGCGGCCCGGAGCCAGGACCGCCACAGCTTCGGGCTCGGCAAAACCGGTCAGGTAATAAAAGTCGCTGTCCTGTCGATAGCGGTACTCGACGTCGCGGCTTCGCGTCCTGACCGGCGCAGCCGGGAGAATGGCTATGCCGTCGGCGCCGACCATCCGCGCCAGCTGCTTGCGGCGGCGTTCAAATTCCTTCTTGTCCATTCGGCACTGCGCCCGTGGTTGATTTTAGCGAGCGCTATTCTACGCCCCTCGCGGCGGTTAATGCATGGTGTCGCGACCGCTCTCCGGCGAAAAATCGGCGCTGTGCCGAATCTCGGAGAGTTCCTCGTAGGCCATTTGGGCCGCGACGCGCAGGTACTCAACCAGCTCTACGTAAGCGGTTTCATTCGTTTCATCGTCCGCGGTAGCATCAAACTCCGCTCGCGTGATTTGCAGCATGTCACGAATAATATCTGCGAGTGGCTCGGCTGCGAGCCGGTCTCTGACTTCGTCACCATGCTTCGCCGATACCAGGCCGTGCAGGAAGCCCTCACACCAGTGCGCCATGGCGGCCGTCCGCTCGCCCGCATCGTTGTCGTCGTCGGGCAGCAGCGGCGCGAATTCCGATAACCGTTCCGACAGCTGCCAGAATGTCGACTGGTACAGCGTGTCGAGCATTTCTTGACATTCCGATCGCAGGGCATTGCTTTCATCGGTTCCTTCAAGCACCTGGCGAAGCCATTCCGGTCCGGCACAAACGCCGGCTACAGCCAGCCTGCCGGTCAGGAGGCCGTGAGTTTGCGCGGCATCCCAACTTGCACCGCACCGTTTGAGCGCATCGTCCAGCCTGTCATGATCGACTTTTTCGTGCATTCGAGCGCCAACCTTTTCAATTCTGCCAAACCCTTATGATCCCATGGAGTGTTTCTCGAGGCCATGCCGCCATTGTCAGATGCAGACAGATCATTGATTCTCCCCTTTCGCCTGATTATATTCTCACTATGGCTGAAAGCATCAACTCGACCTTCGAACACGAACTCAAACGACTGGAAAAACGCGTCGATGCCCTGGTTCGCGTTTGCGACCGGTTGCAGGACGAGAATCGGTCGCTGAAGCAGCGCCAAGATGTATTGACCTCCGAGCGCGCAAACCTGCTGCAAAAGAACGAGCAGGTTCGCGCGCGTGTCGAAGCAATGATTGGCAGACTCAAAGCGATGGAGCAGAGTTCTTGATTGCGTCGCAAAAGAGGCATATGGAGCACGCCGCATGACTGATCAATTCGCCCAGGTGAGCGTCAGGATTCTCGATAAGGAATACCAGGTTGCTTGTCCGCTCGATGAACGCACCGATTTGCTCGACTCTGCTGAAATGCTGAACCAAAAAATGCGCGAGATCCGCGACAGCGGCAGAATCGTCGGCCTCGATCGCATCGCCGTAATGGCGGCTCTCAATATGGCTAATGACCTGATGCACGCGCGGGCGCGTGATCTGGAACTCGAAGGTGGTATTAGTCAGCGTCTTAAACTGATTTCCGATCGCGTCGACCATGTTCTGAGCGACACGCAGCAGCTCGATCTCTGAATCTTGTAGCGCGATGAAGTTAAAAACTGAATTGGCGTCTCCTGCAGTGTACGATACCGACCTGGATACCTTTCGACCCTAAATTATTACCTCGGGGTTGCGTACTGTCGGCGTCATATGTGCAGAACCGTTTCGGCGGTGAGCCTGTTGAAGTCACGGCTGACCCCACCTGTTGCTCCGGTTCGAGAGCGACGGTCTGTAACGGCACAGGCGGGAGGCGCCTCCTTATGAATGAGCACCGCGCAACCGCATTGCGCGCACGTCGCGAAATGCATCCAGATGCGCGCGCCAGCGCATCGAACGTAATTTGCCAGCGCGTCATTCGTTCCCGCGAATTCCTGTCCGCTTATTTCATTGCATGCTACTTGCCGTTGGATTACGAAGTCGATACGCGTGGCATCATAGAACGCGCCTGGCGCGCAAAAAAGCGCATTTTCGTCCCCATTTTGCGCGCCCGGCATAAAATGTCGTTTCGGGAAATACGCCCGGAGACAACGCTTAAACAAAACCAGTTTGGAATCTGGGAGCCGACGAGCGGCGAATTCATTTGCCCACGCAAGCTGAACATCGTCATCACGCCAACGGTTGCATACGACGAAGAAAACAATCGTATTGGCATGGGCAGCGGCTATTTCGACCGCTGTTTTTCATTCTTGCGACACCGGAAGCACTGGTTCCAGCCGAAACTTGTCGGCGTCGCGTTTGCGTGCCAAAAAGTCGAGAAAATTACGCCAAATGCTTGGGATATACGGCTTTATCGCGTTTTTAGCGACGCCCTGCTGCGTCCCGATTCAGCGAATTGAGACATTTTGCGCGTGCCGAGATGTCGCCTACCGGCGACACTTCTGTAACGCACCACTCACTCACGATGAATCCGTCCTACGTCGTGATTCGATGCACGCCCGGTTCGGTTTTGAAGTTCCGGTTTGCCGTTTTGCCCGAAGCGCCGTCGACGCAATTCGAACCTGACGAGTTGTCAGAGCCATCAACTCTGGACCCATCCCGCAGCGACCCTCATCTTAAAGGCCTGACAACCACGTAACTTTCTGGATTTTTTGCGATTGTTGTATATACTCAACGCCGGGTACCCGACACGGAGAAAATAGATGGCTACCAAAAAGAAGTCTCGCAAAAAAGCTTCGAAGCGAAAAGTCGCCAAGAAGCGGAAAGTAACAGCACGGAAGAAAGCCGCGCCTAAACGGCGTGCAACGAAGAGAAAGACCGCCAAGAAGAAGGCGAAGAAGAAAGTAGCAAAGAGAAAGGCGAAGAAGAAAACCGCCAAGCGTAAGACCAAGAAAAAGGCCAAACGCAAAGCGAAACGGAAAGTAGCCAAGAAGAAGGCCAAACGCACGGCGAAAAAGAAAACCGCCAAGCGCAAGACCAAGAAAAAGGCCAAACGTAAGGCGAAGAAGAAAACCGCCAAGCGTAAGACCAAGAGAAAAGCTACCAAGAAGAAGGCTTAACGCAGTCGGCGGTAGCTAGCTGGTCGCTTCGGAAGAGGCCTTCTTCCCGAGCAAGCAAAAGAGCCCGCTTCGGCGGGCTCTTTTCGTTAGTTTCAAGCGCGGCTCATGCGTGCAATTCGCGGCGATTTCACTATAGTACGCATTTATGGACGCATCTCAGAAAAAGCGCAGCGCCGCCGAGGCCGCGTTGGAATACATAGAGCCAGGTACCGTTCTCGGTGTCGGCACCGGATCGACGGTCAACTTCCTGATCGACATGCTGCCAGGAGTGCGCGATCGTATTGAAGCCGTTGTGTCCAGTTCAAATGCATCGACCAAACTTCTCGAGGATCAGGGATTCGAGGTCAAGACACTCAACGAGATGGGCGGCGATATAGATGTGTATATCGACGGCGCGGACGAGTGCAACAAGCATCTGCAGCTCATCAAGGGCGGCGGTGGCGCATTGTCCCGCGAAAAGGTCCTCGCCGCTGCGGCGCGCCGCTTCGTCTGCATTGTGGACGACAGCAAGCTCGTAGGCATGCTCGGCAACTTCCCGCTGCCGATAGAGGTGCTGCCGATGGCGCAAGAATTCATCTCCCGAATGCTCCTGAAAATGCGTGGACACCCGATTTGGCGCGAAGGTTTCGTCACGGACAACGGAAATCACATTCTCGATGTCGAGGACCTGCAGATCCCCAACCCGGTTGAAATGGAAGCGAGAATAAACCGTATCCCCGGGGTTGTGACGGTTGGCATATTCGCGCACAGGCCTGCCGATATTCTTCTGATCGCCGGTGGCAGCGGCGTCAGGGAGATGCGGGTCTAGGAGAGGGATTCTCCCGCCGCTGTCGGGAGAGGGATGGTCGCGCCGCTGCGGGGAGAGGGATTGACTCGTCGCTTTGCTCCTCGCCCTTCGGGCGCACTTCGTGCGTCTTCCCTCTCCCCCAGCCAAAAAAAAGGGCCCTATTGTGGGCCCTTTATTTTTGGCTGGGGGAGAGGGATTCGAACCCCCGTTGGCGGAGTCAGAGTCCGCAGTCCTACCGCTAGACGATCCCCCAGTAAGAAGAGATCGGTTGTCTCGCGCGCCTAGCGCTTCGAGTACTGAGTAGCGCGACGTGCTTTTCTGAGTCCAACTTTCTTCCGCTCTACTTCACGGGCGTCGCGGGTCACGAAGCCGGCTTTTCGCAAAGAGGGCCGCAATGACTCATCGTACGCCATCAGCGCACGCGTCAGGCCGTGACGAATGGCGCCCGCCTGCCCGGTCGTACCACCACCCCTGACCGTGACGTTGACATTAAACTTGTCCGTCAGCTGGGTCAGTTCGAGCGGCTGCCGAACGATCATTTGCGCCGTTTCGCGGCCGAAGAAAGTACCCAGCGGGCGCTTGTTGACCGTAATATCGCCATTTCCGGGCGAGAGGAACACGCGCGCTGTAGAGGTCTTGCGACGACCGGTACCGTAAAAAAATGTATCACTCATAAGTCTGTTCTCAACACGGGAGGGCGGCGCCTCAGGCATTTACATCCAGGGGAATGGGCTGCTGCGCAGTGTGGCTGTGCTCAGGACCCGCAAATACGCGGAGCTTGCCGAGCATCTGGCGTCCCAATGGGCCACGTGGCAGCATGCCCTTGACCGCGAACTGCAGCACACGCTCGGGCGTCTCGTCGAGCATTTTTTCCATTGACACGGACTTCAGGTTGCCGATGTAACCCGTGTGGTGGTGGTACATCTTGCCCTTCAGCTTGTTACCGGTCACTCGAACCTTGTCGGCATTAACGACGACAATGTAGTCCCCGGTGTCCACATGCGGCGTGTATTCGGGCTTGTGCTTGCCACGAAGGCGACGCGCGATCTCCGTTGACAGGCGCCCCAGGGTCTTACCTGTTGCATCGACGACGTACCAATCGCGGCGCACCTCTGCTGGCTTCGCAGAAAACGTCTTCATAATTCTGGTTTCCGTAAGGGAATCAACTTGTTTTTCCGGGGATCCGGCCTGACCCGAACACCCCGTCAGCCATTCACGCTGTCACACGCTCGCGGGATTGGCGAAAGGCGCGAAATTCTACTGTAGCCCCTGCCGCATTGCAAACGATCCCGGCTATTTTTGCACAGAAAAAGCGCCCTTCCCTGGGCGCCTTTTATGCTTATTTTTCAGTCCCTTACCATCATGTCGCCAATGGCTGGCGCAGCGCCAGCGTACTTCAAAAGACGTATTCCAGCGATAAAGCCGTGTAGGTATCGCTTTTCTCGGTCAGGGCCGGGACGTCAGTATTGTGCTTGATGGTGTAAGACGCGACCAGCGCCAGCTGTCCCATCACCTTCGCCGACACCGCCGTGATCGACTCGAGGTAGGTGTTGTCGCTGCCGGACTCGGCCGTCAGGTCCTGCCGAAATTCGGCCGTCTCGCTGATCTTCCACTTGTAGTACGCCCCGCCGCGGAAAATTGTCTCATTTTCCGAGATCCCGGACTGCAGCTCCGACTGCCGCGCACCGACACCAACCTCGACATTGAGCAGATGCCTGTCCGTCTTGAGCAATCGGCGACCGTAGCCCACAGTCTGCGCAAACTGGGTGTTGAACGCGCCAAAGTTGTCTTTGCGCCAGTCGAGACGCCCAAACAGGAAGTCGACGTCAGTCAGGTTCCGCTCGCTCTTCCAGCCCAGCTCGTAAGCCTCGGCCGTCGTAATCTGATTTTCGGATGCGTATAGCGCAAAGGCTCTGGCCAGATGTTGCCACTTGCCGGTCGCGAACCCGACTTCGACGCCGGAATTCAGGGTGGAGTTCTCGGTATTGCCGGACGTCGCCAGGTAACCGAGCGTCGCCTTGCCTGACCAGGGATCTTTCGGTTCTTCCTGAGCCAATAACGAAATCGGGGCCAGTAATGCTGCAACGATCAATGTCACACGCAGTTTCATGCACTTTCTCCTCAGTCTTCTTGGGCTTGCTGCCAAAAAAGGTAGCGGAGTATACCGTCACACTGCCCGGGTTCGCTATACTCCAATTGTGACAGTTCGTGAACTTTCCCCGATCGACCGCCTGTTGGCCGGCGCCGACAAGGCGCTACGCACCATCGCCGCACCAGTCGGACCTGCAGCACGCGACTATCCCGCCCGTTCGATCCATGAACCAGCCCTCAGCGCCGCACAAAGGTCGCATGCCGCTGGTCTCATGCGCGTGAATCATGCCGGCGAAGTTGCGGCGCAGGCCCTGTATCAGGGCCATGCCGCGGTCGCGCGCGACAGCGAGATCGAGCAGCAGATGCGGCAGGCCGCCGCCGAGGAACTCGATCACCTTGCCTGGTGCGAACAGCGTATTCAGGAACTCGGCGAGGAGCCGAGCCGGATGAGCCCGATCTGGTACGCAGGGGCGTACGTCATCGGTGCGGCGAGCGGCCTGCTCGGCGACAAATGGAGCCTGGGGTTCATCGCCGAAACCGAGCGCCAGGTTTGCGTGCACCTCGATGAGCATCTCGATGGCCTGCCCGCCGAGGACACGAGGAGCCGGGCAATCGTCAAAACCATGCGGGACGAGGAGGCGCAGCACGGTGCAAGCGCGGTGGCAGCCGGGGCTGCCGACCTGCCGGGACCGGTCAAGACGTTGATGCGACTGACGGCAAAAATCATGACACGAACCGCGTATTGGGTGTAGCGCAAAGAAAAAACGCGATAAAGCGCGACAAAACACGGACTTAGCTTGCCGTGATCGGTAAACTGTATTAAAAGAGGACCGCAACAGGGGCGAGGATTAATCAATGCAGACTACAGTCAAGAATCTCAGCGATGTGCCGGCGATCAATCGATTTTTGAGCTACTGTCGCGTACGCACAGTGCCGTCGAAGACCGTGATGATTCATGCAGGCGATTTGCCGGACGTCCTGTACTACATCGTCGACGGATCGGTCGAGGTCATGATCGAAGACGAAGACGGCAATGAAATGGTCCTTGCGTACCTCAACAAAGGACAGTTCTTCGGCGAAATGGGCCTGTTCTACGAACAGCCAACGCGCAGCGCCTGGGTACGCACTCGCACCGAATGTGAAATTGCTGAAATGACCTACCCCCGGTTCCGCCAGATTGCAAGCGAAAGTCCGGGTCTCGTTTTCGAACTCGCGACGCAGCTCGCGACGCGACTCGATCGCACCAACCGCAAGCTCGGCGATCTCGCGTTCGTCGACGTCACTGGACGCGTTGCACACGCGATCATGGATCTTTGCAATGAACCCGATGCGATGACGCATCCCGACGGCATGCAGATCAAGGTCAGCCGTCAGGAGCTCAGCCGCCTGGTTGGCTGTTCAAGGGAAATGGCAGGTCGTGTTCTCAAGGTGCTCGAAGAACAGGGACTGGTGTCCGCCAGCGGCAAGACCATCGTCGTTTACGGGGCGAGGCCCAACAGGAAACTGTAGCAAAGCGCCCTGGACGCGCCATGGCGCTGGAAGCGCGACCCGAGCGCGAAAAGGGCGACAGTGAGGTCGAATGCAGGCCGGACTTCTACGTCGCGTTCGCGATTGCGGATTTCATCGCTGCAATGGTCGCGGCATAGTCGTCGCTGCTAAAGATTGCTGACCCGGCCACGAATGTATCCGCCCCGGCGGCTGCGATCTCCCCGATGTTACTGACTTTGACGCCACCGTCGATTTCCAGCCGGATATCGCGCCCACTCTCTTCAATTATTTTTCGAGCCTCGCGCAGCTTGTCGAGCGCCGACGGGATGAACTTCTGGCCACCGAAGCCCGGATTCACGGACATGATGAGCACCATGTCCACTTTGTCGATAACGTACTCGAGGGAGCCGAGCGGCGTCGCCGGATTGAATACCAGCCCCGACTTGCACCCAAACTCACGAATCAGCCCCAGCGAGCGGTCTATGTGCCGGCTCGCCTCCGGATGAAACGTAATGTAGCTGGCACCGGCCTTCGCGAAATCAGGAATGATGCGATCGACCGGCTCGACCATCAGGTGCACATCGATCGGCGCCTCGATGCCGAAGTTGCGCAAAGCATCGCAGATCAATGGACCAATTGTCAGGTTCGGCACAAAGTGGTTGTCCATCACATCGAAATGCACGACGTCAGCCCCCGCATCGAGCACGGCTTTTACATCGTCGCCGAGACGGGCGAAATCAGCAGACAGAATCGAGGGAGCAATAAGTGGTTTCACGGTCATTCCTTTGGCATATCGGGCAAGTCAGCTTCGTGTAATAAGATCACACCGCTCATCTGATCGAGCGTCTTGCTTTCAGCATTTCGTAGGCGCCGCGTATTTCGCGAGTGCGGCGCTCGGCTTCCGCGACTACGGCGGCATCCGGATTGCGGCCGGCAATCTTGTCAGGATGACTCTTGTTCATCAATCGCCGGTAGGCCTTCTTGATTTCCTCGTTGCTCGCATCGGGTGACATGCCAAGCGCTTCATACGCGCCGCGCACCCGGGCCGCATCCGCATCGCCCGCCGGCGAGCGCTTGAATCCTTTCTGTGCGCGGATCATGGCCTCGAGCTGTGCAAGCTCCACGCGCCCGACGTCGAGTTCGACGCAGACTTTCCATATCAGTGAACGCTCATCCTTCCTGAGCGTGTCCTTCGCCAGCGCCACCTCCAGCAGCAGGCGTATAAACATCGCGCGCTGCGCCGCACTTCTGGCGTTGACGCGCCGCAGTTCGCGAATCGTCTGCACCAGCGGGAATCCGGGCCGCTTTCCATCCTCGAACCAGCCGATGGCGCGCCGGACCTGTGACGGGCTCAGCCCCAGGCGATGCATGATCAGGCGCGCAGCACGGATCTCGTCCTCGGAAACGCGCCCGTCCGCCTTGGCGAGATGGCCCAGGGCCTGGAAAAGAGCCCGCAGATAGCCTTCCGACACGCGGCCTATATCCGCGCCCTGCTTCTCAAAACTGCGATATCGCTCGGAGAACCCGCGGTCGAACTGGTGACCGAGAAACAGGCCGAGGGCAGCAAACCAGGGCTTGAGCGTTGCGAGCCCCGCCAACGTGCCTATTATCTTGCCCCAGTACACCGCAAATTCCTGCCGTCGGGCTTGGATTGAACGTCAATCCTATCGTTTGTTCGCAGGCATTCCTAATGTTGAATGCTTGCCTGCCTGTTGCGTAAAGGCGATCATCTGATCTGAGCAGCCCGGACATTGAGCGCCCCGCGATGAACACCAACGACGTGTTATTCGAGTCTTCGGTTCCCGAACTGCCGTTACTGGGACGCGGCAAGGTAAGAGACATTTACAGCGTTGATGATAACCACCTGCTGATCGTCACGACCGATCGCCTGTCAGCGTATGATGTCGTGTTACCGGACCCGATCCCGGGCAAAGGGCAAGTGCTCACCCAGATCTCGCTATTCTGGTTTCGAATGATGGCCGATATCATCGATAGCCAGCTGACCGAGCTGACGGTCGATGATGTTGTCAAGGATCCGGAGACGCGCGAGCAGCTCCGCGGCCGATCTCTTGTCGTAAAACGTCTGCGGCCTTTGCCCATCGAAGCGGTGGTGCGGGGGTATTTGATCGGCTCGGGCTGGCGCGACTACCTCGAAACCGGCCGCGTCTGCGGCATCGACCTGCCCAGGGGTCTCGAGCTGGCGCAACAGCTGCCGCAGCCGCTTTTTACGCCGGCGAGCAAGGCAGCAGCCGGGGATCATGACGAAAACATCAGCTTTGAAGCCGTCGTGGACCTGATCGGTGAGAAGCTCGCCCGACGCGTGCGCGACGTCTCCATCCAGATATACCAACGTGCGGCCGCCTACGCGCTCGAGCGTGGCGTTATCATCGCCGACACAAAATTCGAGTTCGGCCTGGACGATGAAGGCCGCCTGCACATCATCGACGAGGCATTGACGCCGGACTCATCGCGCTTCTGGCCCGTGGACGGCTACAAGGTCGGCATCAGCCCGCCGAGTTTCGACAAACAGTTCGTTCGCGATTATCTCGATACACTCGACTGGGACAAGACGGCACCAGGCCCCGAGCTTCCCGCCGATGTTCTGCAAAAAACAGGCGACAAATACCGGGAAGCCCTCAAGCGAATGACGGGCTCGTAAACCCGCCACTAACCCTTCTTACAGATGGGCGCCGATTGGGTAGCTCCTCACGCAGCACGATGGGCGGCGGCGGTGAGTGCGGGTGGGTCTTGCGAAGCGACATCGCGTCAGCGCGAGCAAGCAAGATCTCCCCCGCGATCAACGCTGCGGTCACGATCATGGGTCGTCAGGGGTAGGCCTATGATGAAACAGACCACATCGCTGAAGCCGCTCATCGTTGTACAATGATCGAGTAATGACCAAGAGCTTACTAAACCAGGTCGACAAACTCATCTGGGGCGATGCGCTGGCAAAGTACGGCTTGCCCGGCCGGCTGCTAACCACCATCCTGCGGTACCTCCACGCCGTGCTCCGCGACATGTTTGCCGGCCAGTTGACGCTGCGGGCAATGAGTCTTGTTTACACGACGCTGCTGTCGGTAGTGCCTCTCATTGCCTTCAGTTTTGCGCTGCTCAAGGGATTCGGCGTCGATGACCTGCTCGAAGTCGAAATTTACCTGTTGTTGGAACCGCTGGGGGAAAAAGGCAAAGAAATTACCGACAACGTAATGCGGCTGGTCGATAACGTGAATGGCGGCATTCTCGGCGGCGTCAGCCTCGGGTTCTTCATTTATACGGCGATATCGATGGTGCAGAAGGTCGAAGAGGCTTTCAACTATGCCTGGTACGTCAGCAAGCCAAGGAGCTTTGCACGCCGTTTCACCGAGTACGTTTTTGTAATGACCATCGGTCCCATTGTTGTCGTTCTTGCTATTGGCATGATCGGCTCGCTGCAAGATGAGGACATAGTCAGATATCTTGTCGAAAACCGGTTCATCGGGCCGCTGTTCGTTGCGACCAACAAACTGACGCCTTTCCTGCTGATGACCGCGGCATTCGCCTTTCTCTATTGGTTCATACCGAATACAAAAGTCCGTTTGAGCTCTGCGCTTGTGGGTGGGCTCGCCGGCGGGGTCTTGTGGGCGACGCTTGGGGTAATCGTAGCGACCTTCATCGTCAATTCCGCGAGAACCATGAGCGTTTATGGCGGCTTCGCGATCGCCATCATTGCTTTGATCTGGTTGTACCTCAACTGGCTGGTGCTACTGGTCGGCGCTCAGCTTGCCTATTACCATCAAAATCCGGCGTACCTGCGCATAGGCCGGCGCGAGCCGCGGCTGCCGAGCGGTGCGCGAGAGCGACTGGTGCTGAACATCATGCTGCTTGTCGGCCAGGCTTTTCGCGATCCGGAGGCAAGCGTGACGATCGCCGATATCAGCGAGAAGATCGGCATCCCGTCAATTACGCTGGAGCCAATCGTTACCGGCCTCGAACAGAACGGGCTGCTGACTTCAACGGACAAAGAACAACTGATCCCCGGCCGCGACATGGCCAGAATCGCGCTCCGTGACGTTCTCGCGGTCGTTCGCGAGGTTGGGGAGACCGGGTCCATCGGTGAACCGCGGTGGTCGCCGGCTATTGACGAAATTGGCGCGAGGATCGACATGGCGGTAGCCGGGACGGTCGAGAGCACAACGCTCGCCGAGCTGCTTGATAACGTGGCACGCGAGCCGAAGTCCTAACTGCCCGCGATCGTCATTTCCGCAACGAGTATAGATCCGCAGCGGATCCCGCCGCGCGTATCCTGATCGCTGCCTATCGCGACGATGCGTTGATAGAGCTCGCGGAGATTTCCGGCAATCGTCACTTCATGGACCGGATACTGAATCTCGCCGTTTTCTACCCAATGGCCGACCGCGCCGCGTGAATAGTCACCCGTGACGCCGTTCACTCCGTGGCCGATCAGTTCTTCGACAAGGAAACCCGTGCCCATCTCCTTCGTCAGGGAGTCCAGATCCTTGCCGCAACCCGGAACGATCAGGTTTTGTGCCCCGCCGGCATTGGCTGTTGTTGTCAGACCGAGGCGGCGTGCCGAATAACTGCTCAGAATGTAGCCCTGCAGAACTCCATCGGTGACGATGTCGCGATCGTAGGTCGCAACGCCCTCGGCATCGTACGGAGCACTCGCCATGCCTTTCTCGAGATGCGGCCTCTCCTGGATATTGACAAAGGCCGGGAATATTTTTTCGCCCGCGGCGTCGAGCAGAAACGATGAACGCCGATATTGTGCCCCGCCGGCAATGGCACCGATTGCATGAGCAATGAAGCCCCGAGCAATCTCGGGAACATATAGCACCGGCGCGCGCGTCGTCTTGATTTTTCGCGCTCCCAGACGGTTTACGGCGCGCCGCGCCGCGGTTTCGCCGACAGTCGCGGGGTCCCAGAGATCGACCGGATCACGCGAAGCCGTGTAGTGATAGTCCCGCTGCATGACACCGTCCGATTCGGCGAGCACCACACAGGTGATGTTGTGACTGGTTCGCGAGTAGCTGCCAAGGAAGCCATGCGTATTGCCGTAGGCACGCGAGCCGCGATTCCGGGAAACTGTGGCGCCCTCCGAATTGCTGACCCGTTTATCGAACTGCAGCGCTGCTGCCTCAGTCTCGATTGCGATCGCGATGGCATCGGCTGCTTCGACTTCCCACGGGTGGTCGAGCCTGAGGTCCTTGATATCGGTGCACATCAGATCCGCGTCGGCCAGCCCCGCATGCGGGTCACTGGCCGTGACTTCGGCGAAGGTGCACGCCTTGGCGACTGCTTCCCCAATAGCCTGTGACGAAATATCGGAAGTGCTCGCGCTGCCTTTACGGGAATTTTTGTACACCGTAATACCGATGCCACGATCGTTCGTGTATTCGAGGTTTTCGACATCGCCCAGACGCGCGGTTGCCGCCAGCCCGATATCGTGACTCGCGGCGACTTCGGCCTGGTCAACGCCGCGTTTGCGGGCCTCGTCGAGCGCCAGCTTCACAAGACCCTCGAGATCTTCCCGGCCCAATGAATCCCGCGTGGCAGGTTTATCCATGGTTTGCTGCATCCTGTTGTAACTGTCCGTCAGCCGATCGGCCACATGGTAAACTCCCGCCGCAGAACAGAAGACCTGGCCGCGGGAGTACTTTAGCCGGTGACAGATTTAAAGCCCAGCAAAAGCGCGAGAAAACGCGAGTTTCTTGCTTTGCAAAAACTTGGTGAGGGGCTGATCGCATTGCATGAGTCGGACATTCGAGAAATCGGGCTCGACGAGGAGCTGCTCGAGGCGATCCTCGACGCACGTCAAATCAAGTCTCACAGTGCGCTGCGACGGCAGAAACAATACATCGGGAAGATCATGCGGCATGTTGACCCCGAACCCATCCGCGCGGCGATCAAGCGTCTCTCCTAAAGGCCCGCGGGAATGATAGACTTTCGCGATGGGTATTGATGTCGGCATTATCATGGGATCGCAGTCGGACTGGGAAACGATGCGTCACACGAGTGAGACTCTCGCGGCGCTGGGCATATCCTGCGAGGTGCGCGTCGTCTCCGCGCACCGCACCCCGGACCTCCTGTTCGAATACGCAGAGAGCGCCGTCGATCGCGGCCTGAAAGTCATCATTGCCGGTGCCGGCGGCGCCGCGCATCTGCCCGGTATGACGGCCGCCAAGACGCGGTTACCCGTGCTGGGAGTCCCCGTGCGGTCCGAAGCGCTCAGCGGCATGGATTCACTGCTGTCGATTGCGCAAATGCCCGCCGGTGTTCCGGTCGGCAGCATGGCCATCGGTCGCGCAGGAGCCGTCAATGCCGCACTACTCGCCGCGGCGATGCTCGCCATTAGCGACTCCACGATTGCGGCGGCCCTCGAGAATTTTCGCAAGACGCAGACCGAAAAGGTTCTGGCCGACAGCGATCCCACCAACTGACGACGATGCGTATCGGCATAATCGGCGCCGGGCAGCTCGGCCAGATGCTGGGATTTGCGGCCCGCGACCTCAAGGTCGAATGCCTTTTTCTGGATCCATCTATCTCACCGCCGGCCCGCGTATGCGGTGACGTCATCCAGCGGCCGTTTGACGATGCAAGGGCCTTGGCCGAACTGGCCAAATACTGCGACGTCATAACTTACGAATTCGAGAACGTCCCCGTTAGCGCGCTGCAGCGGATTGAGGGCACGGTTCCGATTTACCCGCCCGTGGCCGCACTGCGGCATGCACAGGATCGGCTCGACGAAAAACGACTGTTCGAGCGACTCGGCATTCCTCTGCCCGCCTTTCGGGCTGTCGATGCGCGCGAAGACATCGCCGCCGCCGCCGAGGTGCTCGGCCTGCCGATGGTCATAAAGACGCGACGCCTGGGTTACGACGGTAAAGGCCAGTTCGTGATCCGAAAGGCGGGCGATATCGATGAAGCCTGGGGCTCACTCGGAGCCCAGGCCCTGATTGCCGAGCAGTGGGTGCCATTCGCTTACGAAGTCTCTTCGATCGGTGTCCGCAATGTCGACGGTGAAGTCCGACTTTACGCGCTTAGCCACAACGTCCACAAAGACGGCATTCTGCGGAGTTCGCGATCACCGCTTGACGCGCCGGAGTTTGCCGAGCGAGCCGCACAGTACGTGCGGCGGCTGCTCGAGCACCTGGACTACGTCGGCGTGCTGGCCCTGGAACTGTTCGTCAAAGGGGCCGAGCTGTTAGCCAATGAATTCGCGCCGCGCGTGCACAACTCGGGCCATTGGACGATCGAAGGCGCCGCAACCAGCCAGTTCGAAAATCATCTGCGGGCAGTTTTGAACCTGCCGCTCGGGTCCACCGCGAACCGCGGTCATGCCGGCATGATTAACCTGATCGGTGAGATACCGTCTGCAGCACGAGCGATCGACGGCGGCCACCTGCACGACTACGGCAAGACGCCGCGCGCCGGTCGCAAGCTCGGCCACATAACAGTGGTTGGTGAAACCGCCGACGATCGCGACGCACTTCTCGACATCATTAGTAGGAGTGTGACCTGATCGACGCTTCGTCCTGAGAACGCGAAATGGCGTCCGGCCCGGAAAAGAAGGTAAACTAATCGAGATG
>Ga0224497_10001134_pt1 | contig 17313 bp, 19 predicted proteins | sample SF_Jul11_sed_USG_4_FD_167970 | JGI IMG/M metagenome (GOLD analysis project Ga0224497, IMG submission 167970) | Sediment microbial communities from San Francisco Bay, California, United States - SF_Jul11_sed_USGS_13 | ecosystem: Environmental > Aquatic > Marine > Sediment | place: USA... | reverse complement strand
AACATTCAAGGTCCAGGGATCAATGACTTCTATGGATCCTCCGCCTTGTCCTGTATAAAACAACATCACCTGCAATGCGGGATCCCATACGAATCCACCAAAAAGGCTATAAACCATTGGCTGAGTAGCGACAATTTGGTGCGTGTCGGCATCAATGACCACAAGCGTTCTTGGAAGTAGACCGCCCCCACTAAAAAACATCCTGGCCGGTAAAAATATCGGCTCTCCAGTCAATATATCGATGCTTGTCAATTCAGGCTGAAACCCGGCAACCCATTGGCTGAATTCGCCAGGCATCTGGAAAAACCCCGTACCGCCCGTTGGTGCCGGAGTACGACCAACAATATCGTCAGTATACGGATCAATAATGATAGCTTCACCGACCGGGATCGGCTCTGACGAAGCCCAAACGAGTCCCGTCCTCGGATCTCTGACCATCCCACTCTGAAGACCATCGGGACTAAAGATGTGCTCTGGCGGCGTTTCTAAAGTGCCATCGCTAACCACGTCGAATTCCCAATTGCCGATCGTATTGCCGCCATTAGCAAGCTCAACATCCTGAAATACAACATAGGCATATCCGCGCAGTGCTGAAACTTCGCCAACGCCAAGCGCTTCTTCCATCGCCGGATCAGGATCTTGATCATCCAATCCGGTGTAGATCGTGATCGGCAATGTTCCGCCGGGCGTTCCCGCATCGCGCCGATCCCATACGAGATTGCCATTCCACCAAATACGCGTCACCCCAGTGATCGGGCCTCGACACAACAAAATAGCCATTCGCGCGGAATAGCTGTAGGACGTGTGTGTGCTTGTATGCGTGGCGCCGCCAAACCCCTTCGGGGCGCTCTGCGTCGATGTGGTGATGTTTTCGGTTTCGTCGATCTCGTTATTGCGCACCCAGATCATATTGCCGGCAGTGCGGATCGTGCCGTAAATCTCAGGGATCATCGCCCCATAACTTGAGATCTGAACCGTGCGCGAATTCAGTCGAGGACCAAAGGTCTCCGATGCGGTGTCCTCTGCCCCGCCGAAAAACAAATTACCCAGCATTGATCCGATCTGAAAACCGATCGGACTGCCCCCGGTCAGCGCCGCACCGACAAGTCCGAGTGCAAGATTAGCCATCGATGATCCCCGGATAGGCAAACGCGCCCTTGGCTCGTCGTATATGACCCTTGCGTAACGGATCTTCGACCACAAGCGAGACTTTCGGATCGCCGTTTGCGTGGATCATGCTGACTTCACTGATCTTCAGTCCAACGTGCGTCGGCTGCATGTGCGGCTCAGCAATCCAAATCCAATCGCCGATCTGTGGTGGCCATACAGGAGTCATGTGCTCGCACAATAATCGTTGCATCAGAACGGGATCAGGCCGGGCCTGGTAGTTTGTCGGCAAGCTTGCGATCACCTCATCAGAGACGATCCCTAATTCTTGCGCGATCCCTATCGTCAGGCCCACACAGTCAATCCCTACGCCCTTCACTCGCCCCTGGTGGTGGAACGGTGTGCCAAGCCAGGTACGCGCCACCTCGACCACCTGGGCGCGTGTAATCATGACGCCTTGCTGCCGGGTGTCTGAATCATCACATCTCGGCCTGGCACATGCTCAAAGCCCTGAAAATTGAGTTTATTATTAAATTTGTCTTTACAGGTGATCGGTGATTTATCGCAGCCGGTTTCGATAACGTAAGTATCACCAATCTGGATCGCAAACGGAACGGGGCTCCAAAACACGACCGTACCCGTGGCCTTGGTATAGGTCTTAACCTCTGACTCGAGACCAGCATTGTCGCCGGTCAACCAGGTCAGCATGCCGTACTTAAACCAATCATCCACCAGCGTCGCATCAGTTAACGCCGTGTCCTCGAAGGTCGTCTGATCCGTGACCGATGTTGCCGATCCATCCCAAGAGATCCCCAGCTCTGTCGTCCACACCACAGAGCCATCCGCAGTCGTCGCAGCAAGCGTTGTATTCCAAGTCGGCTCGCTGCCCGATGACGTGCCCGCCGTTGTACATCGGTATTGGCGTTTATCGAACGCGGTCGCGGTCACTACGGTATTCAGTGCGTAAACGGTCGTCGCGAGCCACTGAGCGCCGCGCAAGGGCGAATACGTTGTCCAAACGACCGTCGCGTCCGTCGTCGTTGCATCCAGCGCTAAATTCCACACTGGCTCATTAACTCCGCTGGTGCCGGCCGTGGTGCACACATAATGGCGCCGTTCCCACACAGAGCTGCGGATCCTGTCACCCAGCGCGTAAGCGGTTAACGTTACCCACGGATAGATCAAGCCAATCACCGCGCAATCTAAAGCACCTAGATCAGTCGGACATTCGTGTGACACCAAGCGCCCGAAAGGCTCTTGTAATTGCACAGACTTCGATCGCAATTCCACCGTACCCGTATCGGATCCCCGCGACATCGAGACCTCGCCCAGCTTGCCCGACATCAGCCACATGATCCCGATAGACGGATCCTCGTGCGGAACTTGGAATATGTCATAATCTGCGTAATCCCACCGACCGACGTACATGTCGACCTCGGTGATCCCGGCATTCGATAACACCGTGACTATTTCCAGATTATCAACGCTCAAGGTGCTAGCAGAGCTAATCGAACTCGGCGTCTGCCCGCCCGCAGACAAAAAAGTACCGGAGACATCACGACCACGTGCATCTAGTTTTGGACCGGGAACCGGGAGATTCTGGTCAAGCTCGGTAAAGCGAAACTCCACACCATCTTGACGCCTGAAATAAATGCACGTAGTGAGCGCTGTCGTTTCTTGATCAAAGTGGGTTCGCAAAGGTGCGGGGACTGACTTGGTCACACGCGGATCTCGACCAGCCCAACATTAATTGATCCATGCAAGTAGTGATCCAGAACGGTCGTTAATTGATCGCTTTCAAATCGGCATGGCACATCGAATTGACCGCCCCACGTCAAATCTTCCGCGGCTGCTGGCGGGGTCACAAAGGTCACCAGGCCCGTCGAGTAGTCAATGCTATAGTGGGTCGTTTCAGTTTGCAGCACGGTATCGATGGCGATCAAGATCGTGCCATTGATAGGCTTGGAAATCACGCGGCCCGTCGACAACGACCCTTTAACGTATGCTTTCGTCAATTGAAATACAGTTTCTGCATCATCGCCCGTACCAAAACTGTAATCGTCTTTCGTCGGTGTCGTGACAGGCGTTCCTGACGGCCCATGACCGCCCGGTGTGCCCGTGTGAAAGTCCGCGAAGTCTTTGAACCGGAATCCATGCGCGCGGCCTTGCACTGCATGGAAAAAAGTCAGCAACGAATCCAGTTGCACCTGATCGCGGATCCCGTAGCCCACATCGAAAACATGCCGCGATTGCGCCCATAAGACATTGCGCTTTTCACGCCCCGACGCGAACATTGGGACGCTGGTCAGATACTGCGGGCCACCCTTACTGCCATAGGCGATGTCGTCAGGGAAACGTGGCGTTTCAAGGAAGGCCATTAGTTATTCCTGCGCATCGCACGCTGTGTGTGTTCTCCAACGCGTGCAGCGATTTGCGCTTGCGTCTCGCGCGGAATGCCGTTCGGTGCGTTGATGGTGAAGTTATTCGTGATGTTGATTGAGCTGCCGGACTGATCAGGACGACGCACCGTGACCGTCTCATTCGGACTCGCTCGAAAAGCGACTAACTGTGAATCTGTTCCACCGGCACCGCCAACGTTGAAGCTTCCGCCATTGGCAAAACTAAATAAATCGCCAAAACCGCTAAAGAGAGATCCGATCCCACTGCTCAGAGAGCTAATCAGTCCACCACCGCCAGATTGACTGATCCCCGCATCTTGGGCAGCACGAAAGCTACCCTTTCCAGCACCAGATTTCGCGGATCCACCACTGCTGAACAGATCAAGAATCCCGCCAAAACCGCCGCCCTGCCCTGTAGACGCCCCTTGACCATCCGACAGCATCTTTGCCAGTGGCCCTGTGATCTGAGTCTTAACAATCATTCTGGTGATATCTTCGACGATAGAGTCGGCAAAATCCTTAAAGGCGAACTTCCCTGTTTTTGTAAATTCAACGAGCGAATCTTCCATCGAGCTAAAAGCGTTGGTCGTGATCCCTTCCATCATTGTCGCCATATCGCTATTTTCTTCGGCGATCTTTAACAGCGATCGCTGAACGCCATCAGCCGCTGATTTAGACATCTCAAGATTGCGCATGTACGCATCTTTTAGTCTCTGATCGAACACGACATCCACTTGGTTCGCGTATTCTTCCCAGCCATTGCCTGCCGTGGCGAGTGTTGCTTGCGTATCATCACGCCACCTCATCAATGCCGCGCTTTGCGCCTCAAAACTAGGCACGATATCTTCAAATTCCTGACGGATCTCTAACGCCGCGTCTCGAGCAAGGCTAAGATTCGTGATTTCACTGGCCAAGGTCCGAATGCGATCGGCTTCCGTGCTTGTTTGGCTAATTCCGAGCTCTCTGATCTTATCTTCAGCCTCCCTTGCAGAAGTGAGTTTTTGCAGCCCTATCTCGCTCATGTTCCGAGCCGCAGATAGTTCCTCTAGAACTGACTTTTCGCGACCCATGTCAGCAATGGAGTCCCTGACTTTCTCAGCCTGCCTGATAGCCGCCTCGGCCGCTGCCTTTGCGGCCTTCGATGCTTTTGCCGTATTCTTTGGGTCAACTGCTGGATCTGGTGGCGTTCCCAACGGCGTATCTAAATTAACTTTACCGGTGTTCGGCCTGTTCTTTAAATAATCCGCGAGCGCGTTATCGTAAGATGATTTAACGTCGGCAAGTGGGCCTTCTTTATCAGAAAATGCGGACGAAAAAGCGTCGAAGGCATCCAATGGATTTCCTGAAGCAATCGCCGCTATTGCGCGGCCCGCCCCGGAAGCCGCGCGTAAAATGTTATCCACAGCGCTAGTTGCAATTCCGACAATGCTATCCCATCCGATCTTCCATCCATCAAACAACCCGCTTAAGGCTTCCAGCATGGGTCGGAAAAAGCCGCCAACCAAGCTTAGAGCCACTCGTATCTTCTCCCACCCTGTGACGGTTTGGCCGGCTATCTTTTCAGAAGTCGAGCCAAAGTTAACCAGCCAAGCGATAGCTGAGCCCAACAACACAACAATCGCGCCAATACCCGTCCTCAATAAGGCCAGCCTAAATATCCTTAACGCACCCGTAGCCGTTCCAGTAGCCGTTGCAAAAAGAACCTGTGCCAGACTAAGTGCTTTTACATTCTTGGCGGCTGTTATATAAAGACTGTTCAAAATCGAAAGTTGAGTTATCCTTAATGCACCTGTAAATCCTTTCTGAATTAACGTTATTCCAGAAACAGCGATTCCGTATCCTATCGCTGCTGTTTTGGCAATGACCCAAGCCGAGCCAAAGCCAACCAACGCAGAGGCGATAACAGTAAAATGTGTCGCTAGGCCACCCAATGCGAGGCCCACAAGATTGATCACGCCCGATCCTTCGCCGAGCTTACCGATGAAATCAATAAATTCAGTTTTAATGTTCTCGAAGGCTTGCCCAATGGTTACTTGCATAGATTCAGCTTCAGTGCGCAACCCAGCCGCCGCCGTTTCCATCGCCTTAAAAATAACTTCTGGAGTAATGGCTCCGGCCGCGCCTAATTCCTTGAGCGCGGTAACGGGAACCCCCATCCCATCGGCAATGGCTATCGCTAGTCGTGGAAGGTTTTCTAAAACACTCGAAAGCTCTTCACCATCAAGCCGGCCTCTTCCGAGCCCTTGCGCAAATTGTCGAATACCCGCGCTCGCTGTTTGAGAAGAAACGCCAGAAACTTTCACAGCATCAGAGACTGCTTGCGTTATACCGAGTGCATCATTTTGGCTCTTACCCAGGACTTTAGATGCTTGAGCAAGCCGTTGATAAAGCGTTGTCGTTGATTCAAATGATTGATTCGATGACAAAGCAATCTTTTTAACCCGGCCCATCACAACAGCTAGCTCATTTCCGCTACTCGTGACAAGCTTGATCCGATTTTTTATCTCGGCGTAAGCGTCTGCCGTCCTAATGAGTTCGCGCAGGCCCAATGCGCCGCCTAAGCCGACTAACGCCTTTTGTAAAAGGTTAACACTACGGCCCGATGCTTTTGCGGTCGCCCCTATCCGCTTGGTGGTTTTTTCTGCTCGAGCACCGCCAGTGGTCTCAAATCGGATCCGTACAATTTCTTCTGCCACTATCTTTGACTCACTGAAACAGAAACACGTCGGCCTAGAACGCGAGCGTCACGAATCGATCGAAGTCCAGCGTTAACAGAAATCTGCACAAAGCCAGCAGGAGCCTGCTGGCTCGATCCACCGTTAAGAAGTCCGATGTAATCAAGATTGTTGGATATGTAGGCGGTAATCGGGTGCTTCAAGATCGAGGCGATCCGTTTCATGTCGCCAATCGAAGCACCGGCGCCGAAAGTATTTACTCTTGGCCTCGTTATGGGCCTAGACAGGCTCGGCTGCCAATTACCCTTAGCCCTGTGTGTATCAAAAGGCGTAGCGTTGACAACGGTTTTCCCAACAGACAAAAATGCACGACGATAGACTTCATCCATGCCTTTACTGATTTCTTGGGAAAGCTTATCCATGTTCTTACCAAACTCAGGAAGGCTATTGCTTACTCTTCTTTTCACTTTGATCTTTCCTGACTTCCAGATATTTGCGATCCATCGCTCGAATGAATCTTAGAAACTGCTCTCGCTCATCTAGATCATAAATGTCCTTTCGATCGGCATACTCCATAATAACCGACCAAGGAATGTCGCCCTCACCATTAAAACCTAGCTGGCGATCAGTCGATGTCTGAGTAAACCCCTCATAAACAAGATCAAGTCCAAACCTCAAAGAAGGAGGATTCGCATAAACCCCCGGTATTTCGTGCCCTCGCTTTAACGCTTCAGCTACAATCTTTTCTTCTTGCGGAGCGTAGACCAGCGCATAGTAAAGACACTCTATAAGTTTTTTATGTCTTCCTTCTCCTCCTCACGATAAAACCACTCCAGCTTAACGGCCTCAGCTGAAACATCCGCGAAAAATTCTGGAAAACGCTCAAAAATAAGAACAACATTTTCTTTGCTGTACGGCAAATCCTTATCGTCCAGATCTTTAACACCTCGCCAGTCTAAAAGTATGGTTTCTGCGTAAACCGGCCCCATTATTTTTCTTACTAAAGCATCGGGCATGCTATCCGTATCAATCTTCCTCTTGTAAGGCTTCATGGCCTCCCTGGCCATGTTGATGTAGCGCATATTCGCCCCACCAATTCTGGCCAACTTAATTTGCTGCCCTTCTTCGTACTCAATCCAAACCCCGTCCTTCTCAAGATCGGGATCCGTGTCGAATCTTTTGAACATCGATGTCATAGGGGACCTCTTAAGTCGTCGAATAAAACCTCTGCATTAGCGCAGTATATCCTAGCGTTGGGTGACGATACGCTTGAGCCTCTAAGGAGAGCGTCACATCGTCATTCTTGCCCGGAACATTGGGCGATCCAGACGAGAACTTCATCGCAGGGAAATCCATGACAAACGAATGCGAGGCACCATCACGAGTCCGCAACGTAAAACTTGATTGAGCGTTGCTGATCACCTTTTGGGCTAGGGTGGCATTGCTGAAATAGGTATTCAAAGTAAGCGTGACATTGAATTCACCATACCCAATTCCGACCGATCCCAACGACCCGACCGCATTTTGTCGGCGAAGATTGTTATTAAACTCAATGGATCCATCAAGAACATAATTCGGATCGCCAACCGCCGCGCCGCCTTCATCGATGCCTGAAACATCACTAGAAGTATTAAGAACTTCGTTCGTGGGCGCGGCCACATCGGTAGCACCAGCCGTCCGGGTCGTGGACATTGACGCATCAAGGCCCATAAAGTTAGCGGTTGCGTTCATGATCGACTGGGATTCAAATTCGACAGAAACGGTGTTGACCCGCATTCCGTTAAAAAGCTCGTAAGTAGGCGAGGCATGGTCCTGAAACTGACGTTCAACGCTATAGGACTTCGGCGTAGTGCCATTAACCAGGCTTTCACCCATGAAAATCTGAAGTGTGCTCGAGGCGTTCGTATCACTGGCCCACCCGGCCGGCACGACGTCTAAGGTGATCGTATTGGCTGCGATCGTCAGAATCCTCACCCAGCCGTTATTCGCCGCAGTGTCTGACTGCTCAGTAGCGAGATCGCCACCAATCAACAACCACTCACCCACCACCATATTCATCGTTGTAAAGTCGAGAAGCGTGCTATCAATGCTATTCGTGCCACCTGCGGTAGTCGTAATGTCTCCAGTGGCTCCTTCAAAGCCAACCGCACGCAACTTAGCCGTTGATCCAGGCGTCTCGGTCGCAGCGCTTGCGTAAACGACTGACGTGCTACTAGTGCCCGCCCCAGCCCTAAAAATAGCGTTATTCGCCGCTTGAACAAAGCCAGTTGCCTGAACGAGCATCCCAGCCGCAAAGTTATCACCAGTCACGTCAGTCACGGTGTAATCCGTTGCAGCTGTTACTGCTGAAATCGCAGTACCACCTTCCCTATAGGCTTTAGTATCCCAAGTCGAGGCCAAAGCACCCTCGAAAATGATATCTAAAGCTCCGAAGCTAACTTCCATCCCGAGATCGCCGCCGGCTTCAGCGCCCACAAGGATCAGATCAGTCACTTGCCGATCGGCTCTAATTTCTTCAGACGTCACCGTCTGAGGAACGTAACCAAGATTAGGGTGCCCGGTCACCCGAACATTTGTAATGGCTGGTGTCGCCGGCGTCACGCCAAATGTAACCTCTTCAACGAGGCCGATTGCCGTTCTATTAGTGTCTGCTGTAATCGCCATCGTTTATTTCCTTTAGGCTGTTTCGTCGTATTCAAAAGAAGTTGTTATGTTTTGCTGATACCAAGGCCCATCAGGGCCGATTTCCCTTGGTTTGATGTCGCGAAAACGAACGCACGGCGATACCCCGACTGACTTTCCTCGAAACGCTAGAATGGCCACCTCGGCTAACGCGTCGCTATTTTCTCGCCCGATTCCTGAGCGAGTGAAAATTTGCACAATCACCACGCCATCATTTCTCCACACTCGGCTACCAACCGGGCCCATCGTGATTAAATCGCCATCACCGTGGCGAACACTGACCCGCACCCAGCTGTCGGCGGTATCGGGTGGATCGAATACTTGATCCTCCCAAGCAATAACAGGGATCGGCGCCGGCGCATTCGCCGCCCAGACAGTGTTGAATTCACCAAAAATAAGATCCACCGCATCGGCTCTAGCGCCCACCATCAATCCTTTTCAATGTCTTGATCGAGATCGAAATCAGATTTCACGATCGTGTGAATGTAGCCGCTACCGTCGACTTGCTGCACATCGTAGTAGTATCGCTTTGGCGTCAGATCCGTGTTCACTGATGAAGGGCGAAACTCATACAAACCATTGGCTGCATCCGTGATCACGCCCGTTAGCGTAAACTGCTCATTTGTCGCGTCACTCGGATTCAAGTCAGTATTCACTGTGAACTGGAATGTAAATCCAGTGATATCCAACACCGCCCCATTTTGCGTGCGTTGAAAAGTAATCGGACGCGTATCACCGCGTGCGTAGCAAATGGCTTTAGTTGCGTCATATGTGGCCATGATCAGATCCTTATACGGTGTCCGTGTTCACCACGACCATGGGCTCGGTGCAATCCACGACCACCATCACATCGCCAGAAACATCCAGCACCACCATCGGATCGACACAATCGATCACAATGGCAGGCAGTAATGCGGAAACGCCTGTAATTTGAGAAACAGCGCCTTGTTTTCCATCTACAAGGATATGCGCCGCAGTCGCCGACAAAGATCGTATAAGCGTGAACGATTTGCCGTTAATCGTTATTTTTGCAGGTGCGGTCGGGATCTCAGATGTTTGCTCAATAACCTCGATAGTCGCGGCTTTCGCATCGATATCAACATGCGCGGCACTGGTAACAACCGCAATTGCAATCGATGCCGCCCGCGCCACAATCCCAATATTTGCACTGATCGCTGCAACACCACGTCGCAACTTCGCAAACTTAGCGTTAAGCGTGGCGCTCGCTTTAGTGGTGGACACGAACTGATCTTGGATAACCGTCGTGGCTTTCGCATCAATGACCAAAGCCGCCGCAGAAGACTGCACCGATCGAGCAACGCGACCCGCCTTGGCATCCAGGACAACCGCGGAAGCCGTCGCGCTAATGGCCCGAGCGAGAACACTGTTTTTGGCGTCAAGAACCACCGATGCCTTACTGGTTGCAATAACGCTCGCCTGAACGATCGTGCTCGCTTTGGCATCCAGCACCAAGCTCGATAAAGTTGCCGCGATAGCGAATTCGAGGCGCGTTTGTTTCGCATCAGCAGCGATGTGCGCAGCCGCAACACTAATGCCCCTTGCAAGGGTCGTGTTCTTGGCATCCAGCGTGATATTTGCGGCTGTTGTTTGAGCCGCGACGGCAACCGTGATCGCTTTCGCGTCAAGAGTGATCGACGCAGCGGTGGTCGCAATTTCCTGAGCCGCAGAAACCAGCGTAATCGTGGCCGCCTTGGCATTTAAGACAACAGCCGCCTTCGTGGTCTGCGCTGCGTTTGCAATACGCGACAACTTCGCATCGAGTGCCAGGCGTGCAGCGCTGCTCTGGATTGCGTTGGCAACCGTAATCGCCTTGCCATCGATAACGATCGACGCAGCGGTTGTCGCAATGTTTTGCACTTGCTCGACAGTGGTGATCTTGGCGTCGAGGGTGATCGCCGCAGATCCTGTTGAAATGGCTCTAGCCAGCGTGCTCGCCTTGGCATCAACAGCCACCGCAGCAGAGCTCGAAGGAATCGATCGAGCCAGCGTGGACGCCTTCGCATCCAAGACGATCGATGCGGCCGTCGTCGCAATGAACTGAACCTGATCAACAGTCGACAGCTTTGCATCGAGCGTGATGTGCGCAGCAGTGGTGGGGAATTCAACCGCAAATCGCGCCGCTTTCGCATTAAGCGTGATGCTGGCCAGCGTTGCCGCGTAAGCATTGGCAACCGTGCTCGCTTTCGCATCAAGCGTCAAATGCGCGGCAGGAGCCGTTATCGCGCGCGCCGTAGTGACTGCCTTGGCGTCGAGAATAATCGCAGCGGGCGAAGTTTGAAGGCCACGCAATACCCCGGTCGCCTTACCATCCACCGTGACCGAGGCCGGCGATGCCGCGATAAATTGCACCTGTTCAACAGTGGATAATTTCGCATCAAGCGTGACGTGCGCGGCAATCCCCGCCACGGCTCTTGCGGCGCTGGCTAACTTGCCGTCAAGGACAATCGATCCCGCTGTGGTTGCATAGGCATTGGCAAGTGTGGTCGTTTTGCCGTCGAGCGTGATTGCAGCCGCGATGGTCGAGATTCCGACTTGTGCGGTGGCGGCTTTTGCATCCAACGTCACATGAGCAGGCGTTGCTACAAATTCAATAACAAAATTGGCGGCCTTGCCGTCAACAATAATGGCTGCCGACGGGGCTGTGATTGCCACAGCTGTCGTGGCTGCTTTGGCATCAATGACAAGCGCGGCTTTAGTGGTCTGCAACGCCCTTGCAACGCCAATTAATTTCGCATCAACAGTGACGTGCGCGGCCGTTGTCGCGTAAGCGTTCTCTATCGTGACGGCTTTGCCGTTCAGTGTGATGGCGGCCGATGGGGCCACGATACCCACCGCGGCTGTGATCGCCTTGGCATCCAGAACGATGTCAGATTTAGTCGCGGCTATCCCAATCGCCGCTGTGGCGACCTTGCCGTCGAGGGTGATGCTTGCAGCAACGGTCGCGATGTTTTGAACTTGATCAACAGTCGCAAGTTTTGCATCCAGAACGATGTCGGCCTTGGTCGTCGACACGCCAATGGCCGTGGTAATGGCTTTGCCGTCGAGAGTGATCGCGGCCTTGGTCGAAGCCAGCGCAACCGCCGTCGTGGCTGCCTTGCCGTCAAGCGTGATGGCGCCCTTGATGGTTTGCACGGACGCAGATGTTGTCGCCGCCTTGGCATCAACAACGACGTGCGCCGGGATAGCCGCAAACTCAATGCAAAAATTAGCCGCTTTTCCGGCCAGTGTGATGTGCGCGGCAGTCGTCGCAATGGCTTGAGTTTGCTGAATCGTGGCCGCTTTGGCGTTCGTGGTGATGTGCGCGGCTGTGATCTGGATCGCATTAGCGATCGTGATCGCCTTAGCGTTCAGCGTGACATGGGCGGCCGTGGTAGCAACATTTTCAGAAAGGCCAATCGTGGCTGCTTTCGCATTAGCCGTCAGATGCGCAGCCGTCGTTGCCAGAGCAATAGCGAGTGTGGACGCTTTCGCATCAGTCGTTATGTGCGCTGCGGTGCTTGCCAGCGCGACCGCAAGACTGGCGACTTTGGCATCAGCAGTTATATGCGCTGCCGTGGTCTGTAGCGCAACGGCAACGGTAATCGCTTTGGCGTCTAGGGTGATGCTCGCCTTGGTGGCGGCAATATTCTGCGCGCCGCCGCTTGCCGCCGTACCGATAAAACGCCGTAACCGGGCCCGCCTTTGAAACAGGTGGTGAGGCGGTGGCGAGCGAAATATGAACGTCATCTAAGGTCTACATTTCTTCAACGTAAAGCGTGGCGGACATCGTCATGGTGTCCGCCACTGTGCTTGTCATGCGAATAACCATGGTTGTTTGCGCCTGTGTCACCATCGGCCGCGCATCAGGCAACCAAACCATCTGATAGCCGGTGCGAACATTAAAGGCGTCCGAATGCAGCTCGATGGGTGTGCCTGCCGTGGCGATCGTGGTGTCATTTACCCGCGCCGTAAATCCAGAGGCTGGATCGTTAGGATTCAGCGGTGATGGCGTAGGCGCCGATCCACCACTACCAACTGTTGCGTGACCACGGATCACTTTAAGCCCAAGCTGCTCTTCTTCTGCATCACCGACTTCTGTCGTTTGGGCAATGTAAAGGGCAACCAGCTTGCACGGTTTATCATCAGCGGGGGCAATGTAAAACAATTCCTGATCGGTTCCCGCTGCCGTGACAGAAACATCGGAAAATTCGACGGTGTACATTCTGCTCATGTCATTGACTCACATTGCAAGTAGTGGCGCCATGCGCCGGCGTGACGGTATGTCAAGTAAAGAAGGGGTGGGCACGTCTTTAATGGCGAAGTAACCGATGCGCCACGCCGTGGCGGGATTGACGTTATGGCCAATCGTAAAGCCATTGGCGTCGAACGAATCAATGTCAGCGTCGTCGGCAGCGCCTGTAGCAATATTCATATCCGACAAAATGCAGTGCGTGTGACTGACATTCGTCGTCGGTTCAGAGCTCGCGGTGTTGTCGTCTTTGCCGAATGCATAGCCACGATGATTGGTACCGTCGCTAATGCCGACGCTGTTCATCAAGTCATTTTCCGCACCGTCTGCGGTTTGGTCCGTTCCCATGAACAAGATGGCATCAGGCTGAAAATCGGTTTCAACTGTAACCGCTTGCGTCGCACCGGATGTATTCAGCGTAAAGTTGCCCATGAAGCAATCGATGCTGCCGCCAAAGGCGATGTAAAACGCATCCGGGCCTGTAGCTCCAACGGTTGTATTAACAGTGAAAGTATCAGCCCCGAAAGCTGAATGTTCAACTTCTACGTATATGGAATTCCCAACTTCTTGTTGCTGAAATACACGCGTCGCGCCTTGCCCTCTACCAGTGTCAGATCGTGCTTCGTCATTTTCATTAAATAAGGAAATTGCAAATTCCTCAGTGGATGATGTTCCACCGCCTAAAACAAACAAAAAGTCTCTTGACGCAGACGACGCCTCTAAGGCGATTCCGTCCGATGCGGCCAACAAATAGCCAACAGGCGCAAATCCAAGAGAAGGACTCTCATGTGTACCACTACTACCCACGTGTCCCATATCCCCAACAGCGACACTCAAATGACTGCCGCCAAGCGCTATATAATGGACGATATAAGCAGACGCCACAGTCCTATTATAATTCAACGTAAAACCATCCCCATCCATAGACACGAAATATGCACTTTCTACAGGGAGAACTCCATCACCATCAAGAACATGGATACATCGAGTGGTTAAAGATGTGGTATTAACACGCATAGCACCATAGGCATCTTGATCACCACCGACAACGCACCATTGATCAGTGGTAGTCATAGCTCCTATTCCAAACGTCACGTCACTAGTGCTGCCGGCGCCTGTGCTTGTTCTTCCCGTCGGAAAAAAGATCACCACCTTGGGCGTAAAGCCAACGCCCGTGATCGAGTACGACGAGTCATTCGAAGTCGGACTGGTGAAGTGGCCTACGAATTTCTCAAACCCTGCCATTTACACCGCCGAATTGGTCAGCCATGTTTGAATATTGGCTTTGCTGATCGATCCTGACAGTTCACCGGTCGCAAGCATGAAGGCGGCATGGATACGCTGTAAATATTTCTCACGTCGTGTCGCAGCCTGTCCGCCCACAATGCCGTTATAGGTGTCTACCAGGAAGTCGAGATCGGTCGCCTGCCCGCCCGTCGTCGGAATATTGTAGGCAGACTCCACTTGCGCTCGCGTAACCTCGCCATCGGCAAGCGCGATCAAGATCGCCCATATATCGTGTTCGCTGATCTTGGTGTTTCCCGGCGTTGAATCCGTATCCACTCCGCGAATGCGCTCGAATAAATCAACGGCCATGATCAGGTCATCGACACATCGAACACGATGCCTTGCGTCGCGCCGTTCGACCATTTAATGGTCAAATCACCGTCTTGCGTGGTCTTGGGGCCCACCAGATCCACAAAGCAAATGGCCGGATCGGCGCCCGGCAACGTCGCCGTCTCATCGTAGACAATGCCCCACTCGATGTCTGTCGGACCCGAGGCATCTTGCGCCCATGTCGGATTCGTCGCGACCCATTCCCATACGTTCGCGTTCTCAGTCCACGAAACGCCAATTGCAGCCACCTCGGCATAGGTGCCGCCCGTGCATTCTGTAAAATCCGTCTTCGCCGGGGTAGCCGTGTCTCGCGTGGGAACCGTTGTGTCATTTGCCAGAAAAATGTCGAATACATCGGTGTCCATGTCAATGGACTTCAATGCAAATATATCGCCGACAACAATGTCGAACAAAACCGTGTCACCTAACGCCATTAGCTTTTCGCTCCTATAAAAAATTTCTTTCGGGTTACTTCTGGAGTCCGCGGCTTAATCACCTCATCCAGATAGATCCACCCATCGCATCGATCGCACATCATTCTCATCGCGTGTGTCTTGACTAATAACGGGTTGTCTTTCTCTTCGGCCCGAACTTCACCAATTACTCGCCATGTATCACCGCCGCACTTTTTACAGCGCATCGTCGTTTCGCGCCCATGCACGATCTGTGCGCGCGGAATTGTCATTGGCAACGTCATTAAAATTCTCGCACGTGCAGCTCATACGCAACATCATCGACGCCCGGATAAAAATGCAGCACGCGCATAATGCGCCACTGCTGAACGTTATCAATGATCGAGTCACCTGGCGCTGGCTGCGTGATTCCTAGCGACGGCGTGCCCACATAAATCTTCACGTCTCCGCTCAAAACAAGCGTGTCATCCACCTCATCAACTCGAAATGGCTCGAACACCATATCTACCGTGGTGTCTGTGAAAATCTCAACAGATCCCAGCCAAGGCTTCGCGGGGTCCTCTGGAACAACACCCGTTTGCTGGCGCAAAATAGCAGGACGGCCCAATAGCGAAATGCTCTTTTGAATCGCCGTGACGGTGCGCGCGAAGATCCCCATTAGCTGGCGCGCACTAACTGGAGATTGAATCGCGCGAGTCGACGCAACAATGAGTCCGCCGATCCATAAGAGGGGAATGCCTTGCGGCCTCGCGTGGTGGAGTATTTGACCGAATGCCGCACCGTGCCCACCGTATCCGTTTGCTCGGTGACAAACCCGCCGCTTGGATCAAACTCGATATTCGGGATCAGCGCAGCCGCCGTAGCGGTCAGCGCGAGCTCGGCGCAAGAAAACGCAATCTCATATGGAATTGAATTAGCATCGATCAGATTATCGCCAACATCAATAGCCGATGAACGCGGCCATTCCATAGCCTGGGCTCGGCCTCGAGTGCGATAGCCGACATAGACATAACGGCGATCAATGTAGTCAGAAGCTTCGATTAAAGCGCTTTGTATCGTCTCGTCAGTGTGAACAGAAAAATCTCGCTTCCTGTCCGTGTGGTAAATTTTGAAGCCCGCCACAGACAAGTAGCTGTTCGACGTTGCCAGGCCCGTACCGTCTTCGACCAGAAACGCCATGCCCGACTCCTATCACCGCTGCTCTGCTGTATGCGCCGCCAAGTATCCCCTCGTCATCCATGGCGCAACCATATCGATTTCACCGCGTAGGATCTTTTGCCCAGTCACTGCCCGCAAATAAGTCACGCTCGGTTTACCTGCTGGATTCCAGTGTTCATCTTTCGCCGGATCCAAGGTATCAAGCGCCGCTTGCAAGCTTACCGACTGCGCGGCGCGTCCTGATCCACTTGGCGCGGCGGCTTCACCCCCGGAACTCCCTGTGTCGGCCTCAGCATCTGTTGCGACGACATCATCGGGCGGCGCAGCAGGGGCGATCCGATCCGGCTGAACGTCGCTCTGCGATTGAATCGCGGCGCTGCCATCATCGTTCTCCTGAGTCTCGCGAATGGATGAATGAAACTTCAATTGCTGCTTGTCGAGCTTTTCCCACTGATCGAGTGGACGATCACGCCACACGGTCACTCCGTCAATAAAGTCGAAGTGACCGAAATGGCCTGAAGCACCCGCATGCGGGCCTTGCAATTTATACCGGCAACGCATGCGGGCAATACCTACGCGAGCACTTCGGTTCGAGAGCGTTCACCGAAAAAGATCGCATCTTCATCAGTGTCCATATTCCCCGCCGCGAGTGCGTTCTCGGCCGTGGTGAAGTAACCTGCGGGCAAGGCATGCCCACCGGCTACACCTTGCGCTACAGCCTCAGCAATCACAGTCGCCTCGGGATCTGCGGAATCAGAGTTAATAACCGCCCCGACGATACCGTCGATTACCGGCTGATTGCCGTCTTTTCGTAGAATCCAAACTTGTGCGACCATTATCGGCCCTCCTAACTTTTGTCACATAGAAACGATTAAGCGATACCGTCAGCGTATGAAATACCGCGGTTCGAAAACAACGCAAGCCCCGAGTACCACTTGATGCGCCAGATCCGATTGTCTTTAGTCTCGGCTTCACCGACATCGGTCACCTGGATCCCCGCTGCATTGGTCGCT
>Ga0224497_10001133_pt1 | contig 17314 bp, 18 predicted proteins | sample SF_Jul11_sed_USG_4_FD_167970 | JGI IMG/M metagenome (GOLD analysis project Ga0224497, IMG submission 167970) | Sediment microbial communities from San Francisco Bay, California, United States - SF_Jul11_sed_USGS_13 | ecosystem: Environmental > Aquatic > Marine > Sediment | place: USA... | reverse complement strand
ATTTCTGGCGATTCTTCTTTCTCGCCGACACCGTCCGAGGTAGCATCGGTTTCCGCCGGGGGTTCAACGGTTTTATCGATGCTTACGCCGTGGGCGAAGGCCATCGCTTGTTCGAGCGCGTCGAGATCGGGTTTGAGCTCCGCGAGCGTCGGATCACGATCCCATTCGGGCACCTCGTCGTCGGTTCGTTCCTCAACGACTGCGTCCGTCCTGACTTCAGCTTGTGCAGCGTTTTCAGCGACCGGCTCCGGTTCCAGTTGAAGCTCGGGAATGAGCTCGGCGGCCGGTTCGAAATCTCGCTTTGGCTCCGGCTCGGGCTCCAGTTCGGGAACGATTTCAGTAACCGATTCGAATTCGTAGGCTCGCTCGGCGACGGGATCCACAGCTTCTTTCGTTTCTTCGTCCGGGAGCTTTGCGAATTGGGGCGCAAGGGTCTTCAGGTCCGGCAGCGTGTCCTGAATCAGGTGCGGAATGTCGTCCGGATCCAAATAGGCATCTTCGGCGACTTCGGCCAGCTTTTTGGCAGGCTGCGTCTCGTCGACCTTTGCAGGCTCGGGCGCGGCCTCGGCGGCAAGTTCCGGCTGCGGTTCGGGCACAACGTCAGCGACGGGCCCGGGCGCCGGTTCAGGCGCGACCTCTAATACGGGTTCCGGCGCCGGTTCCGGTGCGACCTTCAATTCGGGTTCCGGTCGAGGCTCGGGTGCCAGTTCGGGCGCGGCCTCAAATAAGGGTTCTGGCTCGGGTTCAGGCGCGACCTCCAAAACGGGTTCTGGCGCCGGTTCCGGCTGAGGTTCGGGTGCCGGCTCGGGCGTCGCCTCCGCGACAGGTTCTGGCTGCGGTTCCGGCGCGGCGTCCACTGCCGTGCCAGGCTCAGGCTGCGAAATTTCCTCGACGGGCGAAACAGCTGGCTCCGGGATGGAGAAATCGAAGTTCTCCACGTTGAGCCCGAACTCGTCGGCTGCGACCTTCGCGATGAGTGTTGCGGAAATGTTGTCCAACCCCTGGTCGGCCGCCGTCACCAGGGCTGCGTCGACGAGGTTGTTTACGATTCTCGGTATCCCGTTGCTCAATTGGTGCAGCAATTCGGCTGATCGGGCGCCGGAGATGTGCTCGAAATTTGCACCAGCCACTCGGAAACCATGTATCAGGTAAGCGCGAAGTTCGGCGGCAGACAGCGGCGAAATCGTATGACGCTGCCGAACCCGTTGCTGCAATTGCGCGACTTCAGGATTCTGCATGAATTCAGGAAGTCGTTCGTCACCCATTACGACAATATTGGCACCGTCTGAATCACCGGCGTCTGCGGCTGTAAGCGCTTCCAGTTCAGCGAGTGTTTCGGTGCCGGTTCGCAGGGCATCCTCGATCACAATGAAGACCCTGACCTCCGCGTCCTGGAGCTCCCTGAGTCTTCTGCGAAGCGCCGCGAATCGCTGGATAGTACCCGCCGGTCGGTCCTTAACACCGAGCACAATAAGCAGCGACTCGAGTACATCGCTGCTTTTCATTTCCATGCGGCCGACGCGAATGGTCTTGTACTTTGTGCCCATTCCCTGCAGCGCGCGATGTACCAGCGTCGTTTTGCCGGTACCGACCGGTCCGCAAACCGTGACGACGGCATCCTGCGCGGCCAGCGCCTTCCTGAAGCCGCTCATGGTTTTAGCGGTCTGAGGCCCGACGAATACGTCGCTACCTGTCGCCTGTGCGGGGAAGGGGCGCTTGATGAACCCAAAATGTTGTTCGTACATGGCGATCCGTTTACCTTGCTGCTTGGCCAAAACGTCGATGTGCTTATTCGAGAAAGCCAGTCTGGAATCAAATCGGCTGAATTTCATAGAGTTATGTCACAAAAATGGACCTCCGAAGCCGTTCTGCCGAGATTTTTCCCGAGTCTCGGCAAAATGAATAAATGACTGTTTTTCCGATCAAAAACGGTCAGAATACGCGCTCAGATTCGATCGGTCCGACTCAATTGCCGAAACAGACCTCCGATATCCGGGACGGTGTCATCGCCGCTTTGATCGCGTACGTGATCTGGGGCTTCTTGCCGGCCTATTTCAAGGTTGTCGGATCCGTCGATCCCGTCGAGGTTCTTTCACACCGAATCATGTGGGCCGTTCCTTTCGGTGCGTTGATCCTGTTTGCGCGACGGCAGTGGTCCGAGGTTCGCCGGGCTTTGACTCACCGCCAGATGCTTGGCTGGCTGTCCCTGTCGTCGTTGTTTATCGCACTCAACTGGCTGGTGTACATCTGGGCGATTCAGGACGAACGGATCTTCGAAACCAGCCTCGGCTATTACATCAATCCTTTGACCAATACGCTGAGCGGCATCTTGCTGTTCGGCGAAAGGCTGCGATGGCTGCAAAAACTGGCCGTGGTGCTCGCGGCAATCGGCGTGCTTGTGCTGACGGTAAGCGCTGGAGAGGTTCCGTGGGTGGCGCTGTTTCTTGCGATCAGCTTTACGGTCTATGCGGTCATTCGAAAGAAGGTTGTCATAGGCGGCATGCCGGGATTGTTCATCGAGACATTGCTGCTGCTGCCCTTTGCCTTCGCCTGGTTCATGTGGTTCAAAGCGAGCGGACAGGCAGCATTCGCGAGTGGAGATGTCGGGTTGACAACCTGGCTGATCATGGCAGGGCCGGTGACCGCAGTACCGCTGCTGTTCTTTGCGCTAGCCGCGCGACGCCTGCCGCTGACGACGATCGGCTTTATGCAATTCCTGGCACCAACTCTGCAGTTTTGTGTGGGCATCTATTACGGCGAACACCTGACGACGGCCCACCTGATTTGTTTTGGCTGTATCTGGGTAGCCGTTGCGTTTTTCAGTATCGATGCGGTCAGGGCAACGAGAAAGCCCCCGCAGCCTCAGCCGGCGGGGGCTTGATACCGGTCGCAGCACCGCTATTTGCTGGCTTTACGTTCCTGCGCTTCCCTGATGACTACGTCGGCGACATTTTGCGGGCACGGCGCGTAGTGCGAAAACTCCATGGAAAACTGGCCACGACCCGATGTCAGCGTTCGCAGGTGGCCGATGTATCCGAACATGTCGGCCAGCGGCGCTTCGGCTTTGACGCGAACGCCGGTAGCGCCGGCGTCCTGTGACTTGATCATGCCGCGGCGCCGGTTCAGATCGCCGATGACATCGCCGACGTTATCGTCCGGCGAAAATACGTCTACTTTCATGATCGGCTCGAGTATTTGCGGCCCGGCTTTCGGCACCGACTGGCGATAAGCGGCCCTGGTCGCAATCTCGAACGCCAGCGCCGACGAATCGACGGCATGATAGGCGCCGTCCAGCAGCGTGAACTTCACGTCGAGCAGCGGGTAGCCCGCCAAGGTGCCTTCACCCATGCAGCTTGCAAACGCTTTCTCGATGGCGCTCCAGTATTCGCGTGGAACGTTGCCGCCCGTCACTTTGGACTCGAACAGGTATCCCGCGTTCTTCTCGGCTGGCTCGATCTGGTAGTTGATCCTGCCGTACTGGCCCGAGCCGCCCGACTGTTTCTTGTGCGTATACGTGTCTTGGACCAGTTGTGTGATCGTCTCGCGGTAGGCAACCTGCGGCTTGCCCATTTCGACGTCGACTTTGTGGGTACGCCGCAAAATGTCGACTTTGATGTCGAGGTGCAGTTCGCCCATGCCCTTGATCAGGGTTTCGCCAGAGTCTTCGTCGGTCGCGACCTGGAACGACGGATCTTCCTGGACCATCTTGTTCAGTGCGACGCCCATCTTTTCGTTGCCCGCCTTGTCTTTTGGCGAAATGGCCACCGAGATGACGGGTTCCGGAAATACCATCGGCTCCAGCGTCGCGGGATTATCCACGGACGCGAGCGTATGTCCTGTGCGCGTGTTTTTCATGCCGAGCAGGGCGACGATGTCGCCTGCCTGCGCCTCGTCGAGTTCTTCCCGGGAGGCGGCGTGCATCTCGACGATGCGGCCGATGCGCTCCGTCTTGCCGGTAAATGTATTGAGCACGTTGTCGCCCTTCCTGAGTGTGCCCGAGTAGATGCGCGTGAAGGTCAGGGCGCCGTAACGATCGTCCATGATCTTGAACGCCAGCGCGCGCAGCGGCTTCGATGGATCGACGACGGCAAACCCGCCCGTCTCGTGGCCCTCGAGGTCGATCTCCGGCTGGGGTTTGACTTCGGTCGGGTTCGGCAGATATTCAACTACAGCATTAAGAACATTCTGTATACCTTTGTTTTTAAAAGCGGAACCACAGTAGGTCGGGAAGAACTCGAGGTTGATCGTGCCTTTGCGAACGCAGCGATTGAGGTCCTCGATCGACGGCTCATTGCCCTCGAGATACTGTTCGAGCAGATCATCGTCCTGCTCGACCGCGGTTTCGACCAGTTTTTCGCGCCATTCCTCGACCAGGTCCTGCATGTCTTCGGGAACGTCGACGATCTCATACGACTCCGGGTCGTTCGAATCGCTCCAGATCCACGCTTTGCGCGTCAGGAGATCGACGACACCTTTAAAGTTGTCTTCGATACCGATCGGCAGGACCATAACCAGCGGGTTTGCAGCCAGCACGTCTTTGATCTGTTTGACGACCCGGTAATAATCGGCACCAATGCGGTCGAGTTTGTTGACGAAGATGATGCGGGCGACTTCCGAATCATTGGCATAGCGCCAGTTCGTCTCCGACTGCGGCTCCACGCCACCTGAGCCACAGAACACGCCGACGCCGCCGTCGAGCACTTTCAGCGATCGATACACTTCGATCGTGAAGTCCACGTGTCCGGGCGTGTCGATGATATTCAGTCGGTGCTTGTTCCACTCGCAGCTCGTCGCCGCGGATTGAATCGTAATGCCGCGCTCCTGCTCCTGCTCCATGAAGTCCGTGGTCGCCTCACCGTCATGAACCTCACCGGTGCGGTGAATCTTGCCCGTGAGCTTCAGAATACGCTCCGTGGTTGTCGTCTTGCCCGCGTCCACGTGGGCAAAAATACCGATATTCCGGTAGGTGCTAAGGTCTTTCATCTGTTTGCTTCAGCTCTGTGTAATCTATTTCTGTCACCAACCTCGTTCGTCGCCATACCTGCAGGTGCCCTCACAGTCCTGCGAAGCGAGAACCCGATCATAAAACGCGGTGGGTGCACGTATTCCATGCCGGTCCCTGGGGTGCTTTCGTGCAGCTGCTCGGGTGCTGACAAGCAGCTGGGACGGGCGTTCGGGCGCGGATAATAGCAGTGCCGCAGCCCCTAAACCAGTGAAATTCAAAGAAAGCAGGGCCCGCGGCCTGGCCAAGTCGCTTTAGCCTTGCCAGTCAATCACTTATCGGGTCAACGTCGCAGGATTGCAAGCCAGCGCGCGATGTTCAGCAAGCTCATCAGGGAAGCCGATACGTAGGTCAGTGCCGCAGCCGTCAGCAGCCGGCGTGCGTGCGGTCGATCCACATCCTTGAGCACCCGGTGCTGGTCGAGCATCGGCATCGCCCGGCTGAAACTCGCGTCGAATTCCGTGGGGAGGGTCACGAAATGGACGAGCGCCGAAGTACCGAGAGTTAGAAGCCCGGCGGCGAACGTCAGCAGTCCGACGGCCGGCACCCGGGTCACGATGCCGAGAAAAGGCGAGATCATGAGCACGCCGGCACCAATGCGCTCGATGCCACGCGTTGCCTTGACGAGACGCGTCCGGAAGCGTAGCGGGGCGTATTCCTGGTGGTCCTGCAGCGCATGACCGACCTCGTGTGCGGCGACCGTAATCGCGGTCAGCGAACGGCCATCGAATTTATCGGCGGTCAGTCTGACTGCTTTGGACTCCGGATCGTAGTGGTCCCCGGTTTCGGTCCTTTCGACCTTTACGGACTTAAGCCCGTGTGCGTCCAGCAGGTAACGCGCCAGTTGAGCACCCGAGCCTGAATAGCGGTCGGCCGGACTGCTGTAGCGAGTGAGGACCCTCCGCACCCACAATCCGGGTCCGAACACGAGCACGAGCACGAGCAGAATCAGGATAAGCAGAGTCATGGCCATATCCTAGCGCGGTTTGAGGCCCGTCAATACGTTGTTGCTGCATTGTTGCTGTCGTCCAATTACGGGTAAAGTGTTTTGCCACACTGCCCGAATCGCCTGCCGTGAGGACCATCTTGACGCTCGATCAATTGACGCTTTTCTCGTTGCTGTTGTTCGTCTTTGCGTTCCTCATCTGGGGCCGCTGGCGCTACGATCTCGTTGCCTTCGTCGCCTTGCTGGTGGCCTTGATGACGGGGCTCGTGCCTGTCGAAAAAGCGTTTTCCGGCTTTGGTCATCCCGCCACCATCATCATCGCGCTGGTGCTCATAGTCAGCCGCGGGCTGTCTAATTCAGGCGCGATCGAGATCATCGTGCGGCACCTTGTCGATGCCTCGCGGAAGCTGTCTACACACATAACGATCATGGCGGGGCTGACGGCCGGCCTGTCTGCACTGATGAACAATGTTGCGGCACTGGCACTGCTCATGCCCGTCGACATGCACGCGGCAAAAAAATCGGGTCGAAGTCCGTCGCTCTCGCTGATGCCGCTGTCGTTTGCATCGATTCTTGGCGGCATGATCACGCTGATCGGCACGCCGCCTAATATCATCATCGCGGAGTTCCGCGGCGACGCCCTGGGCGAGCCTTATCGCATGTTCGATTTCGCGCCGGTGGGCATCGCCTGCGCGGTCGTTGGAGTCGCTTACGTTGCGCTGATCGGCTGGCGCTTGTTGCCGTCCGGGCGACACGCCGCCGATGCGGGCAAGGAGCTTTTTGACCTGGCCAATTACATAGCCGAGGTACGGGTGCCCGAAGGATCTCCGGCCATCGGCAAGCTCGTGCGGGACCTGGAAGACGAGGCGGCAAAAGTCGAGGTCGACATCATCGGCCTGACTCGTCGCGGTCGGCGCTTGCCGGGGCTTGCGCGGATCGCGGAAATCAAAGCCGGCGACATCCTCGTTCTCAATGCAAGCCCGGACAGCATCGAGGAAGCGCTCGGCGCCCTGAAGCTCGAATACGTTGGTAAAGGCAACGGCCAGCTCGGCGACAAGGACCTGATTCTCAACGAGGCCGTCGTGCAGGAATCATCGAGGCTTGCCGGAAAATCGGCGATGGACGTGCGCTTGCTGTACCGCTATCGGGTTGCCCTTGTCGGAGTCTCGAGACAGGGAAGACGATTCCGGGAAAACGTGCGTAAACTGGAACTGCGGCCGGGCGATGTACTGCTGTTGCTGGGTGCGGACGAGCGCCTTGCGGACGTCACCTCGCGTCTCGGCCTGCTGCCGCTCGCTGATCGAGGCCAGCGCGTCATCCAGCGCGAAAAAGCCTGGCTCGCGGTTGGCATTTTCGGGGCCGCGATTCTCGCCGCAAGCGTCGGGATTCTGTACCTGCCCATAGCGCTGGGTTGCGTAACGGCGCTCTACGTGTTCCTGAACATTGTCCCGATCCGGGATGTGTATACGTCCGTCGAATGGCCCGTGATCGTGCTGCTCGGGTCGATGATTCCTATTGGCGGAGCCCTGCAGACGACAGGAGGGACGGCCCTGATCGCCGGCGGTATCGTGGACCTGTCAGCGGGCTTTTCACCCGTCGTCGTTCTGGCATTGCTTATTGTCGTGACGATGACCTTGTCGGATGTCATGAACAATACGGCGACGGCCGTGATCGCGGCTCCGATTGCGATAGAGATCGCGGCAAGACTGGGCGTCAGCCCGGATCCATTCCTGATGGGGGTCGCTGTCGCAGCGTCATGTGCGTTCCTGACTCCAATCGGCCACAAGAACAACACGCTGATCATGGGACCCGGTGGCTATCACTTTGGTGACTATTGGCGGATGGGCCTGCCGCTCGAGATCCTGATCGTCATTGTGTCGGTGCCCGTCATCACCGCAGTGTGGCCGATGTAATATGTCAAACGCCTGTCGCAAAATGCCTGAAAACTGCGTCAGGAACTGACAAAGCGGAGCCCTTTCTTTCCAGGTAATATATCAAATTATAGTTGTAATTTACTGATAAATAACAAATAAAAAATAACTACGTCTGGCTGCGATAGTTGGCATACGGATTGCACCTCCATGATTGTCAGCACCGGTTCTGGTGCGGCAGGCGGAGAATGACGAGAGGGAGATCGGTATGGCGAAATCGACGATCCAGGATTGGACCGACAGCGTTGTATTGTTGAAATTCGACCAGCACAAGGACGTGAAGTACCAGGTGTATCGCGAAGAGGAGAGACACTACCTCGAATTGCGCGATCCCGAAGATACCCACATTCACACACTGGAGCTTCCGGAAGGAATGAAGCTCGACAGGACCAGTTACGAGGTTCTACTGCGTTACGTTCTGCTCGACGTTGCGCCAGCCTAGTTGTCGGCTGCCCGCCGTTTACGCAGAAGGTTCTCACCCATGTTCTTCTGCATAGATCCTTGATAAGCCCCGACCCGAGCTGGCGTCCTGCGTCTGCAACCGAGGGTGCCTGGCAAACTATTACGCAGACCACGCGGCGATTTCGCTGGTTTGACGGGTCCAAGATTGTAACAATAGGGATATGCCCGGCGCAGTCAAGCGGGCAGTACGGTCTACGGGAGTATATTTATGAGCAACGATAATCCACCGGCAGACGGCGAATTTGTCGACGGCAATCCCGCCGGAGTACCGATCGAGGAGAATATCAAGTCGCGGGCGACCTGGACGCGATTCCTGTTCATGGTGATCTGCTGCTTCCTGGTTAGCATTGCCGGATTCGTCGGCACATTCGTTGTCGTGCTCGGATTTCTCTGGGTCCTGTTCACGGGCGAGACAAACCGGCAGATTCAGCAGGTGGGGCAGAGCCTAGCTTCTTACATTTACCAGATTGTTCGCTACCTGACGTTCAATACGGAGGAGAGACCCTTCCCGCTGGGCGGCGACTGGCCGTCAGGCGGCAGCGAGTAGCCGGCATCTAGATTGACAGCTCGCGCTGGCCAGGCTGCCAGTGCGTCAGGTTAATGTGGGCGCCGCCGACGCCAAGCCCGCGGACCCATCTGGCGGCCGCGTCCAGTGTCGCCCAGGTCCTGACCTTTCCCTTGGTCGTTTCGGCGGTGATCGGACCGTTGGGTGTCCTGGCCTCGATGTGAAAACGAGCCCCACTGGCGATGATGTTGATGTTCTTGATAGCGCCAGCGGCGACCATCGCCCTCAACATGCGTTCATTCATGCGAATTCCCCGGAAATAGCTCGTTTTGTTCTGGAATAGAGATGCCGGACTGCTCGCAGTGCCGACGGATCAGCATTTCGACCATGTTCGCGACACTCCGGTGCTCCCGCGCGGCGGCTTCGCGAACGGCTTCCTTGAGGCCGGGCTCGATGCGCAGGTTCAATGTCGATATCTTGGTCTTGGCCATGCGTTACATTGTAAAGTAAATAAATTGGAATTGTAACGTGTTTTGCGTGTTTTATCGGCGGTCCGATTCGTGATGGAATTGCCGGTGGCAATAATGGCGCAAACCGCGTACACATTGGGCCTGGTAACTCGCGGGAAGTCGGAGGGAGTAAGCATGGAACAGACTATATTCATCATCTGCATGTTTCTGGGCGTCGTCTCGGTCGCGCTAATTGCGTTCACGCTCCTGGGGATCGTCCTGGGGCGAATAAAGGTCTAGCAGACTATTGCGCGAAACGATGCAAATCATGAGCGTGAATGTTGGTAGCGCCGAAACCATTGTTCACGGCAATCGGGCCATGACGACTGGCATCTGCAAACGACCGGTGTCGGGAACTGTCGCCGTCACGGAACTGGGGTTGCGCGGGGACCACGTACTTGACAAGAAACATCATGGCGGCGTCGATCAGGCCGTGTATGCCTACAGCGCTGACGACTACGAATGGTGGGCCGGTGAGACGTGGCGTGATTATCCCGCCGGCCTGTTCGGTGAGAACCTGACGATCAGAGGTTTGCCCAGCGATCTGTACATAGGCGACCGTCTCCTGATCGGCGACCTGGTCCTGGAAGCCACGTCGGCGCGGATACCGTGCGAAACGCTGGCAGCACGAATGAACGACCCGGGCTTCGGCGTGACGTTCAGAAAAGCAGAGCGGCCCGGTATCTATTTCCGCGTATTGAATCCCGGTGCAGTTTCCAGCGGCGACTCCGTGACTATGGTCGAAGGCCATGCCGGCTCGGTAACCGTACTCGATCTGTTTCGATTTGCGTATGAAACCCGCCACGATGTCGATAGCTTGCAGCGTTTTCTCGAAGCGCCGATCGCCGCACGGGTGCGGGTGAAAGTCGAGGCAGCGCTGGAGAGGCTATCGGCGGCTTGAACCGGGCGTCAGGCGGACTCCGAAATTGTCCTGTCGAGCAATGTGCTCCAGTCGCCTGAGCCCCTGGCCTCTTCGACGTTCTGACGCATTGCCTCAATCTTGATGTTGATCTGCGTCTCGATGGCAGAGAATCGAGGGTCATTGCGCAGAGGCTCAATGATAGGATCCTGGTCGAACGACCACACGTCGAATGCCTGCGAGCTTACGAATCCTTCGTTGACCGCATCGATCAGCGCATCGATTGCCGCGCTGTACCTTCCTTGCATCGTGAGCACATGCACGTCCTTGATGCCATGCCCGGCCATACCCAAACGCGGCAGTTCGGCTACGACGGGTTGCGCCTTGTCCAGCAGCTCTCTTGCCTGCTTCGGCCGGTTACGTTTTTGCTCGATGAAGGCAAGCAATACGGCCGCGTAAACATTCTTGTGATCGATCGTTATGTCAGTGTCGCCAGCCAGGGACGGATGACCATTTATGATGTAGTCGTAGGCTCGATCGAATTCGCCGGTCATGATCGCAGCGCCGACCATTAGCCCTGAAACAAAGTCGACGGGATACGAGCTTGGGTCATCGAGGCTCTCTATTTCGGTCAGTGCGCCCTTGTAATCCCGCGTGACGTAATGCCAATAGCTCTTGCCAATGGGGTAAAAAGGGTGATCCGCCGGGAAACTCTGTACAAAATCGGTTATCGCGGCGTCGTCACCGAACTCCTGGTAAATACCGATAAGGGCGCCACCCGCCATCGGGTCTTCGGTGAGCGCCATTTCCCGCAATCCCCATGCAACGGCTTCGTCGAGGCGTCCGAGCTTTTGCAGGTGATTGCTCAGGTAGCCGTACGGCAGCGACCAGTCGGGGAATATGGCCGCCGCTTTCAAGAGCATTGTCGTTGTTTCGGCATTTTGTCCGCGCGACGCGTAGAAGCTTGGCAGGTTCAGGTATGGAATTCGGCTCAGCGGATCGATCGTCAACGCCCTGGTCAACAGTTCGACGGCTGCATCGATATCGCCTTCCGATTGTCGCAGGGAGGCAAACCAGACGTAGGCATCGGCCTGGCTTGGGCTCAGTGCCAGCGCGGTCCGGAAGGAAGCGGCCGCATCGACGTTGCCGGCGCCGGTGCGCGAAGATTCCCACTGCATCAATTGCAGTAGCCCGCGCGCAGCATAGGCCTCCGCCAGCTGTGGATCGATACTGAGTGCCTTCTCGATAGCAGCCGCCGCGACGGCAAATGCTTCGGGCTGGGGGATCGATTTATGATTAGAAAACATGACCAGGACGGATTGCGCCAGAGCCGCATGCGCCTGCGCATAGTCAGGATCCAGCTCGATCGCATGCTCGAACTGCGCGCGCGCATCCTGCAGCGACGTAAACGTACGCGCCGAAAGATTGCCGCGGCCCTTCACGTACTCCGCATATGCCTCGATGCTGTCGGTTGGAATGGCGGCCAGCCGAAGTTCATCCGCCGGAGTGAGCGCCGCACGAAGTGACGACGCGATGCTCGCGCTGATTTCGCTTTGAATTTCGAAGACGTTTTCGATTGTTAGGGCTTTGTCGAAAGTCTCTGCCCAGATGTGTTCGTCAGTGACGGCATCGATAAGCTGAACGGTAATCCGCACCTGATCGCCTGAGCGCTGCACCGCGCCCTCGACGATAGCCGCAACACCAAGCTCTTTGCCGATTTGCCGCACGTTTTTCGTGGTATTGCGATACTTGTTGACCGATGTACGCGAAATGACGCGCAGTGACTCGACATCGGCGAGACGGGTCAGGATGTCATCGTGAATTCCATCGGCAAAATACTGGTTTTCGGCGTCGGTACTTCGACTTGAAAACGGCAAAACCGCAATGGAGTCGCGGATCGATGATTCAGCAAGCGGGTCGCGGTCGCTTCGGATTCCCGTCACGTTAAAAGTTATGGAAATGCCCAGCGCGACCACCAACAGTGCGATAATGACACGGTTCATTCGATCGCGCGGTTTCGGCTTGTAGGATGCGCGATCCACCTCACTTTCGAGTCTGACGCCGTCCGGCGTGATTTCGAATGCCCAGGACATGATCAGCGCTATTACGAAGCCCACGACTACAACTATGACGTAATACTTGAATATCCCTTCCGGCACGCCAAAGGTCGGGAGAAGGACGGATCCGGCCTCGATGAGAATCCATGAAACCAGCGCGTATGCGGCCGCCACTCGCAGCATGTTGCGTTGTCTGAGTTGGGATACGAATGTAGTCATGGGCGCATTATGGCGAGATTTGACCCGTAAGGCAGCACCCGAGTTCCTTTTCGGACGGCGAGGAGCGTTTTGTTTCGATATGTTTCACTACGACTGCCAGCCGACAAATGCCTGCGACGTCGGGCTATCATTGGACCTATAAGCAAAGTACGGTTGATCGACGACGATAAGAAGCACTCGGACTTGCCGCAGGCCTATTTCAAGCGCTGGCGTCTCGAGTGCCGGCAAGCTTGTTCTCGACGGCCGTTCCATAGACGTTGAAGCTCGGGCTGTCAAAGTCGACGTCAAGAGCGTTGACCCTACGTCCACGGAGTTCGAGCTCCTGCTGATGCTTGCGCGGCGACACGGCAAGAAGCTGTCCAGGGATGACATCCTGAGCGAGCTGTGCGGCATCGATGCCGCGATCCTGACGCGATCGGTTGACATCATGATCAGCCGCCTTCGAGGCAAGCTGGGTGACTGCGTGAAGCCGCCTCGATTCATTCAGACGATCTGGGGACGCGGGTACTCATTCGTTGGCGTTCCGCGCCCGGATGCTTAGACGACTATCCCGTTCGTCGTCGTTCAGGCTGCCGGCCGTTTTCCTTGTGCTGGCGCTGACTTTTGTCTGCGGCACCTTCACGGCGCTGCGCTGGGTGTATAACAGCGGCGAGATTCGGGGACTGATCAGCGGCCACCTGTCGACATCCGCATCCTGGGTCCGGGAATTGACTGGGCCTCGGACGAGAATTTCCCGGATCGGCAGACGCTCGGTTTCGGGCCCAGCCCGAAATTCAGCGATGATGCGGATGCCTGGGTCGATGAGATTCAGGGCCTCGAGTTCGCTGTACAGGATAGTCACCGATTCATAAAAATTCAGCGCTGTCGCGCATGCGCCTGATGCTCGAATTTCTCGAAAAGGAAGCGGATCGCGAGTCGCTGAAGTCGGAAATAGACGAAATGGAGAAGATCGTCATCTCGTTGCTCGACGCAGAACAGCTCAGTACGAGGCACGTTACGCTCTCCCGTTCCCCCGTCAAGATCGGTACCCTGAATCCCGAAAACCCGATCGGGACGGCGGCTGTTTTGTATGCCGGATTCCGCTGGACTTGACATAATTTCCTGATCATCCAGAAAATACTCTCAATAATTCAACGGCTTGTTCCGGATGGCACGGCCCTCCTTGATTTCTCGATAAAATGATATCAAAATGATATCAAAATAGATGAACAGAAATTAGGAGATCGACGTGATTCGCGAAAAAACCAAAACCGTATCCTCGGGTTACCTGATGATCGTAGTGCTGCTGGTCGCTCAGTTCGCCACGGCCTACGCAATTTTTGTGGCTTTACGAGCGGTGTCCATCGGTGGCGTGGTTGTCGCCATCCTCGCTTCGGCCGTTGTCCTCGTTTGCTGGGTTGGCTTGTTCATGGTTCACCCGAATGAAGCCAAGGTCCTGCAGCTCTTCGGCAAGTACATTGGGACTGTGCATGAGCCGGGCCTCAAATGGGCAAACCCGTTTTTTGCAAAGACCGCGGTTTCAACGCGTATCCGGAATTTCGAGAGCGGCCAGCTGAAGGTCAACGACTCCCAGGGTAGCCCGATCGAGATCGCGGCCGTCGTCGTGTGGAAAGTATTCGACACGGCCGAGGCGATGTTTGAAGTTGACGACTATGAGGAATTCGTGCAGATCCAGAGCGAGTCGGCGCTGCGCAATCTATCGACGACCTATCCGTACGAACCGCATGAAGGAGAGGGCACGGCGCTGCGCAGTCATCCGAACGAAATCGCGCATGCGCTGCGGGAAGAAATTCAGGATCGGCTTGAAAAAGCGGGCGTTACGGTGATCGAGGCCCGAATCAGCCATCTCGCCTACGCGCCCGAGATAGCCAATGCGATGCTTCGCCGCCAGCAGGCTGCGGCCATCATTGCCGCACGCCAGCTTATCGTGCGCGGCGCGGTTGGCATGGTTGATATGGCACTCGACGAGCTGCGTGACAATAATGTCGTGGTGCTTGATGAAGAACGCAAAGCGGCGATGGTAAGTAACCTGCTGGTCGTGTTGTGCAGCGACGAAAGCGCGCAACCGGTTCTGAATACAGGTTCGCTGTACACCTGATAAGGCGGGTCTTCAGGCCGATCCGCCGGGAACACAGTATGGCGACGAAGAAATCATTTGCGCTGCGAATCGACGCGAAAACGCTTGAGGCGATGCAACGTTGGGCCAGGGACGACTTGCGGAGCATGAATGCGCAAATAGAGTTCGTGCTGCGCGCGGCGCTGCGAAAATCGGGCCGATTGGCCGCGCCCGTTAAAGACGGGCATGTGTCGAAGGGTGATAGCATGGAGTGATGCGAAACATCATTCCAATCGTCGCAATCGTGCTCGCGTTAATTGCGGCCGGCTGTATCGCTTACATCGCCTGGGTGCTGACGTCGGACGACAAGCCTCCTGCGAAGGCCGACGACAAAGAACCTCCGGGGAGCAACTAGTTCTCTACCGGCGTCGTTCCGATGCGCGCGAACTCGATCGTCGCTGCGATGTCCGCTCGGATTTCCGCTCCGAGGATTGTCGAGTCTCTGGAGCAGCGCTTTCTCGCTGGGCTCTTTCCTGACGCCGCGGCTCGGCTTGCCTGACCTGGCGCTGCGGTTCGGCTCGCTGCGCCCGATGCTGCGTTTCAACGCGGCGTTCCGCTCGAACCGCCGGCTCGTAGCGACGTACCTGTGTCGAGGGTTCGGATCGTCGCGGCTGTCGCGTCGTGTCGGATCGCGTCCTCGCCGCGGTTTGGGTTCGCGGGGTCACGCGCGCTATCGGCCGATTTCCGGCGATGGCGGCAGTCCGGTCTTCGCGGGCGCTCCGATCGACTCGGGCGCTCCGATCGACTCGGGCATTCCGATTGACTCGAGCAGTCCGATCTTCCAGGGCGCTTCGATCGATTCGGGCATTCCGATCTTGTCGGGTACTTCTTTCGACTTGGGAGTTCCGCTCATGTCGGGCGGTGCGGTCGTTACGTTCCGCTCGGTTTATCGCAGCGGACCGCGGCCGCTCGCGAAAGGATATCGGCTCACGCACGATCTCGCGGCGCTGTGTGCTGTTCCGCAACCTCTGCTCCCGGCGATCAATTCGCGTGACGCGATTCCCGGTGGATTCCGACTGCGGGCTGTGGTAGTGACGATTGCGGGTGACACGTCGCGTCGAAATGTAGTCGCGCCGGTCGTCACGGGGGCGCCAACGATCACCGCCATAGAAACGATTGACCGTGATGTTGGTGTTATTGCCCAGATAGGTCGTGTGGTGAATGATCCTGGTCGGACGGCGATACCACCAGCGGTCCCAGTAAGAACGGCCGTAGTAAGGGTGTCCATAGTAGCTGTGATGAAACACGTTCAGGCTGTCGGAGTACCAGCCGATCGTAAACGCTGTCGTGACGCCCCAAAAATATCCGCGGTCGAATACGTAGGCGGACGGGTACGGATAATAGTAAACCGGATACGGGCGCGGATAGTAGTAATAAACCGGACGCGGTTGATAAACGACTACGCGCTCAGGCTCATAGTAAGGCACATAGATGACGTCTTCTGCGACGGGTGTGATTTCAATGGTGCCCTCATTCCGCGCAACATTCTGGTAGGAGTCGCTCTTGAGATTGCCCGCGGCATATGCCCGGTCGCGAAACACTTCGATCGCGCCGACCACGTCGGATTGCTGCGACACGACGGCCTCACCGAGACGCCATGTCCAATCAATGTCGTCGTTCAGTAGTTCGATGACCTCCGGATAATTAAGCAGCGCAACGACAGAATCGTCCCATTCGGGATCCGGTTCGAGAGAGGGGTCAGTCTCGAGTGCCTCAAGGAAGCGGGCCGCGTCGACGATTTGCAGGGGGTAGGCGGCAGCCGGGAGGACGATCGCCAGCAGGTCATCCGGGTACAGCGCTATGGGGCCGACCAGTTCCTCGAGTTCAGCGGCCGAGAGCAGCGGGATGTCTTCATTTCCGGTCGCCGGCGCTGAGTGTTGCTCTTCGAAGTCACCGATGATTTTACCGTCATCATCCACCGGCACCTGCGCCAGTGCGGCTGCCGGCAACAGGGCCAGCCACGCGAACGATGCGAGGGAGATTCTTGCCAATCCGTATCTGGCGGCGATTAGGTTCTTCATGCGGCCTCCCGGTCCATAATATCTTGCGGACCTGTCCATGTTGAGGCTTATAGTAGCGCCGCCTAGCTGAACCCATGCTTAACCGCAATGGCCCTGAACACGTTGTTCAGCCATACTTTGCCGTCAGTCGTCGCTCCCGCCCGCCCAGGCGATGAATTTCCAGCCTTCGTCGGTGCGAACCAGGACGTCGGTATACCGGCCATTGCTCGTCTCGATCTGACCGTCCTTATTCTTGTTCTTGTTGGCGCTCGTAAACATGTAGTGCGCTACGGCGACGTCACCGTGCACGACAATCGACAGGGGATACAATTCGTGTGCGACCATCTGGCTGATCTGATCGTTGAGACGGTCCCACATCTTTGTGGATGCCTTGCCCCGCGGCGACGGTGACTCATTGTTCCATCCGGAAAAGTCGTCCGTCAGCACTCGATCCATCCATTTATTGTCGCCTTTTTCCTCGGCAGCCCACTGTGCTTCGATCTGCGCCCAGACGTCCGCCTGGTCGTTAACCGGATCGGCAGGCGTTGCCTGCGCCAGAACGCTGCCGGCGGCCAACAGGAAAACGCACGGCAAGACAGAATTGAATGCTGTAGAGATTCGCATTACCGGTAACCCCCCGCGGTGATACCCAAACCAAAGTAGTGCGATTTTAGTCACATTTCGTCAGCACGACAAATAGATCGGAAG
>Ga0224497_10001130_pt1 | contig 17365 bp, 9 predicted proteins | sample SF_Jul11_sed_USG_4_FD_167970 | JGI IMG/M metagenome (GOLD analysis project Ga0224497, IMG submission 167970) | Sediment microbial communities from San Francisco Bay, California, United States - SF_Jul11_sed_USGS_13 | ecosystem: Environmental > Aquatic > Marine > Sediment | place: USA: California... | reverse complement strand
ATGGTTAGTACCGATGCGTCAGGGAAAGGCTCTCGCATCTATGGCAAAACGAGCAACCATATTCTGGCATTGGATGTGGTGCTCTCAGACGGGTCGGCCTGGCAAAGCGTGCCCCTAGACGCGGCGGCATTACAAGAGCTCAAGTCGGGCGACGATCTGGTCAATCAGATTTATCAGGGTGTGGACCGCATCGTCACGAGCAAAAAAGAGCTGATCACACAGCGGTTCCCGAAGTTAACGCGCTTTTTGACCGGCTACAATCTTGCGCATGTCTACACCAAGGAAGGGCAATTCAATCTTAATGCCATGATTGCCGGTTCCGAGGGCACGCTGGCGGTTGTCACTGGGATCAAGGTCAAACTGACACCGCTGCCGACCGTCAAGCGCTTGATCGTTGCCAAATATTTGAGTTTTGATGACTGCTTGCGAGCCGCCAATATCTTGGTACAAGCGGATCCGGCCGCGATTGAAACGGTGGACGATACGATCGTCACCCTGGCGCGGCAGGATGTGGTCTGGGACCGGGTGGGGAAGTTCTTTTCCCAGCCGGGCGATGACCGCGTGCAGTCGATCAACTTAATTGAATTTGCCGGCAATGATGCCGATGTAGTGAACGCTGACACCCAGGCGCTCTGCGACCAACTCGATGCGTTGCTCGGGCAAGAGCACGAAGCGGCGGGCTATCAATTGGCCACGACCGATGTCGATATCGTCTCGCTGTGGGAGCTACGCGCCAAAGGGGTGGGGCTGCTCGGCAATACAGAGGGCAATCGCCGTCCGATTCCCTTTGTTGAGGATACCGTGGTGCCACCTGAGCATCTGGCTGCTTATATTAAAGAGTTTCGTCATGTGCTCGATGCATACGGGCTTGAATACGGCATGTTTGGGCACGTTGATGTCGGCTGTTTGCACGTGCGGCCAGCCCTCGATTTAAAGGACGAAGCAGATGAAACGCTCATCCGGGTGATCACCGATCAGGTGAAAGACCTGGTGTTGAAATATGGCGGTGTGGTGTGGGGCGAGCACGGCAAAGGGCTGCGCGGCGAGTATATGCCCGAGTTTTTCGGCCCGGAGTTGTACGACGACCTGCGACGCATTAAACAGCTTTTTGATCCGGCCAATAAGCTGAATCCCGGAAAACTCGTCACGCCGATCGATCATCCTGCACGCGTGAAAAAACTTGATGGCGTGCCGCTGCGAGGACACCGGGATCGGCAAATCCCGGAAGCCGTGCGGGAAGCATTTCCTTCCTCGATTCACTGTAATGGCAACGGCGCATGCTTTAATTTTGATCTCGATGACGTGATGTGCCCGTCGTACAAATTTACCCGTGACCGTATTCACTCCCCGAAAGGCCGGGCCGGAATGATGCGCGAGTGGCTGCGGCAATTGTCGCGCACCTGCTATGACCTCCAGGCGGAAGATGAGTCGCGCGGGCACCTTGCACTTCCAAAGTCGACGGACTCTGATTTTTCCCTCGAAGTCTACGAGGCGATGGACGGCTGTCTCTCCTGTAAAGCCTGTACTTCGATGTGTCCCATTAAAGTGGATATTCCCGATCTCAAAGCCAAATTTCTCAACCGGTTTTATACGCGCTATCAACGCCCGCTTAAAGATAAGCTGATTGCGTTTAGCGAGCGCACCCATCACCGGCTTCTCGCGGCCCCGTTTCTTTACAACGCAGGCGTTCAATTACCCTTTTTTGAGCCGCTTATGCGAGATTGGGTCGGGCTAGTGGATACGCCGCAGCTCAGTTCCCCCACGTATACGGCCTTGCTGGACAAGGCTGGTATTCACGTGCTGCATCAGATTGAGCCAGCGTCGCTACAGCACCGCGATCTATCCAAAACCGTCTTTATCTTGCCGGATGCGATCACCGCCTTTTATGAGGCCGAAACCTTTGTTGATTGCGTGGTGTTTTTCAAAAAAATCGGTTTCGAGCCCATCGTGACACCATTTATCGAAAATGGCAAAGGACAGCACGTGAAAGGCTTTTTGCAAGACTTTAAACAAACCGCCCGTCAAGCTACCCGGCAGCTTGAGAAGCTCGTTTCGATGGGGCGTCCGATCATTGGGATCGATCCAGCGATGACCCTGACCTACCGGGAAGAGTATCGCACCTATCTCGACCGGCCAGGCGTCGTTGTCTGGTTGCCGCAGGAATGGCTGGCCACTGTGCTGCCCAATCTAGCCGCGTCACTGACTCAGCTCACATCACCCACGATAGCGTTCATGGGGCACTGCGGCGAAAAATCCTCGATTCAGGCGTCGGGTCGGCAGTGGCAAGCGGTATTTCAGGCGTTTGGTCTTGAGTTAGAGATTGTGAAAGCGGGATGTTGCGGGATGGCGGGTGCGTTTGGGCACGAGACCGCACACTACGACGAATCGAAGGGCATTTACGAGCAGTCCTGGAAATTAAAACTGGCCGATTCCGACCGGCCAATCGTGGCGACTGGCGCCTCTTGTCGATCTCAGGTACAGCGTTTTGAGGGGAATAAGATTGCTCATCCCTTGCAGTTATTGTCTCGCCTCCTTGGGTGATAGGCTGCTGCTGAATAGGAATTTCAAAAGGTCTTTTTGCCTCGACGGCCAAGTAATCGGTTCAGGTAAAAGGATACTAGGGTCAGGTCCGCGTAAGTGCGTTAATGTATTTTCTCAGCTGAAGCATATCGCCCTTGAAACAAGTGGCGACGTCGGGCTTGTTGTGTATTGGTCCAACGGGTGTAGCGAAAGGACAGATTTTGCATAATCTGGCTTAACGGAATGTCCTCCACCGGCATAACCATATGGATGTGGTTGGGCATACAGCAAAACCCATGGACGCGATGCCCATAGCGTTCAATGCTTTGTTGCAGTAACACATACAAGTGCGAGCGATCCTCCACATCGTAGAAAATATCTTGTTCCCCGTTCCCTCGTATCATCACATGATAGACACCACCCGCGACGTGCAGTCTTGGTTTTCTGGCCATGGTCCAAGACAAATTGATCGAGTAGATTAAAGCAATAACGCAGGCCTGACCCCAATATTGACGGGAATAAGGTATTCGTCAACAACAGACTTCCTCCCCCAATCTAATTAAAAGGCTGTAACGGACATGGCATACTCCAGATCGGCAAGTATGGCCGGCATCATTTTGGCCAACAACTTATCGTAGGAAAAATCAAGAGGCCGCCAACGATAAAAAGGGGAAGCGTAATTTTCGAATTCGCCTTCATACACATTTTCCCAAATGACTCTTCCAGAGGCTTGATCATGAATGGCGATTTCAAAGGCAAGATGGTTGCCAACGGTAAAAATTGGTGCCCCCACTGACCAAGCAAAAACTGCTCCTAAGATAGACAATCCATACGTCATTAGGTCTTGTTCATATACCGTTGAGTGCAAAGTACCATGCAACGCCAGGTCGGCTGGGATTTTGGCTGTGTCATATTTCATCGTGGAATACTCTACCTTCTTAAACAAATGATGCCCTTGCAATTCAATCGAAAAACCCTTGGCAATATCTTCCGACGGACTAAACGTCCATCTCTTAGAAAACGCATGCTTGGGAAGTTTTTCTGGCCTTGGGTCCTTGGTCTCGCAACTTATAACAAACGGCAGAAAGCACCATAGATTTGAATTGACCTCGTCATTTCGTTGATCAGAAAAAGGATATACCACGAGGGTCTTGGCCAGAAGAGGAGGACGTGTAGTTCCGTGACTTGGATTGTAGAACCACCTTTTATCTCTGATACAGGAAGTCAATGGAATCAACACCACTAAAAAAAGGCACAGAAGTCGTAAGATTTCCTTTTTCAAACGCAAAGGACACCTCTCAAACGATTCAAACAGCGAATTAGCGTATCGGCATTTGGAGAAACTGTGTGGTAATGGTGTTCCCCAGCCCTTTGTAAGCAGCTTCCAACTCCCTCTGAAAGACTTCACCCCCATTGGCTCCCCACGTCGAATACACATGAGGATCGGACCTTTGGGTCAAGGTTTTGTTTTTGAGCACAAAACCGTCTCCCGCTCTGACGAGCCGGCCAGTCACGGTCAGAGTAAGGGTCAGTTCAGGATCAACCCCCGTTTCCCCCTGCATTCCAAGGGATAACACACACAGCTCCAATACCGTGTCGACCCCATTTTTGTTGAGAGACTCGTAGGATACCTCTTCCTCTTTATACGTCGGCCCCACCTCACCGTCTTCAATGAGAACGTGGGTGGTTCGTTCCCGCGCCACCGCAAGGACCTCTTTCCGCTGTGCTTCCTGCATGTGCAATGCTGCTATTAACTGGTGAATAACCTTTTTCACCTGTTCCACATCTTCTTCAGATGGAATATCCTCCGAGCCGGTGGCAACACCATAAATTCCCCCTCCAACTCCTCCCAGAATTGTGCCAGACAGGGTGGTCGCAAGAATACAGCCAATAGCAAATGGCGCTAACGGATAAACGTAAACTCCCAGAAAACATGGGGAACCCACAATAAGTCCACCTTTGGCACCCGCACTGACTCCCTTCTTTCCACTTCCTTTAAGCCCCTCCCACCTGCTTATTGCCTGCCCTTTGAACCCGGTGGCCGGCATGTCGATATCAACTCCCGGAACAAATTTTGCCGAGACCACCCCAATGGTACCCAACGACACAGGCTGACCAGCAGTCGGCACATAATATTTAGCACAACCTACAGGGGCCAAAGAAACTATGCCACACAGAGCCAAAGTGAATGCTGTTTTCAAAAAAAAGGTGATTTTTCTTCCGTGAAATTGCATGTGTCCTCTTGCAAAAAAATGTATTATTCTCAACTTTTTAGGTGAGTAACTTACTTTTTTTCAATAAATATAGCTAGTCTCTCTCAAAGGATTCCTTTTCAATGTGGACAGCTTAAAGCAGGCTTTCCTTGAGAACTGAAAACTTCTTTCCACATTGAGTGAACATGGCTTCTTTTTTTGCCATTCAACTCCCACCCCGTCCCATTTACTCAGCAAGCCCGACATTTTGTAACAAAAGGCCATCTTTAGTTGCAGAGGATGGATACCCGCCGACCTCTGCGGGTATGACGAACACAGGATGGAAAAAGTAATCAATCGGAAGAATTACCGATGATGAACCTTTGAATCCAACAGAGAATATCGTTAAGGTATCCCTCACTTCACCGAAGTCAGAAGTTGTGAAGTTTACCTTTTATCGAATCTGGAGATTTCATGAAAAACGTGAGCCCACTCGCAGGACAACCAACCCAGCCTTCAATGCTCGCCAATATTCCCCGGTTGGTCACCGCCTATTACACGGGTCATCCTGACCCTTCAGTGCCTGAGCAACGAGTGGCTTTTGGAACATCAGGACACCGCGGTTCCTCGCTGAAAAACTCGTTCAATGAAGCGCATATCTTGGCGACCACGCAGGCCATCTGCCTCTATCGTCAGCAGCAACATATTGACGGGCCTCTGTTTTTAGGCATGGATACCCATGGGCTTTCCGAGCCCGCCCTTGCGAGTACGCTTGAAGTGCTGGCCGCTAATGGTGTGGTCGTGATGGTGGACCGCGACAACGGGTACACGCCGACGCCGGTCATTTCACATGCCATTCTCACGTACAATCGCGGCCGAACGTCGGGCTTGGCCGATGGCATTGTGATCACGCCCTCGCACAATCCACCTGAAGACGGTGGGTTTAAGTATAACCCGCCACATGGCGGGCCAGCTGATGGCGACGTGACGACCTGGATCGAAAAGCAGGCTAACACGTTTCTGACCGATGACTTGCGCGGCGTGAACCGCATGGCCTATGAGCAAGCTCGCCGGGCTTCCACCACACACCAGCATGACTATTTGAGCGCGTATGTTGAAGATTTGGGCAACGTCATCGACATGGACGTCATCCGCGATGCCGGGCTCTCTATTGGAGTCGATCCCCTTGGCGGAGCCGGTGTGGCCTATTGGGGACCCATTACTGAACGGTACAAGTTTGCAGTCACGATCGTGCATGAAGGCGTGGATCCGACCTTTCGCTTCATGAACCTGGATTGGGACGGAAAGATTCGCATGGACTGCTCCTCCCCGTATGCCATGGCCGGCCTGATTGCTCTGAAGGATCGTTTCGATATTGCCTTCGCCAACGATACCGACCACGACCGGCATGGAATTGTGACGCGGAGCGCTGGGTTAATGAATCCCAACCACTATCTGGCCGTGGCTATTTCGTATCTGTTTACTCAACGCTCTGGCTGGCGGCAGGATGCGGCAGTGGGAAAAACCATCGTGAGTAGCAGCATGATTGATCGGGTGGCCGCCAAATTGGGGCGGCGTCTTGTTGAAGTGCCTGTCGGTTTTAAATGGTTTGTGGATGGGCTGCTTGACGGGTCCGTCGGGTTCGGAGGAGAAGAGAGTGCCGGCGCGTCCTTTCTTCGTCGTGACGGAACCGTCTGGACGACTGATAAAGACGGCATCATACTGGATCTGTTAGCGGCAGAGATGATGGCCAAAACCGGACGCGACCCTGGCCAACTCTATCTCGATCTTACGAAGGAGTTAGGCGTTCCCGTCTATGAGCGCATCGACGCCCCGGCCACGCCCGCGCAGAAAGCCATTCTCAAGAAACTGTCACCAGCACAGATTCATGCTTCCGAGTTAGCGGGAGAACCAATTACCGGCATTCTCACCTCAGCGCCGGGAACCGACAGTGCTATTGGCGGGCTGAAAGTCATGACGGAGAACGGGTGGTTTGCCGCTCGCCCTTCGGGGACCGAGGATGTGTATAAAATTTATGCAGAGAGCTTTCGAGGCGACACACATCTCAGACAAATCCAGGAGGAAGCGCAGGCCCTGATTACAACCGCCTTAGAGACAGCGTCGTAATCAAGGGCGTGTCACAAGGCACGGCTATACAATCAGACCAAGATCATTTCCCGTCTCAGATATTCCGTCAAAGCGGTCCTGTCTCTTCCATCCCAATTCGACACATGGCCAGCTCTAGAGCTGGACGCGCCATGGTCATGGTTGGCGTGGCTATCGACGCGGGAACATCTCTCCCCTGCTCTATGCTCTGCGGGACGGCTTCCGGCCAAAACTGTTCTCTTCTGACTTCGCCGCCATTTTTATTCCGATACACCAACTCGTCGGTCTCCAGATCGTACTCCGGTATTTCGGTCCGTTCCCATCTCTGCACGAAATATTGGTAACACAGGGTGTACAGTCCATGATCTTTCGAGTTGTGTCGCAAGACATATTCCGGCATCTCCTGAATATCTAAATCTGTATGGTAATGCTGCATCCAGAGATAATCTCCAAGGATCACCAATTTCAGGAGCGGGGGATCCGAATAGAGTTTGAGTTTGACCGACTTCCCGACTGCCTGAAGTCTTTTGAGCAATTCAATGCTTTGCCTGACTCCCTCTCGATATTTCTCAATCGACATCATCGGATCCGCAATTGCCCGGATACGTGCACTGGCACCTTGGCTAAAGGGGTTCACCAGCATGATGTTGGCTCCCAGGCATTTATCCAGTACGGTCGATAAGTCCCCCACCTGATCACGCAACGTGTCATAACCGCTTGACCCGATGACCATAACCGTCCGCCCACGGCCCTGGGTTTCCCGCAACTGCCGAATCCCATCCTCTGCCAAACGGGCACGCTTGGGGAAAAAGGACACGAAGCCCGCATCGATAGCCATTTGGGCCAGCTTCCGGTCCTTCCGACTTTGCCGGATATAGGTCATCACGATAATCAGTAACGCCGCCACGCCTATTTCCAAGGCCACGAGCGACGCCTTTTCCTTCTCCACCCTTGTCCAGTAGGACAGAAAACTTGTGGCCACGGTAGGGAGCGACATCGCAATCCCCGCACTCAAGCACAGAACAATAATATGATAGCCAATCTCTGAGGCATTCTTGATACCCTCACGAATGTTGGCAACCGTCTTTTTTAACATCACTTAACCTTCTTTCGGTTCACGATAGAACCACATAATAAATTACACACGTTATAAGGCACTTTCAGGTGTCGGCCCGATCCGACAACCTTCTCTGCCCGATCACACGACTCCTGGATGCTTGTTGGATTGTTCCTGTTTTCAGGAGACCAAGGAGGGTTTGAACAAAAAAATCGTGTAAGTTCCAATTTCTACCGCTAGGGGTCTGCCGCCCCAAGGAAGAAGAGGTCTTACACGATAAAATCAGGATAGCATAGAGTATGCACCCACACAAGCCGGAGTGGTGATAGCCGGAAGGGGGGGGATTGAAATCCCAGTATCTAAGAGTAAGTAGGCAATCAGGTTTTCGAAGTAGAAAATTTGTGCGCGATAGCCCTCACTGGGGCAACTCATGAGTGGCCGGAAACTAACAGGTCGTCAGGATTGGGACCGCTTTCATGGAGAGGGAGATGCGTTTGCGGGGAACGTCCACTTCTAGAACTGTCACCTTAACCTGTTGGTTGACCTGGACAACCGTATTGGGATCGCTCACAAATCGATTCGCGAGTTGACTGATATGGACGAGGCCATCCTGATGCACGCCAATATCCACGAACGCCCCAAAGGCTGTCACATTGGTCACGACACCGGTCAAGGTCATGCCGGGTGTGACCTGCTCAATCGATTGAACGGCTTCATCAAATTTTACGGCTTCAAATTGTTGACGCGGATCACGGCCAGGTTTGGCTAATTCAGTCAGGATATCCGTGAGCGTCGGCTTGCCGACTTCTTCTGTGATATATCGATTCAGATCGATGGTCCGTTGTCGTTCAGGGTCTTTCATCAAATCCTTCACCGTGCAGCCGAGGTCTTTGGCCATGGCATTGACGACTGTATAGCGTTCGGGGTGTACGGCACTCGCATCTAACGGATGTTCCCCATCAGTAATTCGTAAAAATCCAGCGGCTTGTTCGAAGGCTTTGGCTCCCAAACGAGGGACCTTCTTTAATGCCGTTCGACTTTTGAAAGGCCCATTCTCCTGACGATAGGTAACGATGTTGGTGGCTAATTGCGGCCCCACACCTGAGACGGCGGTGAGCAATTGCGGACTGGCCATGTTGACATCCACCCCCACTCGATTGACACAACTAATAACCACATCTTGAAGCCGCTGTTTTAAGATCCCTTGATCGACGTCATGTTGGTACTGCCCAACTCCGATGGCCTTTGGATCAATCTTCACCAGTTCGGCTAATGGATCCATGAGCCTCCGACCAATCGAGACCGCTCCACGCACCGTGATATCCTGATCAGGGAATTCTTCCCGGGCCACTGGAGAGGCGGAGTACACCGACGCCCCGCTTTCGTTTACCATGACAATGGAAATAGCTGGGGGCAATTTTAACGCACGAACAAACGTTTCGGTTTCTCTCCCTGCTGTCCCGTTGCCAATGGCAATAGCCTCAATCTGAAACTGCGCGACCAAACCCACAACGGTTTCTCCCGCTTTGGCGGCGCCTCCTGGTCCCTGATGCGGATAGATCACATCCGTATGACGAAAATTTCCTTGTCGGTCGAGACAGACGACTTTGCATCCCGTGCGAAATCCGGGATCAATGGCCAGCACGGCCTTTTGGCCCAAGGGCGGCGCCATGAGCAGTTGCTGGACGTTCTGGGCAAACACGTCAATGGCTTTCTGATCGGCCTTGGTTTTGGTCTGCAGACGGGTTTCGGTTTCCATCGAAAGAGACAACAGTCTGGTGAAACAATCTTGTATGGCTAGCGTCACCTGAGCTGATGCTGACCCACTCCCTTTCACAAACAAACGAGACAGCAGTGCCAGTGCTGCCGCTTCCGGCACGATCACCCGAAAGGACAGAAAGCCTTCCTGTTCTCCTCGACGCATGGCCAACACCCGATGGGAGGGCGCCGTCGCGACCGGTTCTTCCCATTCAACATAATCTCGATATTTGCTGCCTTGCACATCTTTCCCACGCACCCCGGTGGTCTTGAACAGGCCTTGTTCCAGGTACAGCGTGCGCATGGATGCGCGGGCTTGCTGATCTTCATTCACCCATTCAGCCATGATATCGCGTGCGCCAGCCAAGGCCTCATCCACTGATCCCACTCCCTGTTCTGAATTGAGGAATTTCTGGGCTTCGGGAATCACATCCAATTGTGGATTCTGTTCCCAGATGGCCTGGGCCAACGGTTCTAAGCCTCGCTCTTTGGCAATCATGGCTCTGGTACGACGTTTTGGCCGATACGGGAGATACAGATCTTCCAGTTTGGTCATAGTGGCAGCAGCGTCAATCTGGCCTTGCAGCACGTCGGTGAGTTTGCCTTGTTCTTCGAGAGACGCCAGAATGGCCGTCCGCCGCTTGTCTAACTCTCGCAATTGGGCCACGCGATCTCGAATTGAGGTAATGAGGACTTCATCTAACCCACCTGTCATCTCTTTCCGATAGCGTGCAAGAAACGGCACCGTCGCGCCATCATCCAACAGCTCCACCGTAGCCGTCACCTGCTTGACCGCAATTCCCAGTTCCGATGCCATCGTTCTGTCATGCAATCCTGATATCATCGTCTCAATTTCCTTGCCAAGAAAATATCCTTGGCTTGGTGGAACTCCCATGCATTGAACCTAAAAACCAGAAACCAGAGGTTACAGGATGTTCTGCTATTACCAACCAATGTTTTTTCAATCATTGACGTGACGGATAGACTCCTTGTAAGGCCATGCAGAACCGTATGCCCAAAAATGGTTGCATGTTGTTATGAGGCCGGTTACCTCCAGCTGAACCGATGGCCGAGGCATGCATCGGGGTTAGAGGGTCCGCCCCGGATGGAACATACATTCTACTCTTTCGACTTTGGTTGGCTAATAGATTGCCAGTCGGAGATGATTGATTTGCCGCTCCCTTGGAAGCATTCAGTTCATGTTGATGCTGAGGCATCTCGACAATATTCAAAGCATGATTTTCCTCACCACCTTTATTCCCTTGTCTTCTATCCGTTAATCCCGGGCCTTGCCCAATATGAAGAGGAACTCTCCCACGTAAGTCCGGCAACCCAAACGTGGTCCGACCATCTCCCCCATATGTAGTTCCCAGGAGAGAAAACAGGGCGTTATTCTGACTCACTGGCAATAATTGTCCATCCAGATTCGCCCATCCTCGTGGACAAAAATTGGCACCCGTCATCATAATTTCTCCGACAAAGGGTTCCGCCGCCGCTAGAGCTGTGGATGGAATTCCCAAAAGTATGACCATCCCAATACCTCGTACCATTGCGCTTACGTTCTTCATGGTCGTTTCCTCCTTTTTCGGTTGAGTATTAATGGCTTCATTTCTCTTTTGTTCGGACCTTCCGTACATTAATCGATCAATGGTGGCTCACAACCAATCAAAGAAATTCTAGCCTAGTAAAAAATCAAAATCTTGTTGCGTGAGAGAGGTTCCCCCTCCTCGATGAGCCGCTCCTTCTAACACGGCATGATAGAGTTCCATTTTTTGTTGCTTGAGCGCCATCATCTTTTCTTCAATGGTATGTCGCATCAGTAAACGCATGATGGAAACCTTTTGCTTTTGCCCAATGCGATGAGCGCGATCCGATGCCTGATTCTCGACCGCTGGATTCCACCATGGGTCCAAATGAAAGACATACGACGCTTTCGTCAGATTTAATCCCTGCCCACCGGCTTTGAGACTGAGTAAAAAGACCAATGGCTCTTTCGAGTCTTGAAATTCCTGCACAAATTTTTTCCGTGTGGCCGTGGGGGTCGACCCATCGAGTCGCACATAGGGAATCTGATGCGCATGGAATTCTTGCTCGACCAGATCCAAGTAGGAGGTAAATTGCGAAAAAACCAATGCGCTATGCCCTTCGTCCATGAGTTCCTGAAGCCGTTCGACGACACACCCCAATTTGGGAGACGTGTCTGTACTATCTTTTTGAATGAGCCGGGGCGAAAGGCAGATTTGCCGTAATTTTAAAATGGCGGTCAACGCAATGATCCGCGCTTGTGAAGCCGTTTTGGTGCGATAGGCCGATGCAATGGAAGACCGTATAGTGGCCACGGTCTGTTGGTACAGGGCTTTCTGACGATCCGTGAGTTCTAAATAGATGTCGGTTTCCGTTTTGGGAGGAAGCTCTTTAAGGATTTGTGCTTTCGTGCGACGAAGGACAAATGGCCTGGTTCGTTGCATGATGGTATTGAGCACGTCCGGGGCTGGCGCTTTCAGCTTTCCCTTAATGCTGTCGTAATCCCCCAGCAGTCCTGGCACGCACAGATCCATGAGAGAATAATATTCCCCCACATGGTTTTCCAATGGCGTCCCGGTCATGACACATTTGAAATGCGCTTTTAGCCGTCGTGCGGCACCCGTCGTGCCCGCCACAATATTTTTGACGGCCTGCGCTTCATCAAACAGAATGACATGGAACGTCATGTGTTCAAGGACGCCAATATCCCGGCGCACCAACCCATAGGTGGTCAGCACCACATCCGCATGCGCAAAGTCATTCTGACGTTCTTTTCCAATATACGTGTGCACCTTTAAGTCGGGATAGAATCGTGCAATTTCTTGTTCCCAATTAAACAGGAGACTTGGCGGCAACACCACCAAATGGGGACCGTGATTCCGACCCGGGGATTGAATGATTCCTTCATGGATGCCCGCAAGCAAACTAATGGCTTGAATGGTTTTGCCCAAACCCATATCGTCCGCCAGACAGGCCCCCAACCGATGCTGATACAAAAACCCCAGCCAACGATAACCTTCTTGCTGATAAGGACGCAGCGTGGCCTTGAGCGCTTTGGGCAAGGGCCGGGTTTCAATCCGCTCGAAATTGAGGAGGCGTTCCACTAAGGCTTCATCATCAGGCGGGAGGATGACTCTGACTCCCCGCTTACGCAGCGCCACCCAATCCAAAATCTGCAATTTTGGCACTTGTACGACGACGGGTTTCTTATCGTCAGATTTTTTAGTTAGCTTCGAGGAAGATAACCCCGTTAAGGCACGCAAGATTTCCTGCGTGTTCTGATCCACGATGCGCACCTGGCCATCGACTTCCATGATGCCACCGCGTTCCAGAATAGTCTGAATTTCTTGTGCCTCAAGGCGCACGCCATCACACATAATTTCGGGGCGAAGTTCAAACCAATCGATGGTCGGCGGCCGCCGTGCATCGACCGAACAATCCCATTGCCCGGTTGCCACGGGCTTGTCTTGAAAAAAGAGTTCGATGCCCGCCTCTGCAGTTTTGGCGTAACATTCTGGCAATCCGGCATACAGCGCACCCTGAGAAAGAGGCATGGCCTCATGCCCGATCATTTTTTCAAATATTGGCAGCCCCCAAATTTCATAGGGAATGGCATACAACAGCGCTTCCTTCGCCCAATCGCTTGGCACAACACACCATTGGCCCTCATGCACCAGTAATCGCACCGTATTTTCTAGCAGTGGTGCCGAAAAAAATTGGAGTATCTCTTCGGCTTCGGCTTTGATACGAAAAGGACGAAATTCTTCTTGGCGCAAAAAGGCTTTGATCAGTTTTTTCCCCTCAGCCGGCGTTTTCACGCGACAGAGTTGGAAGAAGGTGTCATACAACGCCGCTCGTCGCTTTTTGGTTCGTAAGCCACTTGAAACCGAAGACCCCTGCTCCAGAAATGGAAAGAGACTGAAAACCTGCTCACTTGTTCCGCTGAAGCTTGCTCCTTGCCAACATTCCGCAACCAAGGACGCCGTATTTGGCTCCAGAAGTGGCATATCCACTAGCCAGGCTTCTGGCATCACAGTGAGACGATATCGTTTGGGAGGATAATCGTCTGCCAAATCAGATTGGACAAGAGCCACCTCCTGCCCCTCAATCTTGAATTGGACGTTCCGGAACATGTGAGATAAATCTTTCGTTGGAAGATCAATTTGTAAGCTGGCAAACTCGTGTAGCGGGATAGACAATATTGGCCGCGTATCCTTCCCGTGGCCTCTTTCATGGGGTTGCAAGGATGTCGTTCCCATCTTCCCTGCACCTCGCTTGAAAGGTTTCCGCGAAGGCATGTCGTCTCTCTCATGGTAATTTTCCGACAGCAGGTCATAGAGGGTCCACCCCAGATCATTGTCTAATGGCGCGAGCTTGTACGCATCGAGATCAACGACCATGCCCATAAACAACTGAGCATGCTCCTGGGCCACGCCAAACCGAAAACTGCGGGCGGCCACGGTGACCTCCTCTCCGCGAACGTCCAATTCTGTTTTAATGGTATAGGTCATCGAAGGAGCCCATTCGACTAACGTTCGACCTTCCCTATTTTCAAAGTAAATGGGGAAGGCCTGTCCATGATGTTTTAGGAAATCTCGAAGGGCATCTTGCACTGACCACGCTGGATCCTGTGTGGCCCTCAATAAGATGGCTAATTCCGTCGGCATCCCCAAAAACGTTTGGCAGACATTTCCATGATTAGTGATGGCAATAGAACCCTGGCCCTGGCGATCGATCAAGTTCACTTCAAATCGTGGAAAAACAGGGGCAGGGTTCGTCACTGATTGAGAGGCAGAAGAACCTTGCATCAATTGTTGTAAGAGCTCTTCTTGACTGGTCTTTCGCGTGGTGACCACCCGAAACGCATCTGGCACTAAGAGATTGACCGTCGTCAACAACGCACAAATAACATGCTTGCACTGCGTCGAGGCCGTCCATGCCGGGCAGCGGCAGGAGTAGACGAGTTGCCCCTTCTCGACAGAAAACGTGACGGCATAATACTTGGACCCTCTCACCGATGCGGCAAGGATCGTTCGGGAGTGATTCCAGCTATACGACTCCAGACGACCCTGCGCATAGTAATCGTAGCCACGCAGCACATAGGCTTTGGATGCCAGAAAGTAAATGTGGTTGGGAGAGAGGGCTTTAAGATGTGCGAGAACACCGGAAGATTCTATGGCCATAGGCGAAATAATGCTGGCACCTCGTATCGTGACATTATGGGATGGGCAGGGCTGTGGAGTGCTTGGTATTTTTTTTCTTGAGTTTTTCGACCACGATTTGTGCAGCAGGCGTCGCCGTAAAGAGCTCTAGCGTATCGAGTTCGTCCACCTGGACAGGCTGCATCGCCATGTCAACCGCTCCTGATGTCGAGCCATTCATGGCATGCCGATATGCCCGATGAAATCTCATATAAAGCCCGACATAGCGACAATGTTTGAAGACAACCTCCCAGCCATATCGCGCATAGAAGAGCAGTGCATTTTCTTGCGGCCATCCGACTCGTCGATCACGACGATACTTCCGGCGAAAGACTCCGCTATCCATGGGATGCACACCCTCGACCTTTGCCGCGGCATAAAACGAGAGCATCATCCACTTCACTTTATTCATACTGAACTGCCAAGCTTTTGCACGCCGAATGACGGTCTCAACATGTTCCGGCGTATAATAGGTATCCCACGCTTGATGATACGCGTCCAACAATTCCTGCTCGGACATCCGAGCATGAGGCATCGTGACATGGACGGAATCATAGGTATTCATGTCCGTTGCCAAGGCCACGCCCTGTTCGTAAAGCTCCTTGTGATCTTGCGAGCCCGGTAATGGGGTCAAAATAAAAAAATACAACAGGTCGATGGGCAGCTCCTTTTGAATAATCTGTATATCCCGGGTAATACTTTCAGGGGTATCAGTGGGGAATCCAAGGATTAACCCGGCCAACGTGAGGGCACCGACTTGATGCCAAGCTTGGAGCATGCTTCGATATTCCGTAATTTTATTTTGATGCTTTCTCGATCCTTCCAAGGAATCCGGGTTGATGCTCTCCAATCCAATAAACACCCGATCCACGCCGGCACGTCCTGATTTTTGGATAAACCGGGGAATTTTATGACACATGGTATCTACTTGAATGGTGACCTTAAATTGCAGCTTTTCCTCTTCCCGTAGCTGAATCAAGCGATCCAAGATCGGTTCCCAGGCTTGATTCCTGGCGAAATTGTCATCCGTCACAAAAAACTTATGAATGCCTTGGCCAAGATTGGTCCGCACTAATTGCTCAATATCATCGGGCGTACGAAACCGCGATTTGCGCCCCTGGACATTAATAATGGTGCAGAAACTACAAAGAAACGGACAACCGCGCCCCGCATCAAAACTCGTGCGCGCACCAGACATACGACGAACCAAATGAGCAGGAAGATAGGGAACCGGTTGGCCTCCAAGTCCGGGAGGATCTTTCATGACATTATAAAGGGGTGATAACTGTCCCGAATACGCATCTTGCAGGAGCTTATCTAAATGCCCCTCCACTTCCCCGGCAAATAAGGAAATCCCTTCGTCCATGGCCTCTTGAAGGTCAGAGGGAATGGTCGGCAACATGGCCAAACACCCGCTCACATGAAATCCGCCTATGCATACTTGCAGGTCAGATCGACGAAATTCCCTGGCCAGATCCATGGCCCGGGGAAATTGATTGGTTTGAACACCCACCATGGCGATTAGACCTTGGCCACCCCCCTCCTGAACCATGCCCACCAGTTCACGCGGTGTGACACGAGTATTGGTCTCATCCAGGGCGGTAATGGACATCTGCACATCATCGCCGAGAACTTGTCGTTCTGCACAATCAAGCGCGAGCCCGTAAATGGCCGCCATCGTGTTGGAAGGAATAGACGAACGCACCCACTGGATCACATAGCCTTCATCATCGTAATGAGAAGGCTTAATCAGAATAAGATGAAAGGTTTTAGGGGAAATGGACGGTTTCACAAGGTCGGTTCCGAAGGGTCCATATAGTAACATGCAGAACCCGTCCGGTCATCTTGGCTATCCTACTCCAATTCAAGATGAGGACGGTCGCGAGAAATGAGACCAAAGACTGGACAATAATTTGGAGAGCTAGTGAGGATCTTGAACCACCACAGTCCCTTGCATTGACCCGAGATGAAGATCACAGTGGTAAGGAAAGGTTCTGGGATGCTTGAAAGCATGCTCAAAGCGTTGCCCTGGTTTGTTCAAATTCAGCCCACTATTGAACTGTTTTCCTCCTCCCGAACAATCGTTTACTTTGCAACTTCCACTGGTGACACTATGTGGTTCTTGCGCTCCATCCGCATACACCCACACAACCTTTTCACCTGGCTTGATCGTCACCTCTCGTGGCAGATAAAACGTGGTGGCTCGATACACCACCACGACAGCACCAATAGGTGCTGGTAGGACTCCCTCCTCGACAGAAGCAGGGGCCCGAGGCTCCCGGGCAAGGACCAAGAATTCATCCTGCGATGGATCAATTTCACAATGTTTCCCTTCAACCGCCGTCACCAACACCGCCTCAACCTTCTGATGAACAGCATGGGAAACCACGCCATTCAATAGACCATCATCCTTCACTAATGTGGGGATAAGGGTGTCATTTTGACCTGTCACTTCTTGAACTTGCAGGAGGCAATTTTTGGAATTCAGCTTCCAGGTGAGTTCAATA
>Ga0224497_10001127_pt1 | contig 17388 bp, 21 predicted proteins | sample SF_Jul11_sed_USG_4_FD_167970 | JGI IMG/M metagenome (GOLD analysis project Ga0224497, IMG submission 167970) | Sediment microbial communities from San Francisco Bay, California, United States - SF_Jul11_sed_USGS_13 | ecosystem: Environmental > Aquatic > Marine > Sediment | place: USA... | reverse complement strand
GCCTTGCGCACATGCAGGATCACCGGCAGCCCGGCAGCCCGCGCGATCGCGAGCTGCGCCTCGAACAGGGACTGCTGACGCGCACGGTCGAGGTCGGCGACAAAATAGTCCAGCCCGATCTCGCCGACGGCGACCGGGCGCCGGCCGGCCAACTGCGACTCGAGGCTTGCGAGGTCCGCGTCGCGATGCTGTTCGAGGTACACCGGATGCAGCCCGAAGGCGGGATACACGTCGGGTTCCGCTGCGCCCAGGCGCCACACGCCATCCCAGCCCTTGGCCTCCACGCCTGGCACCACAATACCGGCGACCCCCCCGCTGCGCGCATGCTGCAACACCGCCTGCCGGTCTGTATCGAACTGCGCCACATCGAGGTGACAGTGGGTGTCGATAATCTCCATGGACATGATTGTATGCCGGCACGCAATCAAACACAGTCGATTTCTGGTATGTTCGCTCAGCAAAACGAGTGTAAACGACGCCCATGAGTGCAAGCGATCAGGATATCCCACCCGCATCCACAGACCCGGATCGCCGCTTCGGCGGTGTCCGGCGCCTCTATGGGGCAGACGCCCTGGACAGGTTCAGACAGTCACATGTGGGCGTGATCGGCATCGGCGGCGTCGGTTCCTGGGCCGCCGAGGCGCTGGCGCGCTCGGCCATTGGCCACATCACCCTGATCGACCTCGACCACATCGCCGAATCCAACATCAACCGCCAGCTGCACGCCCTCACGGGGACCCTCGGCAAGGCCAAGGTACAGGTCATGGCCGAACGCATCCGCGACATCAACCCGGACTGCCGGGTGACGGCGATCGAGGAATTCCTGGCGCCGGACAACCTGGATGCGCTGCTGGGGCGGGACTACGACTGGGTCATCGACTGCATCGACGGCTTCCGTATCAAGGCGGCACTGATCGCCTGGTGCCGGCGCCACAAGGTCCGCCTGATCACGGTGGGCGGTGCCGGCGGCCAGACCGACCCGACCCGGATCCGGGTCGCCGATCTCAGCCGCACCGAACACGACGCCCTGTTCTCGAAGACCCGCAAGCTGCTGCGCCAGGACTACGGCTTCCCCAGAAACCTGAAACGGCGTTTCGATATCCCCTGCGTCTATTCCGAAGAGCAGCCGCTGTTTCCCGCCGAAGACGGCGGCATCTGCCACGACAAGCCGCACGACCCCCGCGTCGGGCGCCTGAACTGTGCCGGCGGCATGGGCTCCACCACCAGCGTCACCGCCTGTTTCGGCCTGGTGGCCGCGGCACATGTACTGAAAAAACTGGCTGATTGAAAACGGCCCCCTGACAAAAGGAGCCGCGCGGCATCAATTGACGGGGCTACCAGACAAGGCCGATATTGACACCGAAATTACGCGTCTCGCTCATGGGCTCAAACACTGTACCAACAACGATACCGTCCTGCAGCAGGTGCCCGGTACGGCTGCGCCCCAGTTCCCAGTATTCAAACCAGGGTGAAATAAAATAGCTGGACTTGCCATCCAGCTTTTTCTCCAGCGTCAAAGCAACACGGACACCGGTCTCCTCCCCCAAATCAAGATCCTTGTCATCAAAGCCGCTGGCAAACTCGACCTGGATTTCGGGTTGAACGGGCCGCAACAGACGGATATCGGCGCCGAGTCGAACCGACTCGCCCGTCTCCCGTTGCAGGCGCAGGCCCAGCAGGCCATACCACCACTCATAGGTCTCGAACAGGCCACTGAGCGTGGCCGTGGACTGGATATCCCGCTCCCAGTAGCGGTAGCCTGCGCCGGCATAAACGGCGACGGTGGTAGCGGTATGCCGGTAGACCTCGGCACCGGCGAGGAGATTCCAGTCCAGCAGGTCCTCACCGGTCACCGTATCTGCCGGTCCGTGATAACCGACATTGCCGGACCAGGCAGAAAGCGCGGTCTCTGCGAAAACACGATTGCGTTCAATCGACAGGCCCAGGTTGACGCCCGGCAGCAGGCCGGCCTCGGTGTCGGCGATGGAGCCGTCATCAAAGGTCTCGGTGTAGTCGAAGTCCTGCACGGAAAAGGCCACCCAGCCGGCGACGGTACTGTCGCCGGGGTTTGGTGATGCCGATCCCGGGAACACCAGGCCGAGCAACACAGGCAAGTACCATGTCATCTTGGTCATCATAGGGGCCATTCAAGTAGATCGAATAACATGCGGGCCAGTGGCCCGCATGCTACAAACATAGAGTGTACAACCGCAGGGAATGACTACGCCGTCAGGTTGGCCCAGGTATCGTTGATCGTGGTCTCGAATACCCCGTCACCATCGGCATCCACATCGATCTCAACATTGACCGCGTCGATGGTCCTCAGCCGGCACTGCGAACCGTCCGCGCCCGTGATCAGCAACACACCGGCACCGGGATATCCCTCCCCAAACCCGGCAAAGGTTGTGGTGGAGTTGAACATCACCGAGCCACCCAGCGCAGAACTGTCCAGCTCACCGCTCATGTCAAGACTGTAGTCCAACGTGAAAACATTCTCAGTCAACTCATACAGGTAATTGGCCAGGACGGTGGTGAAACCGGCCTCCGTCGCTGTCAACTGAGTCCCGGTAGCAATCATATCCCTGGTGCCGTCGGCATTGCCGGCCAGGGTAAGCGTCATGTCGCCGTCCCCTGAAAATGTCGAGAGACCGTCGTTGACGGTGAAATCCGTCACCACCACATCCACTGTGAGGCTGTAGGGCGGGATAAAGGTATCGATATTGTCGCTGAATGCAACAACCGTCAGGGTGAACCCCCCGTTGGCCACCAGGCCATCCATTTCGCAGTTGGTCATTGTCAGAACCACGTTGTCCCCAACCGCGATGCTGTTGAGGGTCGGGTCGGCAACATCACCGGTAATCGTGATGGTCCCCAAATTGAGATTGTCACAGTCCCCTGAGATCGGCGGGTCGATCGCCACGCCCACGGCACTGTTCACCAGGGCCTGTTCCCGGACCACGGTGAACCTGTCCAACTGCTGCAGGACAAAATCGGCCATATTGAACCCACCGCCGGCGGTCTCGGTAGCAACACCGATAATGGCCCCGGTGCCTCCCTCGGAGAGCCCCTGCACGACTTCAACAGAACCTACGACCGCAGCCGTGACGGGAACAGCATTAGCCTCAGTGATATTAATGGCAGCACCCGGTAAAGGCTCGCCACCACCAGCCAAGCCACCGCCGCCTCCACAGGCCACAAGCGCGATGACAACAAATACAGAAACCCACAATGTTTTTAAATACTCCATGACACCCCTCCTTAATCCCGGATATCCCGGATCATTAACCAATGGGGGACAAAATTTCCCTTAGCGGTCTAAGTGTAGTCCCTGCGCCGGAATTAACATTGATTGATATCAAATCACAATCAACCCAGAGACAACTTATCGGCTATCACACTGCAGACAACCCGTCTCTCCTGGCGCGGGCCGTCGAACTCGCAGAAGAAGATGTTCTGCCAGGTGGAAAGGCCCAGCTGACCGTCGATCAGCGGGACCGTCTCGGAGGGACCGACCAGCCCCGCCTTGAGATGCGCGTCCCCATTGCCGTCCTGGGCATCGTGCAGCCACACGCCCCGGGGAATCAGCTTGCGCAGCAGGTTGACCACGTCCGTCTGCACGCTCTCGTCCCAGTTTTCCTGGATCATAATCGCGGCCGTGGCACCCTGGGCATAGAGGGAGACGATCCCGTCACGCACCCCGCTGCGCGTGACCACGTCCTTCACTTGTTCGGTGATATCGACCAGGGTCTCGCGGCTGCCGGTTGCCAGCGTGATGATGTCGTGCATCAGGGACTGAAGCCTTCCGGAGAGGCCAGCCATGCGGTTTCTTCAGGGGTACTGGTACGTCCCAGGATGGCATTGCGGTGGGGAAACCGCCCGAAACGGCGGACAATCTCGTGATGATGCCTGGCCCATTTGAGGTTTTCCTCCAGCCCGGCCTGTTCGAACAATTCCACCGACCGGTCCTGGTCGGCCAGTGACTCGCTGTGCATAAAGGGCAGATACAGAAAGGCCTTCCACGCATCCGGCAGCGAGGCGTCCAGACCCTGCACGATGGCGCGCCCGGCCACTGCACGTGAGGCGGCCTCGGTGCTGAAACCTTCCGGCCTGTCACGGAACATATTGAGGGGTAACTGGTCGAGCAGTATCACCAGGGCCAGGGCACCCGCGGCGGTCTGTTCCCAGTCTGCTAGCTGCCCGTCTCGGGCCTGCACCCAGGACGTCTCGAAACGCGAGCTGATTTCCCGGTCAAATTCGGGTGTCGACCTGAACCAGTAGGCCCGCGCCGTGTCCGAAAACCAGAAGTCGATGATCTCTTCGGGGGTCATCGGGTAGTGGGCAGTTGTTCCTGCGCCGCCTAACTGATCTGCATACGGAAGGATCTGCCCTTAATATCGACGACCCGGTTCACGGCTCGTCACAACCAATGCACTGCCTGAAAATCAGCGGCACACCGAAACCAGGCGGCATCAGTCAACGGACGACTACTGGACGCTGCCGAAACCGCAGTCCCTGCTACCGGCCGGCGGCTCGATGCCTGCCACTCGGCAACCCTGGTACACCGGCCCGCCCGGGAACAGGGTGTACAGGTACTTCAAGCCGCCCCTGGAATGGAATTTTTCATCCAGGGCGTCACACAACTCACGGGCATTGACATCGGGACTGTCATGGCGCGCGAAGTACTCCTGCAGGGCACGCACCGTATCCCAGTGGTCAGCACCCAGCTCCAGGCCCTCCGCCGAGGCCGTCGTTTCGGCACTCTGACGCGTCCACTCTGCCGGGGCATGGGGAAACTCCGGGCTACCAGCAGTATCACCACGCGGGTGCAGGACATCATTCATCGATTCGGTCACTTGCTTGCTCCTCTATTATTTGATCGTCTGTTTTGATTATTTATTGTCGTTATCAATGCTGACTTTAGCGCCCCTCGACCCGTGTATCAAGTGGATCGGGCACACTGTACATTGCCAGAGGGCCCCGGCACAGACAGCGGTGCGATGCTATCAGGCCAGCAGGAAACGCCCGCCGGAGGCGATCGCGACCGTGACCAGGCCCAGCACCAGGTTGATGCCGATCAGTATGCGGATCTGGCCGAGGGCCTTCCCGCCAGTTGACCAGTCTTCCGTGGCTACTGCCCGCTGCAGGCGTTTGTAGGGGGCGAAAAACACATGAAAGAAGAGCAGCATCATGATGATCCCGACACCCAGCATCAGGTCGATATGCAGGCCCGAGGATCCGAAACCGCCGAACACGGCAAACACCATCCACAGGCCAGTGGCCAGGATCACCCCCACGGCCGCCCATACCCAGGGAAAGAATCGGGCAAACACCCCGGCCCACAGACGCAGCCGCTGCGGCGGCTCCAGCTGGCTGGCCGCCACCGGGCGCAGGGCCATGTAGGCAAAAAACATCCCGCCCACCCAGACTACGACTGACATTACGTGAAGCAATACTGCAATCCCCATTGTTAATCTCCTTGATATGCTGACTGGATAACGCAGCGAATTTTCTCACAGACAGGGGACAATTGCTGTGCCCTGCCAGGAATTCACCCCGGCATGTACTGCCATGCAGTCAGCACATGTACAATGAGCCGGAACCCACAACTTGGTAAACAAGAAGGTCACAATCCATGTCACAGGATGCCGGTGTCAACGTCGTAATCAACCAGTCCGTTGCCATCCTGGTCGACGGCAACAACATCGAGCGCAGTATTCATTCTGCGACCAACAAGCCGAACACCATGCTGAACTTCGACACACTGGTGCCGAAGCTGCTGGGCAACCGCGGCCTCAATCGCCTGGTGTATTTCCGCGAGGGCCGGCAGATCTCCTCAAAGCTGCGGGAGCGCCTGCACAGCAACTACCACGGTTCGGTCCGCCCCTGCCACAAAAGCGCCGATATCCCGCTATCCATCAAGGCGACCCAGCTTGCCAGCAAGGTCGACACCATCATTATCATGTCGGGTGACTCCGACTACGTGGAACTGGTCAGCCACCTGAAATCGGAGGGCGTGCGCGTCGAAATCGCGGCCGTTCCCTCCACCACGTCGAAACTGCTGATCGACGAGGCCGATTATTTCCACGAAATCACCCAGGAAGACTGGTTCACCCTGGAACCGAAAAAGAGCGTCCAGAAAAAGTCCTCCAGGAGTCGTACCTAGACCGGCGACCTGTTCCGCGCCAGCTGCGCCTTGACCCGCGCGACTTCCAGGCGTTCCTGATTGACCACAGCCGGGATCAGTGGATAGATGGACTCGAGGACATCGTATTGCTCGATCGCGAGCTCCTCAAGCCGGTCACGCAGCGCCGTGTCCAGGTAAGGCAAGGTCAGCAAATAGGGCGCCAGGTAGGCAGTGTAATCATCGAACAAGGCCTGTTGCGCCGCCACCGGCCAGTTCGCCCGCCACGGCAACTCCGGCAACCGGGTGCCGTCCGGACCCGGCTCTCGCATCAACCATTGCAGCCGGCCTGCTTTCGCGGCCTGAATGACCAGCCGTTCCAGTGCCTGCCCGGGTATCAGCCCATATTCAGTCGGGTAGCTGGAGTCCGAATGAAACCCCCCGGCCATGCCCGGCAGACTGCGCCAGCCCGCGCCATCGACCTGTGAGCGGTCCTCGTCAACCAAGGCGGCATCGATCAGCGCCACCGGCTCACCGGCCGCATCGCACAACCAGGCCTCGAAGTCATCCCGCAGTGCAAACGGCAACCCGGGCCGCTGTGCCAGCGCGTCCAGCAGCCCCTGCAAGGCCGGGTGCCTTGACGGGTCACCCAGCAGGGGATTCACCGGTATTCGCTCGATCGTATCCGCTGATTCGCAACTCCCGTAGACAAACCAGCGGCGCCGTACCTCGCGCGGTCCGATATTGCCCCAGACACGCGCCGCCATGGCCTCCAGGCTGAGCAACTGCAACTGCCAGCGCCGCCCGTCAACCGAGATGGCGCGCGCCTGCTCCTGCTCGATCACCTGCACCACACCCAGGAACGGCGAAATACGGCGGCGCCCGTAGTAACGCGTCACCGGCATATACTCAGTCCTGCAAGCGCAGGCGTTCCTCGAGCAGCGACATCAGTCGTGAACAGGCATCCTGCTGTTCCTCTTCCAGCGCCTCGAAGAGGAACTCCAGCTCGTCCAGGATGCGCATGATCTCCTCGCGCGACTGGTAACTGTCGATCTCACGGGACACTTCAACAATAAACGGGTCCATGCTGTACCCCCGCGGTCGGCACAGGCCCCAGAAAACCTGTGCCCTGCCGGATTGATATTAATCCCCTGTTTGCCAGAGTCAGGGGTATACCCGATGCTAAGTGATATGCCTGAGCGAATCCAGCAAGCCCCATGAACAGCTCGGAACAAGCCACGGTCGAGGCCTGCATAGACTGGCAGAGCCCGAATATGCGCCACGGTGAGCGCATTCATTTCGACAACATGAACTTCCCGGCGACCTGTCCCCATGCTGCCCAAGAGTCAGGGCGACCGTGTGAGTGAAAGCGTTGCCGCAGGCGAACTGATGTTCGCCGTCTGCGGACGGGCGCTGGCTTAAACCTGCTCGGCCAGACCGGCCAGCAGTTCCACGATCCCGGCCGCCGCGCCCAGGTAGGCAGCCAGCTTAATGGTCACGTCCGGGTACTCTGCCCGCACCACCTCCACCTCACCCGGGATGTCCGTTACCACGTGCCGGCCGGCGGACAGGAAATACGGCACTACAATGATCTCATCGGCCCCGGCATGTATGGCCTGGCGCAGGCCATCCGGTATCGACGGCTGCGCCAGTTCGAGAAAGGCGCAAGCCACCCGCTTGAAGGTGCCGTTCGCGTTCGTCTCCAGGCGGGAGACCAGCTCGCGCACCTCGTCGTTCGATTCCGCGCGCCGGCTGCCGTGCGCTACCAGCAGTAGACTTTTCATAGGATGGAGTCTAACCGTTACGGTGCTCGCTTCACCAGCCCGCCGCACCCTAATTGTGCTGTCACAAAATTGCCGCTCCCGCGAACCGCGACCATTGCAGTTTAGCTATTGCTTATACAGCCGGACGGGCGCGGGAATGGCGGCATTGACACAAGCTCATGGCAAGCAGAAAGGGTGTTGTTGTTTTTCGTGATTGTGGTTAGAATTCGCCTGGTTGCACATGATTCAGGTTATTGCGGAAGTTCCATGTTGTATCTGCTGTAAATTGCCTTTGATGATTTGCAATTGAACACATTTCTTTAAGTTTAATTAGTAGAGGTAATTTACATGGCTACAGGTACCGTTAAGTGGTTTAACGAATCCAAGGGCTTCGGTTTCATTGCGCCTTCCGACGGCGGCGAAGATGTCTTCGTCCATTTCTCCGCCATTGAGGGCGATGGTTTCAAGACACTGGTAGAGGGGCAGACGGTCAATTTTGAAGTTCAGAAGGGACCCAAGGGACTACAGGCAGCACACGTTACTCCGGCCTGATTCACCCTTTTGTAACATGCAGTACCGGGAACCCCGTAGCTTGCTGCGGGGTTCTTTTTTGAGGGTCACTCGCGCGGCAGGTCACTGCCACCGGACAACCAGGTATCGACCGCGCGTGCGCACTGCCGGCCTTCACGTATAGCCCACACTACCAGCGACTGTCCACGCCGGACATCCCCGCAGGCGAACACCCCGGGCACACTTGTCCGGTAGTCATCATCGCTTGCAGCCACATTGCCCCGTTCATCGAGGCCCAGACCCAGCTGACCGATCAGGCCATCATGCACCGGGTGCGCGTAACCCATCGCCAGCAGCACCAGCTGCACCGGAAGGTGCAGGTCCTGTCCGGTCAGGGCCTGCTTCTGCCAGCTCCCGTCTGAACGTGGCATCCACTGCAGGCGCTGCAGGACCAGCCCGACGACATCACCGTGATGGCCTTCAAAGGCCAGTGTATCGAACCCCCAGATGTGCCGGCAGCCCTCCCTGTCATGGTCACCCTCGCGCCACTCTGGCGCAGGTTCCGGCCAGTACTGAAGGACGTCGGCCCGTGGCGGGGGGCGTTCATGGTACTGGACCTGGACCACCTGGCGCGCACCCTGCCGGATCGCGGTACCCACACAGTCACTCCCGGTTTCGCCGCCACCGATAACCACCACGTCCTTGCCGCACGCATCGATAGCGTCTTCTGAATGAACGCGACCACCGGCCACGCGCCGGTTCTGCTGGATGAGGTAGTCCAGCGCGAAGTGGATACCCCGGAGTTCGCGTCCCGGCACCCCGATATCCCGCGGCAACTCCGAACCGCAGGCCAGCACCAGCGCATGTCCCGCACGCCGCAACGCGTCGATATCCAGATTCACCCCTGCATGGGCACCGCTGCGGAAAACCACCCCCTCGGCCTCGAGCTGCGCAAGCCGGCGATCCAGCACCCGTTTCTCCAGGCGAAAGTCCGGGATACCGTAACGCAACAGGCCACCGATGCGGTCGGCCTTCTCATAGACCGTAACCTGGTAACCGGTGCGTACCAGCTGCTGGGCACAGGCCAGGCCGGCCGGCCCGGAACCGATAATCGCGACCTGCTTGAACAGACGCCGGGTGCTGCGCCGCGGCCTGACCCAGTTTTCCTCCCAGGCACGCTCTATCACTGCCAGCTCGATCGAGCGGATGGTGACCGCCGCACTGTCGAGGCTCAGCGTGCAGGCCGCCTCGCAGGGCGCCGCGCAGATGCGCCCGGTGAACTCGGGAAAATTATTGGTCGAGTCAAGCTGTTCGAAGGCAAGGCGCCAGTCGGCGTCGGTGACCAGCGCATTCCACTCGGGAATCAGGTTATAGACCGGGCAATAGCAGTGGCACGATGGGGTAGCGCAGTCCATGCAGCGGATTGCCTGACGAAGCGCCTGCCCGTCCGACATGACCTGTTCGTATTCCCGCCAGTGCCGGATACGTTGTTTTGGATATTCTTTTACGGCCTCTTTACGCGGGTAGTGTAAAAATCCAAGCAGATCTTCCATAGCTGACCAGGCTCTGACACTGTTCCTGTAAGTCTAGTTCAGGCCTGCGCCAAGTTAAGGGCATGTCATTTAATAACCTGATATATAATGTATTTATTCTTACAACACACACCCCAATCGGGTAACCGGCGGACAGCCCGATGCAGTGCAATGGGGACCATGGCAGGCAAGTACAGCCAAGTCCGCTGGCGGTCTCCGACGGGTGATGCACAACCTGGTAGAGGATGTAATTAACTCCTTTAGCTGCCTGTTTGCATCGGCCATTTCACCTTGCTGCGTCATGATCCCGGCCTGCATTTTATTGATCTGCTGGTTCAGGCTCTGTGCATCTTCTGGCATACCCTTACTGTTCGACACCTCACTGTTCGACACCTCTCAGGTGCCGATGCTGTCAAGCGGACTTGTCACCATTGACCGGCCTGGTGCCGCCCTCAGGCTCCTGCTGTTCAACTTCTTCCGGCTCAACCAGGCTGAGCAGGGTCCAGCCCGGCGCCGGTTTTACCTTGTGCCCGGCAGTCAGGATGTGTAAACGCTCCCTGGTGTCGATGGCAAACAGCGGGATCGCCTTTTTATAGTAACGGCGATAGTAGGCATCGAAGTCGAAGTTCTCGGTCAGGGCCGTCTCGCGAATCTCCGCGCCCATACCCAGGGCATTGGCGAGCCGCTCATAGCTCACGTCGTCACCGAATGCGACATAACCGGCCGGCAGCGGCGTTGCCAGCTTGCTATCCATGGCGGCCTCACCGGCACGCAGGGCAAACAGCTGGCTGGCCCCGAACTCGCGCCGGTAGCGGTGCACGGCGAGTACGTTGAGTTCCTGCTGGGGCGACAGCGCCAGCAGGCGGCCCAGCCCGATGAGATCCAGTCGCCGGTCGGCGTATTCGGACACCGCGCTGCCGTAGAAGGTCGTCAGCCCGTGCATGCGCGCAGCACTGACGTTGGCCCAGGTGGTATCGCACAGAACGCTTTCATAGCCGCGCTTTAGCAGGGCCTCCGCGATCACTCGTGCAACCGGGTTGGCACCGACGATCAGGAAGCCGCGCGGCTCCGGTTCCGCCACGCCCAGTGCTCGCGCCAGCAGCCTGGCAGTGGCACTCTGCAGCACCACGGTGCCGATGATGACCAGGAAGGTCAGCGGCACCAGCAGCTCTGCCTCCGGGTAACCTGCGGCCTGCAGTTTCATGGAGAACAGCGCAGCCACGGCGGCGGCCACGATACCACGCGGCCCGATCCAGGCCAGCAGGGCACGCTCCTGCCAGCGCAGCGATGAACCGTAGGTTGCAAGTGCAATCTTGAGCGGCCGGCCCAGGAACTGAATGACCGCCAGTATGCCCAGCGCCCCCCAGCCCAGTGCCTGCAGCTGGGCAAAGTCGATGCGTGCTGCAAGGATAATGAACAGGGTCGAGATCAGGGCCACCGACAGGCTTTCCTTGAAATCCAGGATATGCTCGACGGAAACATCACGCATGTTCGCCAGGCGTATGCCCATGACGGTGACGGTCAGCAGCCCCGCCTCGGCCTCCACCGCATTCGACAGCGCGAACACCGCGAATACCAGCGCCAGGGCGGCAACGTTATGCAGGAACTCCGGGAGCCAGTGGTTGCGCAGCGCCAGGCCCATGAACTGGCCACTCAGGACCCCGAACAACACGCCGACTCCGACGATCCGGGCAAAGCTGACCAGGGTATGACCGAAGGCCGCCCCGCCCTGCCCCGAAATGATGAATTCGAACACCAGCACTGCCAGCAGCGCGCCGATCGGGTCGATGACGATGCCTTCCCAGCGCAGGATATTCGCCACATGTGCTGTCGGCCGAACGGTGCGCAGCAGCGGTACGATCACGGTCGGGCCGGTCACCACGATGAAGGCACCGAACAGCAGTGCCAGCTCCGGCGGAAAAGGCAGCAGCAGGTAGGCGGCCAACGCCACCACCGCCCAGGTCACAACCAGCCCGGAGGTCACCATGCGCCGCACGATCTGTTCGAGTCCCGCGATCTCGGAGAACTTCAGGGTCAGGCTGCCCTCGAACAGGATGATTGCAACGGAAAGTGATACAAACGGGAACAGCAGCTCACCAAACAGGGCATCCGGGTGCAGCAGACCGAGCACCGGCCCGGTGAGGATGCCGGCCAGCAACAGGAACAGGATCGCGGGCAGCTTGACCCACCAGGCAAACCACTGGCAGGCAATGGCAAGTGCGCCGATCCCGGCGATAGTCAGTACGGCATGTTCGTCCATAGGGGCCCGCCAAAGGACGCCTGTTTAGCGCCCGAATATTTCGTTGTGGTCCGACTCAAGCAGACGAAACTTGTCGGCCCGCGCCAGCTGCTTTATAGCGGCCTCGCGCTTGCTGGCCGTACTCCGGGTATGCCCGCTTTCCAGGTATACCAGCTGCCGTGGACTGCGTCCCCGGAAATACTTTGCACCCTGCTGGCCGCCATGCTGGGACAGGCGCCGCTCTATATTGTTCGTGATCCCCGTGTAGAGCGAATTATCCGTACAGAGAATGATATAGACCTGCCAGTCCATGGCGCCATGATAGCAAATGATCACGCAAGGCTTTCAAAGTCATTGACCGGAACATGATATTTCTCCGATCAACAACGGCCTGCCCGGGAAGGCCGTTTATTCGTTATTACCGTGTTTATGGTAGGATGTGTGCCGCCTGTTTATCTCGTTGCCGCACCCGGCGCCGCTCCGGCGTCCGTTCGCATCCAGAAACGCAGGAACCTGACTTAGATCACCTGATATCCAAGGAGCCTGCAGATGCAGATAGAAAAACACCGCGTGGTGACACTCACCTATACCCTGAAAGACAATAATGACAACATCATCGACAAGTCTGACGACGGCAGCTTCTGCTACCTGCATGGCGCCGGTAACATTATCCCGGGACTTGAAAACGCACTGATCGGCATGATCGCCGGCGACGAACTGAGCATCACCGTGCCGCCGGAAGAGGCCTATGGCGTTCACGATGCCGAGAAAACCCAGAAGGTGCCACGCGACATGTTCCCGCCCGAGCAGGAGATCACACCCGGCTTGCAGTTCCATGCACAGAGCCCCGAGGGTCAGCCGTTTGTGGTCACTATCGCCAGCGTCGATGAAGACGGTATCGTGGTTGACGGCAATCACCCGCTGGCCGGCGTACATCTAAATTTTGAGGTCAAGGTCATGGAAGTGCGCGAGGCCAGCAGTGAGGAAATCGAGCATGGCCATGTGCACGGCCCGGACGGGCATCATCACTAGCCCGCCCAACAGAGCAGCAGAGACTGCATGCCCGACTGTCACGCATATTATCGCGGCAGCCGCCGCTGAAACAATTGCACACAAATGAAAGCAAGTGACCTCAAACGCGGCACGGTACTCGACCTTGATGGCCGCAAAATCATCATCAAGCAGCTGGAGGTGCAGAGCCCGTCATCGAGAAGCGGCAGCACCCTCTACAAGGTCCGCGGCCACGACATTGTCAGCAAGCAAAAGTTCGAGGCCCGTTACAAGGGTGACGAAAACCTGCAGAGCGTTGACTTCGGGCGCCGCCCCGTGCAGTACCTGTTCCGCGATGCAGACAGTTGCACCTTCATGGACAAGGAGACCTACGAGCAGCACACCCTGCCTGTCGATGCACTGGATGAAGAACTGCTGTACCTGGACGAGAGCCTGGACGGCATCCTGGCCATGATCGCCGACGATGTCATCCTTGGCATCGAGATGCCGGCCACGGTCAACCTCGAGATTGTCGACACCGCGCCCGGAATGAAGGCGGCCTCGTCATCAGCACGCACCAAGCCGGCCACCCTCGCGACCGGCCTGGTCGTACAGGTACCCGAATACCTCACCCCCGGCGAGTTCATCAAGGTCAACACCGGGACCGGCGAGTTCATCTCGCGCGCCTGACCGAGATGACGCCCTAGCCGGTCGCACCTCACTGTTTCTGCAAGCGGAGTACCTGAACTGCCTTCTTCTCAACGTCGGCAAGATGAGAAAAACCCTCGAGCGGCATCACCTTCTGTCCCCAGAACCCCGGGCTGACAGCGCTCGAACCTTCAGAGTTTATTTGCTGTTAGTCGAGATCAAACCTCATACTGAAATGTATCTCACGGGGTAATTGCAGGAATGGTGGTGGAATTTGTAATGGCAGTGATTGCTGAATGGCATGCTCTGCTGCCGCGCGCAGCAATCTGTGCCCGCCACTGGTCCTGATATTAGTGACATCACCATTTTCCAGAAGATCAAAACTGATCTCGACAACGCCTTCAATATCCCGGTTACGGGCCCTGCGCGGATAATATTTATGTGCCTCTATGTGAGTCATCAGTGATCTGAGGTATTCCTTTTTCAAATCGTCAGATACCTGTGCAGGTATTGACGCGGGTGGCATCATTGCCCGCTGCAAAGACTCTTCAGAGACAGGTTCAGACTGCTTCGATTCGGGTTTATGAACTTCTGGAATCGGAGGTTCTGGCTGCTTCGGTTTGGGCTTATTAACTTCAGGTACAGGGGGTTCTGGCTGTTTCGGCTCGGGTTTATTAACTTCAGGTATCGGAGGTTCTGGCTGTTGCGGCTCGGGTTTATTAACTTCAGGTATCGGAGGTTCTGGCTGCTTCAGTTCCGGCCTCTTGTGTTCGGCATTCCTGGTTTTTGACTGCTTCGGCTCAGGATTATTATGTTCGGGCTTCGGCGCAACCTGTACAAGAGTTAAATGGACAATGGAAAGCAGGGCCTTATACTGGCTCTCTATCAACATCTTCTCGTATGGATCATAATATCCTATGATCGCAGTATGCACTATGATCGAAACACTCGAAGCTGCCAGCCAAACCCGCAACTCAGATGAGCGCATGTCCAAGGAAACCTGCCGTCAGTAAATATTCGTAGAGCCGATTATAAAACATCCTGCTTACTCGAAGTTATACCGTACGCTGATGCCGCCGTAGTAATTGCGTTTTGGGGCAGGTTCGAAATAACGGCCAAAGCTGGCATTGAGTCTGATATTGTCGAAATATTCATCGTCAAACATGTTGTTGATGCCGATAAACGGGGATATCTCCCATTGGTTCCACGAGCGAATAAATCCGGTGCGGAGGTTGGCCACGTTGTAGGCATCTGATTTTACTGTGTTGGCATTATCAGCGTAAAAACTGTCTGCATGGAGCAGATCCCAGCTCGCATAGAAACCAGTTGGATGTTGATAGCTCAGCTCGATATGAAATTCATTGTCGGGCACGCCGGGGATTTTGTTTCCGTCAAAATTGTTGCCGCTGCGATCCCGGAAGGTATCGAAAGTAAAATCAGAGTAGGTGTATGTCAGGGTGCTAGTCAGCCCTGGCAGCAGTTCTATGGTCAATGCTGCTTCCAGACCCTTGTGCGTGGAACTGCCTGCATTTTCAAAAAAGCTCTGGCCCGAGCCGGCCAGTTCGAATTGAACCAACTCGTCTTCAACGTCGATGTGAAACAAGGCTATTTCGTAGCGTGCCTGTCCAGGTAACAGACCCTTTACACCTATTTCGTAGTTGGTAGCCGTCTGAGACTCCAGTCCCGAATTAAATCCCGAGGCGCCAGTAGGGTTGGCAAACTCGGTGGTGGTTGGGGGGTCGAATGACCGGGCAATATTGCCATAGAGGTTTGCCGCCGGGTTTACACTCCAAACGACGCCAACAATGGGGCTTACTTCATTAAAACTGGTGTTTCCAGAGCCATTCCCTCCGGTATTATCGTCTACGTCGTACTCCACATCGTCATAACGGGCACCTATGGTCAAGTTAACATTTTCGGTAATCTCCAGGGCGTTCTGAAAATATATCCCGTAGCTGGTTACGTCTTCATCCTGGTCTGTTGTCTTTACCCCTAAAATACCCTCGTTATTGGCGAAACGTTTACGGTGATCGCGCTGTGCATCGATATCGAATCCCAATACCAGGCGATTAGCCTTCCCAAACATGTTCCCTGAATAAGTATAGTTGCCACCGCCACCGGCAAAGAAACGGTCGAGTTCAACACTACCGCCCTGGCCATTGCTGTTGATATCAAAGGGTAGTTTGTTCTTGAAGTCACGATTGGTATAGTAGTTGCGCAGCATGAGTGCATGGTTTGCTCCGAACTCCTTGTTGTATGCAAGCCCGATCGTTTGCTGCTCCACCTCCTCGCCGGCATCAAACAGCAGATTGCGTGGGGCAGCTTGCTTGCGGTCATTCATGACCTCGCTTTTCGTCAGGGCACCTGGATCATCGGCCTCGGGTGAATCCACGGCATTCAGTACGACGGTTAGATCCGAGCTGTCGTTAAGGTCATATCGAAACTTGCTGTTCAGCAACTTGCTACGATAGCCGGAATGATTGCGGTATCCGTCCAGAGTCGTTCCGGAGCCGTTTAAAAGATAATTCAGATTTTCTGTCTGTCCGCCCGCTTTTACCTGCCCTTGAGCAAAACCGTATGAACCTACGTTCGCCCGACCAGACACAAATGGTATTTCAGGCCCTTCTTCGGTCGAGATATTAATAACACCACCGGAGGCCGTACCGTATACAGAAGAAAAAGGGCCACGAATGACTTCGATCCGCCGGGTTGAACCAAGGTCAATGGCATCGACACTGCTTTGGCCATCGGGCAATGTTTGCGGGATGCCATCTACAAGCATCCTGATCCCACGAATTCCGAAATTTGCCCGGCTACCAAAGCCGCGGATGGAAATTCTCAGATCCTGAGCAAAATTATTGCGGTTCTGGAAGAACAGGCCAGGTATGTTTACCAGCGACTCATCCAATCCCAATTGCTGTCGGCCCAGTTGAATTTCATTCTTGCCAACAACCCCCACTGCAACGGGTAATCGCGCCTGTTCATCTTCGATGCGAGTGGATGTCACGGTTATTTCTCCTAGTTGTTCCGTCATCACATCGCCATCCCCTGCTGGCACCGATGACGATGCCAGCAACACAGCGCCAGCTAGCAGAAAATTAAATCCGGAATGATAAATTAGACTGTCTGATTTCACTTTATGTTTCTCCTGTATAAAATGATGTCAACCGGCTCCTGCCGGTCACCGCTGCCATCAACCACGACCAGGCTGCCGACATGCTTGTCACACATAGTTCGGGCGCATCCGCTATGGAGCTTCCCGATTCGGGATGGCCACTTCACAGATACAAAGTTCTTCTGCTTTCATTAGTGTTCTACTTGTAGTTTTCGGGGATATTTGCTGGCCCAGTGGCGCCTTCGGATCAGTGTAGTTTCATCGCGGTCTAGCGGGAATTGATCCAGGTAAAAAATCACCTACATATAAGGCTATTCACCATCCCGTGGACAAGCATACTCCAGCGGGGAATATCCGTCAGCAACGAATTCGAATGGCTGAAGTAAGGCCCGCCGGGAAGGGGTGCGTTATCTGGTGGGAATAAACGTACTCTACAGAACGCCCAAGAATACCCAGATTAGCACTCCCCG
>Ga0224497_10001126_pt1 | contig 17395 bp, 18 predicted proteins | sample SF_Jul11_sed_USG_4_FD_167970 | JGI IMG/M metagenome (GOLD analysis project Ga0224497, IMG submission 167970) | Sediment microbial communities from San Francisco Bay, California, United States - SF_Jul11_sed_USGS_13 | ecosystem: Environmental > Aquatic > Marine > Sediment | place: USA... | reverse complement strand
GAAATGTCGCTGGCAATATCGCTGTCGTGGTGGGCAATTGCCTCTATCAGGAGTGCCTGGTTCTTTACGGTTTCCACCAGGCGCAGCCGATACTGTGCGATCGCGGCGCTGTACAGGCTGGCGATCGAGACCGCGCTGACCAGCATGGTGGCGCTGACCATGATCACGAAAAGCTGCTTGAAAGGTTGGTGCTGAATCACTGGCAAAAGGTATCGGGTTCCCGGTTGACGGCTATGTTATCTGGAAAGGCCCTATATGCCCATCAGGAAAACCCCGATGGCGTCGACCGGGGCCAGCGTGCATAGTTAGTTTCAGGAGTTAATAAACCAGGGGACATAATAATGAAAATTGAACCTCAAACCTGTCACATGGTGCACGAATGCCACATCTGTGAACCTCGCGGCGGCTGCCTGGGAACGCAGTTGCTCAATAGCCCCGGCATCAGCGAACATTTGAAGCAGGCCAAGCGCATCAGCCGCAAGGGCGAGCATGTTTTTCGCGAGAGTGAAGTCGCCGATGCCTTTTTCATAGTACGCAGCGGATCGATCAAGAGCTACCTGGTGACCGAGGACGGCGAAGAGCAGGTACTCGGATTTTACCTGCCGGGAGATGTTTTCGGCCTCGACAATACCGAGTTGCAGCAACGCATGTCTTCCGCTATCACGCTGGAAACGACGTCGCTGTGCCGCTTCCCGCATGCTTACCTTGCTGACAAGGCGCAGGGCGCGAACCTGTTGCGCATCACCGCAGAGCAAATGCAGCGCGATCACAACCTGGTGCTGATGCTGGCGCGCAAGGACGCCGATGGCCGGATCGCGAGTTTCCTCGACGATCTCGCCACGCGCTACCGATCCCGCGGTTACTCGGCTTCGGCGTTCCTGTTGTCCATGTCGCGCCAGGATATCGGCTGTTATCTCGGGCTTGCCGTCGAAACCGTGAGCCGTACCCTGACCCGATTCCAGGAATGCGGCGTATTAAAGGTTAATCGGCGCGAGGTCGAAATACTCGATCATGAGACGCTGCGTAAAATCGGCGGTGTCCGCGTCAATTCGAAGCCGGACAATGGCGGCAGTATAGTCGAGTTCAAGTCGGTGACCCGATGATGGTAGTGTCCGGTCAGTCCGCTAAAGCCGCTGTATAGCCCAAACGCGATAATCATGACCCCTGCCGAGGTTCTGAACAGCGGGGATCTGACCCGGTTCTTAAAATGATTCAGCACGTTGCCGGCGATTAGCAGCGGCGGCAGGGTGCCGATGCCGAATCCGAGCATCAGTTTCGCGCCGTCGAGCGCATTGGCGGTGGTCAGCGACCATGCGACGACCGCGTAAACCAGCCCACAGGGCAGCCATCCCCAGATTAATCCGAGGAGATAGGCCTGTGGTGGATTCCGGATCGGAAACAGCCTTTTTCCGAGTGGTTGGATGTGACGCCATAATTTGAAGCCCAGCCGCTCCAGTAGCGCGAGTCCGCGCCACCAGTTGGCCAGGTAAAGGCCGAGCGCAATCATGAAAGCGGCGGCGAGCAGCTTGCCGGCTACCGGGCTGATCCCGAGCTGGGACAGGCCGGCGCCGAGGCTGCCCGCCAGCAATCCGACCAGCAGGTAGCTGGTTATGCGTCCCGCGTTATAGCTGAGCTGGTAAACGAACAACGAGCCGGGTTTGCGGCCAGCCCCGTCGGCAATCCCCATGTTGAGGGCGGCGACTATGCCACCGCACATGCCGATGCAATGACTGGAACCGAGCAGGCCGACGATGATAGCGGTGCCAAAGGTAAGATCGGCAGGCAACATGGCCTCTACTCTGGAACGTAGTTCGGCAGTAATTCGGCAGCGCTTTGCTGCGGATAGCGCAGCGATCCGGTAAGCCGCCAGTCCGGTGTTTGCAAAAACAGGTTCCAGCGGCCCTCTCCCTGCAGGTCGAGACTGCCGGCTAGCAGGTAGGTGTCGACCTTTTCGAGCCGCAGGCTCCGATCGAGCCCGGGCCTGGTGGCGTGCACCAGCGCCAGCTCGATTTCTCCTCCTGGAATATACTGCACCCCGGGATCGAAGCGAACCTCGACCGTGCCGTCGTCGCGCAGCGTGATGCCGGCAGCGAGTCCCAGCTCGTAAGCGAAGCGGTCGCGCGCCAGCACGCGGTTGATTTGCTTGCCTTTCCTGTAGTAATCGTCGACCACCAGTCCCGAGTAGGACTGGATCGCAAGCGTGAGCATGACGATGCCCATGATGACCGCCGACAGCGGAATCGCGATCAGTAGCCACACCAGGGGCTCCTGTTTCCAGTTTTTTTGCCCGGTTTGCGGTGTCTGCATCAGTTTTTCCCCGGCCCGACGAAGCGTGCTTCCTCGGTGGTCAGCAAGTGATTGGCCTCCACTGCCTGCAGGTGGAACCTGACCGGCACGCTGCGGCTTTCCATGTTGTATTCATCGGCCTGGATGCGCGCGATCAACCGCCCTACGGTTCCCGCTTCGACCAGGATTTCGGACTGGTCCAGCACCAGTTTCATGCCATCGATGCCCTCGGCCGATAGTATATACCGGTGCGGCTTCGAATCCATGTTGAGAATTTTCAGTGTGTAAACGTTTTCGATCAGGCCCTCGTTGGTCTCCCGGTAGAGGGTGTTTCGATCGCGTATCACGTCGAGTTCGAGCGGCACGCGCTGCAGCAGGTGGCCTACCAGGATGCCGCACAGGATTAGCAGTATCGTCGCGTAAACCATGACTCGGGGTCTCAGGATGCGCTGCGGTTTGCCGAATGCCGCATTTTCGGTGGTATATCGAATCAACCCCCGCGGGTAGGACATCTTGTCCATGATCTCGTCGCAGGCGTCGATGCAGGCCGAGCAGGCGATACATTCGTATTGCAGGCCGTCGCGGATGTCGATGCCGGTCGGGCATACCTGGACGCAGACACTGCAGTCGATGCAGTCACCAAGACCGGCCTGCTTCGGGTCGACACCGCGACGGCGCGATCCGCGCGGCTCGCCGCGTTCCGGGTGATAGGCGACGATTAGCGTATCCGAGTCGAACATGGCGCTCTGGAAGCGCGCGTAGGGGCACATGTACATGCATACCTGTTCGCGCATGAAGCCGGCGTTACCATAGGTCGCAAAGCTGTAAAACAGGATCCAGAAGGTTTCCCAGGGGCCGAGGTTGCCCGTGAAAAGCCTGTTGCCGAGTTCGTCGATGGGCGTGAAGTAGCCGACGAAGGTGAAACCGGTCCACAGCGAAAACGCGATCCAGATGGTGTGCTTGATGACCTTGGTGCGAATTTTTGCCGCCGAGGATGGAGCCTTGTCGAGTTTCATGCGGTGCGAGCGATTGCCCTCGATCTTGCGTTCCATCCACAGATAAGCCTCGGTCCAGACGGTTTGCGGGCAGGCATAGCCGCACCAGACGCGTCCGACCAGCGCGGTAAAAAAGAACAACGACAGTCCGGCCAGGATCAGGAGCGCCGCAAGGTAGATGAAATCCTGTGGCCACAGGATCAGACCGAAGATGTAAAACTTGCGCGCCGGCAGGTCGAACAGCAGGGCCTGGCGACCATCCCATTGCAGGAACGGTATCAGGTAGTAAATACCGAGCAGGACGACAACCGAAAGCATGCGCAGGCGCGTGAAATAGCCGCTTACCTCGCGCGGATAGATTTTCCTGTGCGCGGCGTAAAGCGTCGGTTCCGCGGTATCGGTATTTTGCGACTGCATTTACCTCGTGCCTGCTTGTTTTGCGACTAGTTTTGCTGCTTGCTCAGGACCCGGCGATTGGAGATGATGAAATACATCGTGCCGCAGCTTGACAGTATCCCGAGGATCCAGAACAGGAAGAATCCGATGCTGTAGGCCGCCAGGGGACTGACGTCGATATCGAGGTTAAACGGGACCAGGTCCCGTGGATGAAAGGCCGAGAAAAAAACCCCGGTCGCAACAATAGCGACGGCGAACGACGGCCACAGTACCGAGATCGCCTGCTGCAGACGCGGAATTTTATCCGGTAGCGGCGAATCCATTACTTTTGTTGCGACAGGCTATAGACGTAGGCCGTCAACAAGTGCACCTTGGCTTCGCCGAGCCGCTCCAGCTGGGCCGGCATTTGCCCGGCGCGTCCCCTGGCAATCGATTCCGCGATCCGGGTAATCGAACCGCCATAAAGCCAGATATCGTCGCTCAGGTTGGGCGCGCCCAGCGCCGGGTTACCCTTACCTTCGGGCCCGTGGCAGGCGACGCAGAAGATGTCGTACTTGGCCTTGCCTTTTGCGGCCAGCTGCTCGATGCTCGCGCGACCGGACAGGCTCAACACGTACTGGGTCACCTCGTCGACTCCCTGCTCGCCACCGAGAGCCGCTTCCCAGGTCGGCATCGCCGCGATACGGCCGTTTGTCAGGGTCGCCTTGATACTTTGCGGATCGCCGCCCCATATCCAGTCCCGGTCGCGCAGGTTCGGGTAACCGCGCGCGCCGCGCGCGTCGGAACCATGGCAGGTCGAACAGTAATTGAGGTAAAGCCTTTCGCCAACCTTGAGCGCATCCCGGTCCTTGATCAGGTCCAGAACCTCGGTTTGCTGGTAACGCGCAAACAGCGGCCCGACCTCGGCCTCCATCTGCGCGACTTCTTCCTCGTATGCGCCCACCGAAGTCCAGTTGAGAATGCCGCTGAATTTTCCGAGGCCCGGGTACAGCAACAGGTAAAAACCGCCGAAAGCGAGGGTGATGTAAAACAGTCCCAGCCACCAGCGCGGCAGCGGATTATTGAGTTCGCTCAGATCGCCGTCCCAGACGTGGCCGGTGCTCTCGACCTCTTCGCCCTTTTCGAAGCCCGAGGTCATCCAGCGCAGCAGCCAGACGCAGGCGAGAATGCTGATGACGGTCGCGACCGCAATGTACCAGTGCCAGAAATCGCTATTAAAATCGGCCATGAATCTACTCCGAAGACGTTTTACTGTTGTCGCTTGACGGGTCGTCCGCAAACGGCAGGCGCGCCGCTTCGTCAAAGTCTTTTTTGCGCTTACTGCTGTAAGCCCAGATCACGATACCGAGGAAGGTAATCATGACGACGATGGTCCAGATAGATTGAAAAATGGTCATCGACATGTCAGTTCCTCGATTTGATCAGGGTGCCAAGTCCCTGCAGGTAGGCGATCAGCGCATCCATTTCGGTCTTGCCTTCGAGTGCCTGCGGTGCCGCCTCGATATCCGCGTCGCTATAGGGTACCCCGAGGCTGCGCAGGGTCTGCATCTTTGCCTGGATATCGCCGCCGTCGAGCATGGCGTCCTGCAACCAGGGATAGCCCGGCATGATCGACTCGGGAACGACGTCGCGCGGATTGATCAGGTGGACACGGTGCCATTCGTCGCTATAGAGCCCACCGACGCGATGCAGGTCGGGACCGGTGCGCTTGGACCCCCACTGAAAGGGGCGGTCGTAGATATATTCGCCGGCGACCGAATAGTGGCCGTAACGCTCGGTCTCGGCACGGAACGGGCGAATCATTTGCGAATGACAGACATAGCAGGATTCGCGAACGTAGATATCCCGGCCTTCGAGCCGCAGCGGTGAATAAGGCTTGAGGCCCGCGACCGGTTCGGTCAGGGAATCCTGGAAGAACAGCGGGATGATCTGCACCAGGCCGCCGACCGAAATCACGCCGATGATAAGAATAATCATCAGACCAATATTTTTTTCGACTTTATCGTGTGCTGAAGCCATAGTCTTGTCTCGATCTGTCAGTGGGCGCTAGCCGGTTGCGGAATTTCGACTTCGACGGGTTTCGCCTCGGATATGCTGCGCCACAGGTTGTAGGCCATCACCAGAGTACCCACCAGGAAGAAGGCCCCGCCCAGGGTGCGCACGATGTAGTACGGATGCATCGCCTGCACGCTTTCAACGAAACTGTAGGTCAACGTGCCGTCCGCGTTGACCGCGCGCCACATCAGGCCCTGCATGATGCCCGCCACCCACATCGAGGCGATATAGAGCACGATGCCGATGGTCGCAGTCCAGAAATGCACTTCGACCAGCTTGAGGCTATAGAGCTCGCGCCCGAACAGGCGCGGAATCAGGTAATACATTGCGCCCATGGAAACCAGGGCAACCCAGCCCAGCGCGCCCGAGTGCACGTGGCCGATGGTCCAGTCGGTGTAGTGCGACAACGCGTTAACGGTCTTGATCGACATCATCGGACCTTCGAAAGTCGACATGCCGTAAAACGAAATCGATACGATCAGCAGGCGCAGCACCGGGTCGGTGCGCAGCTTGTGCCAGGCACCGGACAGGGTCATGATGCCGTTGATCATGCCGCCCCAGGACGGCGCCAGCAGGATCAGTGACATGACCATGCCTAGCGACTGCGCCCAGTCGGGCAACGCGGTGTAATGCAGATGGTGCGGTCCGGCCCAGATGTAGGTGAATACCAGCGCCCAGAAGTGAACCACGGAGAGCCGGTATGAGTAAACCGGGCGCCCGGCCTGCTTGGGTACGAAGTAATACATGATGCCGAGAAAGCCCGCGGTGAGGAAGAACCCGACGGCGTTATGCCCGTACCACCATTGCACCATCGCGTCCTGTACCCCGGCGTAAGCCGAGTAGGATTTCCAGAAACTCACCGGCAGCGCGGCGCTGTTAAACAGGTGCAGTACCGCGACGGTGATGATGAAAGCGCCGAAAAACCAGTTGGCGACATAGATATGAGGGATCTTGCGCTTGATGATGGTGCCGAAAAATACCAGCGCGTAGCTTACCCAGACCAGGGTGATCAGTATGTCGATGGGCCATTCGAGCTCGGCGTATTCCTTGCTGGTGGTAATCCCTAGCGGCAGCGTGATCGCCGCCGACAGGATCACCGCCTGCCAGCCCCAGAAGGTAAAGCTCGCCAGCACCGGAAACGCGAGCCTTGCATGGCAGGTGTGCTGTACCACGTAGTACGAGCAGGCGAACAGCGCGCAGCCCCCGAAGGCGAAGATGACCGCGTTGGTATGCAGCGGCCGCAGTCGGCTGAAGGTTAGCCACGGGACGTCGAAGTTGAGTACCGGCCAGGCGAGTTGCGCGGCGATCAGCACGCCGACCAGCATGCCGACAATACCCCATACGATCGTCATGATCGCAAATTGACGGACCACTTTATAATTATAGGTTTCGATGTTTGTCATCTAGAGCTTCCTCGAGGTCTGATTGGCGTCAAACGGTTGATCTGCGGATCGAGAGATATCAGTTGGTAAATACCGGCTGCAGCCCCATGCCCCACAACAGCGCGGTCATTGCGAGCAACGAGACCAGCGCGATCAGTCCGACCGCGAGCACCGCGGAAGAATATAGAAAACCCCTTTCCGCGGGTATTTCCATCATGATCGGCAGACCGGAGTAGAGCAGGTAAACGGTATAGGCGAGCGCCGGCAAACCCAGCAGCATGTTCAGCCAGAGCACCGGGTAGACTTCCATGATGCCGATCAGAAACAACGGGGTTGCGGTATAGGCGGCCAGCGTGATGCACAGCGGTAAGGGTTTGACGACCTCGTAAGCCTTTCCGAGCAGATGAATCAGCCAGCCTATGGTGAAGACTCCGACGATCAGTGCCAGGTAATAAATGATCGCGATGGAAATGGCCGATTCGCCGGTAATGCGAATCGGGTCGCCCACGCCGATACGCCAGCCCACTTGCGTGGTGCCGATGTATCCCGAAATTGCCGGGATCGCGGCGAGTATGAAAATAAAGCCGACACGGCTTCTGTCACTGTTCTTTTGCTGGTCGCGGATTCTTTCCCACTCACGCGCCGGATCGGTAAACAGTCCAATGATGTGCTGTATAAACATAGCGATTTTCTTTGTTATTTGTTAGCGTGGATTATTCATCAAGCCCTTTGTCGGCTATTGATTCAGATCAAGGCTGAACCGGTTTGAAATTGCACCATTCTCGTTACCATTCTCGGCACGGGCTCAATTCTGCACAGCCTGAATCAAATTGGAATCCACTATCGTAAAAAAAATGAATTACCGTAAGATCGATTCTACCGCTGTCGGGCCGGCATTGACAGACCCGGGCGCCTGTTATCACTGCGGATTACCGGTGCCCGCGGGGCTCGACCTCACGGTTCGCATCGATGGCGAGAATCGTGCGATGTGCTGCCATGGATGCCAGGCGGTGGCCGAGGCCATCATCGACGCAGGGCACGAGAATTTCTACCGCGTCAGGACCCAGGCCGCGCCGAGCGCGCGCGATATCCTGCCCGGTTTCCTGCAGGAGGCCCGGGTTTACGATCTGCCGGAAATACAGAACCAGTTCGTGCATGCGCTCGATGGCGATTTGCGTGAGGCCAGCCTGATGCTGGACGGGATTACCTGCGCCGCCTGCGTCTGGCTGAACGAACGCTACATCGGCGCGCTGCCCGGGGTTGTCGAAGTGCACGTTAATTACGCTACCCAACGCGCGCTGGTGCGCTGGGACGGAAGCCGTATCAGGCTTGGCGAAATCCTGCAGGCGATCCGGAAAATCGGCTACCGGGCGCTGCCCTACAATCCGGGCCAGCAGCAGGAATTGCAGCGCCGGCAGCGACGCCAGCAGCAACGCCGACTCGCGGTTGCGGGATTGTTCGGCATGCAGGTCATGATGCTCTCGATCAGCCTTTATGGTGGCGCCTGGTCGGGTATGGAGCGCGGTTTCGAGCAATTTTTCCGCTGGCTCAGCCTCGGCCTGACGCTGCCGGTGCTGCTGTACTCGGCGCCGCCATTCTTCCAGGCCGCCTGGCGCGATCTGAAACGCCTGCGCGTGGCGATGGACTTACCCGTGTCGCTGGCCATCGGAATCGCTTTTGCCAGCAGCGTGGTAACGACCGTTAACGGCCATGGCGAGATTTATTTCGACTCTGTGGTCATGTTCATTTTCTTTCTTTCGGCGAGCCGCTACTTTGAAAACATGGCGCGCCAGCGTTCCGCCGCCTCTATCGAAAAGCTGGTGCAATCTCTGCCGTTGACGACAACGCGCGTCAACAGCGACGGATTCAGCGAGGAGGCGGTCGCGGCCGCCGCGCTGGCGATCGGGGACCGGGTGCTGATCCGCCCCGGCGAAACGGTGCCCGCCGATGGAGAGATCCTGAGCGGCTACTCTTCGGTTGACGAATCCATGCTGACCGGGGAGAGTCTGGCGCTCGCCAGGCGACCGGGCGAACGCCTGCTGGGCGGCAGCATCAACGTAACCAATCCTCTGCAGATGCGGGTCACCGCGGTCGGCGCCGACACGGTAATGGCGGAAATTCAGCGCAGTATAGAGCGGGCGCAGACCGACAAGCCGCCGTCGGCGCGCAGGGTAGACCGGGTGGCGGCTTATTTCATCGGCGCCGTGTTACTGATCGTGATTTGCGTCGCGAGCTTTTGGTGGCTGTACGACGCCGGGCGCTGGTTCGAGATCGCCCTCGCGGTGTTGATTGTCAGTTGCCCGTGTGCGCTGTCGCTGGCAACACCTGCCGCAATGAGCGCGGCGCTCGGCAGGATGCATTCCGCGGGATTGCTGGTGAAGCAGGGTTCGGCGCTCGAAAAAATGAACCAGGTGACGCATGTCGTGATCGACAAGACGGGTACTCTGACCCATGGCAAACCGATCCTCCAGCAGGTTTACTGCAATCCGGGATTCAGCCGCGATCATTGCCTGCGGCTCGCCGCGACGCTGGAGAAACATTCCGAGCATCCGCTGGCTCGGGCGCTGCTGCGCGAGACCGGAGCGGTTAAGTCCGAAGATGCCGATCAAATCGTCAACACCGCCGGCGGCGGCATCTCGGCGATCGTCGATAACCGGCAATACTTTATCGGCAGCAACGAATTTATCCTCGCGAGCACCGGCCTCGCGATCCCGCGGGATTGGCAGGACAGCCTCGCAGGCGACGCCCTGACCGCGGTAGTGCTGGCGCGCAGGGATTGCATTCTGGCGATGTTCAACTTTGCCGACACGCTGCGCGAAGATGCTGCTGCGCTGGTCGAATCGCTGCAGCAAATGAACAAGAGCATAGTCCTGATGACCGGCGATCGCGACGCGGCGGCGCGCGACGTGGCCGAAAGAACAGGGATCGGTGAATACCGCGCGCAAATGTCGCCGCAGGACAAAATGCAGGCGGTGCAGACGTTGCAGCGACGGGGCGCATGCGTGTTGATGGTCGGCGACGGAGTCAACGACGCACCGGTACTGGCCAACGCGGACGTGTCGATTGCGATGGGCGGCGCCAGCGCGCTCGCCCGGACCAACGCCGATATCGTACTGCTTACGAATAGCCTGCGATCGGTTGTGCTGGCGTTCGACATGTCGAGCCGCACGCGCAACATAATCCGCCAGAACATGATCTGGGCGCTGATGTATAATTTCGGCGCTATCCCCGCGGCGGCGGCCGGGCTGGTTGCGCCCTGGCTCGCTGCCCTGGGCATGTCGTTGAGTTCGCTTATCGTGGTATTGAACGCGCTGAGGCTGTTGCGTTAATGGAAATTATTTACCTGCTGATTCCGATATCGTTGATACTGCTTGCGGTAATCGTGTGGATTTTGCTATGGGCGGTTCGTGACGGACAGTATGACGATCTCGAGGGCCCCGCGCATCGAATCCTGATGGATGAAGACAAGATAGTGGATACGCAAAAAAAAAGCCGGCGGGGAGATGCCGGCTAATACTCTATAGTGTAAGAGTAGGAGTCGAATTCAAGTTTATGGCGATCAGGTTGTGAATTCTTGATCTAGATCAATTAAACTGCTTTCGTTACCAAATCATTTGCGAAAACTACCCACTCGTGCCCGGCTGCTGGTAACAGTCGAACACCATGCAGATATTGCGCACCAGCAGGCGACCGGCATCGTTTACGATAATCTCGTCCCCAACCACTTCGACCAGGCCATCCTGTTCCATTTCGGCCAGTCGCGACAGTTCGTCGGCAAAGTAATTAGCAAAGTTGATGCGCCAGCGATTACTAATTGCGCTAATGTCGACGCGGAAATGGCATAACAGTCCCTGGATGATTTCACGACGCAGCAGGTCGTCAGCGTCGCTTTGGTACCCTCGGGTAACCGGCAGCCTGCGCTGAGACAGGCTTTCGTGATAATCTTCGAGGCTCGCGGCATTCTGACTGAAATTGTCGCAGACCTGGCTGATTGCCGATACCCCGAAACCGATCGAGTCACACTGCGCGTGCGTTGAATATCCCTGGAAGTTTCGCCGCAGGCTGCCGTCGCGCCGCGCGCGCGCAAGCTCGTCATCTGGTCTGGCGAAATGGTCCATGCCGAAGTACTCGTATCCCGCCGCGCCCAGCTTGTCGACCGCCATCTGTAATATTGCGAGTTTTTCCCCCGATTCGGGTAGCTGCTCGGCCTGGATGCGCCGCTGCGGTGGGAATCGGTGCGGCAGCTGCGCATAGTTGTAAATGGCGATGCGATCGGGGCCGAGGTCGATGATGGTTTCCAGGATCGCGGCGAAATCGGCTACGCTCTGCTGCGGCAGTCCGTAAATGAGGTCGACGCTGATCGAGCGAAAACCGTGGCGACGTGCGTCGTTTATCGTCTTTGCGGTAGGCTCGAGACGCTGCACCCGGTTAACCGCCTGCGGTGCCTTTTCGTTCGGATCCTGCACGCCGATACTGATGCTGTTGAAGCCTAGCTTGCGCAGTTGCGCCACGCCGCCCGCCTCGATGACCCGCGGATCGATTTCGATCGAATAGACGCCGGCACCGCCTCTGTTCAGCCTGAAGTGCTGGTTGATCTTTTCCATCAATTGCTGCGATTGCCGCTGCGTCAGGAAACCGGGCGTGCCACCACCCCAGTGCAGCTGGCACACTTCGCGGTCACGGTCGAACAGGCTCGACTGGATTTCGATCTCGCGAAACAGGTCCTGCAAATAGGATTCCATTTTTCCCTTGTGCCGCAGGATCTCCCTGTTGGATGCGCAGTAGTAACAAATCGAGCTGCAAAACGGGATATGGAAGTATAGTGATAACGGCCTCGGGATCAATTCCTCGTTGCTGAGCCTGGCCCATTCCTGGTAATCCGACTCCGAAATAAGGTCGTGAAACTCGGTTGCCGGTGGATAGGAGCGATATCTTGGGCCAGGTCTATCGTACCGATTGATCAGATCTTCCTGGAAAAGGGATGATGTTGACATCAATACCACGATGCTTGTTATTTCAGCATAGACTAACCATTGTTCATCAGCTTGCCTTGATTTGCATCAACTGCGGGGTATTGTCTCGACCACGATCGCGTTGCTTACCCCGGGGCGCGAAATACTGCAATACGGGATCCCGGCAAGGCGACAACAGGTCGCCACCGAAGCCTTCGGACCTTCTGCCGCCTGCATTCGTTCGACGGCAGTGCGTTGTTTCGGTACATGACCGGGGACGACAGCTACGCGCCTGATGAGGCGGAGGCGGGCAGGGTGCCGTCGGGCACCCTCGAACCGACAATCAACGGCCGCATCGATCTGCCTGGCGTCGGTGACAGCTTTTCGTTCTAGAGTCGCCGGCAGCAGCGGCAGGCCAATCCCTCGGACAGCGGCGAAACCGTCGTGATCCGGGCCAGTACGCCAGCCACGCTGCGGCCATAGAATCCCGACCGGTCGCCCGGCTAGGCCGCGTGCGCTGTCTTCGGCGGCTTCCGGTGGATCAGGTTTTCGACGATAGTCCAGACCTCGTCGCCGGTAACCTGCAGCACGTCCTCCGCCTCGATCTCGTTTTCCGCCATCCAGTCCGCGATGACGCTGAGGGGTAAATGCCGCTGAACGGTCGGCAATTCATCGAGGGTATTCGCGACCAGCGTGGTCGCCGCCAGGGTTTGGTAACATTGCATATCGATATCCTCCAGTTTGAATCGGTTTGCGTTACGCCCGTGAATGGCAAAGCGTGGGTCAATCCTGGTCAATTGGCGACAGGACGCAACTTTAACCCCGCAAAGTGACGTTATGATTTTGTGTGCTGCAATCTACGCCCCTTCATGCTGCGGGTTGCCCCGTTTTGACTCAGGACCTGGTTGCTATCGTGGCCTCGATCGCGGCAGCGATTCGGTACAGTTTTTCGTCGTCCCCGTTTTTCGACGAGATCATGAGCCCGACCGGTGCGTCTCCCGCGTTGTGGCAGGGCAGGCTTATCGAACAACCGTCGAAGTAATTGACGGTTGCGGTATTGCGCAGGCAGCGCAGGTTAACCCTGCGCGCATCGTCTGCGTCGTCGGTTTCGGCAAGCGCGGGTGGCACGCAGGCTACGGTCGGGTAGAGGAGGGCGTCGGCGGCGAGGCCGGAGAACTGACGGTTGAAATCGGCGACGATTCGCGCTCTCTCGCGATATCGCTGCTGCTGCTCTCTTGCGCCGATGTCTGCGCCCGCCGAGATGCGCGTGCCGACAAACGGATCGTATTCATCGGGATATTGCGCCAGCATTTCGCGATGATGCTGCCAGACTTCGTAAACCACCAGCGGTCGTTCGATGAAAAAATCGTCGCAGTGATCGAGCGCGGGCAGGGGTTGCCGCTCGATACCGGCGCCGGCGGCCTGCAGCAATTCGATGCTGCGCTCGAATGCCGATTGTACCGCTTCGTCCAGCTGCGTCATCACGCGCGCCTCTGGAATGATGAATTTGAGAGCGCCGAGATTCTCCGGCTGCAGCCGCGGCAGGTCGTCGCCTGGCCTTATCCTGGCGCACATCAACTGGTCGAGAATGAAACAGCTGTCGACATCGACCGCGAGCGGTCCCGGCGCGTCGAGCGTCGGCGACAGCGGATAGATGCCGGCCAGCGACATGCGGCCATGGCTCGGCTTGACACCGACCACGCCGTTGAACGCGGCCGGAATACGGCAGGAGCCTGCGGTATCGGAACCGAGTGCGGCCGGCACGATTCCCTCGGCAATGGCGACCGCGCTGCCCGACGACGAGCCTCCCGGCAGGCGCCCGGTGTCCCGGTCCCAGATCGACAGCGGCGTGCCGTAATGGGGGTTTTTGCCGATACCGGAAAAGGCGAACTCGCTCATGTTGGTGCGGCCGAAGAACAGCATCCCCGCCGCACGCAGCGGCGCGACGACCTCGGCATCGTCGCTTTCCGGCTCGGCATAGTGCTTGCGCACCACCGAGCCGGCCAGGGTCAGTTCGTTGCGGATGTTGAATAAATCCTTTAATGCGATCGGAATACCGGCCAGTGGCGGCGTGGCCTGCAATTTTTTTCGCCCTCGATCGATCGAATTAGCCAGGTTCGCGAGCCCGGGATTGATCGAAATAAATACCGACTTTGCGCGGTGTGCGTGTTCCAGCGACTGTTCCACTAGCGCAATCGCGCTGGATCGACCGGTCTGCAGCGCGACCGATAATGCCCTTAGGCCGTTCATACACCACACCCGGATAAACGATTACCGGGAAAGCCCTTAGGGATCCTGCTCGAAAGCTTGCGGCAGGCTGTATCCAGTCGATGGCTGGCCTGAATCGCTGGTATGTCGGGTCTTTTGGTTTGCATTGCTGTCTCGTGTTAATCCGGGTTGTTGACGAGGGGGGTTCAGGATATCTTATCGTCCCGGAGCGATGCTTATCCTGCCTGGATGCGCAGGTTATATCGCCCGGTACTGCCGTCATGTTTTTCCAGTTTACCCAATCCCCGCGCGCAACGCGACGACGGCGACCCGGTTTGCGGACCATGGTGCGGTAGCGTTTGCGGGAAGTGTAGCAGAGGCTGTGTTATGAAAATTACCGATATCGAGGTTTACATTCTGGGCGGTCCCGAGGAGACGCGCCCGCACTGGGTCAGCCATTTCCCGGTGCCCGCGGCCAACGAACTGCTGGTCATACTGCACACCGACGCCGGGATCTCGGGCTTCGGCCTGGGCAGCAGCAACGCAGCGCTTGCACAAACCGCGCAGATGTTCGGCGACGGCCTGGCGGAGATCATCATCGGGGCCGATGCGCTGTCGCCGGAGCGTCTCTACGAGAAACTTTTTGCGTTGACCTGGCATTCGGTGTCCGCGCAGAAGGGCTGGAGCAAATCCCAGCTGGTCCTCGCCGCGGCGGCGGTCGATATCGCGATGTGGGATATTCTCGGAAAGCACAGCGGCATGCCGCTTTACCGCCTGTTCGGCGGCTACCGGGACGAGGTTCCATGTTATGTCACCTGCGGCTACTACCGCGAGGGCAAGGATATGGACGAGTTGCGCGCGGAAATGGAGATGCTGAAATCGCAACGGCACAGGGCATTCAAGGCCAAGATCGGAGGGCTGGACCTCGCGCAGGACATGCAGCGTCTGCGGGTGATCCGCGAGGTTATCGGTAACGAGGCCGAGCTGATGGTCGATGTCAACTGCGGCTGGGACCTGCCCGCCGCGCTCGAGGCGGTCAAGCAGCTACCGCAAATCAATCCGCGCTGGCTCGAGGAGCCCGTGCGCTGGCACGATGATCGACGCCTGCTCAAATTAGTCGCGCAACATACCGATATCCCGCTGTCTGCCGGCGAGAGCGAGCCGAGTGCACACGGTTGCCGCGCCCTGCTCGAGGAGCAGGCGATACGGATCCTGCAGTTCGATTGCACGCGCATGGGGGGATTTACGATGGGGCGCAAGTTATCGGCGCTGGCGGAACTCAACCATGTCGACGTGGCACCCCATCATGATTGCTTCATCCACGCACATATCGTCGCCGCCAGCCCCGCTGGCCTGATCGTCGAATCCTTCACCGACCCGGAGCGCGACCCATTGCAGGCCGAGTTGTTTCAAAATCCGCCGTTGATCGAAGACGGGATGCTGCAGTTGAACACGGAACCCGGGCTCGGCCTCTTCCTGCGCACCGATACGATCGAGAAATACGGCCAGAAAATAATCTAGGCCCGATTACGGCGCTACCATGGATCCGGGATGCGGCGAACTTTCAGCCGGGCCCGGTCGCGAAAAGGCGCGCGTCTCGGCAAAGGAACTGCGCGGGATAGCCCCTTGCGTAGACCGGCCTGCGCAAAAATTTACGCCTGTCGCTGGCCGAACGCATGGGTTAGGGATTATAGTCGTGCCAGGCTGCGACGATTCGACGCGCCGTAAAATTTGGAGGTAAATTCAGCTTAACCGGGCGCGACGAGGACAAGAAGCGATTTGCTCAGACTTGTTGCCGGCCATGAAATCAAACGCCGAAGCATTGCGCGATTAAACCAGCATGGCAGGCTTCGGAATAAACCAGAGGACGTGCTATGAATTCACTGTTCATCATGATTGCATTTGCGGTCGTGATCGTTGTCGTGGTGTTTCTTTTGATCGGTCTTTTCAGAAAAAGCCGGCGCTCCAGGCCGTCGAAGCCTGCGCGAAAACCGACTTCCGGGATCGAAAGATCATCGACGCAATGGCGCGCGGTAAAAATTGATCCCGGCCTGATTTGCTGCGATGCCGTTATGCAACTGACCGGCCAGGTTTTCCTGGCGAGGCTGTCGCCCACGTTGCCGCTGGAGAACTGCACCGAAAAAGATTGCCGCTGTAAATACATCCACCTGGAGGACCGCCGCAGCGGCGGGGATCGGCGCGTTGAACTTGGTGAACTGGGCGCTTTCTTACCGGCCACCCTGTCCAATCGAAGACGGCAAACGGATCGGCGCGAGACCGGATTGAGCCGGTGAAACGATCGCCAGGGTTGTACGACGCTTACTGATTCGTCTACGATCGTCGATTGATTGCCTGCGTAGCCACCCGACGCGGGTAGGCTGGCATCGCCGTGATAATTATTACGGGCGCAAAAGACTTATAATCAAGTTGTTTGCCCGCGCAGGTCCATTGAACCGGAATTCCGCATGATATTTCTTCGATCAAGCAGCGTCCGAGCCGTAAGACATCGACAGCAACCTGTCGCTTGCCCGGCTCGTGTTTTTGCCCGTTCGGGGTTGGTGTCGTGACCAGGGATCCGCTGGACGATGGGAATGCCGGGGCCTGGAACCCGGATATCAGATCCACGCTGCCGGCGAAATACCTGCCGCTGTCGACGATGTTCCGCCCTGAAAACGTGTTCACCAGCATCGAGGCTGCAAACGAACTTAGCGGATTCACCGGGCTGCCGATCCAGGAACTGATCTGCTTTCGGCCGCAAAGGCTCGTCGTGCACGAGCTGCTGGTGCGGGTTTCCGCCGATATTTTCGTTTCCGACGGGTCGAAGTACGAAGACCTGGGCGTCAATTTTCGCCAGGTTGTTACCCGTATTCTGGAAGGTTACATCGAGCCCCACATGCAGCAGGTCATAGATGATTTCGATCGATTGCGCGGTCGCAGCGAGACCATGATTAGCACCGAACTGGAAGCCTGCCTGTTCGCCCCGGCGGTCAAGACCGAAACCAGTCGAGGGAGTTTCAGCCTGTCGAGGCTGTTCGGGGCGAAACCTGCGAAACCGGTGCCGGGCCCCGCAGAAGGCATCGAACAACGCCACCAGCGTATTTACGACGGCTGGCGGCAAAAG
>Ga0224497_10001124_pt1 | contig 17419 bp, 14 predicted proteins | sample SF_Jul11_sed_USG_4_FD_167970 | JGI IMG/M metagenome (GOLD analysis project Ga0224497, IMG submission 167970) | Sediment microbial communities from San Francisco Bay, California, United States - SF_Jul11_sed_USGS_13 | ecosystem: Environmental > Aquatic > Marine > Sediment | place: USA... | reverse complement strand
AACGACACGCGCCACCGAGTCAGGGTTCAGATCGAAGCCGACAACCCGATGGCCCTGCCGGATCAGTCGCTCCGACATGTTGGCCCCCATCTTGCCGAGGCCGATCATTCCGAGTTGCATTCACGTTCCTTTGTGGTTGATGGCTCGCCGGGGCAACACTGTCGGGGTCCCTTCGATTCCGCAACCAGGTAAGCACAGTGGGCCCGTGGCCCTGGCCACCGGCCCAGCTTCTTACGGGACTCTTAGGGGACCGGTCGATGCTGGTGGTCGGCGTAACCTGTGACAGTGCAGGCCGACACCGAGGTGGATCCGACGTGACAGAGCAAGGCGAGCTGGTGCTCGTTGCAGAAGATGATCGGGCAGTCCGCGACGCAGTTGCCCGTGCTCTCTCGTTTGAGGGCTACGTGGTGATCACCGCCCGCGACGGCTCGGAAGCATTGCAACGAGTTCTCAATGACAAACCGGATCTCGTGGTGCTCGACGTGATGATGCCGATCGTCGACGGGTTCGAGACGTGCCGCCGGCTGCGGGCGAGCGGCAACAACGTGCCGGTGCTGATGCTGACCGCACGCACCGAAGTGACCGCTCGTGTCGAAGGCCTCGATGCCGGGGCTGATGACTACCTGGCCAAGCCGTTTGCCCTCGAGGAGCTGCTGGCAAGGATCAGAGCGCTGCTGCGCCGATCGGGCGGCGGTCAGCCCGGCGAGATCTACCGCGTTGGTGACCTGGCCTTGGACCCGAATGCGCGGACGGTTTCACGGGCAGGAATGGAGATCGGGCTCACCAAGACAGAATTCGATCTGCTCGAGCTGCTCGTCGAGAACGCCGGGGTCGTGCTGAGCCGCGACAAGATCTACGAACACATATGGGGTTACGACTTCGAAACCACCTCGAACTCACTCGACGTCTACATCGGCTACCTGCGCCGCAAGACCGAAGCAGGTGAGCGTGAGCGGATTGTGCACACGGTGCGCGGCGTCGGCTACGTCGCTCGGGTGGTCTGACCATGAGCTTGCGCACCCGCATCGCGCTGATCGCGTCTGCCGCGGTTGCGATCGCCGTCCTCGCGATCGCGGCGGCGGCATTCGTGACTACGCAGGACAGATTGACCGCGGAGGTGGATCGGAGCCTCACCGATCGCTTCACCCAGGCGCGCGCCATCGGCGGCATCGTCGATTCCTTCAGCGAACGGCGTTTCCGCGGTGGCCCCTTTCAGGATCCCCGCGGGTTCGACACCCTCTATGTCCAGCTGACGGACGCCCAGGGCAACATTGCGATCCTCGATGGCCAAGATCTGTTGTTACCGAAATTCGCTGCGGGCTCAGGGACAGAGGGTGAAGCGGTCTTCACCCAAGCCACAGTCGACGATGTTCATCTGCGTATCGCCAACTTCGAGCTGCCCGATCGGTTGGGGGTGCTCCAGATCGCCCGGTCGTTGGAAGAAGTCGACGCCACGCTGGCCTCGCTCGCTTGGACCCTGTCGCTCATTGGAGTCGTCGGGATCGTTGGCGCGGCGTTGCTCGGGTTGTTCATCGCCCGCAGTTCGCTTCGTCCCATCGCCCAGCTCACTGAGGCGGCCGAGAGGGTGGCGGAGACCAAGCTGCTGGCACAGCGCATCGAAGTGGATCGCGAGGACGAGTTGGGCAGGCTGGCCTGGGCGTTCAACGAAATGATGGAAGCCCTGGAAAGCTCGAAAGATCAGCAGCGGCGCCTCGTTCGCGACGCAGGCCATGAGTTGCGAACGCCACTCACTGCACTCAGAACCAACATCGAGCTGCTTGCCAAGGCGGACAATCTTCCCGGGGTCGACCAAGCCGCCATCTACGACGATCTGAACACCGAGCTTGCCGAGCTGACAGATTTGGTGAACGAGGTCGTCGAGTTGGCGGCCGAGCCGGAGGTGACCGAGGAGGACAGCGCCGTCGACCTCGAGGAGCTGTGTAACGAGGTCGTGACGCGGTTCCGGCGCCGGGCATCTCAGCAACTGGACCTGCGAGTGGACTCACCTGCCACCGTCCGGGGGCGCCGCAACAGTTTGGAGCGTGCCCTCGGCAACCTCATCGACAACGCCATCAAGTGGAGCCCATCTGAGTCCACGATCGTCGTCAGCGTTGTCGACCGGCTCATAACGGTTGAGAACGTCGGATCGGAAATTGATCCCGCCGACCGGGGGCGAGTGTTCGATCGGTTTTATCGAACGGCGGATGCGCGGTCCAAGCCGGGCTCAGGGCTTGGGCTCTCAATCGTCAAACAAGTGATCGATAGCCACGGCGGCCGCGTGTTTGTCGCAGACGCCCCGCCCGGCGCCACGGCCGTCGGCTTCGAAATCCCGGCCGGTCAGACGCCAGCCATCTCAGGCGATTCTTAACTTCATCTCAGATACTCCTTATGCGGGTCGCCGATTCTGAAGCTGCGACCGACGACCCATCCGAAAGGAGACCAGCAAATGAAGAAGATTCTCACGGCTCTGGCAGCCGCAGGAGTGCTCGTCGCAGGCGGCTTCACAACCGCCGCGATCAGCTCTCCATCTGCCGCGGTGGCCCAGGAGGCCGCGGAGCAGACTGAAGACACCACGACCGACGACGTCGTGCGGCCCGACCGTGGCGCCATTCTCGACGAGGTGCTCGATGAACTCGTAGCAGACGACGTGATCGATGCCGATCAGGCGGCTGAGATCAAGGCCGCTCTCGAGGCGAAGCGTGACGAACTGCATGAGCAGTTTGGTGATCGTGGGCCCCGGGGACGCGGTTTCCGTGGCGGCGATCGGCTAGGCCTCAGCGGGTTTCTCGATGACGGCGTCATCGATGCCGACGAGCTTGCCCAGCTTCCTGAGGGACACCCGCTAACGGATCCCGAAGGTCCGGCTGCGGCCTATCTCGAAGATGGCCAGTTGACCCAGGAAGAGCTCCAGGAGATGCACGACGAGTTCGCTCCGAGCCATGGCTTCGGCCGGCGTGGCTTTGACGGCCGTGGATTCGGCGGCCGTGGATTCGGCGCCCCGGCCCCCAGCGAGGAGGCTTCCACCAACGCCTAGACATTCGAGGGATTGCCTCCCCTCGGTACGTGTCAGAGTTCCTCCGGTTCTCTGACACGGCGGAGCGGTTCCCGGTCTTGTAGCTCTCTTTGAGCCCTCTCTCCCTCCTGCCCGGGACTGATCCGAGCTGATGCCCACCTCTCGGGGTGGGCATCAGCTCGTTTCACGGGCCCCACTCGCGTCGAATCAGCACGAGGTCGACGTCGAGGCTGGGCAGTTGTTGGGCACTGTCGAGATGTTTGTTGAGTTCGGTGATGGCGTCTCTGATTTCACGCAACCGCTCCCTGGCCTTCGGTCGGGGAAGTTCCAAAGCGCCGACCACGTCGGCATCGAGGCGACGCCGCATCGCGTCTGCATCTTGGCGGGCGGCGTCGCGTTTGATCCACCGGGCCGCCCACCATGTCGGCGCGTATTGCTCATCGAGGTCGCCGATCGGCCGGCCGCTGCCTGGCAGACCGTCGAAATGGCCTTCATTCGCCAGCTCGTCGAGGCGGCGGTCGATCCAGCTCATGGGTAGATGTTACGCGTCTCCGACAGGCGCGTCGTTACCGTGGGGTGATGGACCGAGCCGATCTCACTGCGATGTTCCTGGCGGCCGTTGCGGCCGTCGATCCCGCCGAGCTGGTGGAGGCGGAGCTGCGGCGGGGCGCGTTCGAGCGTGGGGATTCTCCGGTTGTTGTTCTCGCCCTCGGCAAGGCTGCTGCTGGAATGGTGTGGGGCGCCCAGCGAGCCTTGGGCGACAGCTTGACCGGAGTCGCGATCCTCGAGTCGGCGGCCGATCTGCCCCGGGGAGTCACTGGAATCGTCGGCGGCCATCCAGTTCCGGATGAGCGGAGCCTCGCGGCCGGAGAGCGGCTTCTTGAAGCCGCGGCAGGCGCGCCGGCCGGCGCGATTGTGCTGTGCCTGCTGTCGGGTGGTGGTTCAGCCCTGGCCGAGGTGCCCGCCGCTGGGCTGGGGATCGAAGACGTTGCCGAGGTGAACCGTCTGCTGCTCGGCTCGGGAGCGCCGATATCAGAGGTCAATATTGTCCGCCGGGCCCTCTCGAGGATCAAAGGAGGCCAGCTTGGCGCCGCCGTCGCCTCACCGCGCCTGCTGACTTTGGCGATCTCGGACGTCGGCTCAGCCGGACCGGCGACTATTGCCTCCGGGCCGACGCTGGCACTCGACTCAGCAGGCGAGACCGCTCTCGAGGTAGTGACCCGGTGGGGTCTGGCTGAGGATCTTTCGCCCCGGGTGACGGCAGCGCTCGGGGAGGTTGAGGCGCCTCCACGGCGCAGTCACGATCTCACGGTGCTGGCCGACGGGTCGACTGCAGCAACGGCGGCAGCCGCCGCGGCTGAACGGCTCGGATTGGTCGCCGAGATCTCCGAGCGCGAGCTCACCGGCGAGGCCGGCGCCGAAGCTCGTCGGGTCGTCGCCGACGCCCAAGGGCGGTCCGCCGACGTTGTCGTCTACCACGGAGAGACGACCGTGACGGTGACCGGCTCCGGTAGGGGTGGCCGCAATCATGAGGCGGCCTTGGCGGCCGCGATCGTCATGGCCGGCAAGGATGGCACCTTCCTCGCAGCCGGTACTGATGGAATCGACGGTTCATCCGGCGGCGCCGGAGCCGTTGTCGACGGGATGACCGCGGCCCGGGGTCTCGAAATGGGGCTGAACCCTGCCGCGCTGCTGGCGGACAACGACAGCGCCGCCTTCTTCGACGCTGTGCCGGGCCGGATCGTCACCGGCCCGACGGGGACCAACGTGGCGGACATCTGGATGGTGAGCGGCGCCGGGGCGTGACGCGGCCGGTAGCGGCGCGTATTCTGTGACGCATGCTCGAAGTGCCAACGCCGTACGAAGCTCGTCCCGGCCGTGTCGAGGACATGGAAGCGATCTGGCGATTGATGGTCGCCGTCAATACTGCGGAATCGGGGACGCCGGGTTTCGGGCTGGCCGAAATCGAAAACTGGCTCACCGGAGACTCGGTGGTGATCGACCAGGACGTGGTCACCGTGTGGGATCCGTCGGGTCAAATCATCGCCGTTGAGATCTTTGACTCGCGCGGGCCATTTGTCCGACCGTATGGTGTCGGCGGGGTACATGTGGACCATGTGGGCCGCGGCGTCGGCACCGCACTTTTCGGCTGGGCAGCCCGCCGCGCCGATGATCAAATCGCCAAGGCGCCGCCTGATGCGCAGGTGACGTTCTCCGCATATACCGCGGGAGATCATGAGTCGTCCGCCGAACTCATGCGTGCTGGCGGGCTTGAATTGGCCAGGTACTTCTTGACGATGGAGATCGACTTCGACGGTCCGCCGCCGCAGCCGGTAGTACCCGAAGGAGTGACTATCCGACCGTTCGATCCGGCGACCGAGGTTGCGGCCCTGAGCTACACGGTACGAGAGAGTTTCCGGGATCATTACGGATTTGTCGAGACCCCGATGGAAGAGGGTATTGCCAGGTTGCGGCACTGGATGACGTCGACCGAGCACGACCCGACGTTGTGGTGGGTGGCGCTCGCCGAGGGCGAGATAGTCGGTTTCAACCTCTGTGATGGTTCTCACGAGGGCGACGAATCGGTCGGGTACGTCGGCAGCCTTGGTGTGCTGAGAGCTTTTCGGGGTCGGGGACTGGGTCGGGCGCTGCTGCTGGTGTCCTTCAACGAGTTTCACAACCGGCACAAGCGGGGGGCAGCCCTCGGGGTCGATGCCGACTCCTTGACCGGGGCCACCCGCCTCTACGAGAGTGTTGGCATGCGGCCCGCCACCAAGTATGCCGCCTGGGAGAAGGTGATCCGGGCCGGCGTTGAGCTGGCGACCGTGGATGTGCCGGACGCTTAGGTCAGTTGTCGCAGCAGTCGAGGTCAACCCAGATCGAGAGGCTGCGGACCTCCGTCTCGTGGGGTCTCCCGAGTACCCGGGAGGTCCAGGCGTCGGCGCTCAACACCTGGCCAAACTCCGCTGCCGATGGCAGCAGCTGCTCGTCGGCAGCTAGAACCGCGTCCGGCCGCACGTCGAAATCGGAGCCGGCGGCTATGCCGGCAACGCTGACGTGGCACCACGATCGCAGCGGCGGCCCCAGGCGCCACGTCAGCGGCAGCTCGGGATCGTCATCGACGATGAGCACCGATCGGCTGGTGCCGAGCCGTTCACAAAGTGCCTCCATCTGGCCGGCCAGGCCGGGACGGTCGGCTGTGAGGAAAAGTGGACCGGACGCAACAAGAACCGGCGCGACGGCAAGCACCACGAGGCCGACAGACAGCACTCGGCCCCGCGGTTCCTGCCCGAGACGTGTCGTCAACGACTCGAGGGCGACCATGGCAAAGATGACGAGGATCGGGATCACGATCGGTAAGAAGCGCCTGATGGCCCAGATGTGATCCGGATTGATGGACGGCCGGATGAGATAGGTCGCCGCCGGAACCAGGAAAGTGAATACCACCAACCGAAGAGCGGCCGTCTGCGGATGCCAGGCCCTCCGGACGCTGCTTATCGCTCCGAGGGCGCCGAGTACGATCATCGGGATTCCGAGATACCACACGAGCCACCACATCGAGAGTTCCGCATACGATCGGGTCGGCTCGACTGCAACGCCTTCGGCGATCTGGAGCGCTTCGATCCCATAAACGCCGGGACCGGTCGAGGGGGGCAGCAGCGCACGGCCGAACCAGATGTAGGCCATGAAGGCGACCATCACGATCGTGACCAGCAGGTTGACCTGGTCGGTTCGGCTGCGGACGGTTGCCGCGAGGCGTTGCAACGGGGCCGCGGTGGCGAGCGGCGCCAGGAGGCGAATCAGGATGGCCGCCAGGATCAGAGCCTGCAGACGGATGCCGAGATTGGCGATGTAGGGCTCCGAGAACAACGCCAGGTCGATCAATCCCAACGCCGCCACGGCGCCGAACCCCGACAGTATCTGTTTGACGATGGCCGCCTCGCGGCGCTCTCCAAGCCAAATGGTCATGACAAGCACGAGGCCGATGGCTACCGCGGTCATCCACGCGTCCACCCGGACGATTGCCGAGCAGCCGAGCAGGAGCCCTGCCCCAACGGCATGCTTCTGCGAGGACGTCAGCGCGACGTGACCGACCCACAGGCCGCCGATCGACATGACCAGGGTTGCCATCTCGCTGAATGTGCCGCGGGAGTAGTAGGCAAAGGGCAGCGAGACCGCGGTAGCGACGGTCGCCAGCAGGGCCCACCATGGCGCCACCAGGCGAGAAGCCAGCGAGAAGATCGCGAGCACGGCGACGCCCGATAGCAAGGCGTTGACGGCGAACAGCGCCGACTTGCCGAAGACCTCGCCGAAAAACGCGTACATCGCCGAGGGGGCGTGCAGGAACTGCTGCCAGAACGTGCCGTCGTCGCGAACGACGAACCCCGGTGCTTTGAATTCCAGGTCCAGACCGGTGAACGGTTCCTCGATCGCTTGCGGGAAGAGACCATCGCCTTCGACCAGGAAGCTGGCCGTGTTGGCGTACGTCGCGCCGTCCCGGCCGGCTGTCACTAGCTCAGAAACCAGGCCGATGTTGAGCCAGGTCACCCCAATGACCAGGAGCGTCAATATGACGGCGACTCCAAGCGGCCATGTCCTCGTGGAGTGCCGCGGCAAGTGTAAGAACAGCGCGACGGCGATAACCCCGGCAAGAGGAGCCTGCAGCCAGGCGTGGTGGAGGCCGAGCATGGCCAGCACGAGGCCGGACACCAGGAGTCCAAAAGTCGCCGCCAGTGTCGCCGAGGTGGCGGCCGCGACTGGATCCAACGAACCCTGATCCGGCTCCGGCGGCTCGCCGGCCTTTACGCCGGGCCGAGCGCGTGCCGCCAGGTCGAGCGGTCCTTCGGACTCCGGACTACTGGGGAGCTGCATGCATCTCTTTCTCAGGCCGCTCGGGGGACGTGCGCCTGCGAAGGAGCGCAATCAAGCGGGCGCTAAAAGCGATCGGCGTGGCGCGTCGTCGACTGAACCAATATACGAGAGCCGGAGCGGGACGCCGGTGACCCAAAGTCTCTTACATGCCGGCCGTCAGCCGGCCTCGAGCGAAAGGGTCCGATCCTGTTCGGTGACTCGCGGCGTATTCGTGGTCTGGACGAACCCACCCGCGACTGCCCTGGCATCCGTGTTGGTGCATCCTCCGGCGGGGTACGACTGGTAGTTGACGTCGACTGTATCGACCCGTTCCCACTGGCCCGGCTTCGGCGCAACCTCCAGATCGGTCCAACGCACGGCCACTCGCGGCCCGTCACACGGAGCGAACACTTCGGCCCACACCATGGGGCTGGTCAAATGGCTGCCGCCTCCATCAAGCTCTCGGATCGTCACAGTGTTGCCGCCGCTGAGGTCGGTGAGCAATCCCCGCCACCATCCGGGCTCCGACCCCGGCTCGATCGTAAGGCGATAGGGGCGGTGCGCCAGCCACTCGTAGTCCCGCGTGTTGGGGTCATCCGGCCGAGACGGAAGTTGCGATTCGGTCCCGGACAGGACGGAGCCGCCGCTGCTCTGGGAGTGGTACCCGCCCCAATTGACCGCAGTCGATCCAGGATGGCGCTGGTTCCATTGCAGCCCAACATGGGCGCCCCCGGAGTCGGCTCCGGCACCCGAGAACGTTGCTTGGAGAGCGAAGAAGTAGAGATCAGAAGTCCGCGGTGGCTCGGTGACTTCGAGAGTCACCCGGGCCGCCGTGATCCGTGGCGTCGCCACTCGCCACCTCAGGTGGAGCGAGGACGCTCCGTTGCCGGATGGAGGTCGGCCCCGGTCGCGCACCGGTTCGCCACCGTACTGAAGGCCGCGGCTCCCGAAGAGCCGGTTCAAGAAGGATCGCACCCGGTCGACACTAGGCCACTTGCCCGGAAGGCCGGAGGTGACCGCGTCAGCGCCCGAGCGCGGTGAGCAATCCCGGAACGTCGTCGCTGCCGATGCGGAACACGCGGCCGTTGTCCAGTTCGAGCAGGACGGAATCGAGACCCCAGACATTCCACATCCAGCCTCGGCTGACCAGCCGGATTCCCCATCCGGCCAGCCAATGGTTGCGATGCGGCATGGCCGTGACAATCGATGCCCGCTCGATTGACTTGTTTGGCCACCCGAGGCGCCAGGTGAGCTCGATCGTCGTCGGCGTGATCCGGATTGTCATCCTCGTCATGCTGAGGACCGCCAGGTAGACGACGGTGATCCACACGATGGAGAACAGAACGAGCCCCGCTGATCCCTCCTCGGACCGAGCCAGAGCGGTGATCAATGAGAACACGACGATGGCAAATAGGGAAGCGAGCGTAACCACCCACCGGGGGGCGTCCTGGGTGCGGCTGTACTCAATGTTTTGCTCGTCCACCACAGCCGCCTACATCGCCGTGAGCGAGGCGATGTACGCCTCGTCCGTTTCGAACGCCAATGGGGGGAGTTCGTCGAGAGTAAACCAGCCGGCGTCTTCGGCGTCATCGCCGGCCACCAGCTCGCCCCCGGTCACTTCAGCGGCGAACCAGATCCCCACCGTTACCTTGGCGGGATCGTGGAAGTTGGTTGCGACCCACACCGCAGGGCCGATGTCGGCCGTTAGCCCGGTCTCTTCTTGCAGCTCGCGGGCAGCGCCGGCGCGGACGTCTTCGCCGTAGTCGACGTAGCCGGCCGGGATGCTCCACAGTCCGGGCCGGGTCGCGGTGGGGCCACGGCGCACGAGCAGGATCCGCCCCCTTCCGTCCCGAACGACGACTGCCGCGCCCACGCCCGGATTGCGGAAATGGACAAAACCGCATGAGTCGCAGGCTTTGCGCTCTTTGCCTCCGGCCTGACGGGACCCCAACTCGTGGCCGCACATCGGGCAGTACGTGAATTCGCCCGGAAATTCCCCGTGTTCTAGGTGCACGTGGGCTCCGTCGGGGGCCGCAGGAGGCATATGGATACTCGTTTTCGGATTGTCGGCCGCTGGTCGTACTGTGTGCGGGTTCACCGCTGGCGTCGAGTTCTCACGATACTGTTTGACCTAGCCGAAGCGCCGCCGTACCGTAACTCTGGGTGGTGGTGTGTAACTCTGGGTGGCTCGCCGCCATCAGCCAAGAAGTGCATCGGCGACCGGCCGGCACACAACCTTTTGGGGGTAATCGATGACCATCCGCCGCCTCGCACGACGACTAGGTGTCGCCTTTCTGGCGGGGTTATTCCTCACTTCATTCATGACTCCTATCGCCGGCGCCGCCCCCGGCGGCGCCAAGCTCGAGTTTGTTGCCGGCGGGTTCGAGATCGAGGTGATGGCCCTGGTGGAGCCTCCCGGCGACGACCGCTTGTTTGTCGTCGAACGCCACGGATACATCACGATCGTGGAGCCCGACGGAACGGTGCTGGCCACGCCATTTCTCAACGTGGACCCCATCGCGCAGTCGCTGAATGGTCTCGTCTTCCATCCTGACTTCGAGTCGAATCGACTCTTCTACATCTACACGGTGCAGAGCCTGGTGACTCAAATCGTTGAGTACGAGGCGGATGCCGGGAACCCGAATATCGCCGACACCAGTACCCGTCGTGTCATCTTGGAGCGCCAACGCCAGTCAAACAATCACAAGGGCGGCCAGATGGAGTTCGGCGCCGACGGATACCTCTATGTCTCGATCGGTGATGGCGGCCCACCTCCCGGTGACCCGTTCGAGAATGGCCAGGACATCACCACCATCGACGGTTCGATCATCCGCATAGACCATGTGACCGGCGCGGGCGCTCCCGGCAACCCGTTTATCGGCGTCGCCGGCGACGACGCAATCTGGGTCTACGGGTTGCGGCACCCCTGGCGGTTCTCTTTTGATGACGCCACCGGCCTGATGTACGTCGGCGACGTTGGTGACGGAGCCCGCGAGGAGATTGACGTGATTGCTCCGAGCCAGGCCGGGGCCAATTTCGGGTGGGACGTCATGGAAGGCACCTCGTGTTTCGAGCCGCCGCAAGGAAACGAAGCGCCCTGCAACGATCCCTCGTACACGATGCCCGATCTCGAGTACACCCATCAGGAGGGCTGTTCGGTCATCGGGGGCTATGTCTATCACGGCACCGCGATTCCGCAGCTCCAAGATCAATACATCTACGCGGACTATTGCGAAGGTTGGATCAAGACCTTTGAGTTTGTTGGCGGGGCCGTGACCAACGAGCAGGACTGGACGGCAACGCTCGGTGCGCTGCCCTTCGTGACGACCTTCGGCGAGGACAATGACGGTGAGCTGTACGTGGCCGCAGACGGCGACGTGTACCGGATCGTTGCCGACGGGCCGCCACCGGCAGTCGGCACGATCCGAGGAACGGTGTGGTCGGATGATGACGGCAACGGGCTCCAGGGTGGTGCCGAGCCGCTGGTTGCCGGTGTCGATGTGGAGCTGTGGGTCGACAGCGACAAAGACGGAACGGCGGACATCCAACTCGATTCAAAGACCTCGGGGAGCCAAGGCAATTACGCATTCCCCGGTCTGGCGATCACCGAAACCTACGTGGTCCGGGTCGACGCGCCGGTGGGGTCGATGCCGACAACTCGGGACGTCGGCAATGACGACACGATCGACAGCGACGCCGATCCGGCAACAGGCTTCACAGGACCGATCACGCTACGCGATGGCGAAGTGGACAACACAGTGGACTTCGGGCTCGTGCCGGCGGAGGTGGCGACCATTGCAGGGCGCACTTGGCGCGATAGCGACGGCGACGGCATCCAGGACGCTGGGGAACCCGGATTCGCAGGATTGTGGGCCTGGCTCTACATCGATGCCGGCGGAGATCCTGGTGCGAAGATCGACGCAGTCACCATGGATGGGGACGGCAACTACACGTTCGACGTGGATCCGGCCTCGGCCTACCACGTTCTTTTGGGCCAGCAGATCTTCATCGACGGTGAGCTGAAGCTCGTGCTGCCAAACCGGACTATTCGCTCTCCCCAGGATCAGGGACCCGACGATGCCAGGGATTCGGATACCAGTCCGGTAACCGGATTCGCCGGGCCGATTTCTGTCGTTGACGGTGAAGTGAACGACACCGTCGACGGGGGCTTCGTGCCGCTCGCGGCCGGCTATCCCGAGCTGGTTGCCGAAGACGGCGCGGTCGCCTACTGGCGCTTTGGTGAGAACGGCGGCACCGATGTCATCGATATCGCAGGGACCAACCATGGCACCGTCATCGGCACTCCCGACTGGGGGCAGCGGGGCTTTGTTGATGATACCGACACGGCGCTGCGTCTCGATGGCAGCACCTTCATCGCGATCCCTGACAGCCCGGACATCAATCTGGGCGGTCCTTATGAGGCGCGTTCGGTCGAGGGTTGGTTCATCGCCGATGACACCGAAGCCACCCAGGTGCTGTACGAGGAGGGATCGACTTCTCGAGGACTTTCTCTCTACATCGACGCCGGGCGCATCTACGGCGGAATCTGGAACACAACCGACGATGACGACACGACACCCTGGTCGTCTGAACCGTTCCTCTCGGCGCCCATCGCGGTGGGCGCGGCGTATCACGTTGTACTCACCTACGACTTCGCTGCCGATCTCGTGCAGCTCCATGTCAACGGGGAGCTCGTCGATTCAGATTCCGGAGTGGGGCGCTGGTTCATCCACACCGCCGACATCGGCATCGGTGCAATGAACGACGGAACCCGCCTTCATACGGGAGGCCGCCACAGCGGCGACCAGCTGGAGTTCTCGGGCGTCATCGACGAGTTCGCCATATACCCGACCGCTCTCAACGGAGCGCAGATCCGCAGCCACTACGAGGTGGATCCGGCATCGTTCTCGTGTCTTGGTCTGGCGGCGACCATCGTCGGCACGATGGGTGACGACGTCATCACCGGCACCGCCGGACGAGATGTGATATTCGCCAGGGGCGGCGACGACATCGTGAAAGGCCTCGGAGGGGCGGACACGATCTGTGGCGGTGCCGGCAACGATGTTCTGCGCGGGGGATCCGGCGCCGACACCCTGATAGGGGGCAGCGGCGCCGACGTGATCACCGGTGACGCTGGTCAAGATCGTCTGCTTGGCGGCCCCGGCCACGATCGGCTGAGCGGTGGCACCGAGGCAGACAAGCTCAGGGGAGGAACTCACGCCGACGTCCTCGGCGGCGGCGCCGGCAACGATATTCTGGCCGGGGGATCGGGTCACGACGAGGTCTGGGGCGGCTTGGGAAATGACATCTTGGGCGGCAACAAAGGCCACGATGCGCTGAAAGGTGGCGCCGGAAGTGACCGCTGCAGCGGCGATAGCGGCTTCGCCACCATGGCCCAATGTGAGTCGTATTCCGGGACACCGATCGACGTGCAGATGATCGATTTCGCGTTCTCACCGGACGACTTACTGGTTACTCCCGGATCAACAGTCCGTTGGGAAAATGTGGGAGAAGTCGATCACACTACAACCTCGGGAGCAAACGATCCCCGTAGCCGTTCCTGGGATTCCGGCAGTCTTTCCAGTGGCATGGAGTTCGCGGTTACCTTCGATGTGACTGGTAAATCTGACTATTTCTGCTCGATCCACCCGGGAATGACTGCATCCGTAACGGTTTCCGCTCCTGCGATGCCCCTCTCTGGAGCGGCGCGGTCCTCAAGTTCGGTATACGTTGTGGCCGATTAACTGCTGAGAGGTTCAGCGAGCAATCGGGGGACGGTTGCAAGTATTCGGAGTGAGCAAGGGTGCGGTGGAAGCGCCGCCGGAGAATGCCTATGGCGCGTTCTTTACCCACGCGGCCGAAACGATGGTCGTCCTCGACACGGGCCTTTGTGTCGTCGCCGCCAATCTGGCTGCCCAACGTACGCTGGGCGTGACGGCCGATGACACCGGCGTCGGCTTCGAAACGCTCCTCACCGAGGCCTCGAGCGACTCGACCCTACGCAGCCTGCAAGACGTTCTCGAGGGCCATGATCTCAAGGATCCCTACGCCGTATTCCTGCAGCGCAGCAACGGTTCCGCGTTCCCCGCCAGCCTTACCGCGGCGCGGTTCGAGATCGACGACTCTGTGCTGGTCGGTGTGGTAATCCACGATCGCAGCGAATCTCAGGCAATTCTCGAGGAACTGCAGGACGAGCAACAGCTCTACCAGAGCCTCTTCGATCTGAGCCCGATCGCACTGCGCGAGGAGGACTTCAGTTCGATCGGTCTGTGGTTTACACGGCTGCGCCGCAACGGGGTCACCGACATCGGGGACTACCTCGACGCCAATCCATCCGAAATCATGGATGCCATCGAGGGCATCAAGACCGTTCGTGTGAACCGGGCAATGATCGACCTGATGGCGGCAAAGGACCTAGCCGAGCTGGAGAGCTTCCACAGAGATGAGATGACGGCGGAAGTCCTCGACTCCTTCCGGCACGAGTTCATCACGCTGTGGGAAGGAGGCACATTCCACGAAGCCGAGTTTTTGGGTCTTGACCTCGCCGGCACACCGTTCGAGTGCAGGCTGAGCATGTCGGTCCAGTCGACCGATGGCCGCCAAGATCTGTCACGGGTCATCGTGGCACTGCAGGACGTCACCGAGGTTCGTGCCTACCAGCGCACGTTGGAGAACCTCATTGCCGGCAAGGATCGTTTTGTCGCCAGCATCTCTCACGAGTTGCGGACCCCGCTGGCGGCCGTTCTCGGCCTGTCCCAAGAGCTGAACGACATGTGGGATGACTTCAGCTCCGACGAAGCTCATGAGCTCATGGGCCTCGTCGCACGCGGGGCCAACGAGCTGGCGAGTCTCGTCGAGGATCTTCTTCTCGCCGGCCAGATCAAGGCCGGAACCGGCGTCAGAGCGACCTCGTCCGACTTTGACTTGACTACCGAGGTCACCAACGCAATAGAGGACTGTTTGGCTTCGGGAGACCTCACTGAAGCGCCTGCCGTTGCCGACGCGGTCGTGCGCTGCCACGCCGACCCGATGCGCGTCCGCCAGATCATTCGCAACCTGCTCATCAACGCCGGCCGCTACGGCGGTGACACCGTTCAGGTGCTCTTGAGCGCAGCGCCACAACCGACGGTGCACGTCATCGACGAGGGGCCTGGAATCCCGACCACGGAATGGGACAGGATCTTCAATCCGTTCGAGCAAGGCTCAGGAACCGAAGCCGCCCGTGGCGCGCTTGGGTTGGGCCTCGCCATATCGAAGCAACTAGCCGATGTGATGCAGGGATCTCTCACCTATCGATATCACGGAGGCAAAAGCGTGTTTGTGTTGACTCTTCCCGCTGCCCATGGCAGCGAATCCGGCTAGTCGGCAACCGTCCCGACCTGGCCCTGACTCAGCAGAACCAGCGCGGCGGCTGCGTCACCACGGGCGCACTGCAGCTGATGCCTCGGCTCGCCCCAGGGCGGGCTCTCAGTCAGGACGGTGGAGGGCACTCCATTGCCGACGAGCATCGCCCAAGCTTCTTCAGCCTGCTCGCGCGAGGCGAACTCGGCCACGTTCACCGGTTCCCTGGCACGCCGCTCGTCGCTTCGTTTCAAGTGTGATCCGGGTATGACGTGAATCGAGCGCTGCCGTCAGTGCTGGTGGTCATGCTCTGCGTCGTGGCTATGGGCGTGGTCGGTGTCGGTTTCGATTTCCTCCCGCACCGCTTCCATGTCTAGCGCCATTGCCTGGTCAATGAGTTCACGAAAGGCTGGTTCCGGCAGGGCTCCGGGCTGCGAGTAGATGCCGATCTGGTCGCGAAAGATCATCAGGGTAGGGATCGAGCGAATGTCGAAGTACGCCGCCAACTCCTGCTGATCCTCGGTATCGACCTTGGCGAACACGATGTCGGGATGTTCCGTTGACACCTTTTCGAATGTGGGGCCGAACATTTTGCACGGTCCGCACCATTCGGCCCAGAAATCGACGATCACCGTGTCGTTTTGGAGGATGGTCTCCTCGAATGTGTCCTTGTTGAGTGCAACGGTTGCCACTTGAATCGGTTCCTTGGATAGCTCGCAAGGCGCAACGCCTCGAGTGGTGCCGGTATTCCACTGACTAGTTACGGTGCCGCTCCAAGAATTCACCTTCTCTCAGGCCCCGCGAGCCTGGTACGATAAGTGTCAATTCCGACTACAAGGGGTAGGGCCCGGGGAATGGTCTCGTCGGCGCGCTGGCGCGTCTCAATCGGTTCGCTCATGGCGGCAGCTTCGCTCGCGGTGATCGGCGCGCCCGCAGAACCTGCTGGCGCCGCCACCGGCTGCTTCACGATCAGCGTTACCAATGACGTACGGATGGGTGTCCCCGCCATTGATGAGGCGTCAGGACTCGTTTTGTCACGGCAGATGCCCGGCGTGATGTGGACCCACAACGACGTCGACGTCGGCGCTCCCCCTGCCGAGAACAACCGAATCTACGCGGTCAACCAGTCGGGCGAGCTCCTGGCGACGGTCCAGTTCACGATGTCGTCGCAGCTCAATATCGTTCCCGGCTCCCAATTCGAGGAGCTCGAGGACATTTCGTTTGGACATGGTCCCAACGGAGACCCGAACTACCTCTACCTCGCCGATACCGGCGACAACTCCTCGACGCGGCCGTTCGCCAGCGTCTACCGATTCCCGGAGCCCGTGTTCACTCCAAACGCGCAGAATCCGATAACGATTGGCGTCAACGAGAGCCAGCTGGATGCCACCCGGTTCGAGTACCAGAGCTACATCAACCCCAATCAGATAAAGGCTCGTAACGTTGAGGGCGTCTTCGTCGATCCCGCCTCCGGGAACCTCTTCCTGCTCGAAAAGGGCTTGCATGCGATCGACGCCAACGGCGATCTGGCCGATGCGACCGGCCTTCCCAAGGAGTACGCCTTTGTGTACCGGGTTGCAGCCGGCCAGCTGTTCCCGTCCAATCCGGCGACGGTGCGGATGGCCACCGTCGAGACCTACATGAAGGCGCAGTTCGCTGAGACCACAGGCGGCATTACCGGAGCCGATATCTCGGCCGACGGCACGATCATCGCCATGAAAAACGCCGAGGAGACTTTCTACTGGGTGCGGGATCCCAACGAATCGGTCCTGGCTACCTTCGCCGACCACGAGCCGCAATGCCATGCCCCGTCCGGTATGAAGGGAGAAGGCCTGGCGATCGGGCCAACATCGGACCGCTTCGTTCTCATCCGGGAAGGCCTTCTGAGCCCGATCTGGCAAGCCGTGTTCACCAATCAGGACTACGAGTGCTTTGGGCAGCCGGCCACCATCGTGGGCACCGCCGGTGACGATGTGATCGGCGGCACCGCCGGCGATGATGTGATTGTCACCTTCGGCGGTGACGATCGGGTGTTCGGTAAGACGGGCTCCGACCGTATATGCCTCGGCCCCGGCGACGACTACGCCGACGGAGGCACCCGCCGCGATCGTATAGATGGTGGGTGGGGTGACGACACGATTCTCGGCGGCACCGGATACGACATCTTGTGGGGGCGCGACGGGCGAGACACAATCGGCGGCAATGCCCATGACG
>Ga0224497_10001123_pt1 | contig 17421 bp, 12 predicted proteins | sample SF_Jul11_sed_USG_4_FD_167970 | JGI IMG/M metagenome (GOLD analysis project Ga0224497, IMG submission 167970) | Sediment microbial communities from San Francisco Bay, California, United States - SF_Jul11_sed_USGS_13 | ecosystem: Environmental > Aquatic > Marine > Sediment | place: USA... | reverse complement strand
CCCTATGCCAGAACCCTGCTGGTCACGGGCCAGGCAGAAACGGCCTATGCCATACTTAAGAGTTTTAGTAATGAAGAATATAATAATCCACAGATATATCAACTGTTGGCGCAGGCAGCCGGCGATAGCGGGCGTGATGTCCAGACCCACACGGCCATGTCGCGCTATTACCATCTGAATGGTTATACGCGCGAGGCCATCGAGCAATTGAAACTGGCGGCCAGCGTGCCTGATATCAGTGTTTACGAGAGCGCCCGAATCCAGGCCAGAACAAAAGAGCTGCAGACACTATTAGAAGATGAAAATAAGATGAAATAAATATACCCCTTCCTGCGTCATCTATGTATTGACACTAAAGAACCACGAGTGATAGGTTTGGCAGCATCCCTGTAAGCATTCCCATAAAAAAGATTTGTTAGTCACCCCAAGCCACTAAAAACCAACCGGAGTTGAATCGATGAAGATACGTCTTCCTGTCAAGCTATTGACTGTTGCACTACTCTCCTCAGCACTGAGCATCGGCTGTGCTGCCCGGCAAGCGAAGGAATCCGCTACGATGGCAAGCCCGGAAGCAACTGCAGCCATTATAGCCGCAGGTGCAGCGATCAAGAAGGCCAAGGCCAATGACTGGATCTGGAGGGATACCGAGGACTTTCTGAAGCAGGCTCAGGCAGCTGCCGATAAAGGTGACACGGCCACCGCTGTCAAGCTGGCCAACAAGGCCAAGTTCCAGGCCGAGGCGGCAGTTATCCAGTACAATCACGAGATGTCAATCACGCGTGGATTCTGAGCAGTCCGCTGATCAGCAACAAGAACAGGCAACAGGTAACTGAGGAGATATAAAGATGCGGCACACTGCCCAAAGCATGTCCAGGAAGGTAATGATTATTGCTGCCTTGAGCGGAATAGCAGCCTTCGCCAATCTTTCACCGGCGCTCGCTGAAGAAATGGCAGCCACAGTAATTGAAAAAGGGAAAGCGGTTGCATTTGACCGCAAGAAAGGCAACTGTCTTGCCTGTCATGCAATGGATGACGGTGCATTGCCCGGCAATATTGCACCGCCAATAGTCAGCATGAAACTGCGTTACCCGGACAAGGCAAAGCTACGCGAACAAATCTGGGATGCCAGCATACGCAACCCCAACACCATCATGCCTCCCTTTGGCCGGCACCAGCTGCTCAGCGAGGAAGAAATTGACAACATCACTGAGTATGTCTACACCCTGTAAAGATCATTTCAGGATCTACCACAGTCAATTTATCAGGAGAAACACCCGTGACCAGCATGAAACGTAGAACTTTTTTAAAGGGCTCTGTTGCAACCGGAGCCGTAGGCATGGCAATCAGTGCCGGCCTCCTCACCCCCCGCATGGTACTGGCCGCATGGCCGAAGGCCGCCTTCGAGGCCACCAACGTCGACGATGCCGTCAAGGGCCTGTTCGGCAGCAGTAGCCTGGCTGGCAGCGAGCAGATAAAGATCAAGGCACCGGATATCGCGGAGAACGGCGCTGTCGTTCCAATCACCATCACGACCGATATCAGTGGTGCAGAGTCCATCAGCGTGATCGCTGAAAAGAACGCCCAGCCACTTGCCGCATCCTTTGTGCTTGGCGCCGGCACGGAGGGTTATGTGTCCACCCGCATCAAGATGGGTAAGACTGCCAGTGTCATCGCCGTGGTCAAGGCGGGTGGCAAACTTTACAGCACCGGCAAAGAAGTCAAGGTCACCATCGGTGGTTGCGGCGGCTAACCAGCCCGGTCCAGATGTGAACATAATTCAAGATTTAGCATAGAGAGGATTTACCATGTCAATCAAAATGCGCGCAGCGGCCACAGATGGCGTAACCACGATCAAGGCCCTGATCAGTCACCCGATGGAAACCGGCACTCGCAAGGACAAGAAGACAGGCGAGAAGATTCCTGCCCATTTCATCCAGGAAGTCGTGTGTGAACACAATGGCAATGCCGTTATGACGGCCCATTGGGGTGCGGCCATCTCGAAGAACCCCTACCTGTCCTTCCGCTTCAGCGGAGGCAATGTCGGTGACACCGTCAAGCTGAGCTGGGTCGACAACAAAGGCAACAGCGACAGCGCCGAAGAAAGCATCAAATAACCGACATCCAGACCTAGGACATTCCCGTCACAACGACCTGGAGGAGAATGACTCAATGAATAAACTCCTGACTGCAGCACTGGCGCTCGGCCTGCTGAGCGCATTCACACTGCCCGCACAGGCGACACCGGAGGAAGATCTGGAGAAGTTCCAGTCTTTCTTCCACAAGCGCTTCCCTAATACCCCCAAGGATGACTTCATCAATGGTGTATACTCCATCGATGCCGCCTCCCGGGAGCAATGGGAATCAATGGAGGAATTCCCGCCCTACGAACTGAGCATCGATAAGGGCAAGGAGCTCTTCAACACCCCGTTCAAGAACGGCAAGACCTATGCCAGTTGTTTTGAGAATAACGGAATTGGCATTGCCCACAGGTACCCGTTCTTTGATACCAATGCCGGTGAAGTCATCACCCTGGAACTGGCTATCAACCGATGCCGCGAGGCCAATGGTGAAAAGCCGCTCAAGTACAAGACGGGTGACATCGCCGATATCTCGGCCTATATGCACTTCACCTCGCGCGGGGAAACGATCAACATCGTGATCCCCGATGATCCGCGTGCACTAGCGGCCTACGAGCGTGGCAAGAAGAACTACTTTGCCAAGCGCGGCCAGATGAACGTCTCCTGCGCCGATTGTCATATCCATAACGCGGGTAACATGATACGTGCTGACCTGCTCGGACCGGGTTTGGGTCAAACTACCCACTGGCCGGTCTATCGTTCCAAATGGGGCGGCATGGGCACCCTGCAACGCCGCTATACGGGCTGCAACAAGCAGGTACGCGCCAAGCCCTACAAGGCACAGAGCCCCGAGTACCGTGCGCTTGAGTATTTCCACAGCTACATGAGTAATGGCCTGAAATCCAACGGCCCGGGCTCCCGCAAGTAGCCGCGCTCAAGGCAGTAACATTAAAAGCCCGGCTTGGACAAGCCGGGCTTTTTTATTGACATTCACACCGCTACAGGGTGCTGACACACCGTCGGCTACAACCCTGACGTTAACAGTCGTGCACTGCCTACACGCCGTTAACGCCTGCAAAGAGTAACAATGTGTCTCAAGATTGTGTCCACTTTGTGAACTGCCAATGCCTGCCTGTGAAGGTTTTCGACAGTTCCATCCCACGCCCCGGCGTTAATCTTTTGTTTTCCCATCAACTGTTCGGCTTACCGTACCAACGCCACGGCTTGGCAGACCTGGAGGACAACCGGTACCATCCCCGCTTACTGGTCGGGGACAACAGCTATCCTTTTGATTGATCACTCATAATTTGAGAGAATGAGTGACATTTATTATTCGCATGGGAGATGAGATTGTGCAGATTGCACTGGTAGAAGACGATCCTGCACAAGCCGAGTTATTACAGTCGTGGCTTAAAGAGGCCGGCCACGACTGTTACCACTATCCAAACGGTAAGGCCTTTATCTATGATGCCAAGCGCCACACCTTCGACTTGTGCATACTTGACTGGATGCTGCCAGACACGAGCGGACCGGATCTGCTCAACTGGCTGAGAGAGAATATCGACTGGCAAATACCGGTGCTCTTCACAACCAGTAGGGACAGCGAACAGGATATAGTATTCGCCCTTACCCACGGTGCGGATGATTACATGATAAAGCCGGTCAAGCCTCAGGAAATGATCGCCAGGGTGAATGCACTGCTGCGTCGATCGGCACCCGCTGACGCCAATGACAACGTGCTGGAGGTCGCGCCCTACCTGTTTGATGTACAAAGCCGCAGCCTGTCAATCAACAATGAGACGATTGGACTGACCCAGAAAGAATACGACCTTGCCCTGTTCCTGTTCCGCCATACCGGGCGGTTGCTGTCACGCAGCTATCTGCTGGAGAACATCTGGGGCTTGAATAGCGGCCTGCAGACCCGGACGGTCGACACGCATATCAGCCGGATCCGCAAGAAACTCGGACTGGGGCCGGAAGTTGGCTGGCGGCTCTCGTCGGTATATCAGCACGGCTATCGACTGGAACATATCGATACCAAAGACGGAACCACCGGGCAGGATGCTTCTGGACGCGCATAATAGATGAACCGCTGCGAGGAGAGTTCCATGAAGTCTCAACCGCCACTTCCCCGGACTGCTGCACGTAAACACACACACCTGGGAATTTTTACCGCATGCTCTCTCGCCTATGTGGCCAGCCTTTTTATGCTGATGCTGTTTGCGCCCGCAGGCACAGTGCACGCACAGGAGTGGATCTATACGGTACGTCCCGGTGACAACCTGTGGGACTTCAGCGAGGAATACCTCACGGATATCAGGTACTGGAAACGCCTGCAGCAGATCAATGACATCCAGCGGCCGCGCAACATGCCCCCGGGCAGCAAGATCAAGGTACCCATTGCGTGGCTGAAGGTGCAGCCCGAACCGGCCCGGGTATTGCAGATCTCAGGTACCGCGGAGCTGGTACGCGCCGGCAGCGAACAGAGCGATGCGCTTTCCATTGACCACGAATTACGCACTGGCGACAGGATCCGCACTGCGGCGGACAGTAACGTGACCCTGCGCTTCGCCGATGACTCCGAACTGCTGATCCAGTCTGACAGCGAGGTCATCATGGATACGCTGAGTAGCTACCACAGGACCGGCATGGTAGATACACGTGTGCGGCTGCAACAGGGACGGGTCGACACCCGTGTCAAGCCCTCACAAGGGCCAGGCAGCCGTTATCACATCATTACCCCAGCCGCGGTCGCCGCGGTCCGCGGGACAAATTTCCGGGTGAGTACGGAAACTGATCAGCCGGTTTCGCGCAGCGAGGTGATTGAAGGCAAGGTCAAGGTCAGCGGCGATATCGGCGCCCAGCTTGTGCCTGCCGGCTATGGCGTGGTGGCGGAAAAAGGCAAGCCCACTGCACCACCCAAGGAGTTGTTGCCGGCACCGGAAGCATCCGGAATGCCGGACGTCTTTCAGCGCCTGCCGCTGGCCTTTGCCTGGAATGGCGTTGACGGGGCGCAGGGCTACCGATTTCAGATCGCCGATCATTCGCAGTTCTCCACCCTGCTGGCAGACCGGGAAACAACCGCACCCTCGGGACTGTGGCATGACCTGCCGGACGGTGATTATTTCCTGCGCCTGCGTGCCGTTGACGACGACAAGCTGGAAGGCTGGAACGGTGACTATGCCTTCAGCGTGGACGCACGCCCCTTTCCGCCCTTCCTGGTCGAACCCAAGGACAACATCACCCTGCGCGATGCACGCCCCACACTTTCCTGGTCGGAGCCGGAAGACGCCAGGAAATACCGCGTCCAGCTTGCCTCCGACCCGGAATTCGCGACGCTGCTGCACGATGACATCCAGGGCACCGCGGCACGCTTCAGTCCCGGCCAGCCGCTCGCGGTCGGCCGCTACTACTGGCGCATCGCATCCATCGACACCAGCGGCGAACAGGGCCCGTACAGCGACATCCACCAGTTCGAATACCGTGCGATACCGCCCAGCCCGGATTTCAAGGCGCCCGAGGTGGGCAAGGATGAACTGGTAATCCAGTGGCAATCGGCGGGTGAGCAGGTCCAATACCAGTTCCAGATGGCGGAGGATCCCGAATTCGAGCAGATCACACTGGACAAGGTTATCGGGGAACCCCGCGTGGCGATGCGACGGCCGATACCCGAGACCTACTATTTCCGCGCCAGGACCATCGACTCTGACGGATATGAAGGTGAGTTCGGGCCGGCGCAGAAACTCACTGTCCAGCCAACCAGTTTCTGGTCGCTCCTGATCCCGCTAATCCTGCTGTTCTGATGCAACGCTTCAGGGGCGGGAACGCCCGCGCCGATCGACTGGTACTGCCTTTATTACTGGCATTACTGACTGTCCTGCTGATCCATCAGGACTGGCTCTGGCGCCTGGACCGGGTCATCTACGACGCCCAGCTGCGGTTCTGGGCCAGACCGGCACCTGATAATATTGTCATTATTTCGGTTGATGAAGAGAGCCTTTCCGCGATCGGGCGCTGGCCCTGGCCACGAAGCGTCCACGCAAAACTGCTGAAGAGCCTGTCAGCCGAACAACCCCTGGCCATCGGCTTCGACATTATCCTGGCCGAACCCGATTCCCTGGACCCGCTCTCCGATGCGGCACTGGCCGATGCCCTGGAAAATAACCGCAATGTCATCATGCCTATCGTCATTGAGCAGTCACGTCTTGGCGGTCAATTTATCGAGACCCTGCCGCTCACGTCACTGACGGCGGCGGCCTCCGGGCTCGGGCATGTCCACATCGAGATTGATCGCGATGGCATTGCCCGCCAGGTCTTCCTCAACGAGGGACTGGGGTCACCGCACTGGGAGACCCTGGCGCTGACCCTGCTCAGGGCCGGCCGGCCGGAGCTGGCAAACAGGCTGCCGGTTATCGGAACCAGCGACTACCGCGCCGCGGACGCACCGCATAGCTGGGTCCGGGAGAACCCGGTCCTGATACCCTTTGCCGGCCCACCGGGACATTTCAAGCGCATCTCCTACCAGCAGGTGCTGAACGGGAAGTACCTGCCCGGCACCTTTGATAACAAGTTCGTCCTGATCGGCGCCACTGCAGCGGGTCTCGGCGATTACCTGCCGACACCCCTGTCCGGCCTGAACGAGCCCATGTCCGGTGTGGAGATCAATGCCAATATCCTCGATGCACTGCAACAAGGGATTCTTATCAGGCCGGTCGATCTCCAATGGAAACTCGTGTTTTCGGCATGGTTTGCAATACTGCCCTTTATTTTCTTCCAGCGTTTTCTGCCACATACCAACATGGCCATCACCGGTGTACTGATGCTGATGTGCCTGGCTGCCAGTACCGCCATGCTGACCATAATGCACCAGTGGCTGCCCCCGACCGCGGCACTGCTCGCCCTGGCCCTGAGTTTTCCATTATGGAATTCGAGACGCCTCGAGAATGCACTGAAGTTCCTCGGCACGGAGCTGAAACGGCTCACTGAATACGACTTGATCCCGCAAACCCCCACGCAGACCTCCCTGGAGGCCTCGCTGGAATCCCTGGTGAACATCCTTGGACTCAGGGGCTGGTGCATCTCGGACCCCGAGGGCAGGCCTGTCGCACAACACGGGGAATGTCCCTCGTCTGTCACTGTCCCGGCCCTCGTGGGGACCTGGACACGCAATGGCCATCACATACAGACAGCCCTCAGTGATGGCGAGAAGCAATTACTTATTGCCATGCAACTCCAGTCGGACGAACCACTGGCAGCGAATGAACTGGCACTGCTGGAGCGACTGATCCAGCGTTATACGGCACAGAAGGAGCCGGTAAGCTACAGTTCATCCGAACTGGTACAAACACGTATCGAACAGGTTCAGCTGGCCACCGACCGGGTGCGCTCGATGTACCAGTTTATAGATGACAGCATTGCGCAAATGGCCGACGGCATCCTGGTCACCGACGAATTCGGCGTGGTAACGCTGCTGAATGACAAGGCACAGCGTTTCCTGGGTATCGAGGACCAGCCCGGCATCAGGGGACAACAAGCGACCCGCGCCCTCCGCTCACTCGGAGCGCATGACCCAATCGACTGGAACGGTTATTTGAAACAGGTGTTGCTCGAGAAAACACCGGCACAGGTGAACACGCGCAATCAGGCAGGCCTGGATTTAATGGTGCAGATCACCCCCGTGTCAATCACGCCGGACAGCCCTGCCGGCGTGATCATCATCCTGTCGAATATCAGCGAGCTGAAGAACAGTGAGCGGCGCCGCATCGAGGCCGTGAGCTTTCTTTCCCACGACCTGCGTTCCCCCATGGTCTCCCTGCTGGCGCTGGTGGAGCTGGCGCGCGCCAAGGGAGTGTCGCAGGAACAGCAGGAGCTGTTCAACCGGATGGAGGACTACTCGAACCGGGCGATTCATCTGTCGGAACAGTTCCTGCAACTGGCGCGCGCCGAAAGTGATGACGAGCTGGTATTCAGTGAGATCAACCTGGCGGACATCATCAACAACGCCCGTGAAGAGGTCTGGGGCATGGCTCAGGCCCGGAAAATGCGGCTGGAAATGGAGACGGAGATCGACGAGGCCTGGATCCACGGAAACGCCGACCTGCTGGAGCGGACCATCACCAACCTGCTGACAAATGCTATCAAGTACAGCCCTGAAAACGGCGTCATCACCATCACGCTGCATGAAGAGCAGCAGGGATACCGTTGCTGTGTAGAGGACCAGGGCCACGGTATCCCGGCGGAAGAACTGCCCACCCTGTTCAACCGGTTCAAGCGCGGCTCGCTGTGGGAACACAGCAGCCAAAGCGGTGCCGGGCTGGGACTGGCCCTGGTCAAGGCAACGCTGCAGCGGCATCATGGCCAGGTGGATGTCAGCAGCACCCCCGGAAAGGGCTCGCGTTTCTGTATCATATTGCCGGCGGCGGATCCAACCACTTGATCAACAACACCAGCACACAGACGAGGTACACCACGCTTTGAAGATTGTCATTGCCCCGAATGCCCTGAAAGGCAGCCTGTCAGCGCGCGCGGCGGCCGAGGCCATGGCCAGCGGGGTACGCCGGGCAACGCCCACAGCACAACTTGTCCTGGTACCGGTAGCTGACGGCGGCGACGGACTGCTGGAGGTCCTGCAAGATGTCCTGCAGGCCGATAGACTGTCCCAGAGGGTCACCGGCCCGTTGAACACGGCGGTCACTGCCAGCTTCCTGTACAGCCCATCCCGGCACCTTGCCGTGATCGAGATGGCGACTGCGGCGGGCCTCGCCCTGCTGACCCCGGAACAGTACGACCCGCTCGCCGCCACCAGCTTCGGTGTCGGCGAATTGATCCATGCTGCACTGGACCGGGGAGCCAGCCGAATCATCCTCGGTATCGGCGGCAGTGCCACCCATGACGGCGGCACGGGCATGGCCCGCGCCCTGGGCGCCAGCTTCCTGGACAAGGCCGGCAATGAATTGCCGGGAGACGGGGCGTCGCTCGGGCAGATCACCGGGATCAGGCTCGACGGGCTGGACCCCCGGCTGAGTCAGGTGGACATCCAGGTGATCTGCGACGTCGATATCCCGTTATTGGGTGAGCACGGTGCCGCCCGGGTCTTTGCACCACAGAAAGGTGCCAACCCGGAACAGGTGCGGCAACTCGAAGCGGGACTGGCGCAGCTGGCCGACGTCATTGAGCACACACTCGGGCGGGATGTACGCACTATCCCGGGCGTCGGCGCGGCCGGCGGCCTGGGCGCAGGACTCATCGCCTTTCTGCAGGCAGAGTTGACACCGGGTGCCGAGCAGGTGCTGGAATTGCTTGAACTGAAGCAGGCCCTGGCCGGTACGGACCTGGTACTGACCGCCGAAGGCCGGCTGGATGAGCAGACCTGCCACGGCAAGGCCCCGGCGGCGATCGCCGCCCAGGCCCGCACCCTGGGCATCCCCTGCCTGGCCGTGGCTGGCAGCCTGAGTCCCGGATCAGGCGGCGCGCAGGCGGCCGGCATCAGCGCCGCCTTCAGCCTGTGCCCGGGACCGGTATCACTCGAGCAAGCAACGCACAGTGCCGCTGACTATCTGGCCAATGCGACTGAACAGGTCCTGCGTTGTTTCCTAGCAGGGTACAATACCCGTTTACCGACGCATATAAACCCGGAAGAGATCATCATGATCAGAAAATGCCTGTTTCCCGCCGCCGGTTACGGCACCCGCTTTCTCCCTGCCACCAAGGCCATGCCCAAGGAGGTCCTGCCGGTACTGGACAAGCCGCTGATCCAATACGGCGTCGAGGAGGCCATGGATGCCGGCATGAAGAACATCGCCATCATCACCGGCCGCGGCAAGCGCGCCATTGAGGACCACTTCGATATCAGTTACGAACTGGAGCACCAGATCAGCGGGACTCCCAGCGAAGACCGCCTGGAAAGCATTCGCAAGATCATCATGGAATGCACCTTCGCCTATACCCGCCAGATCGAGATGCGTGGCCTGGGACACGCCATCCTCACGGGTGAGACCCTAATCGGCAATGAACCCTTTGGGGTGATCCTGGCGGATGACCTGTGCGTGGGCAACGAGCTCGGTGTCATGTCCCAGATGGCCAGGCTCTATGAAAAATACCGTTGCAGCATCCTGGCCATCGAGGAGGTGGGCCCGCAGGAAGTACATAAGTACGGTGTGATCGCCGGCAACCAGCTGGAAGAAAACATCTACATGATCTCGTCGATGGTCGAGAAGCCCTCTGCAGATGAGGCGCCCAGCAACCTCGCTATTATCGGACGTTACATCCTGACCCCGGACATCTTCGACATCCTGCGCCGCACACCGCCCGGCAAGAACGGCGAACTCCAGATCACCGATGCCCTGCAGACCCAGGCCCGGGAAAACATGGTGCTGGCCTACCAGTTTGACGGCCGGCGTTTCGACTGCGGCAGTGTGGCAGGCTTTGTGAACGCCACCAACTACTTCTACAGCCAGCGCACCAATGGCGACTGAAAACTGGTACTGGCTTAAGGAAAGGATCTAGATGACAACCCTGTCATAGGTCCAGGAGAGGCCGATCAGGGCGATCGCCATGGAGGCAGGGACGATAATGACCCGACGGTACCAGTGGTGATTTGAAAACCACAGGCCGACGGCCAGGAAGGCCAGGGAGATCACCGCCAGCTGGCCGAACTCAACTCCAACATTAAAGCTGATCAGCGCGGTTAGAAAGGCGTCATCGGGCATGCCGAAATCTGCCAATACGCTGGCAAAACCCATACCGTGCAGCAGCCCAAACCCGAAGACAATCAGCAGTCGGCTCTTGTGCAGCTCCCTGGCAATGATGTTCTCGACACCGATGTAGGCAATCGACAGCGCAATCAATGGTTCAACGATATTATCCGGCAGGTTGATGATGCCGTTCATGGAAAGACCCAGCGTGAGGGTATGCGCGACCGTGAACATGGTGACCTGCCACAGCAGCGGTCGCATTCGTACGCTTAGCAGGAATATTCCAAGGATGAACAGGATGTGGTCCAGCCCGCGGGGCAGGATATGCTCGAAACCCGCCACCACGTAGGTGGAGATCACGCCGGTGATGGGCTGACGGGTAAACACCTCGGTCAGCGAAAAGGGCTCGCTGGCCTTGTCCTGGCGCAACCACTGCCAGTCCGACCAGTGCCACTTCTCGTTGGCCTCGTCCACCTGGCGCACGCGGACTGCGTTATCGCCAAAGCGTTCCGGGTAGTACCAGGTCACACTCTCCCTGGAGCGAGCAACTGTGCCTTCCAGTGTAATCACACTGATCCGAGGTACCTTCGGGTAGCCGGGCTCGGGGATATCGACCCCGGTGATAGTCAGGGGCGCTGCCTGCCCGTCGAAGGCGAGCCCGACCTCCCGGGTGAATATCTTATTAAAAGGTTTGAAGGCCTCTTGCAGTTCATTGGCCGGCAGCACCCGCAGCTGGTCGTAGGTCTCGGCCGTGGGCGCGTCCTGGGTGTTCTGGTATCGGGCGTTGATGCCCGTGAGCAAGGCCTCGATACTGGCACGCACCTCGATGCGGTAGGTGCCATTGCTGTAGACGCTGATTTCCACCAGCGCGGGCTTGACGACGTCGGCGCAGGCACCGGGAACCAGCACCAGGCCGGCCAGCAGCACCAGCAGCCGGAATAAAACCGGAGCGCTGAACGTCACATTCATGGTCGGATTTTACATACTCCCCCAACCGCTGTCCGCAGGGAGACTGGATCCAGGGATCAGCAGGGTAGTGAATTAAATATATACTTACAGAATATTTCCAATATTCATACAGTTGTTTTATTATCACCAGCTCCATGGCGCTTGTATCGGGATGGCAACACAGGGCCCAGGTGGGGCTGCCCATGATCTGCCACAGATGCAAAGCCTGCATACCATGATTCAGCTTGTTTCTTTCAAACGCAAACAAACCGGGTGAGATTATGCCTCCTTTCGATCGTAGAGAATTCCTGAAAATCCTGGGTGCCAGTGCCGTCGCAGGCCCGGGACTCATCGCCTGCAGCAAGTCCGACAACGGGACTCCTTCGCTGGCCACTGGGCCCGCGGCCAGCAGTGATCCATCAGCGGGATATTATGATCTGCCCATGAAGGGCAACGCCCGAATCCTGCACATCACCGATGTCCATGGCCAGCTCAACCCGGTTTACTTTCGTGAACCGAACGTCAACCTCGGCGTGGGCGATGCCTATGGCCGTCCGCCGCATGTCGTCGGCAAGGGCCTTTTGAACGAGATGGGGCTGAGTACCAATACGCCCGAGGCCTATGCCTATACCTACCTGGACTTCGAGAATGCGGCGCGCAAGTACGGGCGCACGGGTGGCTATGCACACGTGAAGACGCTGCTTGATCGCTTGCGCAAACAGGCCGGCGGCCGCGAGAATACCCTGACCCTTGACGGCGGTGACCTGTGGCAGGGCTCCGGCACCTCGCTGTGGACCCGCGGCGTCGACATGGTCGAGGCCTCTAACATCCTTGGCCTGGATGTCATGGTTGGACACTGGGAGTTTACCTATCGTGAGGATGAGGTGCTCAGCAATGTCGCCCTGTTCAAGGGCGATTTCATCGGCCAGAACGTGCGGGTCAAGGAGGACGCCCTGTTCGGTGACGAGTACACCAAAATGGTGGAGAAATATGACGGCCGCGGCCTCTACAATGAAGACACCGGTCATGCCTTCCGGCCCTATGTCATCAAGAACATTGGCGGTGCGCGCATCTGCGTAGTGGGCCAGGCCTTCCCGCGTACCGCCAATGCCAACCCACAGGAGTTCTTCCCGGACTGGTCCTTCGGCCTGCGCGAAGACGACATGGTCACCCTGGTTGAGGAGATTCGTGCCGACGAGAAACCGGACGCCGTCGTGCTGCTATCGCACAACGGCATGGACGTGGACATCAAGATGGCGGAACGCGTCCCCGGCCTGAACGCGGTATTCGGCGGTCACACCCACGACGGTATTCCCAAGCCGGTCGAGGTGAAAAACATCGAAGGCAATACCTGCCTGGTGACCAACGCGGGTTCCAACAGCAAGTACGTGGGCGTAATGGACTTCGATATTGGCGACGGCAAGATCAATGCCATGCACTACAAGATGCTTCCGATCATCTCGGACTGGCTGCCGGCGGACAAGGAAATGCAGGCCTACATCGACCAGATGCGGCAAACGAAGTACGACGAGAAGATCGTTGAGAGCCGCAACAGCGAGTTCTTCTACAATCCGGCCCGGGTGGGCAAGACCTACGCGGACATCCTTGGTGAGAAACTCGCCATCGCCGACCGTACCCTGTACCGGCGCGGCAATTTCATGGGGACCTGGGACCAGATCCTGTGCAATGCCCTGCGCCATGAGTACGGCGCCGATGTCGCCATGTCTGCCGGTGTGCGCTGGGGCACCAGCACCCTGAAAGGCGACTGGATCACCATGGAAGACGTCATGACCCAGTGCGCCATGACCTACGGCGAGACCTATGTATCGGAGATGAAAGGCAAGGATCTGATGAACATCCTCGAGGCTGTGGCCGACAACCTGTTCGATCCCGATCCCTACCTGCAGTCCGGGGGTGACATGGTGCGCGTTGGCGGCATGGACTACACCATCGACCCGTCCAAGCCCTTGTATGAACGCCTCACGGATGCACGCCTCGACAACGGTCACATGATCGATCCGGAAGAGACCTACAAGGTCGCCGGCTGGGCCTCGGTGGGCCGGGCACCGAAAGGCCGCCTTATGTGGGACGTGGTGCGGGATTACATCCTCGCGGTCAAGGGCAAGGACAACGTGCTGGTGCTGCCCAAGATCAATCATCCCAAGCTGGTCGGCGTGGCGGACAACCCGGGCATTGCCGATTATCCTGGCGAGGTCGGCTGAGTCTCCATCACACCACATGGCAAAAGGCCCCGCTAGCGGGGCCTTTTTTATTGCCTGGTTAGTACACTTGCAGACCGGGCCAGGCAAGTAGCGTTCTGACCCGACAATCTTAATGCCAGATTGCTTTCGCCTATCTGACCTGCAACATGACTGACATAAGCTGTCAGTAATGTCCTGCAGACTCGCCACCCCTCTCCGGGCAAGCTATTCCACCTGTTGCATTAGCAATGCCTGCCGCAAACAACACGGCGCAGCGGCAGGCCTGTCCGGAAAGCGGCAAGTCAACCATCAGATCAGTCTCGATCAGACGAGGGATCGCATGAATACTACACTAGCAATGGCATCAATTGCAGTGGTACTTCTGGCCACGCCATTACATTCCGGCGGGATAAAGAAGTGGGTCGATGAGGACGGGAATATCAGTTTCGGGGACGTCCCGCCTCCAGGCGCCATAATAACAGAAACCATCAAGCGAGATGTTCCGGAGCCCGGGTCAGCCGCCAGTGACTACTATTCACCACAAAATCAGCTGCACCGAATGCGGGCGAATAAAACACAGGAAGATTTTCAACGCCGGCAAAGAAAGAAAACGGCAAGACAACATGAACTGTCAAGACAACAAGCCATAATGCGGCGCCACAATGCGGAGAAAGACAAACAGCTCAATATCGCGAAATGTAGCCGGTACCGGGCCAAAATCGATGAATTCGAACACAAGACTATCCAGGCTTACAGCAATAAGTCCAATCGCCTGAGCGAAAAGTCACACCTCGAAACGCTCAGGAAACTGGAAACAGAACACTGTAAGTGAATACACCACCGGCTAAAGCCAGTGGCTTCGCGTTACGGCTAACAGACTGATCGATCAGCCTTTCGGCTGATAAATCTCCCTGTCCCTCGCAGAAACGCCTCGAAGGCGTGATAAAACCGGGAGAGAGGATCAATTCAATAAAAAGCCACTTGATTTATAACCCCTCATCCTGCCCTACTCCGCAACTGTTCCATACGTTTCTCTACCGCTTCATAGCAGCACCCGCTCGATACCGCCATGCCGCGCGTGGCTGACAAACCGCGTCTCCCAGTCCTCGCCCAGCAGCTTGTTGGCCAGTTCCACCACGATGTAGTCGGTTTCCAGCCTGGTGTCATCGGCATACCGGGCAAGCCCCTGCTGGCACGATGGACAGGAGGTCAACAGCTTCACATTGCCATCAGTGGCGCGCTGGTTGCCCGTCAACTGCTCGATTCCGTCACTGAGTTCCTGCTGCTTGCGAAAGCGCAACTGGGTGGCAATGTCCGCACGCGACACGGCAAAGGTACCGGCCTCCCCGCAACACCGGTCCGACAGCAGCACCGGCTGCCCCATGAGGGTCGAGGCCACCTTTATCGGATTGTGGGTCTTCATCGGTGTATGGCAGGGATCATGGTAAAGGTACTGCACGCCCTCCCCGCCCTCGAGACGCACGCCCTGCTCCAGCAGGTATTCGTGGATATCCAGCAGGCGGCAACCCGGAAATATCTTGTCGAACTGGTATTCCAGCAGCTGGTCCATGCAAGTCCCGCAGGACACCAGCACGGTGCGGATGTCGAGGTAGTTGAGGGTGTTGGCAACCCGGTGGAACAGCACCCGGTTATCGGTGGTAATTCGGTTACTGCGGGCGGCATCACCGCCGGACTTTTGCGGATAGCCACAGCACAGGTAACCCGGCGGCAGCACGGTCTGGGCCCCGAAGTCGTAGAGCATGGCCAGGGTCGCCAGTCCCACCTGGCTGAACAGGCGCTCTGACCCGCAGCCGGGAAAATAGAACACCGCATCCGAGGTCTCCGTTACTTTTTGCGGGTCCCGCAGGATCGGCACCATGCGGCTGTCCTCCAGGCCCAGCACGGCACGCACTGGCTGGCGCGGTACCCGCGCCGGCAGCGGCTTCTTCACAAAATGGACCAGCTGGGAGCGCAGCGTCGGCGCCCTGTTGGTCGCCGCCGGCAGATTGTCATCATGCCGGGTGCGCTGCAGGCGCCGGGCGAGGCGCGTTGCCAGCCGCTGGCCCTTGTAGCCCCAGTCCATCATCAGCTTGCGCATCAGCTTGATGGTCGCCGGATCGGTGCTATTCAGGAAGGTCATGGCAGCCCAGGTGGTCGGGCTGTAACGCTTGTGCCCGCCCTCACGCAGCAGCTTGCGCATGCGTATAGAGACATCCCCGAAGTCGATATTCACCGGGCAGGGGTTGAGGCATTTGTGACACACCGTACAGTGGTCCGCGACATCATTCAGTTCGTCAAAATGCCGCAACGAAACACCGCGCCGGGTCTGCTCCTCGTACAGGAAGGCCTCGATAAGCAGGCCGGTGGCGAGGACCTTGTTACGCGGGGAATACAGCAGATTGGCACGCGGGATATGGGTGTTGCATACCGGCTTGCACTTGCCACAGCGCAGGCAATTGCGGATGTCATCATTCAGCGCGCCCAGATCACTGGCCTCCAGCAGCAGTGCCTCCTGCTGGACCAGGCGCAGGGAGGGTGTGTAGGCATTGCCGAGGCCAGCCCCGGTTTGCAGCTTGCCGCGGTTGAAATAATCGCCCGGGTCCACCTCCCGCTTGTAGCGTTCAAAGGCAGCGATGGTCTCGGGCTCGAGGTACCGGAACTTGGTCAGGCCGATACCGTGTTCGCCGGAGATCACACCACCCAGCGAGATGGCGAGTTGCATCACCCGTTCAACGATCTGGTCCGCTTCATGCAGCATCTTGTAGTCAGAGGAATTTACCGGGATGTTGGTGTGCACGTTGCCGTCACCGGCATGCATGTGGGTGGCGGCGAACAGGCGGCTGGTGCGCTTTTCGGCATGCAGGGCATCTAGTTTATCCAGCAAGCCGGCCCATTCATGCCCGCTGAATATCTCCTTTAACGGGCGTTCCGCCTCCTTGCGCCAGGAAATGCGCAAATCTCGCCGCAACAGCAGGTCGAGGATTTTGTCACCCGGACGTATGTGTGCCTGCACCTCAGCATCCAGCCAGTCCCGGTAATCGTCTGCCGGGGCATCCAGGTGTTCCAGCAGTCCGGACCAGAACGCATGCCGCGCCTGCAATAACTCACAGGCGGTAGCCTGCTTGGCCTCGACGATGGCCCGGTTTTCCTCGCTGTCGGCAAATTCGCCGTCCTGGTGCAGTTCCGTGAGGTCACCGGATATGAATTCCAGTACCGACTCAACGATAGTCAGCTTGTTGCGCGTCGAGTATTCGATGTTGATACGCTCGATTCCGTTGCTGTATTCAGCCAGGCGGTCCAGCGGGATCACCACGTCCTCGTTAACCTTGAAGGCGTTGGTGTGGGCGGCAATCGCCGCGGTACGGGTCCGGTCGGCCCAGAACTGCCTGCGCGCCTCCGGACTGACGGCCACAAAGCCCTCGGCGCCTCGCCGGTTGGCCATCCGCACTACGTTCGAGGCGGTATCCGCAACAGCCACTTCATCATCGCCGGCCACATCAA
>Ga0224497_10001122_pt1 | contig 17435 bp, 18 predicted proteins | sample SF_Jul11_sed_USG_4_FD_167970 | JGI IMG/M metagenome (GOLD analysis project Ga0224497, IMG submission 167970) | Sediment microbial communities from San Francisco Bay, California, United States - SF_Jul11_sed_USGS_13 | ecosystem: Environmental > Aquatic > Marine > Sediment | place: USA... | reverse complement strand
CACCGCGCTCTGCGACGGCCTTGAGTAGCGTGGTATCCGACATCTATTGCCCCATACAAATATGTATGGTCCAATATACAGATGTGTATGTTTATTGCAATAATAATAGCCGATGACCAGGCAAAAATCTGAACTCCGGGTGGAACGATTCGACGCGCTCGAAATCATGCCGCGTTTCGAATACGGCGAAATGACGCAGGTCGTCGAAACTTGCGGCAGCAAGGACGGTTCCGAGCTCGGCACCGGCTGGGGGCGATTCATCGATGCGCGCATCCCGTGGACGGTTCGGTACGACGAGGTCCTGACCGTATTCGAGGGCGAACTTCGCGTGTACGCCGACGGCGCGGTACCTCCCTTCGCTGCGCAAGACAGCATCTGGCTGCCGAGAGGCACCGAGCTGGTTTACGAGGCCCGTTCGGCGCTGGTGCACTGCGCGATCCACCCCTCCAGCCGGTACGAGGGCTGACGCTTGTACAGGCGTTCCATCAACCATCTCCCCATGGACGACAATACCAACGGCTGGAGTCATATCCTCGGACCGCGCAGGCCGAAACCTGCGCTCGATGCCGAGCAGCGCGCGCCCTGGGTCGTCGTCGGCGCCGGCTACGCCGGGCTTGCGGCAGCGCGGCGGCTTGCCGAAAACCGGCCCGACGATAAAGTAATCCTGCTCGACGCCGGCGAGGTCGGCGAAAACGCGTCCGGACGCAATTCGGGCTTCGCGATCGACCTGCCGCATAACGTCGGCTCGTCGCTGGATGAACTGGACGGCTCGCATCGTTTCATGGCGCTGGCGCGCGCCGCCATCGATTACCATGAAACCCAGATCGATCGCTACGGCATCGACTGCGGCTGGAGTCAGCCCGGCAAGTATCACTGCGCGGTATCGGAGCAGGGTGTGCGCGAGGTGCTGGAACCCTTCGCCAGGGAACTCGATGCCCTGAACGAACCCTATACCTGGGTCGACAAGGTGGAACTCGAGAGACGCCTCGGCACCAGGCACTTCGCCGCGGGCGTGCACACACCGGGCTGCCGGCTGATGAACCCGGCGGCGCTGGTGCGCGGTCTCGCCGACAACATGCCGGAGAACGTGACCCTGTACGAAAACTCGCCGGTGAAGGCGCTGCAACTGGGGCGCGAGATTGCGCTGACGACGCCGGGAGGACGGGTCGTCGCCGAGCGGATGATCCTCGGCGTCAACGGTTTCGCCGATCGCTTCGGCTACTTCGAGCATAAACTGCTGCCGATGGCCGCCAACGCCAGCCTCAGCCGCCGGTTGACCCCGGCGGAACGCGATGCGCTCGGCTGCGGGCAAAACTGGGGCGTGACGCCGGCGAACGCCTTTGCGTCGATCACGATGCGCTACACCGGCGATCACCGCATCCTGATGCGCAACAATATTTATAACAACCCGAAAATGCGCGAGGCCGAATCCTACCGCGCCCATATGAAACAGGTGCACAAGCGGCTGTTCGACGAGCGCTTCCCGATGCTGCCCGATGTCGATATGGAATACACCTGGACCGGCTTCATCTGCCTCGCGCAAAACGGCGCGCCCGGTTTCGGCAGGCTAGCCGACAATGTTTATACCTCGGTCTGCCAGAACGCGGTCGGGATTACCAAGGGCACCGCCGGCGGCATGCTCGCCGCGGACATGGCCTGCGGCATAGACAACGAGCTTATCGGCTACATGGAAAGCCTCGGCACGCCGAACAGGCTGCCGCCGCGGCCCTTTCTCGATATCGGCGTCAGGCTTCGCTTCGCCTGGGAACTGTGGAAGGCGCGTAAAGAAGTCTAGGCATCACGTCGCCACAGCACCGGGAACCAGTCGCCGCGCATCCTGTCCCCGTGGCGCATGCCGTGATCGACATAGGGCGGAGAAGTCTCTCCCGGGCGTTCGCAATAGGTCACGTCGTCGCCGAGCCAGCGCGTCGAAAACGCGCGTCTGAGCGAGGCTACCGTCGCATCCCCGGTACCGTGCAGGGTGCGAAAATCGAATACGATGGTGTCGCCCGGTTCGAGCGAGAAGTCGGTGATATCGTAGTGGTCCCGCCGCGCATCGATATCCGGCACGGCCTCCAGCGCGGCGCCCGGCTGGTCGTCGTTGAAGGCGCTGCCGTCTTCGAATATTCTCGGGTAGAACAGGCGCTTCCAGCGATGCGATCCCCTGACGAACTGCACCGCGACATCGGCGTCGGCCGCGTCCAGCGAAACGTAGACGCTCGCCGTCTTGAGGCCATCGACGCAATAATAGGGTAGATCCTGGTGCCAGGGCGTCGCGCGCTGTGTCCCCGGCGCCTTCATGAAGGCATGCTCGTGAAAAAACTGCGCGTAGGCACTGTCCATGAACTGGCCGGCGATCGACGCGGCGCCGGAATGCGAAACGTACTCCAGGTATTCCGGGATCAATTGCCAGTTGCAGTAGCTGTCGAAAAAACGTCCCGGCGCGCCGCGGGGATTGCTTTCGCACGGAAACGCGTAACGCAGGGGATCGTCGAGATTGCGTTGTAGTCCCCGACGCAGCGGGTCGACCCACTCGACACTGGCGCCTCGCAGCAGCACGACACCGTCGCGCCTGAAAGTCTCGATATCCGCGCCTGCTGCGTCGAAACCGGGCAGCGCCGAGGTATCGATGGCTACGCCGGGTTTGCGCCAGTCCACGGTCGCCTGGTTGAATTGATCGCCCTGCGGCATCTGCCCTCCTGTCGGTGGGGCCAGTTTATTGCGATCCGGCGTCGCTGTAAAACCACGCTAATCAGTGCTTTTCAATACCGTCGCCATGGATTAATCTCGTGCGCCAGAATGATAAGCCGGTGAAACCAGCGTATGTCCAGGCTCCTAGCAGCGGAAATCGAAGTACCCAGCCTCAGCTATGTCAGCGGAGTTGTGCTGGTTTTGATGTCGGGCGTATTCTGGTCATCGATGGGGCTCGGTATCCGCCTGATCGACGAGGCCAACGTATGGCAGATTCTGCTTTACCGTTCCGCCGCGCTGGCAACCTTCCTGTTTGTAATCATTACCCTGCGCTCGGGCTACAGGCCTGTTGCCACCATCTGCAAATCGGGTATCGCCGGCGTCGTCGGCGGAATGGGGCTGGTGCTGGCCTTCGCCGGCGGTATCTACGCGATCCAGACCACGACCGTCGCCAACGCCATGTTCCTGTTCGCGTCGGCGCCGTTCCTCGCGGCTTTTTTCGGCTGGATCATCCTGCGCGAGAGCGTGCGCAGCGCAACCTGGATTACGATGACCGTGGCGATTATCGGCATTGCCATCATGGTGATCAACGGTATTTCCCTGGGACGGCTGGCGGGTAATCTCAGCGCTATCCTGTCGGCCTTCGGATTCGCGGCATTCACCATCGCGCTGCGCTGGGGCAAGCTCGAGGACATGCTGCCGGCGGTATTCCTGGCAGGTATTTTCGCCATGATCACCGCGGCGCTGGTATGCCTGGTCGAGGGCTACAGCTTTTCGATTCCGGCCAACGATATCGCGATCGCGCTCGCGCTGGGCGTATTCCAGGTCGGACTGGGCCTGACCGTATACACGATAGGATCCCGCGTGGTGCCCGCCGCCGAACTCGCGCTGCTGTCGATGACCGAGGTGTTGCTCGGGCCCTTCTGGGTGTGGCTGTTCCTGGGCGAGACCGCAAGCGCCTACACGCTGATCGGCGGAGCCGTGCTGATGCTCGCGATCGCGATAAACGCCCTGAGCGGGTTGCGGCGCAAGCCGGTGCCGGTGCTGTGATGGGCACTAACTGCCTGTTCGACGGCTTGCTTGCCGGGCGTGAAACCGACCCGCGCCGGTTGCTGCTGGTACCCGGGGATAGATCCTGGTCCTATGCCGATGTCGTCGACCTGAGCGGCCGGTTCGCCAACCTGCTACGGCAACGTGGAGTAGAGCCCGGCGACCGGGTCGCGGTGCAGGTCGACAAGTCGGTGGCTGCGATCGCGCTCTACCTCGCGACAGTGCGCGCCGGCGCCGTGTTCCTGCCGCTCAACACCGCCTATACGCGCGCCGAGGTCGGTTATTTCCTCGACGACGCCGATCCGGCGATGTTCGTTTGCAGCCCCGCGCGCGCGACTGAATTCGACGGCATCGACGCCAGGATCGAGACCCTGGACGGCGCTGCCGGCGGCAGCCTGCTGCAATCTGCGCAGGCCCTGTCGCCACAATTCGCCAATGTCGCGCGCGGGCCCGGCGATCTCGCCGCGATCCTGTACACGTCGGGTACCACCGGACTTTCCAAGGGTGCGATGCTGAGCCACGACAACCTGTTGTCCAACGCGTTGACGCTGGTCGATTACTGGCAATTCAGCGACAAGGACGTGTTGCTGCATGCGTTGCCGATATTTCATACCCACGGCCTGTTCGTCGCGACCAACGTCATCCTGATCTGCGGCGGGTCGATGATCTTTCTGCCGCGATTCGGCGTCGACGCGATGCTCGAACAGTTACCGCATGCGACTTCGATGATGGGCGTGCCGACCTTTTACACGCGCCTGCTTGCCGACGATCGCTTCGACCGCGGCCTGGTCGCGCACATGCGCCTGTTCGTATCGGGCAGCGCGCCGATGCTCGCCGAAACCCATGTCCAGTTCGAGCAGCGTACCGGGCACCGCATACTCGAGCGCTACGGCATGACCGAAACCAACATGAATACCTCCAATCCCTACAGCGGCGAACGCCGCGTCGGCAGCGTCGGCTTCCCGCTGCCCGGCGTCGAAATCAGGATCACCGACCCGGAAAGCGGTGCCGCACTGGAACCGGGTGACACCGGCATGATCGAGGTGCGCGGCCCCAACGTTTTCGTCGGCTACTGGCGCAAGCCCGAAAAAACCGCCGAGGAACTGCGCGCCGACGGCTTTTTCATCACCGGCGACATGGGCATGATCGACGCCGATGGCTACCTGCATATCCTCGGGCGTGAAAAAGACCTGGTCATATCGGGCGGCTACAACATTTACCCGAAGCAGATCGAAACCGAGATCGACGCGCTGGACGGGGTCGTCGAATCGGCCGTGTTCGGCATTCCCGACGCGGATCTCGGCGAGGTGGTCGCGGCCGCGGTGGTGCTCGAACCCGGCGCGGCGCTGGACCAGGCACGGCTGATCGACGCGTTGGGCTCCGGGCTCGCCCGATTCAAGCTGCCGCGCAAGGTCGTTTTCCTCGACGAATTGCCACGTAACGCGATGGGCAAGGTCCAGAAGAACAGCCTGCGAGAAGCCTATGGATGAATTAATCCGAAAAAGCGCCAGCGAAATCGTTGCCCTGCTGCATGCGGATGAAATCACCGTCGAGGACACGCTTGCCGCGCTCGAGTCGCGTATCGCAGAGGTAGACGGAGACATCAATGCGTTGCCGACGCTGTGTTTCGAGCGCGCCGGTGAGCACGCGCGCTCGCACGATTACGGCGCTACCCCGCTCGGCGGAATCCCGGTTGCAATCAAGGATCTCGAAGACGTTGCCGGCGTGCGCACCACCTACGGTTCGCGGCTGTTTGAGCACCATGTTCCGGATCAGTCCGACCTGCTGGTCGAGCGGATCGAGGCCCAGGGCGGCATCGTCTACGCCAAGTCGAATACGCCCGAGTTCGGCTCCGGCGGCAATACCTTCAACGACGTTTTTGGCATGACCCGCAATCCCTACGACCGCGGTCGCAGCGCGGGTGGATCGTCGGGCGGCGCCGCGGCCGCGCTCGCCAGCGGTTGCGCGTGGCTCGCGCAGGGTTCGGACCTGGGCGGCTCCTTGCGCACACCGGCGAGTTTTTGCGGCGTCACCAGCCTGCGGCCGTCGCCGGGACTGATCGCATCGAGCCCCGGCCAGCAGCCATTCGAGGTTTACGCGCAGAAGGGGCCGATGGCGCGCAACATCGCCGACCTCGCGTTGCTCGCCGACGCGATGGCCGGCTTCGAGGCGCGCGCCGGGCTGACCAGGTCCCACCCGCCAGGCGACTTCCGTGACGCCGCCGCGCAACCGCGCAAGCCGCGCCGTATAGCCTTCAGCGAGGACCTCGGTATCGCCGATACCTGCGCCGAAGTGGCCTCGATCTGCAGCGCGGCGATTGCCCGGCTGGAGCGGGAGAATATCGAGGTCGTAACCGCGCATCCGGATCTCGGCATGGCCCACCGTGCCTTCGATGCGCCGCGGGCGCTCGGCTACGCGCTGTCCTACGGCGACGATCTGGAGCGAATACGCGACCTCATCAAGCCAGAAAACGTCTGGAATATCGAACTGGGCCTGCGGCTGGGCAACGACGAAATCCTCGACTCGATGGCGGCGCAGGGCCAGATCTTCGACAACGCGTCGCGTTTTATGCAGGACCACGACCTGCTGGTCTGTCCCGCCAGCATCACCACGGCTTACCCGGTGGAGGAGCGCTACCCGGGATACGCCGACGGGCTCGAATACTCGGAGTACTACCGCTGGCTCGCCATCGTCTACGCGATCACGATGACGACTCTGCCGGTGATTACGATTCCCTGCGGCCAGACCGACGCCGGATTGCCGGTCGGGGTGCAGCTGATCGGTAAGCCACACAGCGAGCGCGAATTGTTCGCCTATGCCAGCTATCTCGAGCAGGTCTTCGGTTGGGATCCGCTGCGGCGAATCTGAATCTTTCGCCGCGCTTCCCGCGCGATACAACGGTCGTTCCGCCTCACCGCCGCATCGCGGCGAAAACGAGTCCTGCGATCAGGCCGCGGTCCAGCCGCCGTCCACCATCAGGTTGGCGCCGTTGACGTAGCTGCACTCGTCGCTCGCCAGGAACAGCGCGGCGCTGGCAACATCGGCCGGTTTGCCCAGACGCCCGAGAGGCGCAGCGGCCATCGGCGTGCGCGAACGCGCATAATTCATCGACGCTTCGTCTATCGCATCGCTGCGGCCGGTCAGGATTTTTCCCGGCGCGACCGCGTTGCAGACGATGCCCTGGGCCGCGTAATCGGCCGCGATCTGCCGCGTGATGTATACCACGCCGGCCTTGCTGACGCCGTAGGCTATATCGCCGGGGCAGGCGATCATACCGTGCTGCGACGAGATATTGACGATGCGCCCGCGGGCCTCGCCGAGCGGCGGCTGGGTCAGCATTTGCTGCACCGCACGCTTGCAGCCGTTGAATACGCCGCGCAGGTTGACCGCCATGACCCGGTCCCAGTCGTCCTGCGTGGTCTGGAGCAGGTTGCCGCCGGTATAAATGGCGGCGTTATTGACCATGACGTGCAGCGCGCCGAATGCATCGATGGTTTTCGTTACCGCCAGGTCGAGTTCGGCCCAGTTCGATACGTCAACCACCTGGGCAGTGACCTCGCCCCCCTCACCGCGGATGCAATCCAGCGTGGATTCGCCGCCTTCGACCGGATCGTCGCGTGGATCGAGTATGACCACGCGCGCGCCCTCGCGGGCAAAGCGGATCGCGATCGCCCGACCGATTCCGGAGGCGGCCCCGGTGACGATGCAGACCCGATCCTGCAGGCGTTTCAATGACATGTTCTTCTCCTCGTCGAAGCTTGGTGCTAAATTATTTCAGACATTCACCCGATGGCGAACGATGTTGCATGGTAACACTGCAGTCTTTTTTCCTGGCGCTGGTCGCCGGGATTCTTGTTTACCTGATCGCGGACGGCTTATTGACCGGCTCGGTCTGGATCAAGGGCGCGCGCACCGGGATCGTCGATTTCAGGAAATGGGCACACCGGCGCGGACGCGAAGACGAGCCGTTCTCCTACTGGTTTGCAATGGCCTTTTACGGCACCGCGTTGTCGTTCATTCTGTGGCTGCTCGTATCCGGTTGATCCCTGCCGTGTGTCGCCGCGAGGCTTTCGGCCCTATAATGGAATTCGCCTTTACGATGCGCCGTCATTTAAATACAGGGCCCTGGCCCCCAGATAGTGATAGAAAGATCGACTGAAGTTATCCGGGGCTGGCTTGTTCGCCCCGACGGGTGCGGATGCAAGGAATTGAGAACTCGATATGCAAACAAAAACCATTGCGATTTTACTCTGGCTCGGTGCCGCGACCGCGAGCGCCGCGGTTATCGAATCAGGCAAAGATGCCGCGGGCCCCGACGTACTCGAGGCCGATAGCAGCCCGGCGATGCCTTTGCTGGCCCAGGTAAGCACGGTTTACGGCAGGAAGGAAGCGCGCATGATCGTAATCGAGGTCAAGCCGGGAGACGCCAATAAGATTATCAGGGTGAAGACCGAACGCGTGTTCCCGGTCGCGATACTCGGAGCCGAAGACCTGGATGTAATCGCGATCAATCCGCGCACCATCAGGGTCAACGCGGCCGACGGCAAACTGGTTGGCGGTTCCGACACCAGAACCTGCAAGCGCGAGGATGCCAACGCCGATGGATTCCAGGACCTGGTATGCCAGGTCAAAATCGCGGCCTTCAGGGTCGAAGCGGGCGCAACGGTGATGAACCTTGTCGCCGAAACCTACGATCGCGAGCCCCTCAGGGGCGACGCGGAGATCCAGCTGGTTACCGACTAGGCGCCGGCCTCCCGGGTTCCCGTCAAATCAATGGTCCAAGCCTGGTCGGGCTGCCGTCGCTGAAGCGGGCGAGACGGAAACGCTGCAGGTCGTAAACGACGCTATTATTCTGCATCAGGTCCGCCATCAGCTTGCCGGCCCCCGGACCGATACCGAATCCATGCCCGCTGAAACCGGTCGATATCCACAGTCCCCCGATGCTATCGGACCGGTCGAGTACCGGCACCACGTCGGGCAACGCATCGATCATGCCCGACCAGGCCTCGACCAGTTCGATACCTCGCAGGGCCGGAATCCGGTCGGCCAGCCTCGCCCCGATGCGCGCGACTGTTTTCGCGCTCGGTAGCGGATTCAAGATCCTGTGCCGGGTATAGTTGGCGTCGATCGTCAGCTCCGGCAGGCGCAGTCTCAGCTTGCCCAGCGATGCCCGCAGCAACGGCAGGAAATCCGGCAAAAACCCGAGGTGACTGATCGATGGAAAAACCTCGAGGTAGTCGGACGACGCGACGGTATAGCCGTGATCGAGACGCCGCCTGAATGAAACCTTGCTACCGGAAGCATTACCGTTGAACAGCAGTGGCGCGGGCGCGGTGCGCGCGACGCTGGCCTTGACCGTGAGCTGCGGCAGGCGGATACCGCAGGCCTTTAACAGGAAGGTCGACCAGGCGCCGGCGGCGACCAGCACCGCGGCGGTGGCGATTGTCCCGCGCTCGGTGACGACCTCGCTGACGGCATTGTTTTGCGTGACGATTTCTTCGACCGCGCAATTCTCGATTATCGGCACGCCGCGCGCGCGCAGCGTTTGCGCCATCGCCGGCACCGCGAGCGCGGGTTCGGCGCGCGCGTCGTCCGGGGTGTAGAGCGCGCTTTGCCAGCGCGTGGGGCATTCGGCCATCAGCGCTTCGAGTTGCCTGCGGTTCAGGCGGCGTGTCTCCAGTCCATAATCGGGCGCGAACGCCATGAAGCGATCGTGATTTGCCATTTCCGCGTCGTTTTCGCACAGGTAGAGGCTGCCTTCGCGGCGGTAGCCGATATCGGTATCGACCTCGTCGGCGATCTCCTGCCACAGGCGCAGGCTCTCGATGACGATCGGTAGCTCCGCCTGGTCACGACCCTGCTGCCGGCACCAGCCCCAGTTGCGACTCGACTGCTCGCCGGCGACGACGCCTTTCTCGCACACGGCGACGCTAACCCCGGCCTTGTTCAGATACCACGCGGCGGAGATGCCGGCAATGCCGGCGCCGACGACGACGACATCGGTGCTGGCGGGTAACTCCTGTAGCGGTTGCGGCATGATGCGGGCTCGGGGCGATAAAGTGACAGTTGACCAGCCGAATGATAAATTCTGTGTGGAATTAAGCAATCCTGCGAGGCCTGCATTAAACGTGGAAGTCATCCCGCAGTCCAGTACCTTAGGCGCCGAAATTCGCGGTATCGATTTATCGAAAATATCCGCGACCGAGCTTGACCGGGTAAACCAGGCGCTGCTCGATCACCAGGTGATTTTTTTCCGCGACCAGCATCTGTCGCATCGTCGGTACTGCGATTTCGCCGCTGGCTTCGGAGCGCTGCAGGATTATCTGTTTGCCGACGGTGTCGACGGTTATCCGTATATCACCGAGATCGTCAAGACCGAATCCGAAACCGAGAGCTTCGGCGATTTCTGGCATTCGGACTCCACTTATCTCGAACGGCCGCCAAAGATCACCCTGCTCTATGCGCGGCAACTGCCAGCGCGCGGCGGCGACACACTTTTCGCCGATACCTACGCGGTCTGCGAGGATTTATCCGACGGTTTGCGGGCATGCCTCGGGGAACTCAACGCGGTCAATTCCGCCAGCGTGGTGCCACGCGACGAAAACATTTACGCTGAGGTCAAGAGCAAAAACAGTGACAAGAAAGACCGGCAGGCGATACATCCCGTTATTCGAACCCACGATGAAACCGGCCGCAAAGCGCTGTTCGTCAACAGCATCCATAGCCTCGCTTTCGAGGGTATGAACCGGCAGGAAAGCCTGCCACTGCTGCGCTATCTATTCGCGCGCGTGGAGCGGCCCGAATACAGCTTCAGGTTACGCTGGCGCGAGAATACGCTGGCGATGTGGGACAATCGCTGCACCCAGCACTACGCGCTGAACGACTACCATGGCTTCCGGCGGGTCATGCATCGAATCATCGTCGAGGGTGCGCGACCGCGATAGATAACCACAGGAGGCAAAACGATGGCAGGTTACTGGGTAATCAGGGGGTCCGACATCAGGGACCAGGCGGCGCTGCATGAATACGGCAGGCTGTGGACGGGTATTGCCGCGCGCTTCGGCGCCGAGATCATCGCCGGCAAGGGTATTGTCGATACTCGCGAGGGGCCGGCGTATCCGCGGCAGCTGATCATCCGGTTTGCCAGCTTTCAACAGGCGGTCGACTGTTACGAAGATCCCGAGTACCGGCAGGCAATGCAACTGGCGCACCAGGCCTACGACCGCGAGTTATCGATTCTGGAAGGATGACCGCAGGACTCCGGCGGTTTCGGGATTACTGCGGATCGATCCTGATCGCCGCGTCGCCGACGATCATGATGCTGCGCGGATTCAGCCTGCGCTTAAGGCAGGGCTAGCGGATGATGTCACTCGTCGAGCCGAAAATAACTCCAGATTACGAAAGCGGCAAAGCGAATGATTGCGCCCCGTGAAATCTGTATCGAGTCTGTGCGTGGTTTTCATACCTGCGCTTGTCTCAGCAAAATCTGTCGCCGGGTTAGGCCGAAGGCGAGCGCCAGGTAAACCAGCGCCAGGCCGACCGGCAACCCGTGCGAGCCGAAACCTAGCATTACCCAGCCCCCGGAAACCGATCCGATGAGTGCGCCGAAGCCCCACACGATAGCAAACGAGGCCGAACCGTTGACCAGTTCGATACCGCTGAAGCGATTACCGAGGGATACCAGCGAAACCGTGTAGACGCCATACCCGGTGGTGCCCATCAACACCAGCAGGGGCCATTTCAAAATCGAGTCGATCACGGAGGGCAGCGCCAGCAGCGTTGCCGAAGTGGTCAGCGCGCATCCGATCAGCACCCAGCGATGTGGAAAGCGATCGCTGAGCCAGCCGATCGGAAACTGCAGCAGCATGTTGCCGAGTATCAACGCGGTCAGGATATTGGCCGAGGTGGCGACATCGAGGCCGCTTTGCATGCCGTATACCGGAAACAGTGACAGGCTTGCTGCGTCGAAAACCGAAAAGCTCGCCACCGCGAGCAACAGCATCGGCGCTTTCGGCGCGAAACTGAATATACCCGAGGGCCGGATTTCCTCTGGATCGGCCGCGGCATCCTCGCGGATGAAAAAGAACGGAATAATACCGATCGCAACCACCACCGCGCCGAGCACGAAGGGCGTCCAGCCGTCGATGCCGATAAAGCTGATCAACAGCGGCCCGGCGCCGAAACTGCCCGACAGCACGCTCGAATATATTGCGACGATCATGCCTCGATTATGATCGCCCGCGGAGCCGACGATCCAGGCTTCGCTGAGCACGAACAGGGTAGAGATCGTCATGCCCTGCAACAGTCGAATCAGAAACCACGCGGCGAGCGTGTCGAAAACCTTGTAGCCAAGGATCAGCAGCGCGGTCGCGAAAGCCGCGGTGATCGCCACGTTGCGGGCGCCGAAACGCTTCGCCGCGACCGGGATCACCGACGCGAACAGCAGGATGCCGAGCGGCATCATCGCCGAGTTGATGCCGATCATGTCGCTCGCGATTCCGCGCGATTCGAGGATTAGCGACAGCAGCGGGTAGGTCATGCCGAAGGCAAAACCGAACACGGTAATCGCCGCGCAGGCGGCGACCAGGTTCCTCGTATTCGCCGATCGGGGTACGCTCATGCGGCGATGGTACCCCAGACAGAGGGTCAGGGCTTGCAGCTTTTTGGGGTCTAAAAAAAGCATTCCCTTGATCCCGAATCCGGCCTAATATTGACAGCGTTTTGAACCGGATCAAATCGATGACGGAAGAAGCGCCTGTCGACCTGCGCAGCGATACGGTAACCCGCCCTGGCAAGGGCATGTACCAGGCAATTCTGGATGCCAGGGTCGGCGACGACGTTTACGGCGAGGACGAGACGGTAAACCGGCTCGAGGTCGCCGCGGCGCGGCTGCTGGGCAAGCAGTCGGGTCTGTTTCTGAGCAGCGCGACCCAGGCCAACCTCGCGGCGATGCTCGCGCATAACGCACGCGGCGAGGAAATCCTGCTCGGCGACTGTTACCACGTCTACGTATCCGAGGCTGGCGGCACCTCGGCGCTCGGCGGTATCGTGCTGCACCCCCTTGCCACCGACGAGGGCGGTGGATTGTCGATCGAGCAGGTTGTCGGCGCGATCAAGGACGATGATCCGCATCATCCGATCACGCGCACGCTGGCGCTGGAAAATACCGTTTCCGGGCGGGTGCAGGATCCGCTGCGGCAGGCAGCGCTGGCCACGGCGGTGCGCGAGCGCGGGCTCAGGGTGCATCTCGACGGCGCGCGTATCATGAATGCCGCGGTTGCACTCGACGTCGGCGCCGCGGAAATCGCCAGTCCTTTCGATAGCGTCATGATGTGTCTGTCCAAGGGACTGGGCGCGCCGGTCGGCGCGGTGCTGTGCGGTTCGACGGAATTCATCAAGCGCGCGCGGCGCTTGCGCAAGCAGCTTGGCGGCGGCATGCGCCAGGCCGGTATCCTCGCGGCCTGTGGCCTGTACGCGCTCGAGCACAATATCGAACGGCTTGCCGACGACCATGAGCGCGCGCGCCTGCTGGCCGAGGGTTTGGGCGAAATCGACGACCTGCCGGTCCGTTACGAAACCAACATGGTTTTCATCGAGCCGACGGCTGCAGACCTGGAGCCGCTGCGTCGGCATTTGCAGCAACTGGGTGTCGAGATCGGCGCACAGAAACCGCCGCTGCGGCTGGTTACGCATCTGGATATCGATGACGCCGGCATCGATCGCGCGATTACCGCATTCCATTCCTTCTATCGGAAATAACTGCATGAGCGCCAGCCCGGTCGATAAACTGGTTTTCGACGATAACTGGAGCGACCTGACCCGCCTCCAGGACATGCCGCAGATAAATCTCGAGCGCATGTCGGCCTATCGCATGTCCCGGCTCAAGCAGCAGCTGGCGCTGCACGACGCCGCAATGGTCATGCTGGTCAATCCGATCAGCCTGCGTTACGCGGTCGACTATCGCAGCTACATGCTGTTTCAGTCACATATACCGCAGGTATACCTGTTCGTCCCACAGGATGGGCCGACCGTGTTCTACGGCTGCTACTACGACGTACCGCAGGTACACGATTTCCGTCCCGGCAGGCCGCACTCCTTTTTCGACGGCGGCACCAGCATCGACGAGGCCGCGATCGGCCTCGCCGAGGACGTGGTGGCCTATCTCGACGAAATCGGCAGCGCCAGCCGCCGGGTCGCGCTCGAGTATGTCAACCCGTCGGTGACCCAGGCGCTGGAGGCCCACGGTATCGAGGTGGTAGACGGTGTCCGTATCGCCGAGCAGGCGCGACTGATCAAGTCCGAGGATGAAATCGCCTGCATGCGCTGGGCGATTGCGGTCGGCCAGCACGGCGCCGACATGGTTAAAAAAGCGCTGCGGCCCGGGGTTACCGAGCAACAGCTGTGGGGTTTGCTGAACTACACCAATATCGCCAATAACGGTGATTGGCACGAGGGGCGCATGCTGTCTTCCGGCCCGCGCATCAATCCGTGGCTTCAGGAAGCGAGTGACCGCAGGATCGAATCCGGAGATCTGGTCGGCTTCGATACCGACATGGTCGGCCCGTTCGGTTATTTCGTCGACCTGTCGCGCACCTTTCACTGCGGCCCGGCCAGGCCCACGCGCCGGCAAAAAGAAATTTACCGCATGGCGGTTGCCGAAATCGAGCACAACCTGAAGCTGGTCCATCCCGGCATGACCCTGAAGGAAATGCAGCAACGGGCCTACCCGGTGCCGGAAGAGTGCCGCCAGAATGCCTATCCCTGCATCATGCACGCGGTCGGCATGTGCGACGAGTATCCTCAGGTCAAGCACCTGTTTCGCCAGGAGAATCCCTACGATTGCGCCCTCGAGGCCGGCATGGTGGTGTGCATCGAGAGCTACATGGGCCCGCGGGGCGAGCGCGACGGCGTCAAGCTCGAACAGCAGGTGTTGATCACCGACGACGGATACGAGCTGTTGACGACTTATCCGTGGGAAGAATCATTGCTCGACTAGCGGCGTGGCTGGTGGAAGATCCCGGATAACCGCTGCGCGGTTTCCGGGATGACGTCAGGGGATCCCGCGCGGTTTCCGGGATGACGCCCGAAGGCGTCCCCGTTCGCGCCGACGGCCTCGTGGGTCATACCCGCGAAAGCGGGAGTTTTTCGAACCCTGGGCCGGTTTTTACCTGGAGGGACTGAAAATGGACGAGTTCGAGCTGGATCGATTCATCGAGCAACTGCGCGCGGCCGCGCGTGACGACGCAGCGGTTAGTCGGGTTCGTGAACTGATGACTGCAGCCTTCCGCAACCCGGCATCGATCAGGGCCGCGATGCCCGACTACGAAAACGACGATGAAATCCTGTTCGAGGATGACAACCTGTCGATCTGGTTCGTGCGCTTCGTGCCGGGCCTGCACGTGCCGCCCCACGACCATCGGACCACCGCGACGATCGGTGTCTACGAGGGCGCGGAAGACAACCACTTCTACTTGCGCGAGGCCGACCGACTGGTACACAAAAGCACCCGCCGCGTGGGTCCCGGCGACGTGATCGTGCTCAAACCGGACGGTATCCATTCGGTCGAGGCCGCCGCCGGGCAGAGCTCCTGCGGGATTCATGTCTACCTGGCGCCGCTGTCCAGGATAGAGCGCTCGCTGTTCGACTGGGATAGCGGCGAGGCGAGGCCCTTTACCGATGAAAACTACGATGCGATGAAAAGGGTGTCCCGCTAGCTTGATCTAAATTGTGGGATTCTGCCCACAAATATTTTAACAAATCTTAGTGGGCTTAAAAACTTGCCTTCGGTTCTCCCTGGGCGTAGGGTACGGTTTCCGGCACCAAATGATCGTTCGATGAGCGCAGTCACCGCAGATTTATTAAAGGAAGTGGAGGCATATTGCCGCGGCGCCGGAATCGCCGAATCGACCTTCGGCCGGCAGGCGGTCAACGACGGTAAGCTGTGCGCGCGACTGCGCGCCGGCAGGAACGTGACGCTAGATACGGCCGCGCGCATAAGGCGCTACATAGACGAGCACGCGTCGGGAGCAGATACCGCGGCGGTTGATCCGGGATCGGTCGGCGGGCAGCAGATTACCAGGGGGAGCAATATGACGCATGTTACCGACGATCGGCCGTTTCGATTCTACGATAACCGCCAGAAGTACCTGGCCTTCGTAAACACCTGTAACGAGAAGTGGAAGGTGGCGGAACGGGCCACGCAGGAGTTGACGCATATCCGGCCGTTGCCGCCGGCGTTGCGGCTGTTCGACGCCGGGGTCGGGGACGGCACCGTGCTATGCCACCTGATGCGCGCCATGCATCGCCGATTTCCGACGATTCCTTTTTTCATCGTCGGCAAGGAAGTCAGCCTCGAAGACGTTCGCCTAACCCTCGACAAGCTGCCTGATCGGTTTATCGAACATCCTTCCAGCGTCATCATCGTGACCAATCTCTACTATGCCGAGGCGCCATGGTTGATGCCCAACGATGTCGCCAAAGCGGCCGCGTTGAACTGGATCGAGATGCCGCTGCAGGGCGACTCCGCGCACGAGTTCGGCGAACAGTTGCGTGGCATCGACAAGGAACTGGTCGATGGCTGGCAGGTCAAGGCGAACGAGAAATCCGGCAACCCGATGTACGTGCGGCCGTCGGTGCTGGTGATGTTCCGCGAGGATCACCGCTTCCTGCTCGACGACGTGATTCCGAGACGTGGCCAGGCCGCAGGCGGCGATTACGACCTGGTGCTGGCGTCGCAGCCATGGCGGGCGCGCATGAATGCCGACTTCAAGGTCAGGCACGTGTTGGCCCCGCTGGCGAAAAGCCTCCGCCCCGGGGGCAGGTTGCTGACGGCCCAGTCCTACGGTGACGATCCGGGGCTCGAGCTGGTACGTAAGATCTGGCCCGATGAAGATCCGTTCCAGGTAGATCGCCACGAGCTGATCAAGGTACTCAAGGAGTACCTTGGCCGCGGTGCGCAGAATTACAACTTCAACGCCGGATCTGACGCCAAGTCCGTCTTCAGGTATCGCATGCACACCCTGCCAACCGAAATCGGCGAATCGATCGGTACTTCGACCCTGTTCGCTGCCTGGAACGCGGCCATCTACGTCGGGCAGATCGAGGATGAACGCCTCGAACCGGTCATATCCTCTGGCGAATACCTCGACGCCACCGCGGATGTTTTACACAAGTACAATGGTATCTGGTTCAACGACGAAACCTTTGTCATCTCGCGCAAACGCGACACCTGAGAACAACCCGCAGGCTTATCGCGGGGTTTGCATTTGCGGGGTAATTGCCGACAATAGCGCTCACCATGAGCGCCAGTGCCGAGCAATCACCCGTGCGAAAACGCGTTCCCGCCGAATGGGAGCCACAGGCAGCCGTCTGGCTGCAGTGGCCGAGTGATTTCGAGCGCGTGTTCAAACCCGCTTTCGCGCTGATGACCGCGATCCTCTGCCGCTACGAGCAGTTCAACATCCTGTTCGATTCGGTATCGGGCCGGGACCAGGCCAGGAGGGCTATCGAGGGTGCCGGCGCCAACCCCGAGCACCATAATATCGAGTGGATTTCGATGCCGCCGCGAAGCAACGCACCGAAAGCTATTTTCCCGGACGCGACGTCTACGTGATCCCGGTCCTCGAATCCTGGTACGATGGCGGCGGCGTGCAATGCCACAGCAACGATCAATCGACCCTATGAACCGTTACCGC
>Ga0224497_10001120_pt1 | contig 17445 bp, 16 predicted proteins | sample SF_Jul11_sed_USG_4_FD_167970 | JGI IMG/M metagenome (GOLD analysis project Ga0224497, IMG submission 167970) | Sediment microbial communities from San Francisco Bay, California, United States - SF_Jul11_sed_USGS_13 | ecosystem: Environmental > Aquatic > Marine > Sediment | place: USA... | reverse complement strand
TCCATACCCATGAGGTGACGATCAGTATGGATGGGAAGGGGCGCTGGGTGGACAATGTGTTCGTCGAACGGTTGTGGCGCAGTGTGAAGTACGAAGATGTGTACCTGCGAGCCTATGAGACCCCAGATAAGCTGCGGGCGGGACTGACTCGCTATTTCTCATTCTATAATACGGAACGCCGTCATCAAACGTTGAACCAACAAACACCCGATACCGTCTATTTTGCTGACCTCAAGACGATACAGGCGGCGTAATGAATGGCAGAAATTTCACTTATCAAGCTGTCCAAAATTCGGGGACCACTTCTCTTTGGTAACACCTCCTGATTGAACTGCGGATTGCGCCGTGAAAAGTGAATCGTTCGCACATCGGCCAGGATGGTGATGCCATACGGCTGAAGGAGCCCGATGAAATCCTCAATGGGCCGTATCGAATGACCAATGGTCCATAGTAGAGAGGGGTGCGTCAGGGCTTTTTGATTGGAGTTCGACATCATCGATTATGGGAAAACTAAGAAACCATCAACAGAAGGACAGATGGACGCCCCCCTCAAGTGGTGCCAGATACAACCTTACACGCATTGCCTTATTCGAAAGACGAATTCTTTCTGCAAAACCTTTGCTCAATTTCTATGCTTGTTAATGATTCGAAATTAACAAAGAGCGATTTAATTTCCAAGGTTTTATTCCAGTATTTGAGAACTCAGGCAAACTCCACTTACAATTTCAAATTAGTAAGAGGACTTGCGGATCGTTAAATGAGGCAATAGAGAATTTTGCATCAATGCGAAAAGTATCTCATAGCTCTATGCAAAGTTCTTTGTAAATTCTTACCGGGCTGTTTTGGTTTGCCAAAAGGAGAGATTAACTACCCTATGGACCAAAATGAAGCGATAAATAGGTTATGGAAGGCAAACAAAGATTTGTGGAACCAGAAAATCCTTCCAGTTGTTCTTGATCCACTGGAGAAAAAAGGAGGTTTGGATACTACTGGTGCATGGGAAAACATTTTGGCAACGGCTTTTGGGAATTCCCTAAAAACCTTCGAATCAATTCAAATGCTTTGCAACCCCTCTCTTCCAAGGCTGCTTTGGGAAGACGCATTTATTTTGACCAGACGTCATTTAGAAATCTTTATCATGCTGGAATGGATTGCACAAGATTCTCCCAAAAGGGCAATGCTTTTTCTTGACGAATATTGGCTCAAATCTGCCCACCTTTTAGATTTACTTGATGAAAATGAGGAAAGCCTTTCCGTTGAGAAACGTCAAGAAATCTATAATCAAAGAGACGAAGTTCTCAAAAGACATTTAAAAGGTCAGGGAACCTTGAATTTATTGCCAAAGCTTGAACAAAGGGTAGATTCCTTGAAAGAGGCCTTAAAGACAAGGGAACTAAATCTGTTTTCGGAATACGACTTTTATTACCGAGACATTTCGGGTTTCGTCCACCCTAGCGGTTGGTGGAGTATAAATTCGCTTTCCTATGCAGAAGCCCCCGTCTCAGTTGTTGAACCGCAACATCGCATCGGCCTTAATGCTGTTCTGTTAAACGGAAGTGGGCTTTTTCGGATTATGAAATGTTGGAATCGAACGTTCAAAGTACTACTGGAAGAGACTTTGGATCAGTGGCATAAACTATGGATGACTAATTCGGGGATCGAAGAATTGTCCCGGTCTCAATAAATACCAAATATTATTATTATTTTTCATGTCCGGGTTGAGACAAATCGTCTTTTTTCTGCTCCAACTTTTCCTTATTGTTTGTCTCATTTTTTCAGCCGGCTGTGCGACTTCGCCTCATAGCCTCTCGTCTCTTCCCAAACATTTCCCCCCTCAGACCGTCATCGTATCGCTTGATACCTGGCACGCTATGTTGGCATTTCCGGTTTCTTCTCCGAGCACTTCGCACAACGGTTCCCAGGAGTTTGAAGAATGGGGATATGCCGAACTCGCCTGGTATGTGGAAGGGAAGACCGGCATTGGTGGGATATTCCGTGCGCTGTTTTGGCCTACAGATGGGGTTGTCGAAGTGGGACGGCATCCCTCAATCTGGGCGAAGCGGACACCCCAACCCCCGACCGAGGTGTTTGCGCTACATCTTGAACCCGAACCCTACCGGCAATTACGGAAATTCCTCGAATCCACACTCTTGTCCCGAACGCCTCTTGCCCGATTTAGTGGTTCTGCATTTTACCCGTCGGCCCTGTCTTATCATCTTTTTCACACCTGCCATCAGTATGCTGCCCGTGCTCTACAAGCTGCCGGCCTTCCGCTCACGCCCGCGCTGGCCTTCAACCGGACTATGCTGGGATGGCAATTGAACAACCTTTTACAACCGTCCCACGATCCTTCTTTCACATCGAATTGACCCTGTGATCATCGTTAACGCCAGGGAATCCCCCCGGGTTTTCTGAGGAGCTTAAGCGAGATAGGCGGCGAAGATTCCAGACAGGACGATGCCGTCAAAGGTGCCTGCCCCGCCGATGCTGGCCATGCCGGTGGAAATTCGTGGGATCTCCCGCAAATGCAGGATGTCCGCACCCAAGAGGGGACCGAGCACTCCCGCTACGAAGGCCAGAGGAGGAGCCTGATCGGGTGCCAGGACAAGCGCCGACATCACCGCGACAATGGGCGGCACCAAGGCCGGCATGGCGATGCCAATGCCTTTCACAGGTTTGGCCAGCTTGTAGCAGACGGCGGTGTTGATGGCTACGGCCAGAACGACAGCGAAGACAAGGGTCCAGCCTTCCATGACAAGTTGCCCGATTTCATAGATCGCAACCATGGTGGGAATGATGCAGCCCCCGAGATTGACGGCCACGATAGTTTCCCGCCGAACTCGTTGAAACTGAGGCCAGCGGCCGAAGAATCCAAAAAGCGGGAAGGGGTGAACGGTGACATCCTCGTGCCGCACCATTCTCTTTATGGGAATGTTAACCACACTCCCGAAAAATATCCCCACGATCACCAACAGAGCCGTCTGTGGATCCAGCCGGAGTTTTGCCAAAGCCAGGCCCATGACTTGGGCAAACCAGAAGGGCAGCAGAAAGAGCAGGAGCAGAAACAGGACAATCGGAAGGCAGCCCAGTCGTCCATTCATCGGGGTAATCCCATGAGAATCAGCCTGGCTGAGTATTGGGCATTCGGGAAAGCCGTCAACACGGATGACACACCGGACGACTGATTGGCTGATCCATGCTTTCCCCTTCGGCCTCAAGCACCTGCGAACGCCTGCATCCGTCACGAAACACCGTGACGCCTTTAAGCCCTAATTCCCATGCCCGCCAATACGATTGGGCTACCGCCTCAAGTTTGGCTTCTTTTGGCAGATTAATTGTCTTGGAGACCGAATTATCCACATGGCATTGAAAGGCGGCTTGGATTTTCAAGTGCTGTTCTGGCGGGATTTCCCATGCGGTTTGAAACAGGTTTTTATGTTGGTTGGAGTCGGATTGCAACGACGCCTCTGTTTGAAGTAGTTGGTCGAGCAGGGGAGCGGTCTCTAAGAGGGGTCCGCCTCCCAGCATATGAAAGCGTTTAGATCTCAGCGCGAAGATGGGCTCGATCCCCGGCGTGGTGCCGGCAATAATGCTGATGGTGCCCGTTGGGGCGATGGCGGTGCAGGTCGCATGACGGACTTTTTCGTGGCGCGGCGCGAAGATACTCCGTTCCCAATTCGGAAAGACCCCTCGTTCAACCGCTAAGTCGGCTGACGCCCGCCGCGCTTCTTGAGCGATTTCCCGCATGAGATGTTCACCAGTTTCAACCGCATTCTCTGAGTTATAGGGAATTCCGACACGAATCAACAGCTCGGCGAATCCCATCACTCCCAGTCCGATTTTTCGGTTTCCTCTCGTCTGTTGTTCGATTCTTGGCGTCGGATATCGATTGACCTCGATGAGGTTGTCTAAAAAACGGATGGCTGTCTGCGTGGTTTGCTTCAGCTTTTCCCAGTCAATGGTTGTTCGTTCTCCCTCCTTGTGCAAATGATGCGCGAGGTTGATCGATCCCAGAATACAGGCCTCATTCGGGAGCAAGGGAATCTCCCCGCAAGGATTTGTGGCCTCGAGCGTGCCAAGCTCTGGGGTGGGATTGGCACGGTTGATCGCATCCAGGAACAAAAGGCCCGGATCACCGGTTTCCCATGCCGCTTGCACAATGGCTTCGAACACCCGAGACGCGGAGATACGTTCGGTCGTTTTGTGTGTGACGGGGTGGATCAGCGAATAAGCCATCTTGCTTCGGGCGGCTTCCAGGAACTCGTCTGTGACTCCCACCGAAATATTGAAGTTGGACAGAATGCGCTCTTCCCGTTTGGCGTTGACGAATTCCAAAATGTCCGGATGAGCGACCCGCAGCACTCCCATGTTGGCGCCCCGCCGTTTGCCTCCCTGCTTGATGTGTTCCGTGGCAGCATCAAAAATTTTCATGACGGACACCGGCCCAGAGGCAGCGCCCCCGGTTGAATGTACCAAATCCCCTTTTGGCCGTAGTGATGAGAAGCAAAAGCCCGTTCCTCCTCCGGTCCGTTGCACAAGGGCTGCTTGCTTCAATGCCTCGAAGATGCTTTCCATTGTGTCAGCGATAGGTAGGACGAAGCAGGCGCTGAGCTGGCCCAACGGGGTGGCCGCGTTCATGAGTGAGGGGCTGTTTGGTAGGAAATTCAAGCAGGATAAGAGATCGAAATACTTCTCCCGCCAACAGGACTCGTCTTTTGCGTTTCCGAAAAGGGGTTCCGCGCTTGCAACGGCAGCAGCCACACGTTGAAACAGTTCTTCGGAGGTTTCAACGAGCCGACCACGTTCGTCGCGTCTCAAGTAACGGGACTCCAGAACCTGTTTGGCGTTAGCAGTCAGTTGAGTGGGGTTCATACTCAGAAAGCTTTCTTTATGCTAAGTGCCGCACTCTTCTCAATGATGTTTAAGGTTCAGAATATCAGCTTTCCCCCAAGCAAACCCACCAGGCCAAGCAAGAGAGTTCTTGGAAGGTTTCCTTTTTCTCTCCGGCCTCGTGTCATGTCGTGACTGTAGCTCGTTGCTACACCATGTGATATTGACCCTGTCCAAAACTTCCCCAGGTATGGAAAGTTTTGAGCTAACATTCAAGCTCAATGTGCACAATCCTTCATCGAAACGTGTCCTCCCGCTGCAAAATCCAACCTGGTGTCGTTTTTGCGTATCCAATTAGGAACTAAAAAACACAGCCTTCTTAGGGCTTACTTCCTCCCTGGATATCAAGGAAAGAGTATTTTTGAATAATCACTTGGGCTTGATTATGCTCCCTAGGTCTTTGATTAGCCAAAGCAGGAGGAACTTTTCGATTTGCACGTATAAATCATTTGTCACTTTTATAGGAGGGTAACAACATGACACGTTTTCTTATTTCTGGAAGCCGAGGTACGGATGATCCTACGCTGGCGACACTCCCCTTCATGGCCGCAAAGACTGCAAAGGAACAAGGTCATGACGTGGTTTTGTGGCTATGGAGCGAAGCAGTCACGTTGGGCCGCAAGGGAACGGCGGACCACGTTATAGGGGTTAACCTCACGCCGCTCAAAGATCTGTTGGCAGCGGTGCAGGCGGCAAAAATTCCCTTATGGGTTTGCGGAGCTTGTGCGGTGGCTCGTCAGGTGAAAGAAACGGATCTGGTCGAAGGGGCGACGATCAAAGGCATGCCTGATTATATTCAAGCTGTTGCAGAACGTGAGAAAGTTATCTCTTTTTAACGTCTAGGTTTTTAATTATGCGAGGGCGGATAGGTCAATAAAGCAGCTTTGAGAATACGTCTGGCGCCTCCTATATCCAGTGGCGCCTAATAGCCAGCTTCTGCAGGAATCGACAGAGCTCGGCGAAAGGTCGCATTCCATTCCACTGGCAGAGTGATGAGATGGGCCACTGGTCAACAGTGAGTCGACGAATCCGGCAGGCCGAAAATCAGAATACATGATTGCAAGGCCTGACCAGGAATCCAAGGGAAGAATCCCCACTTCCGTGAGCAAAAGGCAATTTCAAACAATTAATTTCACCGACAATAGCGAGTTTGGGATGATCGGTTCTTTATTCACAACCCTGGATATTAATTGTCGCTTTTCCCATTACCGTCACACCCTTATCGTCTCCACCCCCTAAGACAGTGGTCCCCTCTTTACTTGAAGCCAAATGGGCCTTGCAGTGCAGATTGATGGTACTGGAAGCCATCACATTGACTTTGGATATCAGGCAGTACCAGCCATTGGGATTCATCAATGTCATGGAAGATCCGGTCATGACACTGACATTGGGATGGATCAACACCAGCTCTGGTTTTTCGGTGGGAGTGGATTCATTGATGTCCTCCCCAATCCCAAAAATCTTAAACTTCCCGGAAACCGATCTAAAAGAAGGATTATTCGCATCAAAAGGATGGTCTGGCCAGGACGCTAAGCAGACTCGCACTGCCTCGAGATTGGCGGAGGCCACCGTTGGTGAAATGAGTATGCCAAGCAAAACAACCAGGAGAGTGATTCGTTTCATGTTAAATTCCCCCGCTTTATTGTGATCGTTAGACCCGCTTCGTGGCGCCTACTCTCTCAGGTAAACCGCAGATCAGATGACCCCAAGGTTAGAATACAAAACTTTGAAAGTCGAGTTCAATCTGATCCACATCAATTGACAGACTAAAGCTTTGTGCCGGGCAGGGAGTTTCAATTATCGCCGGACGAGGCGAAGCCAGCGCCACATGTTGACGAGGCTAAAAAGGGACGAGGCGACATAGGTCAAAGCGGCGGCTTTGAGGATACGTCTGGCACCTTCCAGGTCCGTAGGCGCCAAATAACCCCCTTCCTCCAAAATTGGCAAGGCCCGCCGAAAGCTGGCATTCCATTCAACTGGCAAAGTAATGAGATGAACCATGGCCGACACACTCATCGTGCCAATGGCCACCATCAGCACAGCAAGGCCCACCGCGGGGATTCGGGTAATCCCCGCCAATATGGGCATTCCCAACATGAGATACGACCCAACTTTCTCGGCTTTCTGCGCAAACTTGATTAAGTGCGTCCGATCTTTCAAGAGTTCATACCCATCATGATCCTGAAGAGCATGCCCCACTTCATGAGCCGCAATCACGGCAGCGGTCAAAGATTTTCCATTGTAATGCTGCGGCAACAGCCCCACGAGTTTGGTTTCGGGATTGTAGTGATCACCCATGGGCGTCGGCTCGACGCGCACCACTTGAAGCCCAAACCGATTCAGTAAATGTCGGGCTAGTTCGCCACCTGTTCCCGGCCAATTTTCACGAGGTTGCCGGTATTGCCGAAACACCCACCACACCCACAACTGCGGCCCCAGTACCAGCGCAATGAAAATAATTGATATCAGAATGAATCGCATAAGGAATGATAATAGAAATAAGTGAGGAGGGAAAAGCTAGAGAGATAGGGCATATGAACAAACTAAAGCACGGCTAGGAAACGAGGTCGTCGCTGGCGAACCCTTCGATATTATTCAGGGTATGTTTTTTCAACAGCCCTCATTACGAAGAACAACTCACGATGATTGGCGGGCTATCATCCGGTGCCGGTAGGGCATAGGCCTCCATTCCTGGCTGATCGGTAAACGGGGCACCAAGCAGTTTGAGTAATCGGTCAATTTCTGTATAGTCTTTTTCTCGTGTAGCCAGTTGAATCGCGCGTTCTGCCAAATGATTTCGCAGCACATACTTGGGGTTCACCTGATCCATGCGAATCTTCCGTTCGGCATCCTGACTTTTTTCAGCCAACAATCGCTCCCGATACCGGACAACCCAATCATCAAACGCCTCACGATGGAGAAAGAAGTCCCGAAGGGTTAAATTGGCAGAAGGAGGGTCCTGTCGAAAATCTCCGAGCGCCCGAAAGAAGGTCGTATAATCCACTCGGCTGGAATCCATTAGATTTAATAAATCCGTGACCAATTTGTCATCGCCGGCATGGCTTTCGATGAACCCGAGTTTCCCTCTCATCAATTCTGCATAACTTTCTAGCATGGCCTGTTCATACAGTTCGGGTGCCAATTGTAATGCGTTCTCGTCCATGAAAGGGGACAAGGCTTGGGCTAAGGCCCGGACATTCCAATAGCCAATATCCGGCTGATGTTGAAACGAATACCGGCCATGATGATCGGAATGGTTGCAAATAAATGTCGGATCATAGCGCTCCATGAACCCATAGGGGCCATAATCCAGCGTCAATCCCAAAATTGACATGTTGTCGGTATTCAATACTCCATGCGCCCAGCCAACCGCTTGCCACTGAGCCACCAGGCGACCCGTCCGAATCGCAACTTCATGCAACAGGCAGGAATAAGGATTCTCAGACTCACGGACATGCGGGTAATGCTGATCGATCACATAGTCAGCTAAAACTTTCAGATATTCATGTTGGCGGCGATAAAAAAAGACTTCAAACGATCCAAATCGAACGTGTGACGGGGCCATACGCAGCAGCATCGCCCCCGGCTCAGGTAATTCCCGCAACACAATTTCTTCGCCGGCCACTATACACAAACTTCTAGTTGTCGGGATGCCAAGGCCATGCATGGCTTCCCCACATAAATACTCACGAATGGTGGAACGTAAAACGGCCCGTCCATCCCCATCGCGCGAAAACCGTGTGAGTCCAGCACCTTTGAGTTGCAGCTCCCACCGCTCACCTTGTTCATTTCTGACTTCGCCCAGCAAAATCGCCCGCCCATCACCAAGCTGCGGCACATAGTGCCCGAACTGATGACCAGAATAGAGCATTGCAATAGGATCGCTCCCTGGCAGCAATTTGTCCCCACAAAAATATTCCGCAAAATCCTGTCGTGTAAATTCCCCGGGGTCTAAATTGAGCAGACTCCCTGCGCTAGGATTTACACTCACAACATACGGATTCGGAAATGGTGTCGGCTTCACCCGCTCCCAAAATACTTCGGGCAACTTCGCATAGGTATTCTCAAACAAAAGATCTTCAAGTGTGTTCATTAGGACATTATCCCCGGCAACCACTTATTCCACAAGCCACGGCCTAGTTGACCAATATATAAATATCCTATAATTTTTATATACAAGGAGGTATGAATTGCTTTGAAAACCCTCATCGACATTGACGAAACATTGCTCAAGGAAGCCATGAAACTCACCAATGCACCCACCAAGAAAGAGACCATTCAACGGGCACTTTTGGAACTGGTAAAAGGCTGTCGCAGGCAATCTCTGAAATCCCTTGCAGGGAGCGGGATTTTAGATCTTACCCATGTGGAACTTCGCAAGATCAGACGTCACAAGGGGAATCCCCCACATTGAGCCCAAGAGGGGTTAAAAACCCCGTACTGATTGACACCAGTACCTGAATTGGGTTTTTTGCCAAAACCGGCTATCCACAAATCAAAGAGCAGTTGAAGAAATTATTGAACAACAATGCCGTCGCCACAGCCGCTCCTATTGTGCTTGAACTTTTCCAAGGTTGCCGTTCAACCAAAGAACTCGGCATTCTACAAGAACATCTAGAGGGCATCCATTGGTTAGTCACTGAAGATCCACATTGGTTCCAAGCAGGAGAAATGGCCAATGACCTTCGACAAAAAGGCATCACCGTCAGCGCCATTAATGCACTCATTGCCACGTTAGCCCTAGGCTATCAATGCCAACTGATGCGCCTTGATCAAGATTACGAGCACATCGCCAAGCACACCACCTTATCCCTCTTCCCCATGGACGGACCCTAAGCTAGCTGGTACCTATGAAGCATGGTATGGTTTGAAGAATCATCAATTTTCTTCAAGGAAGCGGGAAATACCTGTCTTTCCTGTTTTGGGTTCGTCTATTACAGTACAAAAGCAGATTCATAAAAAACGTATGAAGCCTTTATTGCTGTCGGCCATGGTTGCCCTGAGTGTGTTGGGGTGTTCACGAGATCAGCATGAACACCAAAACCTCACTTCCGGAGAACAACTGTTTAATTATCATTGCGCAGAATGTCATGGAGTGAAGGGAACAGGAAAACTTTTTGATGGAATGCCAGCCAATATCCTTACCCAAAAAACTCCAAGAGAAATTATCAATTACATTACTACCGAATCCGGCCATGAAAGAGAAATGCCCGTCTTTAGTACAATGCCGATTGATGAAGCCAAGGCCATCACGGACCACTTATTCACATTAATAGAATCCTATGATAAAAACGGCTCCCAGATTAAGCAGTTGCTCATAGAGCCCTAAGTACTAGCTCGAACATCGCCCCTGACTGACAACCCCCGATTTTCTTATCAATCTCATTAAGACAACCCTTTCGACCTTCTCTCCAGAGATCCACTATCAGGAAACTCTTGTCATCTTCTTGTTGAGTCCCGCAAATGCCTAATACACAAAAGGGTGGACAAAGAATCTTCGTGAGGGTGAAACTTTTTCTAAAAAAAAGAACCAGCTTCGTTTGAGGGAATATTTCGCATTTTTTTACCGAAAAAACCCAGTCTGCTGGGAGATTTTGTATCTCTTTCGATTCAATTGTGTATCGGATTGTCTCACGAACACAGAATTTCATTAATTGAAAATGAAGAAAACGCCGGTGTTTGGTGGAAATTTTGCTGCTACAGGTACTGGCATTGTTCTTGCTTATTCAATTTCATCGGAATTAACAAAGACATACAGCCACTTTCGGAGCCGAGCATGATTCAGGTTTGTGCATGGTGCGAACAAGAAAGCCAACAAGATGTTCGAGAGCAGATGTCAGGACGTTCCCTTAGCCCAATATCTCATGGAATTTGCCGGGTCCATGCTCTTCGTCTTCGACACACTTACCGCCACAGCCTACTTCGGCAACCGGACTCAACGTCATCTTATCGTTCTAGCTCTATTTAAAACCACGCATTCCTAATGAGACCTTTGAACATCCTACCTTGATTTTTCCGGGGAGTGTATGTTGAAAACAAATGGCTCACCTTCCGGATGGAATAAGCCAGGCGGCGTTCCCTGACTCAGAAAGGAGTGAAAAGTAAGGAGTCAGGATCAAGAGCGTCTCCGTGAAGCGTTAGGCGTCAAGCGTGAGGTGACTTCGGATTTGGACCTTTCGCCTCCCCTCCCCTCACGCCTTATGTCCGATATCGCCCCTTACGTCTTCGGACGCCTCACGCCTAACTCCTCACGATCTTTCATGAACCGTCCCGAAGTCATTGGCCTGCCACGAGTCTGTAAGCCATTTGGCCTTTGGCAATCATTATCCAACACTTCCAGCGAGAGAATGCCCGCAATGGGCCTTGAACGGCTGAGGAAAAGAATGAGAGGAAAAAGGATAGGTTGTTTGGAAAAATTTGGAGGGAATTTATTATGGCCGTTTTAATCGGTTTTTGACCATAACCGTTCCCAAATGGGGCAATCGAGAGGTCCGTCGATAATCAAACCAGGCAAAGACCAATACCCCCATAACAAGCAGAGCTCCAAAAACCATGGTTGGAGCATCATTTCCAATAAAAGCGGCAATCGGGTGCATTTGTCGCATTTCCTCCTATCCTTGATGTATTCGGCCAGTTCTTCAGTATCTTAAGTTTTTTCTGCTCGGATTCGGATTTTCTCTATATTAAATATTTTCACCTAAGTTATTATTCGAAAATTTCAATGGAAAATACCTTTACACCTCATCTTCAAACTTTCGCGCTTCGAGGATCAGCCAGTATAATAAAGCATGTATAGAAACTCCTATTCGTGCCCTCTACCGTCATCGTCTCGGCTCATACGGAGAGTGGTTGTAATAATGACCTTCCTGTGCTTCATTTCTGTTCTTTCGGCGTGGAGTGCCACGCCCACTCGCCTCTCCCCAGACCCTCAATTTGAAGTTCTGGAAGAAATTATTCATATTCGCCATCGGGAATTTCAACCGCAGGAATTGACCATCCCAGTAGGTCAAAAAACGCGGTTGGTCTTGAAAAATTTAGATACCGAACTTCACGCCTTTGTGCCGGTGGGATTATTGGCCGACTCCCATGTGGCAGTCAGCGGCAACGGCGCTCCCCAATTTGCCCAAGAAGGGTTTGTCCGGGTGCTGCTTCCCACTCGTGGCCAAACCGAAATTGTCTTTACCCCCGTTCGAGCAGGCACCTATCCTTATTTCTGCGATTTACCAGGCCATGTGATGCGGGGTACCATCGTGGTGCGTGAGAATCCCGGTATGGTACAGTAAGCGCTTTGTTTTGGGGGTCTGTGCTCCCATCAAGTCAACTAAAACTTATCATTTAACATGTTTTTGAGGAGGAGGAGTAGGGTTCCATGAGTACAGTTTGTCATCAACCGATTAAAGAAAATACCCCACTGTATGTGTCTAATCATATGTCCCTTTCCGGTCACCCACGTGTCACTGGTAGCCTCCAGATTGTACCCCTTATATGGGCCTTTCTGTTTCTTCTTCTGCCAATTACGCCCTCATGGGCCGCTGGGTCACCCGAGAATAATCACAAAGAATTTCTCACCACCATCACTGAATTTGCCCATGCGGTTGGGAAGAACGATCGGGTTGCAGCCGGACAACGCGATTTTGTTTGCCTGTTGAAAATGGCCCAACAGCAGTTGTTGGTCGACGGAAATTTTCCTGATGCGCTGAGCCCGATCTATGAATGGTGCGCCAAACGGCGAATGGATGCCCATGAACGGGTTGTGAACCACCACGATGGGGGATTAGATAATATTTGGCCCGGCCCAGGAAAGTTAGTGGATTTTGAAGATTTTCAACGTTTTTATATTGCCGAAACAGCCAGCAAGCAACTGGCTCCGTCGTTTTTTGTCATGCATGACATTGCCCGTCATGAACCGGACCATCCTTTTACTATTGAGGCCTTGGAATCTGGAACCTTACCTCATGCCTCCTTCCCCTCTCCCGATGAAAGTATGGTTCAGGCAGCTCCCACTACCTTTGTCATCACCACTATTTCCTATCCGAACCCCCTGACAGCACCCGTTTCTAATGGCCCTGGTGCAGCAGATTGGGTTGTACCTTATAAAAAAGTACAACGAGTCATTCAATCCGTGAAAGTGAAATGGGTGGTGCTTTCAGATCTCAAACAGTTGGGGTTCCCCGTCGATCAAGCCGTGCTTGATCTTCCGCTGGAAGGACCTCATGGAACCACGATTCCCTTTGTCGTGGATTCCGGGGGGTTCGTTCCGCGTTCCACGAAATGGTTTGGCCCGGATGATCAAACCCAGGCTGCGCTGGCTGGCGTCGAACAGGCACAGGCAGCCTCAACCCCCTTAGACGCCCTGATGCAACTTAATCGAGTCTTAATGATCGCCCCTAACAATACACAAGTGTTAAGCGTTTTTGCCAATCAACTGTACCAGGGATTATTGAACTATGGGGGCCGCCTCAATGGCATTTCTATTGGAGATGCCCGCTTGGCTCAGCGGTTCAATGAATTGTATTGGACGGTGAAGTCTCAAACCGATCGCTTTGATTTAGGGTTGGGCATGGTGACCGGGGGAAAGGCCGAACCGACGCCAGCTGATTACCTGTATCGCATGATTCCTGTCATGGAAGCCCTAGCGTCCTTGGAGCCTGGAGATTTCCATAATCGCCTACACCTGACTTCGGCCTATCGCTGGACAAATGACCAAATGGCCGCCCTGTCCGCTCCGCAAGAATTACTGACGGAAGTACCAGCAGAACAGGAAGAAATGCGCACCGAAGTCCTCTTGGAATTGGCTTGGGCTCGGATTGGAAAAGTGGCTTGGAATCGGCATTTTGACGATCCAGATATACGCAAGGGTTATGACACAGCCAAGCGAGCTTTTGATTTGTCCAAGGATCCTTTGAACAAATTCACAGCGGCCTATGCGATGGCGTATAGCCTAGCCTTTCACGTCCCTCGTGATAACCAGGCCATGCTGAATCTCTTACAACTCGCCAAAGAGTGGTATGAAAAAATTCCTGGAGCCAGCCAGCAAAGCTGGGCGTATATGCTAGAGAACGATACGCTCAAGGGAATAGTCGAAACCGACCCAACCTTTAAATCACTATTGGCAGCACGGTAAAACCGGCAGAAGATCGGGGAAATGCGTAAGGAGTGAGGCGCAAGGAGTACGAAGAAAACAATTCTTATTCCTTGTGCAATCACTTTTGACTGTACGCCTTACACTCCACGTTTATTCGATCTCCGCTCCCCTCATTCTTAATCGCACTTTTTTTCCTTTTATGCCCATGGAATTGGATTTCCGAAAAAATCCCGCCATTCTTAGCAACATGTTGGATGTGATGGCTGACGGCGTCTTCACCGTGGATGCCAATGGCCATATCGTGGCATGGAGCACCGGCGCGGCGCGGATCACCGGCTATTCCAGCGAAGATGTCATTGGACAATCATGCCACATTTTAGAAGGCCAGAATTGTAAGGGGTTTCGAGTCCTCACGGAATTCCTCGACAACCCCTCGCCTTATCCCTGGGGTATCTGCAATCAGGAATGCAAGGTCTTAGGTAAAAATGGGAGAGAACTCTACCTCTTTGGCAATGTCTCTATCCTGAGAGACGAACAGGGACATGTCGCCGGTGCGGTGGGAACATTTACCGATCTTACTTCGTTTATTCTCAACAACCAAAAGATCGCCGTTTTGGAAGAGCAGGCCAAATCACGAGAGGCCTTTCAACAACTCACTGGCAAAAGCCCTGCGATGCAAGAAGTCTTTCGTCGATTGCGTCTCGCTGCCCAAAGCGATGTCACGGTATTGCTTACCGGAGAATCCGGCACCGGCAAGGAATTGGCCGCCCGAGCCATCCATGCCCTGAGTGCCCGCAAGGACAAACCTTTTTTTGCGATCAATTGTTCAGCCATTCCAGAGACATTATTGGAAAGCGAATTGTTTGGCCACGTGAAAGGAGCATTTACTGGAGCCATTCGAGATAAAATCGGCGTGTTTCAAGCGGCGGACGGAGGCACGTTATTTCTGGATGAAATCGGAGACACCAGTCCCTTACTTCAACTCAAACTGCTTCGCGTCCTGCAGGAAAGTGAGGTCCGACGGGTGGGGGATGACCGCGCGACAAAGGTAAATGTGCGTTTGATTACGGCCACCAATCGCAATTTACAAACCCTGATGAGCGAGGGAACATTACGGGAAGACTTTTATTACCGCATTCATGTCTTTGAAATTACCTTACCGCCCCTCCGAGAACGCCGTGCTGATATCCCACTCTTAGTCAATCATTTCATGGAGGAAAATGCCAAGATCTTCAATCGCAAGGTCAATGAAATCACGCAAGATGCGTTGCAACGACTTCAAGAATATGGTTGGCCAGGGAATGTCCGCGAACTCAAGAATGCCATTGAACATGCCTTTGTCACCGTAGCAGACAACTGCATCACCCTTTGGGATCTGCCCCCTGAGGTCCAGCGCCCCTCTTTGAAAACATCTTCTCCTTTCACCTCTTCTTCCACCTTGGAGCCAGCCGAAGAGACTCGAATTCGAGAGGCCCTCCAGCAAGCGCACGGAAACAAGACAGAAGCTGCCAAGCTCCTTGGCGTAAGCCGCGTCACTCTTTGGAAAAAACTCAAGTTTCTTGACCTCAAATCTCCTTCCTCGGCATAACTGCTTAATTTTCCTAATTCGTTAATTTGTTAAGTTAGCAGTTAACGTTTCTTGTTCATCTTTTTCCTTTCATATGAGAAGTCCCCTGGCACTTCTCTAATGTAAAAAAATTATTAAGATATTGAATTTATTGGAAAATTTTATATTTTATTGAAAATTAGAAAATGGCATAGACGTTGCTTTTTGTTTAAGGAAGTAAGTAACGACAATGCTCAGGCATTGTAAAGAACCGAAAGGAGTCAGGCCATGATTGTGAAACAGTTCTACTTAGAGTGTTTAGCGCATGCCTCTTATATGATTGGTGACGAAGAGACCAAAACAGCCGTTGTCGTCGATCCCCAGCGCGATATCGATCAATATCTTCAGGAAGCTCGAGTTCATGGATGGCGAATTCGGTCCGTTTTTCTCACTCATTTTCATGCAGATTTTTTAGCTGGGCATTTGGAACTTCAAAAACAAACCGGTGCCGATATTTCTATGGGTTCCAAGGCCCACACGGATTTTCCAATCATCTCCTTCAAAGATGGGGAGGTTCTGAAATTTGGGTGTGTCAAAATCAAGGTATTGGAAACTCCCGGGCATACGCCAGAAAGTATTTCCTTGGTGGTCTATGACCTCGCTACGAGTTCTGAACGTCCATATTGTGTCCTGACAGGCGACACCTTGTTCATCGGGGATGTGGGACGCCCTGACCTGATGGCTTCGGTGGGAACGACCGCCGATGAGTTAGGCAGTCAATTATTTGATTCTCTTCGAAATAAATTGATGCTACTTCCAGATGAAACGCTGGTCTATCCCGCACATGGGGCAGGGTCCATGTGTGGGAAAAATCTCAGCAGCGAAACCGTCTCAACCGTAGGCAAACAACGGTGGGAAAATTACGCATTGCAACCTATGACGAGGGAGGAGTTTATCGGATTGGTCACGGCCGATCAGCCAGAAGCCCCTGCCTATTTTGGATATGACGCAAAGATGAATCGTGAAGCCCACCAAACGTTGGAAGTGGTGGTGAACAACAGTTTAACTCCTCTTCCGCTAGAAATGGTGTTAGAACTTCAACAAAACGATGCGCAGATCCTCGATGTGAGAAAAGCGGTGGACTATGCCGGAGGGCACCTGAAAGGCAGTCTCAACATTGGATTAATGGGGAAATTTGCCACATGGGCCGGCACGCTGTTGGAACCAAAACGCCCCATGGTCTTAATCACAGAGCCAGGAATGGAAAAAGAAGCCATTGAACGCCTAGGCCGAATCGGCTTTGATCATGTTGTGGGCTATCTTGATGGCGGGATGCAGGCCCTTCTGAACAGGCCTGATCTCCTTCAAAAAGGCCAACGGATCTCAGCGCAAATGCTCGCCGAATTGTTGAGCACGACCCATCCGCCCACGGTCGTGGATGTGCGTGCAGAAAAGGAATGGGAAGCAGGACATATTGATCGGAGTCTTAACATTCCTCTTCCACATCTCGCCGAACAGGTTCAGAGAATTCCTGAGGGCACTCCGGTGGTGGTGCATTGCGCGAGCGGCTATCGATCTTCAGCCGCTCTAGGAATTTTGGAGAGGGCCGGACGAACGCAGGCCATGGATTTAATTGGAGGCTATGACGCTTGGATCACCACATGGGGACATCCCAAACACAAACTTCAATCTGAATGCACCACCAGTTGCGCTAAATAATTTCGTGAAATGGAGGGGAAACATATGAGCACCACCTTACTCGATCAAGAACACAAAGCAGAAAAGACACAAGGCAATCAGAAATTCGAGCGTACCTCGAATGATCCTGTCTATATCGATGTCAGGACGCCACAAGAATTTGAGAGCGTGCATATTTCTGGGGCTCGAAATATTCCATTGCCGGATATACATAAATATGTCGACG
>Ga0224497_10001119_pt1 | contig 17446 bp, 16 predicted proteins | sample SF_Jul11_sed_USG_4_FD_167970 | JGI IMG/M metagenome (GOLD analysis project Ga0224497, IMG submission 167970) | Sediment microbial communities from San Francisco Bay, California, United States - SF_Jul11_sed_USGS_13 | ecosystem: Environmental > Aquatic > Marine > Sediment | place: USA... | reverse complement strand
ACAGCTGCAGTTATTGGGAGCGAGCGGCCCCGATGGAATCGAGCTCTATCGTCCGCAGGGATGTAATCATTGCGAATACACCGGCTATCGCGGCCGTACTGGCATCTACGAACTGATAGTCGTAGACGACGGCTTGCGAAGCATGATTCATGATAATCACAGCGAAGCCGCGATGGTGGAATACGCCCGGCGGGACTCCCCAAGCATCCTTGAAAACGGACTCAACAAGGTACGGCAGGGAGTCACGAGTCTGGACGAAGTGTTACGGGTCACGACCGAGTCCTAAGATTCGGACAGGATAAATCAGTTTGGGTGCGTTCGAATACCAGGCCCTCGATCAACGCGGTCGCACGCGAAAAGGCGTCGCGACGGCCGACACCGCGCGGCAGATCCGCCAGCAACTTCGCGAACAAGGTTTGGTACCGTTGTCGGTGGTGCGAGAGGAGGCGACCACCGGTGTCCGAATCGAAAGCCGACGCCGAATCGGTACCACCGAACTGGCGGTGGTTACACGCCAGTTTGCGACGCTTTTGGGATCGGGACTTACCGTGGAAGAGACACTGCATGGACTCATCGAACAATCGGAAAATCACCATACTAAGGCGACGCTGACCGGCATACGATCCCTTGTCATGGAAGGGCAATCGATGGCGATAGCATTGCGGTCGTTTCCGAGATCGTTCTCAGAACTCTATATCGCATCCGTTGCGGCCGGTGAACAAACCGGCCGGCTCGCAGAGGTCCTGGAGCGTTTGGCGGACTATACTGAGGCGAGACACAGTCTGCGACAACGCGTTACTACGGCGCTGGTGTATCCGATAATTCTCACCGTCGTCGCGATCGCCATTGTCGCCGGTTTGGTGACCTATGTCGTGCCGCAAGTAGTTCAAGTGTTTACCGATACCGGACAGACATTGCCGGTGCTGACGCGGATGCTCATCGCGTTCAGCGACGCGGTCCGCCAATATGGATTATGGGCAGCCGGGTTTGGATTATTATCGCTGCTCACCGGTATAGCATTGTTTCGGCGGCCGGGGCCGAAATACGCGTTGCATAAGACGTTTCTCGTGACCCCAGGCCTGCGCCAGCTGTCGCGCGGTATCAATTCGTCGCGAATGGCGCGTACGCTCGCGATTATGGTGGGCAGCGGGGTACCGTTATTGGCGGCAATGCGGGCCAGTACCAATGTATTGGGAAACCGCGTCATGCGCGGTGCCTTGGAGCGCGCGACCGAAGAAGTCACCGAAGGTGCGAGTTTGAGCCGCGCCATCGGCAAAAGCGGCCGTTTCCCACCATTGTTGACGCAAATGGTCGCGAGCGGCGAGGCCAGCGGACGGTTGGCGCCGATGTTAGATAAATCCGCGCAGGCCATGGAGCGCGAATTGGAATCTCGGCTCTCGATGTTGGTGGGAATGTTCGAGCCCATTATGATTCTGTTAATGGGCGGAGTCGTATTTACGATCGTATTGGCAATACTATTACCGATTTTCGATCTCAATGAACTGATTAAATGAGGTTACGCGTAATGCGGCAACGCGGATTTACACTAATAGAAATAATGGTAGTGGTGGTCATTATCGGAATGCTTGCAGCATTGGTATTGCCGCGCGTTTTGGGGCGGCTAGACGATTCCCGAATCGCCAAATCCAAGAGCGATATTCGCACGCTTTCGAGTGCCTTGAAGCTTTATCAACTCGATAATTTCAACTATCCGTCCACCCAGCAAGGACTCGAGGCACTGATCAAGACCCCGGCCGGCGATCCGCCGGCCAAAAACTGGAAAAGCGGTGGTTATATCGAACGCTTGCCAGCCGATCCATGGGGTAATGAATATCAATATTTGTCGCCCGGTGACAAAATGGAGTTTGATATCTGGTCATTTGGAGCAGACGGCCGATTGGGTGGTGAGGGCGTTGCCGCCGACATCGGCAATTGGAACCTCGACGGTCGATAGCGCGTTCACTGCCAGGAATTATCAAAATGTTTGGGAGAATTTTCCGTTGCACGTATGAGTTACGTGGTCGCGGATTTTCGTTGTTGGAAATGATGGTCGTGTTGCTGTTGATCGGCCTCGCCGCATCCGTTGCTGTGTTGAATCTCGATCGTGATTTCGACAAAATTGCTGAACGTGAGGCGAACCGGTTCGCTGCGTTGGTTGAACACTCGAAGCAAGAAAGTATTATTACTGGGCGCACAATAGGCATCGAACTCGATCTTCCAGAGCACAGTTTTCGATTTATGCAGCCCGGAACGACATGGATACCGATCGAATCCGATGACCTATTCAGGGAACGTCGCTTTGCTGAAGGTGTCACGGTCGAGTGGACGGCGATGCCGCAGCGGGAAGGCCAGTCGAGTAATGCGCTCATTGTGGTGGATACACTTGGTAGTATCACGCCATTCACGATCATCGTACGGGGCGATAATGCCGGATTTACGGTTACCTCGAGCGGTGACGAGGTTGGGGTCGAGCGGGTCGATAATGAAAGTTAGAGGTTTTACATTGCTGGAGGTATTGGTGGCCATGGCGATATTTGCGACCGGCATCGCCGCCATCGTCGAAGCCAACCTTAGCAACATTAGCGTTACTCAATCGCTCGATGAGCGTTTTGTGGGCTCACTGGTGGCGAGCAATGAATTGACAAATTTGCGCTTGTCGCGCCTCTGGCCTGAGGCTGCGCAAACGGAATCGAGTGTATCCCAGGGTGGCCGCGAGTGGTACATGACGCGACGGATTGCAGCCACACGGGATCCGGATGTGAAGCGCGTCGATATAGAGGTATTCAGCGATACCGATCGCGAGTCCAAGGCCGCCACGTTATTCGGTTATATCGTACGCTACCAACCGCCGGTGGCAATGCCAGGCAAACAGGATGCGGGTGGTGACGGTGACGAGAATGCTAATCCTGCCGGTGACGAGAATGCTGATCTTGCCGCCGAAGGTGTAGAAAACGCGGACCCCGATACCGCGGCGCAACAAGATCCAAATTCCGAGACGAATTCGCAACCGGATTCCGAAACGAACACCGGACAGCAGTCGCAGTGATTCAACCGCAACGTGGGTTTACGCTGCTCGAGATGGTGGTCGCAATCGGGATTTTTGCGGTGATTGGCGCGGGGTCGTACGCGACACTTAGCAGTACTTTGGAAACTCACCGCGAGTTAACGAGTCGTAACGGTGCCCTTGGCGATCTACAGACTACGCTGGCCGCCCTCGAACGGGACATACGGTTTCTCGCGTCCCGTCCTGTGCAAGACGGCTTCGGTGATCCGGAGGCTGCATTGGTCGTGCGGCCCGATGACCCATTGGCTCAAGGCGAGTTGTTGCGCTTTACCGTATACACTCCCAGTATAGAACCCGGTGCCGATTGGGTTCTGCCACGGCGTGTTGCGTGGCGATTTGAAGACGGCGATCTGTTGCGTGTAGCGTGGCGTGTTTTGGATCGTGACCAGGATAGTGACGAACAGCGCCATGTGCTGGCAACGGGTCTCGTCGACGCGATTGTATCGATAGTGGAATGGTCGCCTGAGTCCGGTATTCGTGTCGGTAGCGAGTGGAATAAAGATGCCGGCTTACCCAGTGGAATTGAAATCGCATTAACAACGGGTGACGGCCGCCAGTACCGCCGCGTTTTTGAGATCGCAAATGGTAACTAAACACATTAGGATAAACATCGATAGCGTTGCGTCGATGCAAAGCGGTGCGGCATTATTGGTAGTGATGCTCGTACTGGTATTGCTGACGACCCTTGCCACCTATATGATCGAAGACGAACATCTTGCGCTACGGCGTACTCAAAATTACCGCGATTTGCAGCAGAATTATGAGCTCGTCGCTGGATCGGAGCAATGGGCGACGGTAATTCTGCGCCGTGATCTTTTTGAATCGGAAACCGATCACCTTGCTGAAGCGTGGATGCGATTGTTACCGGAAGTAAGTGTCGATGAAGGCAAATTAACGGCAACCGCACAAGATCGACAAGGCTTATTCAATATCAATAATCTGGCAGCGGGTCGCGATAAAGTCTGGTATCCGGCGTTTCGACGATTGCTTCAGATGGTGGAACTCGATGAATCGTTAGCAGATGCGATTGTGGATTGGATCGATGCGAACCAGGATGTAAGCGGTAGTGCAGGCGCAGAAAGCATCGACTATCTTGGGCTCGACCCACCATATCGTGCAGCGGATCAAAATATCTCCGATATCGGTGAATTGTTGTGGGTCGCGGGATTCGATGCTGAAAAATTCGCAAAACTCGTACCGTATATTGCCGCACTTCCGGAAATGAATGTAGCAATTAACGTGAATACTTGTCCGGTTCCACTGTTGCGCATATTGGGGTCGGAATTATTGGATCCGAGCGCGGCCGAGTCGCTTGCAAGCGGGCGCGGTGAAGAAGGATACGATGACATCGCGGCATTTTTACAGCATCCGGCGCTGGCCGGATCGGGTGACGTAGCGCAAGCCATAAGTGCCGTGTCTAGCCGTTACTTCCGAATTATTAGCCGCTCCGAGTTTGGGCGTGTGCAATTGCAGCTGCAAAGCCTATTGCGACGTTTTCCGGAAAACGGCCAAGTCGTCGTATTACGTCGCAGTCGGAGCATCACATGACGGTATATGTGAGCGTGAATTCGCCATACCGTTGGGCGGTACTCGATCGCCGCGGTAGATTGGTTGATCGTGGCGTCGCCGATTCCTTAGGGTCACTAGCTGCGGAGCACGGTTCTGCAGTCACAGGTGTCGTTCCCGGACAGGATGTGGTAATCCATCCGCTGCACCTACCTGCAATCGGTCGACATAAAGCACTGTCGGCGATTCCCTATGCACTAGAAGATAAATTATCGGCCGACATCGATACCCTACATTTCGTTTTGCTCCAATGGTCTCCGGGATCTGAGTCCAGCGTGGCCGTAGTAGCAAAAGATCTTTTGCATTCTTGGGTTACGAAACTAAATGACGCTGGGCTGAATACCATAGCGTTGGTACCGGAGTACTGTCTGTTACCCACGCATTCCCGTGCACCGATAACGGTAGCAAAATCGGACGACGGCCACGTACATGTTCGTGGCCCGGGAACGGCAGGTATGAGTATCGATCCAGCAATGCTTGAATTTTGGTGGCAGGAGTTCGATGACAAAACGGTATCGTTAGCCGTTAACGACAACAAATTGGCGAAGTCTTTTATCGCGGCCGGTGCGAGCCGTGTTAGCGAATGGTCGCTTGGATCGGATTTTACGGAGTGGCTATCAAATTGGGACGATGGCGTCCGAATTGCAAACTACAATTTATTGCAGGGGCTGAATAACGGCACAATAAGCGGTGATACACGATTGTTCAAATGGGCAATCGGAATCGCCGCGGCAACCATTATATTGTCGCTTATTGCTGATATTGCCGAGTATCAAGTCCTCCAGCGCAAAACCGCGCGCCTTGATCGGGAAATTCAGGCTATATTCACAACAACGTTCCCTGAGGTTACTCGAATCGTTAACCCGCGGGTACAGATGGAACAGCAATTACGCAATTTGCGTTCCGGAACTCAAGGCAGTGGTGATTTTCAGTATCTGTTAAGCGCGTTAGCTCAATCCGCGCCGGTCGTGCAGGCCACGGTGGAGGAGATCAATTATCGCGACAATACGCTGTTAGTGATCTGCAGTACCCAAGATTTCGCGGGTCTTGATCGACTCCGCAAGCGTTTCGAAGCGATTGAGGGTGTTACGGTACAACTATTATCCTCCGGTTCCCGCGATAACCTTGTCACCGGGCGTTTTGGTTTACAACGAGGCGACGGTTAGCATGCGCGAATTTTGGTTCGGATTGAGAGCCCGCGAGCGGCTCATATTGGTGGGTGGAGCGTGTCTTGCGCTGGCAATACTGGCATTCGTATATATTTGGCAACCGTGGCACCGGGAATTGGTGCACTTGCGGGATAGCCTGCCGGATAAGCGCGAAACACTTAGCTGGATGCAACAGCAGGCCGAGCTAGCGAAGCCACTATTGGCAAAGCGAACCGGCGCCGCGTCGTCGTCGACGCAGACGATTCCAGTACTTACTGTGATCGAGCAGACCGCTAACAGGGTGAAACTACGGACTGCGATTCGGCGTATGCAACCCGGCACGGAAAATGACGTAAAAGTCTGGCTGAGTGACGCAAGCTTCGATACCTGGGTACGCTGGGTAGAGGTGCTTAGGCAGAACGGAATAGAAGTGGCGTCGGCCGTTATCAATCGGGCCGATAATAATAAGGTTAGTATTCGTGTCGTGTTCCAGCGGGCGTAGCGGGTCGTCTCTGTTAGCTGGGAAATGGGATGACGGTCGACGATGCCGCGCCGGCGCGGATGATTGTAATTGCGTCATCGAGTAGTCGTTGATTAGTGTCAGTCCGTAACCAACGGCTAGTCGGCGACGGCATTGGAACAATACGACACTCGGGAGGAAATATTTCAAATAACTCGATTCCCAGCGTACGTTCCGTCCAGGCCCGGCCGATAACATTCTCGATCGGGCCTTTGTATTTAAAAAGTGTGGCCAACGGTTCCGGTCCGAGCGTTATGCACAGATGGGGCTTCAATAGTGCAATTTCTCGCGACAAAAATGCAAAGCAGTTCTTTGTAGTGTTGGCAACCCGGCGATTACCGGACGAATAACATTTCGATAATGTCGTTAGGTAGCAACGGTTGAGGATTTCGCTCTGTGTGGCACCGATATTTGCAGCAGTCAACCATTGCATTAGTCGGCGACCGCCGTACCCGGAGAAAGGCCGTAACGTTTTCGCGTCGTTTTTTTCCGGTTGTACGCCGATTACGAGAATAGAGGGATAGACTCCACGGTTAGTCAATGGCATGTGGGTTACGTCGATACCGTAAGCGTCACACAGCCGACACACGGTGATTTCCGTCGCTAATGCATCCAGCATTGCATTACAATTCACACGCGTATCCATAAATCTACCCTCATCGATCGCAACTATAGCGATGCGATATTTTTTTAATTATTAATATATTAGCCCAACACCGCCCGTAGTGTCATAAGTCTGTCTCGCGTTGGCTAGTATTCGGCGGCTTACATTCAGCATGTATTTGAATAAATGGTGGTTTTATCTGTGCCGGCCGATCCGATGAGCGCTCCGCGCCTCATACTCATTGTCCCGGGATTGTTTACGCCGCCAATCGAGTCGGATCGAAATCTCATCCGCTTGCGGGCCCCCGCATTACAATGGGTAGTCGGGCGAGGCCGCGTTGTGTCGCATAATGAGGACAGTGTGGAATCGGTGGTCCTCGCGGTTGGCGGCCAGTCAACGCAATCGCCACCGCCGGCCGGAGCCATTTGCCGCGCGTTCGATACGGGGAATATATCGTCTGAGTGTTGCATGCGGGCGGACCCCGTGCCGCTCCGCTTGACTCGCTTTGGCCTGAGCGTCGATGATCCGCGGCTTCTCGCGCTACAACCCGATGAAATACAGAGACTCGCGCAGGCCCTGGCACCGGTATTCGAAAGTCGATCATTGCAGCTGGAAACACCGAATTCGCTGCGTTGGTACGTGAGCGGGGAAATACCCGGGAATGGCCATCCAAGTTCCGCCGAACGATCATTTGGTGATTCGGTCGATCCGTGTCCACCAACCTCTGAACAACGATCATGGTGGCAACAATTGGTTACGGAAACCCAAATGGCTTTGCACGGGTCGCCCGTCAACACGGAACGGGAGGAGCGCGGTTTGTCTGTCGTGAATAATCTGTGGTATTGGGGATCGGGTCGGTTTGACCCTGCATCGCGAGTGGATGGCCTTTCAGTATGGGGCGATGATGCATTCGAGTTGGGGTTAGGCCGCTGGTTAGGAATACCAGCAGAGCCGTTGCCGGATAATGCTTCTAATGTATTGTCCAGGGCTTCCGATCGCAGTAGTGTTTTGGTGGTCGATCGGAGTTATCGACATGCTGGCGATTCGGTTAGTGCCAATAACTGGTGTGATCGTATCGGTCGGTTTGAGCGCGCATGGTGCTCGCCTCTGCTCGCCGAACTCCGTTATGCTCGATTATCTTCGCTGGCCATCATTGATCCTGGTCGAGTGCAGGCAATGATCGACCAGACCACCCGAAAACGCTGGTGGCGTCGACCAGTGCGAGTTGACAACCTAATAAATCAGATAAATAAAAGCGTATAGGCCATTGTTTATATGACCCTAAAGACAATTATACGTCGACCCTATACGGAGTCTACTGCATTAGCGAATTTCGGTCTGGATCCCGTGCTCAACCGTATCTATAGCGCCCGTCACGTATCGAACCCGGTCGAGCTGGACTGCTCTCTGAAATACTTGTTGCCACCCACCGGCTTGAGTGGCATTGATGCGGCGGCGGAGCTGCTCGCAGACGCGGTACAGGCGGATGCGCGAGTCGTGATCGTGGGTGACTTTGACGCCGACGGTGCAACGAGTTCAGCCCTGGCGGTGCTGGCGCTGCGTGCAATGGGACTTAACGAGGTATCGTATTTGGCCCCGAACCGGTTCGAGTTTGGCTACGGGTTGAGCCCTGAAATTGTCGAGGTAGCAGCGGCTGTCCATCCCGATATCATCATTACGGTCGATAATGGTATCGCCAGTTTCGATGGGGTTGATGCGGCCGCGGCACAGGGAATATCGGTACTGATTACCGACCACCATTTGGCCGCAGAGCAGTTGCCGGCTGCAGATGCGATTGTGAACCCCAACCAGCCGGGTGACCGATTCGCAAGCAAAGCGTTGGCAGGTGTTGGTGTCGTGTTCTATGTGCTGTCCGCGCTACGGAGCCGTCTACGGGCATTAGGGTGGTTTGATGAACAGGGTATTGCTGAACCGAATATGGGTGATTTTCTCGATCTCGTCGCACTCGGCACTGTGGCTGATCTGGTGCCGCTCGATCGCAACAATCGTATCCTCGTGGCCCAAGGGTTGGCCCGCATCAATGCCGGGCGCTGCCGCCCCGGAATTCGCGCGTTATTAAATGTAGCCAAACGGGACGCACAGAATATCGTCGCGGCGGATATGGGATTTACCATTGGACCTCGGCTGAATGCGGCGGGTCGACTTGACGATATGTCGGTGGGCATAGAATGCCTATTGGCGGACGACGAACACGAAGCGTATCGCCTCGCCGAACAGCTCAACGAGCTAAATTTGGAACGGCGGCGCATCGAAGGCGAAATGCGCCGCGATGCGATTGTCGCGGTGGAGCAATTGCAGTTGCAACCGGCCAATCTTCCGGCCGGGCTTTGTTTATACGATTCCACTTGGCACCAGGGAATCGTCGGTCTCGTGGCGTCGCGGATTCGGGAGATGACGGAACGGCCGGTGGTGGCGTTGGCTCCCGGCAGCGACGGCCAGCTCAAAGGTTCAGCTCGTTCAATCGACAACGTGCATATCCGTGATGTACTGCAAAACATTGCGACGCGGGAACCGGGTTTGATTGACAAATTCGGCGGTCATGCAATGGCAGCGGGGCTGACTGTCTCGGCGCGAGACTTACGTCAGTTCGAAGTCGCGTTTGACAATGAAGTTACCCGTTGGCTCAACGGTACGACTCCTACTCCGAGTATCCATAGCGATGGCGAACTCGAGTCGATATCAGTGCCACTGGCCGAGAAATTGCGCGAGGGTGGGCCTTGGGGTCAGGGGTTTCCGGAACCGATTTTCGATGGTGAGTTCGACGTCACAGAGCAACGCATGGTCGGTGAAATACATTTGAAATTAAAGCTTCAGGATGACAACGGCAATGAACCGTTGGACGCTATAATGTTCCGCTATTCCGATCAACCGGGTGCGATGCCTGCGTTTGCCCGAGTGCGAGTCGCGTACCGCGTCGATGTTAATGACTATCGTGGTAGACGCTCGCCGCAACTCATTATCGAGTACCTAGAGGCATGCTAATATCCCGGCGCTTCAAATCGAACGCTCAATTATGAATGTACTGGTATTCGACATTGAGACTGTCCCGGACACAGCGACTGGCCGGTGTCTGTATGACCTCGAGGGGTTAAACGATGCTGATACCGCCCAGGCGATGTTTGCCAAGCGTCGTCAACAGACGGGGGAATCGGAATTCTTGCCGTTGCATTTGCATCGCATTGTCGCTATATCCGCGGTACTTCGTAACGCAGATACGTTTAAAGTGTGGTCGTTGGGTCAAGCGAACTCGCCAGAAGAAGAAATCATTCGCCGTCTTTTCGATGGAATCGAGCGCTACACTCCAACTCTCGTGACTTGGAACGGCGGTGGCTTTGATCTTCCGGTATTGCATTATCGGTCACTTCTGCATAGTGTCAGTTGCCCTCGCTATTGGGACACCGGTGACGATGACCGCGAGTATCGCTGGAACAATTATCTGAATCGGTTTCATTCCCGGCATACCGATCTCATGGATGTGTTGTCTGGATACCAGCTTCGAGCGGCGGCGTCACTGGATCAGATCGCGCAGATGCTCGGTTTTCCGGGCAAGCTCGGCATGGATGGCAGCGCGGTATGGGATAAATTTCAACAGGGCCAAATAGAGGAGATTCGGAATTATTGCGAAACCGACGTACTCAATACCTATCTGGTTTTCCTGCGCTGGGAGTTAATACGGGGCAACTTCTCCCCAGCCGCTTACGATCGGGAATGCGCGGTTGTTCGCGACTCGCTAAGCTCAGCATCCTGCCCTCATTTTGATATATTCTTAGGTGCGTGGAATTCGGCGCCGGCAGGTCGGCGCAACGAATTATCTCCCCAAGATGTGAAACCGTAGCCGCAGTTCGGTCCAGGAGCCACGATGACCGAGGCCGATCCTGCTAGCGAAATCCTAATTGATGGGTTAGATCATAAGGGCGATGGTGTCGTACGGATAGACGGGCGTGTAATTTTTGTCGGCGGCGCACTCCCCGGTGAACGGGTCACGATTGGTGCGATTCGCAAGCGGCGCCGGCACAGCGTCGCGGCGGTCCGGCAAGTATTGGTGCCGTCTGCGGCGCGGGTAATTCCGGCCTGTCGGCACTTTGGGATCTGCGGAGGGTGCGCAATGCAGCACTTGGCGCATCCTCAGCAACTCCAATACAAACAACAAACGCTGCTTGATAACCTAAGCCGCATTGGCGATGTAGTACCTGAAAGCGTCGCGTCGCCGATTGCGGCGACACCTTGGGGGTATCGACATAAGGCGCGCATCGGCGTTCGGCTAGTGCCAAAAAAGGGCGGTGTGCTAGTGGGATTTCGTGAACGCAACAGCAGCTACATTACACCGCTCGCCGAATGCCACACTTTAACTCCGCGGCTCGCCTCAATATTGCCGGAGTTGCCCGATCTCATCACCGGTTTATCGATCTCAGATCGGATCCCGCAGATCGAGGTAGCCGAAGGTGATTACGAATGCGCATTGGTATTCCGGCATCTCGAACCGCTTAGCGCGGGCGATCGCGCCACGTTGACCCAATTCGGTGAAACTCGGCAACTACAAATCCACCTGCAACCGGGTGGCGTCGAAAGCGTGCATCCATTGACTCCGTCGTCGCCAGATCCGCTGAGCTATCGGATCGACGAATTCGATATTTCGATTCAGTTCCAGCCGTTGGATTTCACCCAGGTAAATCCGACCGTTAATCGCCTGCTGGTAGGCGCTGCAATCAAGCTGCTCGATCCGTGTGCGGACGAATCAATTCTGGATCTTTTTTGTGGGATCGGAAACTTTAGCTTGCCTATCGCTCGTTTTGGAGCACAGGTAACCGGCATCGAAGGCGAGCCTGCGTTAGTGGAGCGTGCGCGCCTTAACGCAAACAGGAATCGCATCGACGGGGCCCGGTTCGTCGCCACCAATCTCATGGACGCGTCGAATCCAGTTTTCAATGCGCACCGCGACTGCGCCAAGTTGTTATTGGATCCGCCACGATGCGGGGCTACTGAGATCGTTACCGGGCTCGACCTGCCGCAGCTGCGCCGAATCGTCTATGTATCATGTAATCCTGTGACGCTCGCCCGCGACAGTGCGGTGCTGGTGCATCGACACGGGTTTCGGCTGCGTGAAACCGGCATAGTGGATATGTTCCCCCATACCGCACATGTCGAATCCATCGCATTATTTGAGCGCTAAGCTCACATGTCTGGTCGCTAACCGTCCGAGCTGCCGTCTCGTGGTGGTGCGGGCGGGGTAGGTGGCATCGCCGGTGCCAATGGCAATGGCGGGGTCGGCGCAGTTACCGGTGTGACCGCCGGTTGAGGAGGTTCGGGCGCCGATGTCGGCGCAGCTGTATTTGCGGTTGAAGTGGCCGTCGACGCGGAACGTTGGTTATCCGTCTGATTTCGATTCTGACTTGGCGCCGGTTGATCCGGGGCCTGGCTAGACGACAATTGATGCGTGCTCGATGCCGATGGTTGTGGCGATGCAACCGGTTGTGGGGTTGATGATTTAGTGCCGCCATTTTGACGACCTCCACGGCGTGACCCGCGGGACTCGGCAGATCGCGATCTACTTTCACCCCCGCCACCACCACGGCCGCGACGGCCACGGGGTTTCGGGTTACGGCCCTCACCGCCGCCGGCCGGCGGGCGCGATTCGTTACCGCGATTGCGACTGTCGTCATCGCCACCGGGCCGGTTTGCAGTGCGTTGCGGAGCGGGTTTGTCGCTAGGGCGTTGTTCGCCGGACTTGGCGCGCCCACCCTTGGTGCTACGGCGGGGCCCATTGTCACGACCTTGGCCACGACCTTGCCCTCGGCCTTGCCGCGCCGGGGAGGTGCGCCGCGGTTGATTTTGACGCGGCTTGGCGGTCGAATCCGGCTTAGCTTCATCGCTGCTCGGTGTTCCCACCGAGCTGCCCGTAAAAATGCTCAACAAGCGCTTGAATAGTCCGTCGCCCGCGGGTACGGCCGCCGGTAGCGGGGCCGGTGGTGCGGCGGACTGCACTTGATTATGGTCTACGACGGCTACCTCGGCAGATGCGTAACCGCGGCGCTCGGCCGATTCCTGCGATACCGTGTCTTCCACTATCTCAATTTGGTAACTCGGGACGTTTGGTAGCGACGACAGGTCGTCGCTACGTAAGCGTCGGATATTGAAATGCGGGGTTTCCAGATTACGAGTCGGGACGATGGTCACTCGGGTGCCGAGACGCTTTTCAATCAAATTAACTTCGTGACGTTTCTCATTGAGCAAAAATGTCGCCGTCTCAAACGGCAAATGCGCATGTATCGCTTCGGTGTTTTCTTTCAGTGCTTCTTCTTCGAGGATACGAAGGATGCTGAGTCCGGATGACGGTACACTGCGGATGTGGCCGGTGCCTTCACAGCGAGGGCAAACGGCATAGTTGGCTTCGCCAATCGACGCCCGCAGCCGTTGGCGCGACATCTCCAATAAGCCAAATCGGGAAATTCGACCTACCTGTACCCGCGCTCGATCTACCTTTAAGGCTTCAATGAGCCGGCTTTCGACGGTACGTTGATTGCGGCTTGAAGTCATGTCGATGAGATCAATAACAATTAGTCCGCCGAGATCGCGTATGCGTAACTGCCGGGCGATTTCGTCGGCCGCTTCAAGATTTGTCTGTAGCGCCGTTTCCTCAATATCCGCGCCTTTGGTGGCGCGCGCCGAGTTGACATCGATGGCGACCACGGCTTCGGTATGATCAAACACTAATGCGCCGCCCGCATGAAGCTGCACCTCGCGCGAATACGCGGCTTCAATCTGATGTTCAATCTGAAACCGGGAGAACAGTGGAATCGGGTCGGAATAGTGTTTTAATTTGGCAATATTGTGCGGCATCACCTGGTTCATGAACCGCGAGGCCCGCTCGAAGATTTCTTCGCTATCGATGATAATTTCGGCGATATCGCTGCGCAGATAATCGCGTATCGCCCGCACCACCAGGTTGCTCTCTTGGTAGACCAAAAACGGCGCGGGCCGCTCCCTGGCTGCGGTGTCGATGGCTTTCCACAATTGCAGGAGATAATCCAGATCCCACTGCAATTCCTCAAATGACTTGCCGATGCCAGCGGTGCGGGCAATTAACGCGTGCTCGGTCGGCGCTTTCAGCTGCGCCATCACGTCCCTCAGCTCACCGCGTTCTTCGCCTTCAATCCGTCTGGAAATCCCACCGCCTTTGGGATTATTCGGCATCAACACGAGAAATCGGCCGGCCAGACTTATAAAAGTCGTAAGTGCGGCGCCTTTGTTGCCCCGCTCGTCCTTTTCGACTTGAACGACAACTTGTTGGCCTTCCTTGATGACATTCTGAATCCGCACCTGCGCCATTGGCGTTGATGCAGAATAGTCTTGGAAATAGACGCGGGAAATTTCCTTAAGAGGCAGGAATCCATGGCGCTCGGTGCCGTAATCGACGAATGCGGCCTCGAGGCTCGGCTCGACTCGGGTGATGGTTCCCTTATAGATATTACCTTTCTTTTGATCCCGGATTTCCGACTCGAGGTCGAGATCTAACAATCTTTGGCCATCAACGATGGCCACCCGCAACTCTTCCGGATGAGTCGCGTTAAATAACATGCGCTTCATTGTATTCTTCCTCGCGTCCTCGCTGCGCTGCGGCTCCTATTAAGGATGCGCGCGTGCGACTCGGCGCCGCAACACGCGGCAGACCGGTCCCCGGCTGCCGCCAAATCAGTATGCGGGCAACAGCAGGACGCCTTTAACAGTGTGCACTCCTACAAACTCGGGCGAGGAGTGCTAAACCCAGGCGCGGACAAATATCGAAAATGTGGCCGGCGCGACTGGCGCCGATCTTTCAGGTCCGCGATGGCAGCCGAAACTCGTTCGGCGCGCCGAAAACCCATACGCTTCGCACGCTAGTGCGGGACGGGCACTATGGCGCCCGACTGTCTATTCTTCGCCTTACGGTGTATCCAGCGTGCGTCAGTCACACCGAGTGTCCACTATAGCAGGCGCGGCCGTCGCCGATCAATCGAAGTACCTCAATGGCGGAATGATCCGCACTGAGGTTCGATCTTCAGCGCCGAGCCGTCGGTATCGCCTTGATAGAATACTACCAGCTGCAATCGGGTGCTTGTTATTATCTGCGTACACAATCGCTAACCGAAATTTCCCGACGACCTCATGCACTATGCCGGCTAACGATGCCAGACGCTATGCCGTCGAATACGTGACGATCGACGAAAACCATGGCGGTCAACGTCTAGACAACTACCTATTATCGCGCCTTAACGGGGTACCACGCAGCGTCGTATATCGTGTCATTCGGAGTGGGCAGGTCCGGATTAATATGCGCCGGGTGGCACCAGCCTCGCGATTGGCGGTGGGTGACGTGGTACGGGTTCCGCCACTTACCCGCCGTATCGGTCAAACACGGCGACCCGGTGTACCGGCGGATGTCCGCGCAATGGCACAAAGCGGTGTACTCTACGAGGACGACGATATGCTCGTGATCAATAAGCCGGCCGGGGTCGCCAGCCACGCAGGAACCGGAATCGCGGTTGGGGTAATCGAAGGATTAAGGCAGTTAAATCCGCAATGGGGGTTTCTCGAACTCGTGCACCGGCTCGATCGTGACACGTCGGGTTGCCTGATGCTCGCGAAAAACCGACGCACTTTGTTGGTACTGCACGCAGCTCTACGCGGAGGCCAATGCGCGATTTCCAAACAGTATCTCGGCTTGGTGCGAGGCCAGTGGCGCGGCGGTCGACGAGATGTACGTGTCAGCCTGCGAACCTCACGTCCGTCGGGCGGCGACAGAATCACGGTCAGCGAGATTGGCGGTCGAACGGCCCATACGGAATACGGTCCGTTGGAGCGCTTCGATTGCGCCACACTCATGCAGATATTGCTATTCACCGGCCGTACCCATCAAATTCGTGCCCATTCCGCCCATGTTGGCCACCCACTCGCCGGCGACCGTAAATATGGCGACTCCCAGTTTAATCGGCAAATGCGGGAGCTAGGGCTACAACGATTGTTTCTGCACGCGAGTCAGATCGCTATTACCCATCCCCATACTCGCAAACCACTGGATATCAGTGCGCCCTTGCCGGAAGAGTTGCAATCGGTTTTGAGTGGGTTACGGATGCGATGATGCGGTGCCGAGTCGTGGATACGCCTGATCGACGGATATTTAAACTGCGCAGTTGACCCATGCCATCGGCGCAGCGCATATGTATGAGTAGCAGCTTACGGTCGCGTGGTCGCGGGCGCCGATTTTCCGTATTCGATGGAAACCGGCGTCACGCAGCATTTGTCGTTCGCTACGGCACGGTGGTCTATGCGTATTTGAATCGTTGTGGGCATCAAGACCTCGAACTGGATTGGAATCCCGGGATATTTTTCGACACCGGCGGGCGCTTTCTGCTATGTGCAACCCACGGTGCGAGCTACGAGCCGAGCAGCGGTCGATGTGTCGGCGGGCCCTGCAACGGCCGGGGCTTGGTAGCAGTCGGCGTAAAAGAGCAGGGCGATGAGGTGTTGCTGCACGACGACCGCTATACTTTAGACAATTCTCCCTGATGATGGGGGATGATTTCGCGTTACCAAACGGTAGTTGGACGGTTTATTTTGAGGAATTTCGATGAATGAGATGCACCCAACCGATCGCGATCGGCAGTGGGATATTCTAGAGAAGCTGGCCACCGAAGGTCTTAAAGAGCAGCGCCGGGCACGTCGATGGGGATTGTTTTTTAAACTGTTTTTTGTGATCTATCTGCTCGTTGGTCTCGGTCTGTTTGTTTGGCAGCAAGACGCGATCGATCCGGTAGGCCGTCATACTGCGCTCGTGGATTTACGCGGCGTAATCGGCACCGATCAGGACGTGGAGTCTGAGGCCATTAGCGATGCACTAAATACAGCCTTCGAAAACTCCGATACGGCCGGGGTAATTCTACGAATCAACAGTCCCGGCGGTAGTCCGGTCCATTCCGGACACATCAATGCTGAGATTCAGCGCTTACGGCAGCACTACCCGGATACCCCTCTGCATACGGTTGTGACCGATGTTTGTGCGTCTGGAGGGTACTATGTTGCCGTCGCCAGCGACAATATTTATGCCGACAAGGCCAGTATTGTGGGTTCAATCGGCGTGGTGATGGACGGTTTTGGATTCGTGGATGCGATGCAAAAGCTAGGGATCGAACGGCGCCTCATAGCAGCCGGAAAATATAAGGGTATGCTCGATCCATTTTCACCGCTCGATTCCGCCGTCGAGACGCATACCCGGGCGCTCGTCGATCAGGTCCACCAGCAGTTTATCGATACCGTGAAGAAAGGCCGCGGCGATCGCCTTAGCGAAGACCCGGACATTTTCTCCGGTCTATTTTGGACGGGTGAACGGGCACTCGAGTTGGGGCTGATCGATGGATTCGGTACTGCGAAATCGGTCGCTCGAGACGTAATCGGGGCTGAAAAGATCGTGAATTACACTCCGCAAGGGGGTTGGTTGGAGCGCTTCGCAAAGCAAATGGGCGCGACGATAGCCAAAACTATCGAGATCG
>Ga0224497_10001118_pt1 | contig 17468 bp, 13 predicted proteins | sample SF_Jul11_sed_USG_4_FD_167970 | JGI IMG/M metagenome (GOLD analysis project Ga0224497, IMG submission 167970) | Sediment microbial communities from San Francisco Bay, California, United States - SF_Jul11_sed_USGS_13 | ecosystem: Environmental > Aquatic > Marine > Sediment | place: USA... | reverse complement strand
GGGCGATCTGCTTCGTTGCTCGTCGCTCAAGTGGTCTAACCACAATTCGCTGCTCGTGCCTCGCATCTCATCCCGCAAAAGCCGCTGTGCGGCCATGTGGGATTATGAGATAGGTTCTAGTCAGCTGCCGGGATCGTCCCTTACCGTGGATTGCCGCGTCCAGTAATCAGAAAGGCAGTTCCGTACCATGCGCGTAGGCATACTCGCGGTGCCAACCCTGAAGATTTCGGGTGATAACGCCAGCTTGGCCGTGGCCGATTATGCGACCATCGACTTCCAGCACGGGCGTCAGTTCGCCCATTGTCCCTGATGTAAACACCTCGTCGGCCGTATAAATTTCGGCCATCGACAGATTGCATTCTCTGGTCGGTAGTTCATATTGCCGGCAAATATCGAGCACCATGCGTCGAGTAATGCCTGGCAAACAGCTGTCCGCATGCGGCGTGCAAACGACGCCTTTTTGTACAACAAACAAATTCGTGTCATTGGTTTCCGAGACGAATCCGTGCACATCGAGCATGATGGCGCTGTCCATGCCAGCAACGTTCGCTTCAATCGATGCGAGGATGTTATTAAGCAGGTTATTGTGGTGAATTTTCGAATCCAGACATTGCGGCGTGTTTCGGCGCGTGGACGCCGTAATTACACGTATACCATTGTCGCTGTACACCGGCGGCTTCCATTCCGCGAGCACGATCAGTGTGCAGCCACTAATATTCAGCCGCGGATTCATGCCCGAGGTGACTTTCTCGCCGCGCGTCAGTGTTAATCGGATGTGCGTTTCGTCGCGCATTCTATTGGCTTCGAGCGTTGCGAACAGCGCAGCACGGACCTCGGCGGATGTTGGCACGCCGGCGAATGCCAGTGCTTTGGCGGAGTTGTGCAAGCGATCGAGATGTTCCTCCAGTGCGGCGATTCGGCCCCGATAAACGCGCAGCCCTTCCCATACCGCATCGCCGCCCTGCACGATGCTGTCGAATACCGATACCCGGGCCTCGGCGCGCGGCACGAGGTTGCCGTTGATATAGACGAGAATATCCAGATTTCGTGAGTCAGGTTTATGCAAGGTCAGTCTCCGTGGCGCTAGGCGTAAATGGCATGCGCAAATAGTTTTTCATACCAGGGCTCGCAGTCGGCGAGCAATGATTCGAGGTGCGCCGGAAAGTCGGTTTTCGGAGTGTATCGGCCAAAACCGGTACTGGCGTGCACCGAGTGGTACCAATATGGTGCCCACACACCGTCTTCGGGACGCGATCCTGCCTCCCAGCTGAGCATTGCCGTCGAAAATTCGAGCCCCAGTCTTGTGCAGAGCTGGCGTAGTACGCTGTTCGGATCGATTAACAGCTCACGCGCGTCGACAATCGCCGGACGCTGCCCGCAGGCGACGAGTTCCGTGTACAGTTGCCACTGTCGCTCGAGACCCGTGTCGGCGAGGCGCGCCTGCGGCAATTGCACGGTCAGCGACGGCAGCATATCGCGGGGATCGCGGATCAGAAACACATTGCGGGTAGCAGTAAGGAAACTCAGATCCAGATCGACGAGATGATGCGTCATGTGTTTCATGAACAGGTGAACCGGCGTCGACGCAATGGCCAACGCCATCAGTTCACGCATCACGGAGTCGCCGTCACAGTTCATGGATGAAATTACGGTCTCCCGCCCCGGGTGCGGGGCGCCCGTAATGCGCAGATAATGGCCATACAACGGTTCGTCGATCACGCGCATGTCGCCGCGTTGGGCGAAGCTGTACATCAGCGCTGTCGAGATATTGCGTGGGCCCGAGAACAGGCAGATGGGTGCGGTCATGATTGCCGGCTTTTGGCTCGTCAACGGTTGCTCAGGAATTGTACCCGGGGGCGAATCTCAGCAAAAACCCTGTAAGATTTAAGCGCTTAGGCAGGCAACTCGGCAGCGATTGTGCGCTCCGTCACAATTTGGCCCAGCGGAGTGTGCCCGTCACGGCAATTTAACTAAACTTGGGGCCGATGGGGCTGATCGGGCCTGCCCAGGGGCCTGCGGGAACGTATTTTGTTCAGGACATTCGTAGCGGGAATCGTGATAGGCATCGCCGGGTGCGGCGCGCTTTTGTATTTTGTGCCTGCTGTCGACCAGTATCGCGAGGCCTCGATGATTACCGTATCCCCGAACGGGGGCAACAACGAGGAGTTTCATATCAACGTGCCTATCGACCGCATCCTGATCGGCGTGCCGGGCCGGCAGAATCCTCTGCCCCCCGGGCTCGAATGGCCGGACAAAGGGAGCCTGGCCGGTGTCGGAGTCGAGCTTTTCAAGATTCGGAACCGCAAGGATGCCGTCGTCGGAGTTGCGAGCAGGCTTGCCGCAAACGACGCCAGGACCGGCGAGGTGATCGAATGGGCATTGCATCTGCCCGCGCGCGGTTCGATGTTCGTAACCATGCAGGCGGATACGGCCGAAGGCGGCAGCCGGACCGGCAGCCTGCGTGCGGGAACGCATGAATTCAAATACCTTAAGGGCAGACTGACGGAGCGCTGGGTGAGCGATGTCACAGACGACGACGATGCGCTGGCCGGTCGCATCGAGCTCCTGACCGCCTATGTCGCCGCACCGGACAGGCTCGAATGAAGTACGCGATCTCGCTCACTATCGGCATACTCGCGGGAGCCGCAGCATTTCTTGGGCTGCTGTATTACAACCCGTTCCTGACGACAACGACGTTGTCGCCCCTGTCAGTGACCGACAATCAGCTGATGACTTTGAACTACTCTGCGGTTGCCGGGGATGCACTGATCTACACGAACGACGGTGACTCGCTCGTCAATCCACACCCGGAGAAAGTGCTGCAGCTCTGGGAGCCGCCGATTCGGCGCACGGCTGCGTTCGTCACGGTACTTGCCGACGGCCGGCAGCAGCCCGCCGGAATCGGCATCAAATTCATGTCCGATTCGGAACAGACGCGATTGCTCAACGGCGAGGCGCTGGTCGACAGTATCTGGCACATTTATCTTCCGGGCCGAGGCAGCCTGTTTATCGAACAGACCGAAAACTACTGGAGCTTTCTGCGCGAGATTGTCGTGCCAGCGTACTGGAGCAAAGTGAACAGCTGGCGCGGCACCTGGTTCGGCAACGTAACGGTGGGTCCGGGCGCATTGGGAACGGCGCGGGTCGTTGGCGGTAGCGGCGAATTCAGGACGCTCGAATCAGAGGCGGTTGAATCGTTGTCGGCAAAGGCCTATTCGGTCGAACAGGGACCGGTCGCCATGGATGGTCAGCTGAACATCGAAATTCCGGGTGACGCGAGTGGCGGTGGCGACGGGTCCTGATCGTGAAGGAATCGCTTCGACACCTTCCAGGGGCTGTTCAACCAAGATCTTTTAGCGCGACCGCGATGTCCGCGAGTTTTTGCGGATCGATCTTTGCGTGCGCCGCAATCAATGCCTTGGACTGCATAAAATCGCGCGGTGCATTGATCGCGTCGACCGCGATAAGCTCGGCATCCTTCAGGTAAGCGCAGGAAAAGCTTTTTGTAGCCGGATCGCCGCGCACGACGACCGTGTCGTAGCCGTCACTTAGTCCGGCAATCTGTAGCTTGAGATCGTACTGATCGGACCAGAACCAGGGCACGTCGGAGTAATGCAGATCGGCCCCGCAGATATTACTGGCCGCTGTCTTGGCTTGCTCGACCGCGTTATGCACCGATTCCAGCCGCACGTGTCGACCGTAAATGCCGTTCGGGTGCCGGGTACAGTCGCCGACGGCGTAGATGTCAGGATCCAGCGTGCGGCATTGATCATCGACGACGATGCCGTTGTCGACTTCGAGGCCGGCGGCCGCCGCAGGTTCGGTATTCGGTTCGATGCCCACGCCGACGATCACAAAATCGGTCGAGAGGATTTGCCCGTCATCGGTTTCTACAGAGTCGACATGACCTTCGCCGTGAAATCCCGACAGCCCCGTCGATAACAACAGTCTGACACCGTGCCCGGTGTGTTGCTGTTGATAAAATTCGGATACTTCCGGAGACACGACCCGACTCATGACCCGATCGGCCATCTCGATGACCGTAACCTCGACACCGCGCTCGCAACAGACGGCTGCAACCTCGAGGCCGATGTACCCCGCACCCACAATCACCACACGCTTGCCCGGGTGCATGTACGGACGGATCCGGTCGACGTCCGCAATGCTGCGTAAATAATTGACGCCGTCGAGCTGTTCCCCCGCGACCGGGACGCGCCGGACGCGTGAACCGAGAGCAAGCACGAGTTTATCGTATTCGATATTTTTACCGGCCGACGTTTGTAAACGGTTCGAGCGACGATCAATGCTTTCCACACGGGTATCGAGACAGACATCGATGTTGTCGTCGCCGTAGAAAGACGGCGGTTTGACGAACAATCGTTCGGCCGGCAACTCACCGGCCAGAAATTTCTTTGACAGCGGAGGACGTTGGTAGGGAAGATAAGGTTCCTCGCCAACAAGGACGATGCGGCCCACAAACTTGTTTTGCTTGAGCGTTGCAACGACCTGACCTGCGGCGTGCCCGCCGCCGGCAATAGCGACTGTCTGTGTCATAAAAGTGTCCCGCCCTCGTTCTTTATTGATAGTCCGGTAAATCTCATACCGGCGTCAATGGCCAGAGCCTGGGCAGCAGCACCATGACCGTGACGAATACGACGATCGTCAGCGGCACGCCGACCTTGAGGTAATCGACGAAGCGATAGCCGCCGGGACCCATGACGAGAATGTTTGCCGGGTGTGAAATCGGGCTCGTGAAGCTCGCAGATGCGGCCATCGCGACCGCCATCATCGCGGTTTCGGGCTGCAGACCCATGTCGGCCATCGCCGATAACACGATCGGCGACATCAGCACGACCAGCGCGGCCGTCGGAATGATCATCGTGGCCATGGCGGTCAGCACGTACAGACCCATGATAACCGGCCACGGGCCCGCGTCGCCCAGCAGATTCATAACCTGCCCGGCAAGGTACGTCGCAGCGCCCGTATCCTGCATGGCCGTGCCCAGCGGCAACATGCCGGCAATCAGGAATATGGCGCGCCAGTCAATGGCACGATAGGCCTGCTCCATGTTGAGGCAGCCCGTCAGGACCATGATCGTGCCGCCGATGACCGCTGCCACCGAGATCGGCGCCTTGCCCATCATGACGACCACGACCACGCCGAGCATGATCGCTGCCGCCAGTGGCGCTCGGCGCGTATCCGGCGGGGCCTGGCCGAGCGGCGTCAGTATCAGGAAATCCGGATCCGATGCCAGCAGCTGCAGCCGCTCACGCGGCCCGAGCAGCAACAGTGCGTCGCCCACATTGAGACGTTCGCTCGCAAGATCGGCGCGCACCGTGTCGCCCTCACGCCAGATGCCGACAAGTTCAATGCCATAGCGCTCGCGAAAATTGAGCTCGCCGACCGTCTTGCCGGCCAGGCGGCTGCGCGGATCCAGCGTCGCGTCCATCAGCGTCAGGCGTTCCGAGCCGATCGCGCCAAGGCTCTGACCGGTGCTGGTGTCGATTTCCAGTTCCTGCAAGCCACGCAATACGTTCAGGTCTTCCGGCTGGCCCTCAATCAGCAGCAGGTCGCCGCCATCGAGCACTTCGTCGCCCCGCGGCATGACCTTGAGCGCCCCGTCGCGAAAAATCGCCACGACGCGAAAATCGAATGCGTCTGCGATGCCGCTCTTGCTGAGAGTCGCGCCGCTGAGCTCGCTTTCTTTGGGCAAGCGGACGACGAACATCCGCTCGTCGGTGTGATAACGATCCGCGCGAACGTCCGGTGAAAGGACCTCGACCTCCTCGAAATCAGAAAACTTCTCGAGCTGTTCGATGGCTTCGACTTCCCCCTGCACCAGCACGCGCTCGCCTTTCCGGAGCGGAACGTAGGCAAGATCCGTAAACCGGTACCCGTCCTTGCGGCGCAGGCCCACCACCGCGACGTTGAATCGGGAGCGAAATTCCGCGTCACGCAGGAGTTCCGACGTCAAGGGTGACGTATCGCTGATCGTCACCTCGGCATACGCAACTTTTGCCGCAACCATCGATTTCAGTACGGGTGCCTCGCGTTCGATGACGAGATCACTCCACCGGCGCAGCTCGCGAAACTGGTCGATGCGGCCCTGGACGAGAAGGCCGTCGCCGCCACGCAGAACGGTTTGTCGATTCGGCAAAGTCTCACTGCCGCCGCCGCGAAACAGGGACAGGATGATGAGCCCGGTCGAGCTGCCGATGCGGCTTTCGGCGAGCGTCTTGCCGACAAGCATCGAAATATTCGGCACGCGCAGCATGAACGTGCGCTCGTGAAGCTTGTAGCGATTGCGCAGGCTGCGTTGGCTGACATGTTTGCCCCGTTCTGCACGCTGTTTGGGCAGCAATAGCCGGCCGATCAGGGCGACAAACAAAACGCCGATGATCATGACACCGCCCCCTACGGGCGTGAAATCGAACAGCGCGAACGGCGCGTAGCCGTTTTGCACCAGCGCCTCGCTGATCAGCAGATTCGGTGGTGTCCCGATCAGCGTCATCAGGCCGCCGAGCAGCGTGGAATACGCAAGCGGCATCAATAGGCGCGACGCCGGGATTCGCGTCCGGCGCGCGACCTCAACGACGACTGGCAGCATCAACGCCGCAACACCGATGTTGTTCATGAACGCGGACAGAACTGCGCCCGTAAGCATGATGACGACGATCATCGGAAATTCGCGGCGCCCCGCGACACGCATGACCTGGCGGCCGATGACGTCAGCAATGCCGGTCCTCGTCAGGCCTTCGCTCAGGATGAACATCGCCCAGACGGTGATGACGGCGCTGTTACTGAATCCTGCAAACGCCTCATTCGCATCGACGAGCCCGGCGATTGCGAGGGCACCGAGCACGAGCAGCGCCACGAGATCCATGCGGATCACTTCGCTGATGAAAAGAATCAGCGAGACGGCCAAAATGCCAAGAACGAATGCGATTTCGAACGTCATTTGACCAGATTGGCGGTTAGGCAGAGTCCAGGCGGCATGTCCGCATGTGTTTATACACGAGCGCGCAGGGAAAAGCGTTGCCGCCGGCCGTCGCCTTGCTGCGGAGCCCCGATTCTGTTGATTGTATTGCGTGCCCTGTTTTGCGCACTACACTGTCCGGGTCCCAGTACCTATGACGGATGTCAGCGGCTGGCATGCAATCGTATGAACCGAAAATACAGCGACGGCTGAGTCGAATTTCGATCCGCGGTGTCGATTATGCCGTCAACGAATGGGGCGAGCCGTCTGCGCCGCTGCTGGTTTATCTGCACGGTTGGGGTGATACGGGGTCGACCTTTCAGTTCGTTGTCGATGAACTCGCAGGCGACTGGTTCGTCGTTGCCCCTGACTGGCGCGGTTTCGGCGGCTCTTCCGGCGGTGCGTCGGCGTACTGGTTTCCGAATTACCTCGCCGACCTCGACCATCTGCTCACCCGATACACTCCAACCCGACCAGCGCGGCTATTGGGCCACAGCATGGGCGGCAATGTCGCGAGCCTGTATGCGGGCGTGATGCCGGAGCGCGTGGAGGCGTTCATCAATCTCGAGGGTTTCGGCCTGCCGGACTCCGATCCCGGCGAGGCGCCGGCTCGATACCGTGAGTGGATACAGCAGAGCCATGCAAAGCCCGCACTCTCGAGCTACCGGGATTTTGGCGATCTGACCGCGAGAATCAGCAAAAGGAATCCCGCGATGACATTGGCGCGTGCGCAATTCGTCGCGAGGGAATGGGCGGAGCCGGGCGCGGATGGGCGGATCCGACTGCGAGTGGATCCCGCACACAAATTGCCGAGCGCCGTGCTGTATCGCCGCGCCGAGGCCGAAGCCTGCTGGCGAGCGGTGCGCGCCGAGGTGCTGGTACTCGTAGGCAGCGACAGCGAATTCGCCAGTGTGCTGGGCCCGGATTCCGACGCGGACGCAGGCCGGTTACCGTTCCCGCGGGCGACGATTCGCCGCATCGACCGTGCCGGCCACATGCTGCATTTCGACCGACCCGACGAGGTTGCCCGCCACATCGACGCGTTCTTTGCCTTGTAAATTCATCCAGTACTGTATAAAAATACAGACTTTAGTGCCGGAGATTCCCCGTGCTGGCGGCTCAGAACAGCGACGATTACCTCGACGGGCTGAATCCCGCCCAGCGGCAGGCGGCCAGCCACGGCGAGCAGGACGGCGATGGCGTATTTTGCGCCGGGCCGCTGCTCGTGATCGCCGGGGCCGGTACCGGCAAGACGATGACGCTCGCGCATCGGGTTGCGCATCTGATCATCGGCGGCGTTCGCGCCGAACGTATTCTGTTGCTGACGTTTACCCGCCGTGCGGCCCAGGAAATGATTCGCCGCGTCGACGCGATCGTGCGGCACAGGCTGGCGGGGCGGGGCGCGGCCCGACTTGCTGCGGGAGTCTTGCCATGGTCGGGTACGTTTCATTCGGTCGCCAATCGCCTGTTACGTCACTACGCACACAATCTCGGCCTCGACCCGGGATTTTCCGTGCTCGATCGCGGTGATGCCGCCGATATCATGGATGTCGTCCGGCACGAGCTGGCCCTGTCGCGCACCGCACGCCGGTTTCCGAAAAAAGATACCTGTCTCGCGATCTACTCGCGATCGGTCAATTCGCGAAAAACATTGTCGGTGGTTCTGAACGAGACCTATCCGTGGTGCGCGGACTGGGAAGCGGAACTCCGCGAACTGTTTCGAGGGTACGTGATCCGTAAGCAGCAAAATCAATCGCTCGACTACGATGATTTGTTGCTTTACTGGCAGCACCTCGTTGCCGATGAGGCATTTGCGACGGAGATCGGTTCCTGGTTCGATCACATCCTGGTCGATGAATACCAGGACACGAACGTCATTCAGGCCGAGATCTTGCGCGCGCTCAAACCGAACGGCGCCGGCATGACGGTCGTCGGCGATGACGCGCAATCGATTTTCTCGTTTCGCGCCGCCGAAGTTGAAAACATTCTTGGTTTTCCCGATCAATATCTGCCGTCGGGACGGGTCATCTCACTGGAGCAGAACTACCGCTCGACGCAGCCAATCCTCGAAGCCGCGAACTGCCTGATTGCCGACAGCGCAAGACAATACAAGAAGACCCTGTATTCGAATCGCACAGACGGTGGCAAACCCGCGTATGTCACGGTCGAGGACGGTGACGGAGAAGTGGACTATGTCGTTACCTCGGTGCTCGAGAATCGTGAGCGCGGAATGAGCCTCAAAGATCAGGCCGTGCTGTTCCGTACGGCGCATCACAGCGATCGGCTCGAACTTGAACTCGTGCGCCGTAATATTCCGTACGTAAAATACGGTGGCCTCAAGTTTCTCGAAGCGGGCCATGTCAAGGACGTGCTTGCGGTTCTCAAGTGGGCCGAAAATCCGAAAAATGAAGTCGCGGCTTTTCGCGTCCTGAAGCTCATGCCCGGGATGGGTCCGGCAACGGCGAAGCGTTGTTACGAGCACCTCGCCGGCGCCGGCTTCAGGCTCGGATCGCTGCGAGAATTTCGGCCGCCGACCGCTGCGTCACGCGAGTGGCCCGCATTCTGTGCACTGCTGGAGTTACTTTGCAGCGCCGAACCTGGCGATGTGGGCTGGCAGACGCAGCTGACCGCTGTGCGGCGTTGGTACCAGCCGCAGCTCGAACGTATCTATGATGGTGTCGACGTGCGCGAGGCGGACCTCGAGCAGCTCGAACAGGTGTCCGGCCGCTATCCGACGCGGGAACGGTTTCTGACCGAGCTGACGCTCGATCCGCCGAGCGCGGCTGGCGATCTGGCCGATAACCCGATTGTTGATGAAGATTATCTGATTCTGTCGACCGTGCATTCGGCAAAAGGCCAGGAATGGGATGCCGTGTTCATCCTCAACGTCACCGACGGCAACTTCCCGAACGAATTTGCAACGGCCAAACCGGAACTGATCGAGGAGGAACGGCGTCTGCTGTATGTGGCGATGACCCGTGCGAAGCAGTCGCTCGCGCTCGTAGCGCCGCTCAGGTTTCACGTCAACGAGCAGCGGCGCGACGGCGACAGGCATGTCTACGGAGCGCGCAGCCGGTTCGTCACCGACAGGCTTCTGGCGACGATGGAGGCTTGCTTTCACGGTGAACGGCATCCCGCAAGCAGCCGACCGATGCCGCGATCAGACCGATGCCTTGACGTCGCGGGACGGTTGCGAGAGATGTGGTAAAAATAGGCGGTGGCGCGCGGCCACCGACAATCGGTACGATACAAACAGCATAACATGCACCTCGACGCGAAATGCTTGCAAATACTAGGCAATGACCCCCTGGGTTGCGCGCGAAGTGCAGAGTATCCGATGAAACCAAGCGGATCTCGGCAACAATAAAGCCCTGATCCTGCGCAATCATGGTCTGCTGACGACCAGCACGACCATTGCGGACGCGCTCCTGCTCATGTACTTGCTCGAGACAGCCTGTCAGACGCAGCTGCTCGCGCAGTCGACCGGCGGCGAGCTGATCCAGGTTCGCAGGCCTGTCGTTGCCGGCATCGCGGCTCAGGCCAGGCAGGCTACGCAGGGTCTCGGGGCGCAGCTCGTGTGGCCCGGGCTGCTGAGAAAGCTCGACCGCCTGGATGCATCCTTCCGTGACTGACGCCGATTGAACGCGATTGCCTGATTCAGGCCAGGAACATCGCGTAGGCGGGGTTGTCGCTTTCTTCCCAGTGCGCGTAGCCGAGCGCGGCGAGATGAGCCTCGAGATCCGCGGTTTCCTCCTGAGGCACGTCGATGCCCGCGAGAATCCGGCCGTGATCCGATCCATGGTTGCGGTAGTGAAACAAACTGATGTTCCATTCGGTGCCGATCGCATTCAGAAAGTCCAGAAGTGCTCCGGGTCGTTCGGGAAATTCGAAACGAAACAGCCGCTCGTTGGCGAGCCCCAGCGAGCGGCCCCCGACCATGTGCCGGATATGCAGCTTGGCCATTTCGTCATCGCTCAGGTCGATGACCGGATAACCGGCATGCCCGAGTGTCTTGATGATTTCCTGACGTTCGGCGTTACCACGGCGGAGTTCGATGCCGACGAATATATGGGCGTTTTTCGAGTCGCTGTAACGATAGTTGAATTCGGTAATTCCGCGTCGCCCGATCGCTTCGCAGAATTTCTTGAAACTGCCCGGCTGTTCCGGAATTTCTGCGGCAAGCAACATTTCTTTTTCCTCACCAACCGCGGCCCGCTCTGCAATATGCCGCAGGCGATCGAAATTAACGTTTGCGCCACAGTTGATCGTGACCAGCGACTGATTCCGGATACCGTGCTCGGCGACGTATTTCTTGGCGGCCGCGACCGACAGACCGCCCGCCGGCTCGACGATCGAGCGCGTGTCTTCGAAAATGTCCTGGATCGCGGCGCAGACCTGATCCGTAGTCACGGTCACTATTTCGTCGACGTATTGCCGGCAGAGGCGAAATGTTTCATCGCCGACCCGCCGCACGGCAACGCCGTCGACGAATATGCCGACGTGTTCAAGCGTCACGGGTCTTCCTGCGCGTAATGAATCACGCATGGCAGCGGAGTCCTCGGGCTCTACGCCGATGATGCGGATATCGGGACGCAGGGATTTCACGTACACGGCGATGCCGGCAATCAGGCCGCCGCCGCCGATCGGCACGAAGATCGCGTCCGGATCGTCCTCGGCCTGGCGCAGGATTTCCGCACCGATCGTGCCCTGGCCTGCGATGACGTCCGGGTCGTCGAATGGATGAATGAATACGAGGTCTCGCTCTCGCTCGAGCATCCGCGCATGGGCAAATGCGACGTCGTAGGTGTCACCGTGCAGGATCACTTCGCCGCCGAGTGACCGGACCGCGTCGATCTTGATCGCAGGAGTGGTCCGCGGCATGACGATCACGGCAGCAACGCCGCGGTATTTTGCCGAGAGGGCCACCCCCTGCGCATGATTGCCCGCCGAGCTGCAGATCACGCCACGCGAAATCTGCGCGTCGGACAGGGATGCAAGTTTGTTATAGGCGCCGCGCAGCTTGAACGAGAAGACCGGCTGCAGGTCCTCACGTTTGAGCCAGATCCGGTTGCCCAGACGGGCGGAAAGCGTCGGCGCGAAGTCGAGCGGCGATTCGATCGCCACGTCGTAGACGCGTGCATTCCGGATACGTTCGAGGTAGTCGATGTCGCTCATTTAACCGTTGTCGGGAAATTACAGCAATCTGTCCCGGAATCCCGCCAGGCATGCTCGGTACCCATAGGGCGGTGAGACGGGGTCCAGTCGCTTATCGCATACCCGACGCTTTCTCGCAAAATTTCCTCGAATCGCCGGGAATAGCGGCTCGTAACCATGCCGTGCCCGTGCTTCGATCAGGGCATGACGACAAACACCCGCCTGGCACAGACGCCGATACAGCGACAGCAAAAGCATGCGCCGATCATGACGCCGCTATTCCGGGAAGCGGCGCTCGCCGCCGAGAGATATCAATGTTTCGGGCCGGTCGTCGTCGTCACGCCACCCTCGGCGATGCTCACGCTTTGGGTGTCGATGCTCGCGGTTGCCTTCCTCATCGCGAGCACGCGGCTGATCGAAATACCCGAACGCGCCCGCGCCGTCGGCGTACTGCTGCCAGCGAACGGCCTGCTCAAGGTGCGCGCCCGCCGCGCTGGATGGGTCGAACGACTTTCCGTCGAGAATGATACCCCGGTCGAGCGGGGTCAGCTGCTGATGTGGCTGAGTGATGGCCAGCAGGCGCCAGATCGTCGGCCGGAGTCCACACTGCGGATCGCATCGCTCAACAACGAACTCGACTTGCTCGAGATTACGCTCGCACAGGACCTTCGCGCCGCCGAAGCGCGCAGGCTTGTCAGTCGACGCCGGCTGGAGCTGATCCGGAGCCAGCTGCTGGCCGCCGAGCAGGAGGTCCGAACCCGCTCGAATCGGGCCGAGGTCGAGCAACGCCGTGCGCGACGTGTGGCCGCGCTCGCAAACGCTGCCCGCATCGCGAACCAGACGGCAGACGAACATGCGGCACGTGCGCTCGCCGCGGAAGCCGAGACTCACCTGGCTACGCAGCGGGTACTCGCGCTGCGAGACGAGATAGCAGCACTCGAGCATGCGATCAGCGAGGCTGCAGCGATGCCCGAGCTGTTGCGCACGAGTACGCAAATGCGTCGCGAGACGCTGTTGCGGGAAATTGCGCGCAGCGAATTACTATCGGCGATCGAGGTCACCGCTCCTGACGACGGCAAGGTTGCGGGACTCGCCGTGCGGGCCGGCAGTTATGTGCAGGCCGGCCAGGTCTTGCTGACCCTGTATGACCCGGGTGCCCCTCTCGAGGCGCGACTTTACGTCAGCGCCGACAATGCCGGATTCATTCGGATCGGCCAGCCCGTCGAGTTGCGCCTGCGCGCATACCCGCACCAGCTGGTCGGGACTGTACCCGCCGTCGTAACGGCCGTATCCGGAGTCGCGATTCCGGCTCGGGAAACTGCCGCCGGACCGGCGCTGTCCGGTCCGGTGTTCGAGATTCGGGCGGCGTTGGCCAACGACAGCGTCGCCGGCCACGGGGCGGTCTGGCAATTGCCCCCGGGCACGTCATTCGAAGCGGACCTGATTCGTCGCCGCTGGCCGCTGTATCGGTGGTTGTGGCGATCCACCGTGGCGCAAGAAACCCGACGTGCGTGAGCGGCACCAGCGAGTTCCGGTGATGCTGCAGGCCGAGGCCTCTGAATGTGGCCTCGCGGCCGTCGCGATGGTTGCCTGGTCGTTCGGCACGGAGGTCGACGTCGCGACCCTCAGGGGGTGTTCGGCAGCTGCGGATCGTGCGCCCACGCTGCGTGGGCTCGTGGCCACTGCCGCGACTCTGGGACTGATAGCGCGACCCGTCAGGCTCGGCATTTCCGAACTCCGGCGTCTCGTACTGCCTGCGATCCTGCACTGGCAGCTCGATCATTTCGTCGTTCTCACGCGGGTTCGGCGCGGCCACCTGGTAATTCACGATCCCGCGAGCGGGCGTCGCCGAATTTCCATGCCGGTCGCTAATGACGCGTTCACTGGTATCGCGATGGAGTTTGCGCGTGGCGCACAATGGCAGCATCGCAAATCGTCCGGACGGCCCCGCCTGCGCTGGTTTATGCGTGCGCACGCCGGTATCTACCGCTACCTCGGGCTGATGCTTGTGTTGCTGTTCGCGACACAGCTGCTTGCGCTCGCGCCACCCGTCGCGACGCAGTTGCTCATCGACGAGGTTGTGCTTGGCCAGGATCAGCGCTGGCGAACCGGCGTGCTTGCGGGAATAGGGCTCGTGTTGCTGGCAATGATCGTAATCGACGCGCTAAGACGTTATATCGCGCTGTACTCCGGGACGCGCCTCGCGATGGACAGTACCGCAGCCGTCATTCGCCACCTGTTTGCACTGCCCGTCGATACTGTTCTGCGGCGACCCGTCGGCGATCTGATCTCCAGGGTCGAATCACTGCGGCCGATTCGTGCCGCACTCATTGAAACCTGCGTGCACGGAATCGTGCAGATCGCGGTGCTTGCGACGACCATCATCGTCATGGCGGCCTACAGTGCCCGGCTGACGCTGCTTGCACTCGCAGCACTCGCGCTTGTCCTGGCGGTGCAGGCCGCTTTGCTGCCGGCGGCGCGCAGTAATAACCTGGAGGCCGTTGTTGCTTCGGCGCAAGCCACAAATTCGCTGATCGAGTCCTTGCGGGCGTTCCAGTCGATTCGCGCCCTCGGCCTCGACAGCCAGCGGCTCACGCACTGGCAAGGACATTTCGTCGCGGCAACTAACGCAATCGCGAGACAGGCGAAGCTCGGCATTGCTGCCAGCACCGGTCAGGCGCTGATCAATGCTCTCGAGCACATCCTGTTTCTCGGTCTGGGTATCGGCGGCGTAGTCAATAAACAGCTGACACTTGGTGTGCTGTTTGCATTTCTGAGCCTGCGCGGCCGCCTGAGCGGCGCGGCGGTGCAGCTGGTCGGCGTCCTGCGGGAACTCTATCTGCTGCGCTCGCACGTCGAGAGAGTCGGTGAGATCGTTATGGAGATACCCGAGAGCGGCGCCCCGCGCGCTGCCGTACGCAAGCGCGTTGAGGGCGCGATCTGCTGTGCGCAGCTGTCGTACCGTTATCCGGGCGGTCAACAAATCCTCGAGAATCTGTCCTGCCACATCGCGGCGCGCGAGTCGGTCGTTATCACGGGGTCATCGGGTGTCGGTAAGTCGACCCTGCTGAGGTTGTTGGCAGGTGGTCTCCGACCCGACAGCGGGCAGGTGCTGCTCGACCAAGTCGATATCAGACTCTGGGATCCGGCGGCGTTGCGGCCACAATTCGGAGTCGTGCTGCAGAATGATCGATTACTCGCCGGGTCCGTTGCGGACAACATCAGCTGCTTCGATTCGATGCCTGACATCGGGCGAATCCGTGACGCGGCGTGCCGCGCGGAAATCTGGCAGGAGATTGCGGCTATGCCCATGGGCATCCGCACTCGGGTCGCCGACGCTGGCAACGGCCTGTCAGGCGGTCAGATTCAGCGCATATTGCTCGCTCGCGCGCTGTATCGGCGTCCAAGGGTGCTGTTTCTAGATGAAGCGACCAGTCATCTCGATCACGATACGGAGAGGCGGGTTCTCGAGAACCTGTCGGCGCTCAATATAACGACTGTCAGCGTCTCCCACCGCAATGATGCCCTGATGAACGGCGGCCGCGTGATTCGGCTGCAGCGCGCCGGGCGCTAAGCCGTAACTGTCTGGCCGCGCTTGGCATTCGACGTATGGCGCTTCCATAATGCGGCGCAGCGTCGATATAAACGTGGCACTCTGCATTTTCCGGGCCTATGAGACGATACGTCTTGACGCCCGGCGGACAATGCAGAATGTTTCCACTCGGCCGGCCTGGCAGCGGGGGCCGTGCACACCTGACGCCACTGAATGGGGATTCGAGATCGGTTCCAAAATACTCATTAGGAATGCTCGCGTGATCAACGAGTCGCGGATTCAGGATACCGATGTGCTGATCGAGGGCGATCGAATTGCAAAGATCGCCAATAGCATTGCGGTACCCGACAACGCCGACGTCGTGGATGCCGCAGGTTGTTATTTGATTCCCGGAATGATCGACGACCAGGTGCATTTTCGTGAGCCGGGGCTGACCCATAAGGGTGACCTCGCGACGGAGTCAGCGGCCGCCGCGGCAGGTGGCATTACGAGTTTCATGGATATGCCGAACGTCGATCCACAGACGACGACTCGTGCGGCCCTGGCAGAAAAGTACGAGCTGGCGGCAAATCGCTGCGTCACGAACTACGGTTTCTACCTGGGCGCAACGAACCGCAATGTCGAAGAGATCAAAGCGCTCGAGCTTGATGATGCATGCGGCATAAAGGCTTTTATGGGTGCATCGACCGGGGACATGCTGGTGGACGATCCGCAGGCGCTGGAACTGCTGTTCGAGCATGCGCCGGTCATCGTCGTCACGCACTGCGAACATTCACCGACCATATGGGATAACGAAGCCAGGGCGAAGGCCAGGTATGGCGAAAACGTTCCGATGTCGGAACATCCACGAATTCGATCCGCCGATGCCTGCCTCATGTCGTCGCAGCTGGCAGTTGATCTGGCGCGCCGCCACGACGCATTGCTCCATGTGCTGCATCTGACAACGGCCATCGAGATGGGCCTGTTTTCGACTGCGCAACGATCGCAAAAAAAGATAACCGCCGAAGTCTGCGTGCATCACCTCTGGTTTGACGAATCCGCTTACGCGGAACTCGGTACCCGAATCAAGTGCAATCCGGCAATCAAGACAGCCGAGGATCGGGAGGCGTTGATCGCGGCCGTGATCGATGGCCGGCTCGATGTCATTGCCACCGATCATGCGCCCCACACGGCCGATGAAAAACAGCAGAGCTATTTCAAGGCGCCGGCAGGTCTGCCGCTCGTGCAGCACGCGCTGATGACGCTGTTCGATCTCGCCGGTGACGGCAAGATCAGCCTCGAATTGCTCGTCGAACGTACCAGCCATGCTCCGGCCGGTATTTTCGGCGTCAAGGATCGCGGCTATATCCGTGAGGGCTATTTCGCGGATCTCGTGCTAGTCGATGCGAACCGTCCGTTTATCGTCAAGAAGTCGAATCTGCTCAGCAAATGCGGGTGGTCACCGTTCGAGGGCCGGACGTTTTCGGCTACGATCGATACAACATTTGTCAACGGCCAAATTGTTTACCGCGCCGGTCGTCTCACAGGCTGCATCGCCGGTAAGCGACTGGAATTCGTACGCGCAAGATAAGCGGCCGCGGAAATCCACGGGCGGCGATTTCGCTGGCCGATGGCACGAGGTGAAAAAGTGTTTACATTCGCCTCGATCCCGTTATGCTAGCGCCAGATGCGGTACCGGAACTGGTGTCGGCATGCAGGCATTGGCTGACACGTCGACTGAATGAAACCTACTGATACTTCGAGCCCCGACTACTTTCACAAAGTAGTCGACTGCCAGTGGGCGTG
>Ga0224497_10001114_pt1 | contig 17534 bp, 17 predicted proteins | sample SF_Jul11_sed_USG_4_FD_167970 | JGI IMG/M metagenome (GOLD analysis project Ga0224497, IMG submission 167970) | Sediment microbial communities from San Francisco Bay, California, United States - SF_Jul11_sed_USGS_13 | ecosystem: Environmental > Aquatic > Marine > Sediment | place: USA... | reverse complement strand
GCGTGCATGATTCCGCAAAACACCTCGCCGATGAAACCAATGCGTCAGTCCAGGCGGTTCAGTGCGATATTACAGACGTGAACGCGGTCCGGCTCGCATTGCAGCCCTTCGACCAGATCGATGTCCTGATTAACAACGCAGGGCGTGAGCGGATTACCCCCATCCTTGACGAAGATGATGCGGTCGAGGAGACGTTTCGGCGAATTGTCGATGTCAACATGATGGGAACGTTCTATGTAACCCGTTATGCCGCGCGGAAAATGCCATCGGGCTCAACGATGATTTTTACCTGTTCCATTTGGAGCCGGACAGCGGTTCCCGAGTTTTCCGCCTATTGCAGCACCAAGCATGCAAACCTCGGATTCATGCGTTCCCTGGCTCAGGAGCTCGCGCCGCAGGGTATCCGTGTGAACGGAGTATGCCCGGGGTGGGTGCGCACGGATGCATCCATGCAGTCTCTCAGCAACATGTCCATGCGCACGGGCCGCTCGGAACAGGACTTGCTGGAGGAGATCACGGGCGCGCAGATTATGGGCGGATTGATGGAACCCGATGACATGGCGGGCACCTATCTGTTTCTCGCATCTGATGCATCGTCCGATATTGTGGGGCAGGCAATCATGCTGGACCGGGGGGAGGTGCTGGCATGACGCTGCAGGGAAAAAACGCACTGGTTACGGGCGGGAGTCGCGGTATAGGCCGGGCTTGTGCAGAGTCGCTAGCAGCAGAAGGCGCCCATATTACAGTTGTGGATGTACTGGCCTGTGATGAAACCGTTGATGCGATCTCAGCGGCCGGCGGAACTGCTCGCCAGATGCATTGTGATGTATCGGATGAAGACTCGGTCCTTGCGGTGTTTGAAAAACATTTCGCCGGGTCGTGTCAACTGGATGTTTTGGTGCACTGTGCGGGCGTCATTCATGAACGCGCACTGCTGGACACACCGATCGGTGAGTTTGATCGGGTTATCGCCATCAACCTGCGGGGTACATTCCTGGTCGGGCGTGAGGCGCTGCGGTGCATGTCTAAAACGGGAAGTGGGTGTGTCATTCTGACCGCGTCCGATATGGCGTACTGCGGTAGAGAAACGTTCTCTCCCTACGTTGCGTCAAAGCACGGGGTAATGGGGTTGGTAAGATCCTGGGCAATTGAATTCGCGCCATCCATCAACGTCAACGCCCTTTGCCCCGGACCCATTGATACCGTCATGCTGGATGCGGAAAACATGAGCCCGGAATGGCGAGAAAAGGAGATGAATATTCCGCTGCAGCGTTTTGGCCGGCCCGAGGAAATCGCCCATATGGTGACATTCCTGTGTGGAGAAGGGGGGGCGTACATTACCGGACAGGGGATCGGCGTCAACGGTGGGAGCGTCATGGCGTAGCGAGCAAAGAGGTCTGCCCCTTTTGCTCTCGATAGTCATAATTTTGTAGGCAGGAGAGAGAAACGCGAATATGTCGGAACCAGTCAAGATCGATTCTCATGTTCATCTGTATCGGAACTTGGAGGAGGGTAACGCGGAAAAAGACGGTTATCAGGTATGGGAATATGGGCGCAAGGAAAACGTCCCCGTCAGCGATTACCCCGGAACGGTGGGTGACATTTTACAAGCTATGGAGGCTGCCGAGATCGCTAAAGTCGTTGTGGTTAATCTGTTCATCGCGCGCCAACATATGCACGACGAGTTAGCAAAGCTGCCGGAAGGACTCGCGTGGGCGGAAAGGGAAAGACGCACTAAGGATATCAACGCCATGGTCGTCGACGAGTTGAAGACGTTCAACCGGTGGATATGCACAGTCGCCCGAAAGCATCCCCAAATCATTCCCTTTGTAGGGGCAGATGTCACCGCCCTGCCCGGCGAAGATTGCGCTCGACACGTACGAGATATGATCGAGAACCATGGCGCCCATGGCGTGAAACTGCACGGCGCCGCCGGTGGTTTCGCTATGTCCGATGTACGACTATGGCCGATGTATGCGGTTTGCGAGGACTTACGTGCGCCCATAATCGGTCATTCTGGGCCCGACCTGGATGGTGCCGGCCTGGCCGAGCCCCAGGCCTTCGGGCGTATGCTCAAGGCGTTTCCACGGCTTCCCGTGGTGTTGGCGCATATGGGCGGGGCGACTTGGGGGCAGGCCTTGGAGATCGCCGATACCTACCCGAATGCGTTTTTCGATTGCTGTGAAATCATCGAATGGACGAATGCTCCCAACGCGCCGTCGGAGAAACAGCTAGTGCAGTTGATCAAAGACATAGGCCCAGAAAGAGTGATGATGGGCTCGGATTTTCCCTGGTACGATCTGGATCACACCGTGGAGCGGGTCATGACGCTCCCAGGGCTCTCAAGCGAAGAGAAGGAAGGCATCATCGGTGCCAATGCGGTGAAGATCCTTAATCTATGATGGCTGCTATCACTTTTCGCACGACCCGAGTCATCGATGTAAGTGTGCGGGTAGGTGTTTGCGGCTAGAATTCAAACTCCATCCGCTGAAACACTCTCCCGGCATTGCGCTTGGCCAGGAACTCGAAGGTCGGCAGATGCGCATAGGCCGATTGATCCACCTCGTAGGCTTCAGTCAGAGAGCCGCCATTGTCGATCACCTCGGCCACCTTCTGGCGCAGATCAACGAGGTAGTCTTTGGTGTAGCGCGTGACTTCCCCCATGTCGGTCGGTTCCCCGTGGCCGGGAATAACGATCTCTGCACCCAGTGCGGCAAACTTTTCCCAGGTCTCCAGCCAGGCAGCGGTGTCGGTCTCCTCGAAGATCGGTAACAGGCGCTGGTGAAACGCCATGTCGCCGGAGATCACCAGTCGTTTCTGCGGAAGCCAGACCATGATATCGCCCGGGCTGTGAGCCGGCCCCAGGAATAGCAGTTCGATGCGTTCGCCGCCCATCTCAATGACCATCTTGTCCTTGAAGGTCTTATCGGGCATCACCACCTCAGTGCCTTCGGCCTTGTCCTTGAGTCCCCGTTTGGTAGCATCTAGGATGGCGAACGCATTTTCCTCGACCTCGTGCGCCGCGTCTTCGTGCGCGATCACCGGAACCCCCTGCTCGCGCCAGTAACCCGAACCGAGCATGGCGTGCCCCTGTCCGTTCTCCAACGCCACATATTTGACCGGCTGATCGGTGATCTTTTTGATCTCGTCGTGCAACGCCTTGGCCAGCAGATAGCTGTCACCAGCATTGACCACCAGCACGCCATCCGAAGTAATCACGAACGACAGGTTGTTGTTGTGCCCCGAGTTCTCATACGTCCGCGGCGCGGTCGCACCAATCGCCGACCACACACCGTCAATCACCTTCTGCGGTTTGTCGTACAGCATCGAATCCGGCGCCTTGTCGCTGGCATACAAGGCCTCCCGCGACGATGCCTGAGTGTCCTCCGCCGCGGCGGGCTGCTGCTGGGCGATTAACTGGGGGGCGGCCGCGTCAGCTTCGTTCTGAACGCCGATGGTTTGCGGTAGCTCGCCCGCCCCAAGGGCCGGCAGAGCCATTGGCAACAGAGCCGTCAGCATGATTAATCGTTTTTGCATCGCTGTCGATTCTCCAATGGGGTCCGAATATACACCCAGATATTTTGACCCACGAGAGTATAGATATTTTGACCCGCGAGAGTATAAGAAGGATAAAAGCCCTTTTCCCTCGCTTTGCGCCCTGGTCACCACGACGCGGGTGTCACGCCAGTATCGCGCCACCATCGACATCCACGATCGTGCCGGTCACAAACTGATTCTCCAGTAGAAAAAGAGCAGCCGGCGCGACTTCTTCTGGCTTTCCGGCGCGCGGTATTAAGTGATCTTTGGTGGTGTTGCTAAAGTGCTGTGCGCGCTCTTCGCCTTGTAGAGCGAACATCGGAGTATCGATTAACCCCGGGCAGACCGCGTTAATTCGAATGGGTTTGATTTCGTTCGCTGCCAATTTGACGAAGCCCTCGACCGCGTTACCCACGGTGCCGATTGCGAGAACCCCGGGACGCCATTTGCGTGCCGGATAACCGCTGATCAATACGACAGCACCATCGGCCGCCATCTGCGGTGCGCCCAGGCGTACGGTGTTGACATAACCCCATAGCTTGGCGAACGAATTCTGAAACCCATCCAGATCCATTTCCAGAAACGGACCGATGGCACGCGGCCCACCGGTCGCGGCGTTAACCAGGAAATCAAAACCGCTGTGTTTTTCGAACAAGTCCTGTAGCGCATCGCGATCCTGCACATCGGCGATCTCGTTTTGCATTCCGTCATTGGCGTCGCCGAGCGCGCCACGGCGACTCACGGTCACCACCTCGGCACCCGAGAGCTGCAATAATTTCGCGATTTCCAGACCGATACCTGAAGTCCCACCGAAAACGATGGCTTTCTTGCCGTTAAATTCTGTCAATGGTCAATACTCCGGAAGCACTTTAGTTCGGCTTATTATATTCTATAGCGCTGATGCATAGGTTGTTACACCGGTGATTAAAGACGGAAGTGGGAACACAATGACCGAACACTTAACCGAGCCGCCTGGTGGAACGCCAAGCACGTTTCTTGAATTTCCGCTGGTCACCGACCTCGACGATCTCGATGCGGACATTGCGGTTCTGGGCATTCCGTTTGGCATGCCTTACACGGCCTCGACCATGGCGAACGACCAAAGCCGCGCACCGGATGCGCTTCGACAAGCCGCAAACTCGTTCGACATCGCCTATACAAAAAACCACTTCGACTGGGATTTGGGTGGGCCTCTGCTCGATGGGCGCGACATCAAGATTGTGGATTGTGGCAATGTGACGGCCGATATGGCTGACCACAAAGCGCACTACCGTCGTGCCGAGCGCGCGGCGAGAAATATCCTGGGTGCCAACACGACGCTGATTACGCTGGGCGGCGATCACGGTATCCCCATTCCCGTGATGCGGGCACTCGAAGTGCATGGCGCCCCCATCACGTTGGTGCATGTCGACGCCCATTTGGACTGGCGGCATGAAGTTAACGGTGAAACCGAAGGCTACTCGAGTCCGATCCGGCGCGCCTCAGAAATGCCGTGGATCGACAAAATCGTGCAGATTGGGATGCGTGGCATCGGCAGCGCCCGCTCGGGTGAAGTAGACGATGCGCGTGCCTACGGCGCCGAGATTATCGATGCTTACGAGATGCACGATATCGGTATCGACGCGGTTCTCGAGCGCATCCCCGGCGCCGGCCCGTATTACCTGACGATCGATGCGGACGGTATTGACCCCACCATCATGCCGGCCGTGATGGCACCGACACCGGGCGGTTTGGATTGGCTGCAGATCCGCAAACTCATTCACGGCCTCGTCAACAAGGGCCGTGTGCTGGGTATGGACCTCGTCGAAATTGCCCCAATGCACGACGTGGGGAAGATAACCATGGTCTACGCCGAACGACTGATCTGCAACTTTATTGGCACGTCGGTGCGGGCTGGGTACTACGGATGAGATTGCGGGTAATACGACTACGCAATGATTACTCTGTCAAGCTTAGCAACGAGGAATGGTTTGCAGGCAGAGCTAACTATTTCGGCTTCGCCTTTGAATATCAGATCCTGCGCCGCTACGAGTTCATCAGCGGTCAGACTGTCAAAAACCACGTAGCTACCGCCAAGCACTCTTTTACGTAGCCGCTTCAAGGTGGCGGCAGGATCTTCCCGTTTGTGTTGGTCATTCGACATAGGTCAAATACTCCACTTAGTTGGAATTGCCTAGTAGTCCAGATAATCTTCCCACTCATGAAGTGGCAAGGTTGTCTTCTTGGATATATGACGCTTGTTTTTGGTGAGCCAAGCCTCAGCATGATTCCGGCCGTGGTCTTTTAAACTTGTTAAAAACGGCCAACTGGTGTCAAACTTGCTGGCCGCGCTTAAATCCCGCGTCACATCTTGTGCGGAAATCTGATGTAAGTTGATGTTTGCCCACCGTGGTGTGTCCGTGTCGTCTTGTTCTGCGGCTCGGTTGATATATACGATATTTCGAATCTCCCGCATCAGACTTGCGTTGAGCGTGATCTCTCTTTGCCTCTCGGCTATGTCCCTCGCCGTCTGAGGAATGGACTCCCGTTGGGTCGGATTGAGCTGCACGATAATGACATCGGATGAATCGCAGTTGTGCAACAACGGTTCGAGTGTGGGATTACCCATAAAGCCCCCATCCCAGTAGGCATCCCCGTTGATTTCGATAGCATGATGAAGCTCGGGCAAACATGCCGAGGCCAGCAGGACCTGTGGCGAGATTTCACGGCTGGTAAAAATGCGGAGCCGGTTGGTGCGAACATTGGTTGCCGAGATAAAGAGCTTTATCGAATGACAGTTGCGAAGGCAATCGTAGTCGATTGTGTCTTCCAGCACCTTCTGCAGCGGGTTGATGTTGAAGGGATTGAATTGATATGGCGACGCAAAACGAGATACCGTATCGAACAATGCCGACATCGGCGACCAGCCGTCCCAGGTTGGGTTGAAAAGAGGCGACTGGTAAGGGCTGAAGGAACCGAGTCGACTCATCGCCTTCCAGAAGTTATGGAGCTTGCCTTTCGCGAGATCGGTACCGCCTTTTTCGAAACCATCCGCCAACACCGCGGCATTCATCGCACCGGCACTGGTCCCGCTGATACCGGTGATGCGTAGATTCGTCTCCTCCAGCAAGCGATCAAGCACCCCCCAGGTAAACGCACCATGGGTCCCGCCGCCCTGCAGGGCCAGTGTAATGTTCTTTTGCTTGGCCAAAGTTATTCCATGAACCAGCCGTGGGTCACCACAATAGACTGGCCGGTTAAGGCATTAGTCGGGAATGTAGCGAGAAATAGGGCCACGTTAGCCACATCCTCAAGGGTGGTGAATTCCCCGTCTACCGTGTCCTTGAGCATCATGGTTTTGATTACCTCTTCCTCACTAATTCCTAATTCGGCCGCTTGTTCGGGAATCTGTTTTTCGACTAGTGGGGTGAGCACAAACCCCGGGCAGATGACGTTAGCCCGAATGCCATATTTAGCCCCTTCCTTTGCGATCACACGACATAATCCCAATAGACCGTGTTTCGCCGTCACGTAAGGCGCCTTAAGCGGAGAAGCCACTTTCGAATGCGCCGAGCCCATCAGAATCACGCTACCGCCGTTGCCTTGATTCACCATTTTGCGCATACACGCACGCGTAGTTAGAAACGCACCGTCTAAATGAATTGCGATGAGCTTTTTCCAATCTCGATAGTCCAGCTCCACGATCGGATCGATATGTTGAATGCCGGCGTTGCTGACCAGGATGTCCACGCTGCCGTAGTGTTCCGCCAGGGCGTCCGTAGCGGCTTCGACTTCATTTTCATCAGTCACGTCCATTCGCAGGGGCATAGCCGCCGCGCCGATTTCTGCCGCGGTTGCGGTGGCCGCATCCATATTGATGTCCGCGATGCCGACGTTCAGGCCCGCCTCGACATAGGCTTCGGCAATTGTCCGTCCAATTCCACTGGCGGAACCCGTCACCAGGGCGACTTTGTTATTGACTGTCATGTGTATTTTCTCTGATCGTTAGCATTTTCGGAGATGCTCGGCACTTCTGCGGGTTTCAGTTCAGACTTGATCGGCGTAACCCAACCCGGTCAGAAATAATCGGGTTCGTTGCCGGCTTTCCACTTGATGCTACAGCCCAAGCTGGGGTGTTGCTCGGTTGGCACGGGCTGGTCTTGCAGGACCGCATCCAACGCTTTGCGTAGATCCTGGCCCGTCACCGCCACATTATTCCCCGGTCGGCTCGCATCGAATTGGCCGCGGTAGGCCAATTTATGATCCTTGTCGAACAGAAAGAAATCCGGCGTGCAGGCGGCCCGGTAACTCTTGGCCACTTCCTGCGTTTCGTCGTATAGATACGGGAAGGTATAACCTATCTTCTTTACTTCTTCGGCCATCTTCTCCGGACTGTCGCCGGGATGCGTCCTGACGTCATTAGCGTTGATCCCGATCACTGCCACATTCTTGGCCTGATATTCGCGAGCAAATTCCGCGAATTGATACGCGATATGTTTCACATAGGGGCAGTGGTTGCACATGAATACCACGAGTGTGGCGCGTGCATGCTGGCAGTCGGCCAGCGACACCACCCGTCCTGTGGTGTCGGGGAGACTGAAGTCGGGAGCCGCGGTGCCTAAGTCCAACATGATTGAGGAAACACCCACAATGTCAGAGCCTCCTACTCCAAGAACGGATGGTCAAGAAACACATCTTACTGCGCTTTAATAGCCGCCTCAAAACAAAGATGGGTTTTTTTGCTAGATTAGCTTACACCACGAGTACCGGGCGAGAGGTTGTGCTGGTTACTTTATGGGAAACACTGCCCAACAAGTATCGCTCGGAATCACTTAAACCCCTACTGCCCAATACAATTAGGCTCACGTCGTATTTCTCGCCAAACTTCACAATCGTTCGAGCCGGTCCGCCTCCCATATAGAAACACCGAACATTTTCAACACCCTGTTCCTGGGCGTATTTCTTGCTCTTTTCCGCTACTTCTTTCGCGTAGTATTGCAAGGCCGTGTCCGTGGATCCCGTTAACTCTTGGTTCACCATCGATACAGATGCTTTCCACATATTATGCTCGCGATAAACCGATAAAATGAGCAATTCGGAGTGGTAAGTCTTTTGCAACTCAATCGCCATTTTCAGTGCTTCAAATCCACCATCAGAACCATCAACGGCTGCTAGAATTCTAGCAAACATGCTTGACTCCTAATTAATTAGCAAATGCCACATCTCGCAAGAATAACGCGATCTGGGGAAAGTAAATCATTAACACCGATACACACAGCAAGATAAACACAAAAGGAGGCGTGCCTTTTATGACGTTGAGATACGGTTGCTTAAATACCGCAACCGCGGTGAAGATGTCACAGCCAAATGGCGGTGTTGCGGAACCGATGGCTGCCTGCAGTGTAATAAGCGTACCGACCAGTATCGGGTCGAGTCCCGTGCTTTTTATGACTGGGGCAAAAATAGGTACGAGTACGAGTATGACGACTATGGGGTCAACAAACATGCAGCCAATAAAAAACGCTATGGCAATAACGAACAACACGCCTATCGGTCCCATCTCAGTAATTCCGATTGCGCCCAGCATTGCTTGGGGTATTTGCGCAAAGGACAATACCCAGGCGAATGCAGCGCCGGCACCTACGAGAATGAAAACCACACCCGTCACCAATCCTGTCGATTTGGCGATGGAGTAGAAATTTTTTATGGTGATGGAGCGAAAGACGATGGTCTCAAGAAACAGGGCATACATCACGCTCACCGCCGCCGCCTCGGTGGGGCTGAAAATACCGCCAAATATTCCACCGATAATAATGACCGGAAAACCGAGCGGCCACAAAGCACGCTTCATTGCAGTTAAGCGTTCGCTCCAACTCGCTGCCGGCTCGGTTGGCACACCCTTAACGGTGGCGTAGATCATACTGTAGATTGAAAACAGGAATAAAATGAGTAACCCTGGCCCGATACCGGCAATAAACAACTCGGGGATCGAAGATTTCGAAACTACACCATAGATAATCATGCCAATGCTGGGTGGAATCAAAAACGCGATATCGCTGGAATTTACGATCAGCGCCAGTATGAATGAATCATTGTACCCACCCTTTAACATGCGCGGACGAAGTGGCCCACCGACCGCAACGACCGTTGCCTGGGTTGAACCGGAAACCGCGCCAAACAGTGCGCAAGCCGAAGAGGTGCTCACTGCTAGCCCACCTTTTATGTGTCGAACATATGCCATCACCATGTCAATTAATCGATCAGCCGAATGACCCCGGGTCATAATATCTGCGGCTAATATAAACATGGGCACTGCAATCAGGGAGGCGGGGCGTATTCCTCCGAGCATCTGCTGTACCAAGAACTCAGTTTTGCCCATGTCGCCAAACAGTTGCACCACACCAAAAAAAGCGCCTGCAATAAGGGGGATCATCATAGGGAAACCCAGTAGCAACAGAATGACCATTATTGAGAACATAATTGCGGCCATAACTAAACCTCTATTTCCTGGGCTTGGTGCTCATGCAAATTCGTTGCAAGGTAAATCTCTTTCTCCTTGATGTTTTTTACCGCGGTTAATGCATATTGAATGCCAGTGATAAAAAATCCGATGGGAACCCAAAGATAAATTACATAGACGGGCACTCCCAACGCCGGCATGATCCTGCCTTTCGAATATATGCTGATAAGGTATTGAACTGAATAATAAGCCAGAAGAAGCATAAACATTGCGGTCACAGCGGTGATTGTGATCATCAGGACTTTCCTGACTTTATCCGGCATGTGGTCATAGATCGCAGACATTCTGATATGTCTGCCGTGCCTCGCCGCATAGCCCATTCCTGCAAAAGTCACGAGCAGAATAAAAGTACTATTGAGTTCTTCAGCGAAGATAATGGAGTGATTAAATATGAAACGGCTAATTACATTTGTGATGGTATTTACCGCCATCAGAATAATACCAACAGCCATTATGAATTCTTCTAATCTCGCAAAGAGATTATCGATCGAATCAAGGATTCCAGCAGGCCCGAACGAGCCGCGGATTTGTTTATCTGTCTTGCTCATAATACTAAACCCGGTTAAGAAGACATATAAAATGAGCGGCACATTGAGTTAGATTAAAAAAACAGCTGTCATTCCCGCTTGAGCGGGAACGACAGCATTCCAGTCAGGCGTATTATTGTGCTTGATTCGCCGCAGCAACGTCGGCTTTCATCTGCTCGATGATTCTTGCACCTCGCTCGCCCGCTTTATCTATAAAAGCCTGTTCAACGGCTTTGGCACGCTCCCTGAACACCGCCCGTTCCGCTTCGGTTAGCCTTACGATTTTATAACCCGGGTTGGATTCCTGGATCTTCTTGAGTCCGATTTCATCCATCTTTACCGCTTCGTCAAGAATGTAAGCGTGTGCCACCGCCGTTGCGTCCTGGATAAGCTGTTTATCCTTGTCGCTAAGGCCATCATAAAAATCTGCGTTCGCCATCACGGCAGTTGTATATTGAGCGTGGCCGGTGTAAGTCATGACCTTTGTCAACTCATCCAGACCATACGCTTCAATCCAGATAGTGGGGTTTTCCTGCCCGTCAACCATATTGGTTTTCAAAGCACCAATAAGCTCGCCCCATGGCATCGCGATGGGTGAGGCACCAAATGCTTTATAGGTTTCAAGCAAAAGTGGTGACGTCATGGTGCGAATTTTCATGCCCGCTAGGTCCTCAGGAGTATGGAATTCTTCCATGGTGGTCACTACTTGTTGACCTTCCGGGAATATCGCGAGCAGTTCAAGACCTTGCTCGCGATAAATTTCGTGAAACATTTCCCTAACCGCCTTGCCCTCTTTAAAGAAGGTGCGCACCGCTTCTGGGTCGGTAGGTTGCACATAAGGCACGAGAAAAGCTTCTGCTTCAGGAATCATCGCACCCGTAAAGCCGGGTGACTGGTCAATAAATTGCAACAAGCCGGCTTGTGTTTGCTCCATCGCATCGGTGGATTCTCCCAGCGTACCAACGGGATAAATTTTGATGGTGTGGTCAGAGTTTTTCTCGATTTCCTCTTTAAACTTTAGGGCGTACATGCCCTGAGGGTCCGCTAGCCCCTCTTCCATAACGTATTTCCACTCTTCAGCCTGAACGGCACCGGCGAAAGCAACACCGGCAATGACGGCGATGGTTTTTAGGACTCTATTCATAATCTTCTCCTCGGTCTATGTGTTATAAGAATCGAAAGGCGCAAGTTGAATACGGTTGACATGAAATCCGGCCGTAGTCATCGGACTAGCTTAATTCAATTTACTCGAATTCAAATGCACTTTCTTTAAAAAACGTAATCTTAACTCCTAGCGCGACATTCTCGCCTAAATGGCACCGTCTTTCTTTAATTCTTCGCACACCTGCGATACCGATTTGCGCACAATTCCCGCGATTTCTGCCATATCGTCCCTGGTGGTGATCAACGGCGGAGCAAAACCGAGAATATCGCCATGCGGCATGGCCCGGGCGATGAGCCCGTTATTCAGACAAGCGCCGGATATCTTTGCTCCTACTTTGTGAGTCGGATCGAATCGTATTTTGTTTTTCGGGTCAGCAACAAATTCTATGGCTGCCAGCATACCGGCACCGCGCACCTCTCCGACTATGGGAAAACCGTTCACAGCATCCGCCAAGGCATCACGCAAGGCAGTACCAAGGCTTGCGACATATTCTACAAGGCGTTCTTTTTCCAACACGTCAAGGTTGGCATTGGCCGCCGCCACGGAAATCGGATGACCGGAATAGGTATAGCCATGGGAAAACGGACCCACTTCGTCTGAATGCGTCGACAGGGCGTCGGCCACCTTGTTACCCACGATGACGGCTGAAAGCGGCGCGTAGGCTGACGTCAGCCCTTTTGCCACGGTGATCAGATCTGGCTTGATGCCATACGCATCCGAACCGAAATCGGCACCGATGCGGCCAAATGCCGTGACAACCTCGTCCGCGATGAGCAAAACGTCGTACTTTTGCAAGACGCGCTGTATCTCGTCCCAATAGCCCGTTGGCGGTGGAATGATTCCGCCAGTTCCCAGTACCGGCTCACCTATGAATGCGCCAACAGTCGTCGGATCGTGTTTCAGGATCAGCGCCTCAAGTTCAGTAGCCCGGCGTTTTGAAAACGCAATTTCCGACTCCCCTGGCTCAGCGCCCCAGTAATAGTGGGGAACACCAGTGTGCAGGATACCTCCCACCGGCAGATCCATGTGATCATGGTAGAAACTCATACCGGTCATGGAGCCTGAAACCACGGAACAGCCATGATAGCCGCGCTCATGCGCGATGATCTTTTTCTTTTTTGGTTGACCAATCAGGTTGTGATAATGCCATACCAGTTTTGCCTGGGTTTCGTTAGCATCGGATCCAGACAGACCGTAAAACACTTTAGTCATAGCTCCGGGCGCCATGCTGATCAGACGGTGGGACAGCCGCGCCAGTTCCCGGGTAGTATGGCCGGCATAGGAATGATAATAGGCCAGTTTTCTAGCCTGTTCAGCGATGGCTTCGGCTACTTCCTGACGTCCATATCCTATATTTACGCAATAAAGTCCGGCGAACCCATCTATTGAAGTAACACCTTTAGCGTCGGTAATACGAATACCCTGGCCGGTTTCTACTATTCGCGGCCCGCCAGTCTCGCCCTGTTCATAGGCGCGCACCGGGGTAAACGGATGCAGCACAGTTTCCCGGTCCATCCGGGCCAGATTGTCAATATCATTTGCGACCGAACTACGATCAGGATCAGCAGTTTTCAGATTAGGTTTGGAGCTCATTTCGATTTGTTCGGGTAAACACTGCGGTGGCCAGAGGATCGTGAATGGCCCATACATGATGCAGCAAGCTTATCACGGTTAATTATCATTCTATCGATTGTTTCTGCAATAATACGTCGGGATTTCCTTAAAAGACGATTTTATTCTGCATAATGTTATACAAAAGCGACGATATTGCACTTGATCAAATTGATAGAAATTTGCTGAGACTATTACAGCGAAATGCTTTGGCCAGCACCGACCTGCTTGGAGAAGCAGCGGGTTTATCCCCAACTGCCGCCAAGCGACGGGTCAACAAGCTGCGTGCTAATGGCACCATCGTCAAGGATATTTCTATCGCCGATCCTCAGCGTCTGGGTTTTGAAGTGTTTACCCTGGTGTTTGTCAACCTGGAAAGGGACCGACGTGACATAGTTCAAAGCTTTAAGCAATCTATTGAGGACAACCCGCGTATCACCCAGGGCTTCTACATCACGGGTGATGCTGATTTTGTTTTGTTAGTGGTCTCAAAGTCCCTCGAGGATTATGAAAATTTTACCCGGGACTTCTTTTGGGAAAACCCAAATATCAAGAGCTTTAAAACCATGGTGATTATGGATAACATCAAGTTGGGATTTGAGTTACCAATCGAAGCTTGAACAGTCTCTGAAGACGGGAATTTATGTACAAATGTTTCTTTATTAGAATTGCGGCGGTGATCCAACTGTGATGGGCGTGACGAGCGCGCCACCCCGCTTGTGGCAGCCGGAACTCGATTCGTCTCCGGTCAGCCCTCGAATTGGTCTGCTTCTTCTGGCCACGGATCACACGACGGAACGTGATTTCGCGCGCCTCTGTCCCAATGATGAAGTGACCATCTATGCCAACCGGATTGCTTACGAGAACCCCACGACACCCGACAATCTACGGCGAATGCATTCCGGGTTACCGGATGCAGCGGCGCTCATTCTGCCGGGTGCAGAGCTCGATGTATTATGCTACAGCTGCACAGCGGCCTCGGTCGTCATCGGAGACGCGGAGGTCGAAGCCGCCCTCCAGTCCGCCAAGCCGGGAACACCTGTGGTTACGCCTTCCGGTGCGGCGCGCGAAGCGCTGCAATTGCTTGGTACCCGGCGCATTAGCATTCTCACGCCATACCTGCCAGAAACGGGCGGACTGATTGCGGCGTATTTCTCGACACACGGGTTTGAGATTGCCAATCTGACCTGTTTCGGTCTGGAGGATGATCGCGACATGGCGCGCGTCAAACCAGCGGAGATTGTCGCGGCTGCACGGGAGTCAATTGCGCCGGAGGCGGAGGCGCTTTTCATCTCTTGTACGGGGCTTCGTGCCGCCGAGGTCGCCCAGGAAATCGAACAGAGCATTGGCAGACCGGTGGTCACCAGTAATCAGGCCAGCGCATGGCTAAGTCTTCGTACGGCCGGTGTGCAATCTTCGATAACCGGAAGCGGGCGCCTGCTGACGCTTTCGGGGCCAAAGTAACAGACCGGGCGCGCTGCGATTAATCTGGAACATCCATAACTGCATCTTTAATAATCAATGGCACGGCCATTAGGGAGGTGATGAACGAATGAACAATCTCCTGGGTGTTGCCGATGTCTTCGTTGAGGATTCCGTGTCTTTTGGAGGCGACGGTTACGAGGTCTTTGTTGGCGGTGGTCAGGCGTTTCATTATGATTTCCGCGCTCACGGGATCGACCACGGCATCCTCGCTGCCCTGTACCAGAAAAACCGGGCTGCTGATTGAAGGCAGACGGTCCTGCAGCGCGTCCACCATGCGATGCAGTTCATACAGGCTGCGAATCGCCATATTGCCGTAGTTGATTTGTGGATGTTCGGATTTGTTTTTCCTAAACGGCAAGACCCCCTCAAACGAAGGCAACCATTGCGCCAGTTTATTGGCGCCATGGACGAGGGGAACGAAAATCAAAGCCTTGTTGCGAAATTTCACGGGCGTGGCGATGGCCACCACCCCGGCCAGACCTGGCGGTTGTTCGGAGGCGAACATCAGCGACAGCGCGCCGCCGCTGGAAAAACCGGCTAGACAAATGCGCTCGCAGAACCCGGACATGATGTCGTATCCGCGGCGCACGGGTTCCTGCCAATTCTGCCATGTGCGCCCCCGCAAATCCCAGGGCGAGGTGCCGTGGCCGTTTAAGCGCACGCCGATGACGGGATGGCCCGCGGCGCAGAGTCGTTCGCCAAAGCCGCGCATTTCAGCGGGTGATGCCAAAAAACCGTGCACCAGAACCACGCCGAGGTCATTGCTTTTGTTCGGTTGCAGGAGAAAAGGCTCGCCGCTTTCGGTGGCGGTTTCCTGGTCGTTGATGTTTTTATACCGGGGTTTCGAGAAATAATTCTTTTGCCATGCGTATGACGTCAGTTCATCGTCGAACCGATACAGCGCAAGCTTCTTCTTCTTCATGGTTGGCGCCTTATTCAGCGCATCGGCAAGGGCCTGGTTTGCTTCTTTAATCGGCGCCATTTCGTTGGCGTAAACCGCGATCAGGTTTTCAAGCCTGATTTCATCGAAGGAATGTTCTTCCCGCAAGCTCGGCAGAAACCGGTATTTGCCGTCTGCGAAGGAAATCAGGTCTTTGCACGCCTTTGATGACATGAATTGATTCAGGCCCTCGCTCTTGCCATCGAGAACGCCGACATAGGCTTCCGGATTGCGAAGGCTTCGGTGCAGGAAAACGGACGGTTTTTTCTGGATATACTTGGTCGCGATATAGAGCGTCTTATGGAACGTCTCGGCGTCCACCTCCCTTTCGCCCTTTTTCAACAGCAACATGATCAGACCCGACGTGAGATGGCTGAGATTAATGGTGACATTTGCATACATTTCCCGCATGTACGCATCGCGCAGCGAAAATATCTGCCGGCGCACAAACAGGTAAACCAGACGGTCGGTCCACCGTTTGTGGAGGGTATCTCGGGCGAACAGCTCGTCAATCGAGTCAATGCGGCAGATCATCCGGCCCAGTATTCTTCTTTCCCACCAGCGCCATCGCTTCGCCGGCTTGACCGCGTCTCCGAGACGAATATCCATATCCGTGTGCTTGAGAAGAATATTGCCTTCGATCAGGAGCTCTTCGGCGATTTTTGGGCTCATCTGCCGGGACAGGATTTCGACGCCGCGCTTGAGGATATTCTCGCCGACGCGAAGAGGATAAAACGTAATGTTGGACGGAACGACCGTGGTGGATTCGTGGATCGCATTGCGCAAAGCGTCCACGCTTTCCATGTTCAAAATTCCAGCCCAGCGTTCCAATTCGTTCGTATTGCCGGATTTGTCTATTTCCTTGACTCCGGCTTTGAACGCGCTCAGCGTCAGGGCAAGTACGGCGGCACCGGCATGGTGCTTGCGTCGTTCGCGGGAACTGCGCGAATAGACGCTATACGACCCCGTGCGATCGAGCACCCGGCGATCCTTGACCATGCCGCCTTCGGGAAAAACGATGACTTTTCGCCCTCTTAAGATTTCTTCGGCGAGAAACGGAAGGATGCGTTCGTAATCGTTCGGAATCCCGCCCAGAGACCTTAGGTATTTGCCGAATCGGTCGTCGTCTTTAAAGAATTCCTTGGCGGCGATGAACCGGCAAAATGCACCGGTTTCAAGATAAATCAGATATTGGGGGATAAATGTTTCGAACCGCGCAAAATGGTTGAACAGAAAGATATGGCCGTCTCTGATCAGGTTATCGCGGTGATGGAGCTTGATATTGACTTTCAAACGGGTCTTCAGGACCGTCATTGCCCTGACGGTCCATTCGCAGGATGCTTCGCTGATTTCGAAAGCCTTCTCAGGATCGAAAGCGGGTTCTCCGTCCATCACCGTCCTGTTGGGATCTGGGGGACACTTCTTAATTATAGCCAGGTAATGGGGGAGGCAGGATCGTAAAATAGGCAATCGATACTAGATGTCCGTCATTCTTTGTTACATTAGCGCGGCTCGCCCGAAAAATTATTCCGTTCGTCCCTAATGGCATTTAAAACTGAAATCAACTCCGAATCTCCGGGTAGCGGCTCCTCGACAGCCGAAGACGAAAAACCGTTTCGTTATGTTCATTCCGGGGTTGCATGCGAGCTGCTGGAGCGGCTCGGCGCTACCCTTCTTGTTTCCACCTATCAAGCGGGAAAATTGTGCGTGTTCCGGGCTAAGCACGGCCGCTTGGCCATGTTGCCCAGAACCTTCGACAAGGCGATGGGT
>Ga0224497_10001110_pt1 | contig 17566 bp, 17 predicted proteins | sample SF_Jul11_sed_USG_4_FD_167970 | JGI IMG/M metagenome (GOLD analysis project Ga0224497, IMG submission 167970) | Sediment microbial communities from San Francisco Bay, California, United States - SF_Jul11_sed_USGS_13 | ecosystem: Environmental > Aquatic > Marine > Sediment | place: USA... | reverse complement strand
ATGTCATCGGTAAGATCCGGATCAATCAACGGTGCCTCGGGATCTTCGCTGTATGGACGATACTTCGACGCTTCCTCGCGCAGTGACTCCATGCGCCGCTGCAGGTTACGGAGATACAGTTCGGTAACGCGCGCCTGTGCCTGGAACAGCTCCACACGACGATCGCGATGCATCTCGATCTCATCGATGGTCAGGTAAGTAGCGAGTAACGCCTGGTCACGACGGCGCTGCAGTTCGGCTTCAACCCGAAGTTCCTCCAGGCGCGCATCCTCAGCGAGCTCTTCTTCGGTCTTCTTCGCATGCATAACACCGACAGTGATGCCGTGTTCGTTCACTACCTGGCGCTCCAGCTCGGCATATTTTGCCGGGATGCTGTCGCCATAATGAACGACGCCGTCCTCGTCGACCCAGCGATAAAGCTTCCCCTGCTGGGCGGCAGCGACGCCAGCCGACAGGCAGAAGATCATCAGGACTGAGGCTTTGAGGATTTTCATTGCTGGAGTATCACACAAACTATAGGCGTCAAAGAGGGACTGGTTCGCGGAATTTAAGCTTAGTAGCCCCCCGGGCTGCTGTAAATATCAAAAAATACGAATTGAAAACAATGGGTTATACCTAAGCGCCGTATTGTTTGCGATATTTGGCCACGGGCTCGAGAAACTCGCCATATTCCGTGGATTCTTCAAGCATATCAACGAGATCCTCGAGCTTGACGATACTCACGACAGGGATCTTCAGTTGCTGTTCGAGTTCCTGGACGGCTGACCGGGAGTCCTGCCCGATCTCCTGGCGGTCCAGCGATATCACCAGGCCGACCACTTCTGCGCCAGCGTTCGTTATGAGCTGATGCGATTCTCTGACCGCTGTGCCGGCGGTGATGACGTCGTCAACGATCAGGACTTTGCCGGCGAGCGGTGCGCCGACGATGTTGCCGCCCTCGCCATGGTCCTTCGCCTCCTTGCGGTTGTAGGAATACGGAACGTCGACATCGTGATGTTCTGCAAGCGCTGCCGCCGCCAGTGTCGCAAGCGGGATACCCTTGTAAGCCGGACCGAACAGCATGTCGAATTCGATGCCCGAGTCGGCAATTGCCGAGGCGTAGTATCGACCGAGTTTCGCGGCCGCATAGCCGGTCGAAAAGAGACCGGCGTTGAAAAAGTATGGGCTGGATCGTCCGGATTTCAGGGTGAACTCCCCAAACCGGAGGACTCCGAGTTCCAGTGACAGTTCAAGAAACTCATGCTTGTAGGCACGCATAGGGTTGGACTCAACTAAAGCTTCGGTATGATGGCTCGCTTGGGGAAGCGCGGTGCTCCGACCGTTCAATTCGAGTATGACACAGCGTATATACGAATTCTGTAACAAGAAAACCCGGATTAACGCACAGGGAGATGATTGATTGTTTCGCGTAATAAGTCTCAATGCCAACGGCATACGTGCCGCTGCCCGCAAGGGCTTTTTCGAGTGGATGGATCGGCAGGCTGCCGACGTCATCTGTATCCAGGAAACCAAGGCCCAGGAGCACCAGCTTGTCGATGACTGCTTTCGGCCAGCCGGATACCATTGCTACTACGAAGACGCGATCAAAAAAGGCTACAGCGGCACGGCGATCTACACGCGTCACGAGCCGAAGAAAGTTATTCGCGGCTGGGGTGTCGTGGAATTCGATGATGAAGGGCGCTACCTCGAGGTCCAGCTTGGCGAGCTAAACGTTGTTTCGCTCTACCTGCCGTCAGGGTCCTCCAGCGAAGAACGCCAGCAAGCCAAGTTTCGCTTCCTGGACGATTTCACGCCGTACCTGCAGAAACTCCGCCGGCGTCGATCCGAGTACATACTCTGTGGCGACTGGAACATCGCTCACAAGAAAATCGACATTCGCAATTGGCGAGCCAATCAGAAAAGTTCGGGATTTTTGCCCGAGGAGCGGGCATGGATGGACGACCTGTTCGGACCGCAGCGTTATGTTGATGCCTTTCGGGCGGTCAACGAAGAGCCGGACCAGTATACCTGGTGGTCGAACCGTGGCCGTGCATGGGACAACAATGTCGGGTGGCGACTGGACTACCAGGTCGTCACTCCCGGACTCGGGGACAAGGTTTTGCGAACCGAAATCTATAAAGACCAGCGATTCTCCGATGACGCGCCGCTGACGATGGACTACGATCTGTGACATCCGGGCCGGCAACGGGAGAGCCCTCGGAGGGCTGGCGTTATTATCTGAAGCGCCCTGTCCTTGTCATCTTCTTCCTGGGATTCTCCGGTGGCCTGCCGTTCCCGCTGGTGTATTCGACGCTCACCTACTGGCTTGCTGAAGCAGACATCCAACGAAGTACGATCAGCACGTTTGCCTGGCTCGGGTTTGCTTACAGTTTCAAGTTCTTGTGGTCGCCCCTGGTCGATGCTGTTCGATTACCACTGTTATCCCGATGGCTCGGTCATCGTCGCGCCTGGCTGTTCGTTGCCCAAATCGCACTGATGGTCAGCCTGCTGTCACTGGCGGTCATCGATCCGGCGCTCGAGTTGGCCATTTTCGCCACAATTGCGCTGGCGGTCGCCTTCCTGTCGGCGACCCAGGATATTGTCATCGACGCCTATCGCATCGAATCAGCGGAAGTGCGGCTCCAGGGCGTCATGGCGGCGTCTTACCAATACGGCTACCGGGTCGGCGTTCTCATGGCGACCACCGGTGCATTGCTCATCGCCGATAATTCATCGTGGGCTTTAGCCTACCAGGCCATGGCGATGTGCATGGCTGTCGGTATCGTTACTACTTTGTTGTGTCATGAACCGGTCGTTCACGAGCCGCTGTCGTCCCGAATTGAAGGCAATTTCTTCGAGAAAGTCAGCCGCTGGATGGTTATTGCGCTGGTTGAACCTTTTGTCGATTTCATTCGCCGCTACAAAGGATGGGGGTTCGTCTTTCTTGCCTTTATCGCATCGTTTTATATCAGCGATCGCGTGCTCGGCATCATGGCTATGCCGTTTTACGAAGACATCGGTTTTACGAAAACTCAAGTGGGAACGATCGCCAAGTTTTATGGCCTGTGGGTGTCGATTATCGGCGCCGGGGCAGGCGCGGTCGCCGTTGTACGATACGGTCTCGCCCGTTGCGTCGTTGCCGCGTCGGTCATTATCGTCAGCACCAACCTGTTTTTCGCGCTGATAGCAGTATCCGGCCCGCTCCTGTCCTTGCTGACACTTACGATCAGCTTCGATAACTTCGCGATCGGCTTCGGTTCGACGGTGATGATCGCGTACATGTCCAGTCTCGTGAACGTCGAGTTCACGGCAACTCAGTATGCGCTCCTGAGTTCAATCAGCACGTTCTTCGGCAAGTTGATCGCCGGGTTCTCCGGTGACGTGCAAATGATGATCGGGTGGTTGAACTTCTTCTTTTACGCGGCAGCGACCGGCATTCCGACGATCATTCTTTCTATCTTCGTCGCGCATCGCATGTTGGCTGAAGAAAAGCGTGACTGAGGCCGCGTGGGTTGAGGTCACCGTTTGCCGGGTCGAAGACCTGGATGACCCCGGCTGCAGGGAGTTTCGCATTGGCGAGGGCGACTGGCCGTTCAAAGGCTTCGTTGTGCGTCGCGGTGACGAGATTTTTGCTTACCAAAATTATTGCGTGCACGTGGGTCATCCGCTGAACTGGCAGCCCGATCGATTCCTGACCGAAGATCGCCAACATATTATCTGCTCATCGCATGGGGCGACTTACAACATCGATGATGGTCTTTGCATTGCCGGACCCTGTCCGGGCAAGGCGCTAAGGAAGGTCGCTGTCGACATCCGCGATGGCGAGATTGTCGTCAAAGGACCGGACAGACTGCGGTAGCCGGCTATTCGCCCCTTTCCAGGAACTCGAGGGGATCGTGATAACCGAGCGGGAATTCGCCTTCCTCTTTGCCGGAATAGTCCTCGGGATCCATGTCGACCGAGCCGGACCAGTCTTCCGGAGCCGCAACTTGCTCAATGAGCAGCCTGGACCAGGCATCGACGTCAACTTCGTCGATCGTGCCGTCGAAGAACTGCAATTCTATCGTCGCGTCGTCCTCGTCAACCGCAACCACCTCAAACAGCTGGCCGTTACTGCGCCGATACCAGCGGCCAATCGCCGGATCGGGTACAGAAATGGCCTTGCGGGACATCGGTCGACCTCGTTATGAAGTGCTGTTATCTATTTATAGACCAATGCCGCCGTTACGCAAGTGAACCGGTCTTTTGGTCCAATCGGATCAGATTCGTCGAAACCGCCAGTCCCAGATACGGTGACCACGCTCCAGGCCGCGTCGTTCGAACTTGGTCGTGAAGCGATCCAGCGGACTTTCGCCGGCGTGCTCGCAGCGCTCGTCCAGTTGAAAGAGATTCGTCGCCGCCATGGTCTCGTCGATGTGTTCGGCGTAGTTCCGCCAGTCCGTTGCGATGTGCAAGGTTCCTCCCGGCTGGAGGCGGATTGCGGCAAGCTCGAGGAAAGGCGCTTGTACGATGCGCCGCTTGTGATGGCGTTTTTTCGGCCACGGGTCGGGAAAGTACAGGTTAATGCGCGCCAGCGAGTTTGCCGCTATCCGCGATCGCAACACGTCCATCGCATCGCATGCAATGACACGAAGATTCGTTACATTGTTGCTGTTCGCCATGATCAGGCAGTGTCCAATGCCTGGTTCATGAACCTCGATGCCCAGGAAATCCCTGTCCGGCCGCTCTGCTGCCGCTTGCACCAGGGTATCCCCGTTACCAAAACCGATTTCCAGCACCCGCTCCGCCTGCCGACCAAATACGGTGTCGAAATCGATCGGATCGTCGCCATTCTCGATGCCATATCGGGGCCAGAGTTCCTTGAGCGCCCGCTGTTGCGATGTAGTCATTCGTCCGGCACGGCGAACGAAACTCCTGACAGTACGATTTCGTCGCGAGTCTTCTGGCAACGCTACTTTCCCAGGATGTAGAACTGCCATAAATCCTTTCGACTCATGTGCAGAAAAGGTTTCAGGGCGAGTTTGCCGGTCTTGCCGATGCTTTTCTCGAGAAACCTCATCTCCTCAAGCTTGGCGCGGGTTTCCTCGTCCGCCGTTACCTCGAAGCCGCTGTCCCGCATCATGAGCAGACCTTTTGCGCGTAGCGCGAGCTCGACGTGAATCCTCAGGTAGCAAAGCAGGTCGGCAACGATCGGTCCCGCAAAACGCTCCTTGAGCGTATGCAGGTATTCGCCGACATGCGATTCGGACAATTCGCCAGAATTAATGAGCTCCAGCAGTTCCGTATCGGCATCGAATCCGACGTCCAGCCAGTCCTCGACGGATTTTTCGCTCTGCTGAAAGACCGCTGTCATGATCAGCGGCAGGAAGACGAGCACGCCGAGCGTCGTCAGCATGGGGGAAAAGAAGAAGTGGTTGAAAATCGAGTGAATGATTGCAGCGATGATCAGCCCCGGCAGCCAGGCTGCCGCGCCAAGATCCTTGCGCTGTGAAATCAGCGCCCGACCGGCGACCGCGAAGATGGCTGTTGCACCGCCATGCATGATGGCCGTGCCGAAGCCACGAACAATCCAGACCCCGGTACTGGTATCCGGCAGGACCTGCAGGAAGTAGATGTTTTCCACAACGCTGAAGCCGGCGCCGACAGCGAAACCGAAGATTGCGGCGTCGACCAGGAAGCCGATCCGGTGCAGGCGAATCAGTGCAAGAATTACCGCACCTTTCAGCACCTCTTCCACGAATGGCGCGAGATAGCGGGAGTACGTCGTGAATTCGATGTCCAGCAAGCCGATCAGCCAGCCATTCAGGAAATAGCTTAGACCGGCAATCAAGCCACCGGTTGCGATTGTGCCAAGGACCCAGCGGATGCCGACCAGCCGGTAGCTGTCGAGATAAACGAGGCCGCCGAGGAAACAAATAACCGGCAGGAGGCCAAGCACAGCATGTATGAGAAAATCAGCGGTCATGGGTATCCGCGAGCAAATCGCGTGACCTCATTCTACAAGTCCAGGACAGCGCCAGGAATCAAAGTATCTTGAGCGAGATCATGAACTCGTCCGTTGTACCAGACACGTCCTCGCCGAAACCGACCGCATAACCCATCGACAGCATCATGCTGAGCTGTGACAAAATCGTGAACTGAAAATCGAGCTGAATGCCCGCGCTGGACACGTTTCGCTGAAACGTATCACTGTCGGCATTTGTGACCAGCGTGTTCACGAAAAGAGCAGGCCTTGCCCATGACAAGTAGAATCGCGATCCACCCACATTGCGGAAACGTACCGGCGGTAGATTGATCTCGAGCATCGAGCGATAGAAGTTTCGCCCGCCTATCTCGTTGAGATCGAAGCCCGGCATTGCATACCATTGCCGGTAGCGCTTTGGATCACCGCTGTCGACGTAGTTATTGCCGAACCCGCCGAAGAAGAAATTTGCAAATGGATCGTCAACGTCGCCAAACGCGACACCCGCTGCATTTCTGAGCCAGAGCGACGAGTTACCGAAAGGGAGCGCAAATCCAAAGTCGAAGTCACCAAAGACTTTGGGAATGCTATCGCCGTCGACATGGTTACCTGAGGCTGCGAAGCGCCATTTGAACCCTTTCTCGTCGTCAACGGCGCCGAGTGAGCGACGAACGTGCTCGTAAGTCAGCGCAGCAGTCATCGATGTCAGCTCATCAAAGGTAACGTCGATGTTCTGGAAACGCGGCAACTTGTCCATGTTCATATAATGACTGAGATCGACGACCAGTTCGAGCTGCCGCGGGTCGTCGAAGATCAGCGTCTTGTCGTACCGAACCGAGGCCGACTGACCTTTGCGACTCAGTTCGGTCGGGCCGAAAATGTCATAAAAGTTCGCCGCGTTGTGTCGCAAGGTCGCTGTCCATGTTCCGGCGAATGGTGTCTGGCGGGTCGTGACGTGACGCCATTCGAGTTTGGCGTGAACGTCCTCGCTGCTTGGCAGGTCGCTGGCAATACTGTGAGATATGGATAGATCGATATTCTCCAGCTGGATAGGGTCCGAGAAATTCATAGTCACGCCGGCAGCGATTTCGTCTTTGTAGCCCTCCACGACCGGATAGATGGACTGCAGGCCGATATTGCCAAATCCTGTGTAGGCGCTCTCCGCTGTAACGAGGTCGTCGAGCGGCACATCGGCCGGCGAACCGACCTGCCAGTTCTGCAACTCCGGATGCTTGCGGATGATCTCTGTGCCGAGAAAGCGGATATTGCTGACATCCTCGAGCGGCACGGGATCGATATAGGTGGGCAGGAAGCCCTGTCCCGTATATCGCAGCACGATAAGCCTGCCGTCCGCCAATGGCAGGGGCCGGAAGAATCCGGACTCAGCATTACTGACAGCCTCGAGATCACCGGTGGCCACCTCGTAGCGAAAGATGTTGGATATCCCGGTGAAATATGAACTGCCGTAAAGGTACTTTCCGTCAGGCGAGAAGACGAAGCTCTCTGGCACGGCCTGCCCGAAATCGAACTGGCGGACCGGCGTCGTGTCCGCGTCCTCGAGCAGTTTCTGCAGATCCAGGATACGCAGCGATTGCTGTCCGTTTGCTTCGCCGAAGGAAGTAGACAGAAGCTTGCCATCCGGTGAGATATCGAGGTCGTAAAGGACCTGCCCGTAAGGGAACGTGTGCACCTGGTTCCAGCGTTCGTAGGGGTATGGCATGCGCACGATCGTCGCGATTCCGTTGACGTGACGGACGCCCCACAGCGAGCGGTCAGCGCGGTTGAAAACCAGCTCGCCGATACGAACATCTTCGAGCAACATTCTCGACTCGCCGGTCTCGACATCGAGCGCCATGACATCGCGCCACGCGTAGTTGTCGGCGGTATAGAAGATCGTGTCGGACTCCGGGTCGAATGCGAGTGACGTGACGCTGTAAAGCATCGGCCCCTTGACGTCCTGTAGATTGCGCATCTCGCCGTTGTCGAGTGACAGGTCGCCGACGTGTGCGACAACTCCTGGATAACGGAGTGCCCAGTGCAGCTTGCCTGAATCGGCGTCGTGGAAAAATCGGGATACGGAGCCCAGACCGCGGTCGGAGATATCTTCGTGTTCGGTGATCGGGTACTCGCGCACGCCTGCCAGGTTTTGCGCCTGGAACTCGCGCTCGAACGCGATCCAATCCTGCCAGACGTCGTTCAGGGCCGCGTCAAATACCTGCTCGAAATGCGCTGTGTAGTGTCGCTCACTGCCTTCCTGTCTACGAATCCACTCGACCAGTTTGTCCGGCGAGTAGGTGTACGCGAGATAGCTGACAAATCGTGTGCCATACAGGTAATGGTTGACGCCGACCTGGAAGTCGATCTTGGACCCTTCCGATTCGAGACCGAGCGGATCGTAGAAATACGCGTCATCCCGCACCATGGAGCGGAATACCATTTCATCGTAAGCACCCTGCGCCCGCCCGTAGCCGCCGCCCATCCAGGTCTCGAGGAAGACGGCGATGCCTTCGTGATACCAGCGCGGCGCATACACGCGCGGGTTTGTCAGATAGGAGTACAGAACCGATTCGGGATGTGCAGCGGTCGGCGAAATCTTGCCACCGAAGAACCGTCGTGCTCCCTTGTCCGCCCCGGTGGCCTGGTCAGTAGCGACAACGTGGACAAGCTCGTGATTCATCAGGTTGCACATGCGCTCGCTGGTTGAAAACGTCTCGAACGTGAAGCTCATCGGCGCGATATCGAACAGCAGGATATTGCGCGGCACCCCTGAGGCAGACGCGTTGCCGTAGTCCGAAAAGTCGCGCAGGAAGATCGTCGCTTGCTGGTCGGGATCAAAGCCGAGAATCTCTTTATGCCCTTGCAGCGCGTTCTGGTAGCAGCGAGCGGCGTGTGGCGCGAGGAATGACTGCAACGGATCGACGTAAACAAGCTGCTGGTCGTCTGTCTCCAGCGACACGAGGCCCTGGGCAGACGTCCGGTCCGAAAGCGTAAGCAGGGCAACCGCCAGGGCGGCGAAGCGTATTTTTCTTGTTATTGTCATTATTGTCAGAACGAAACTGCGGAGTGGCCGCAACTGCACCCACTCCGCGAATTGTCTGGTCTGAACACCGGCGTCTCGTTCAGTTTCCTCCGGTTGTCAGGCCGTACTATCTCCTGTGTTCCATCAAACCAATCCCCGTGCGGGCTGGCTTACCGGAACGTGGCGCCGCCACCGAATGCTGCGTCTCCTATCATTGCTCCGAAGCGGGCGTCATTGAACATTGCGCCGAAACGCGCGTCCGATATCAGCGCACCGAATCGAGCGTCGCCCAGCAATGCCCCAAATCGAGCATCGCCCAACAGTGCGCCGAAGCGAGCATCGCCTAATAGCGCGCCGAACCGGGCATCACCCAGCAGGGCGCCGAAACGTGCATCCCCGAGCAGTGCGCCAAACCGGGCATCTCCCAGCAATGCCCCGAAGCGAGCATCCCCTAACAGCGCCCCGAAGCGGGCATCTCCCAGCAGTGCGCCAAAGCGGGCATCGCCCAATAGTGCGCCGAAGCGGGCGTCGCCGAGCATGGCGCCGAAGCGGGCGTCACCCAGCAGCGCCTGGAAACTTGCATCGCCAAGCAGTGCGCCGAAGCGGGCATCACCGAACAAGGCCTGGAAGCTGGCATCACCCAGCAGTGCGCCGAAGCGGGCATCGTTGAACACTGCCTCGAACCGGGCATCTCCCAACAGTGCCTGGAAGCTGGCGTCACCGAGCAAGGCCTGGAAGCTGGCGTCACCCAACAGTGCGCCGAAGCGAGCGTCACCCAAAAGTGCCTGGAAGCTGGCGTCGCCGAACAACGCCTGGAACGATGCGTCGCCCAACAGGGCGCCAAAGCGCGCATCACCCAGCAGCGCACCAAATCTTGCGTCGCCAATCAGTGCTTTGAAGCGGGCGTCCCCGAGCATTGCTTGAAAGCTCGCGTCGCCGAACATCGCCTGGAAACTGGCGTCGCCGAAAAGGGCGCCGAAGCGCGCATCAGCGAACAGGCTCTGGAAGCTGGCATCACCGAAAAGTGCCTGAAAGCTTGCGTCGCCAAAAAGTGCCTGGAAACCGGCGTCGTTGAACAGTGCCCGGAAATTCGCGTCACCGAACAACGCGCTGAAGCGCGCGTCTGCCAGCATCGCCGACAATTCCGGGTCACTGACGACTTCCATGAACGTGTCGGACTGCATCAGCTCCGCAAGCGCCTGATCACCGAGCACGATCGCATCTTCGGATGGTTGGCTCGCACGATAGCGCTCTGCCGGGGCGATTGTGCCGCTCATTCCGTCCTCCGCCTGGAACGATGAGCTCAAGTAACCGATCGCAATACCGATGGCGAATGCCGCGATGATCGGAACCGTCTTGTTTATTGATGTAGCCATTGCGTATTCCCCTTCCCAGGGCCCAAAAGGAGCCCTCATGTTCTGAATTACCGCTGTGCGCACCAAAAGTTGGTCGCTAGCGGCAATTCCAAGTCAATTTTGCTTCGCGAATCTCAGCTGGCCTTCGTGAAGCGTTTCCCCGGCCGCAACGAATCGCAGGTTTACCGTCGCCGCATCCTGGCTGGCGTTGTGCAGGTAAACTGCGTATCGGCGCTGGCCCTCCATTCTCACCGTGACGGAACCCGTACCCGCCGACACCGAGGTGCCCTGGCTTTCCAGCTGGGCAAAACCGTTAAACCAGATGTCCCTGTTGTCGAAAGTTGCGACGATCTCCACCGGGGTCGCCGATGCAAGATCGAAATCGAGGACCATCAATGGCCCAGCCGAATTCAGGCTAACCGAGCCAGCAAGCTCGTTGAGCGCCAGCATCATGCTGTCTCCGCTGCTCAGGGCGCCGCCAGTTTCGGTGTCGGACATCGTGCCCACCAGGTTGGTCACGTCCTCAAACGCCTGGCGCGAGGCCTGGTCCGAGCCGATCAGGGTCACGGTCAGCACGACGCCGGCCGCAAAGGACATGCCGTAACGAATCAGCGGCAGGCCGAAGAGACCGGCCAGCATCTCCGAAATTCCGCCATCGGTAATTGCCTGATCAGTTACGGTCCGCACCTGGCGCATCACCGGGTGGCGCAGGTCGGCTGGTGGCATGAGCGGCTCCATGCCGGACAATTCGTTGCCAAGTTCAGCAAGCTCGTCCCGAAGCGCCCGGGCGTCGGCATTCTGTGCAATGTATGCGTCGAGCAACGCCTGGTCCTCGGCGGAGATCTCGTCATCCATTTCCGCGTTGATCAGGTCGATATATTTCTGTTCGATCGTCATTACATTTGTTGCCTGTTTGCCAGCGCCTCTTTGAGCAATTGCCGGCCTGAATACAGTCGGGACTTCACTTTTTTCTCCGGGATATCAAGAATTTCGCTGATTTCCAGGTAGTTACAGTCCATAAAGTGCTTCAATACGATGACCGTTCGATAGTCCGGCTTGATGGTCATTAGTGCGGACTGGATCTGTCGGTTACGTAGTTCCTGTTCCATCTCAGCATCCGGCCCGCGCGTCTTCGTCTCGGGTTCCTGTGTCAGTTCCTCTGTCCTGGATCGCTTGTTCAGGCAGTTGACGGATTCGTTGAGAGCAATACGGTAGACCCAGCTGAAAAACCTGTACTTCGGATTGAAATCATCCAGGTGTTCATAGGCTTTCAAAAAAACCGTCTGCGTCACGTCCCTCGCGTCGTCGGCGTTGTCGAGCATTCGGTAGGCTGCGTTGTAAACCGGTTTTTCGTACCGGATCAGCAGCGCTTCAAATGCCTGTGAATCGCCTTTCCTGCTCCTCTGAACCAGGTCAGTATCATCTGGCTTACTCATACATACCGTCCATGGCGGAGAAAGTTGGTCGCGATGCGAGAAAAAGCCTGACAATTGCGGGAAACGAAGGCACGGCAATACGTTTGGCGGTGACGACCGCCATCAGTACGCAATGATTTCTCCCTATAAACAGGATGACGCCAACCTCCCCAGACGCTCCAGTTTTCGGTCCCCGGGGACCGTGTGTTGCCGGCTACGCTTCTATGTCGAAAATCGCGTTGAACCCCGAGTAGCGAAACACATCTTTGATGTGATTGTTCACGTTTATTATTTTCAACCCGGCGCCGCCTGCCGCCAGTCTTTTTTGTGTTTTTAGCAGCACGCCCAGCCCGGCGCTCGAAATATATTCCAGCTCGGAAAAGTCGAGCGTTTTCGCCTCGGCCACGGCATCCATGAATTCCTGCGCTTTCTCGCACTGGGCAGCGTCGAGGCGCCCCTTGCAGATGATCGCGCCGTCCAGACCGTAATCAATGTCGAACATTATTTATCCAGGTCCCTTGGTAAACGTTATCCGGCTTCGCCTGTCCTCGTAATGATAATCCAGCTTGTCCACCATGTGACGTACCAGATGCAGTCCGAGGCCACCAACCTTGCGTTCCTCGAGCGGTGCGTGGATATCCACATCACGTTTCCTCGTCACATCGAAATCGTCGACGTCGTAGTCTGTAATCATCACTTTGACGCCATCCCCATCGGTGTCGATATCGAGCAGGACGGTATTCATGTTCCCCGGGTTGTACTTCACCATGTTGGTAAAGAGTTCTTCGACAACGAAATGGACCGGGTACCTGACCGGATCCGCTGTGCCGTTCGACTCGAAGAAAGCTTCTATGAATTCATAGATGTCTTTCAGTGAATCGATCCGCCTGACAATTTCGAGTTCCATCGATAGACGTCTGTTGTGGCACCGTTGCGGTTAATTTGTTAGAGCGTGGTCGGTTCCACGGTTCTTGTTGTTCCGTCTTGTTGGTGCCTGGTGCAACTATAAGCGTTTGAGGTGTTTATTTCCCTGCTGGCGGAAACGGCGTTTGCCCAAGCCAGCAAACTCGGTACTTAATTGGGAAAATAGTCTCTTATAAGGCAACTTGCGATCATTCTTCGCGCCTGATCAGCACGATCGTGATGTCGTCCGCCTGCGGCACGCTGCCGCCGTGATCATAGGTCGCGCCCATGATGCGGCTTACCAGCTCATCCATCGGACCCTTGTGCCGATCATCAACGACGCCGATGATTCCTTCCTGGCCAAACTGCTTCCCCGATTCGTTTTCGTACTCGTAGATACCGTCGGATATCAGGCCAAGAATATCTCCCGGCTCAAGTGACACAGCGTGTGGCGCACCGAGGCTGTCCTGGTCCATGTAGCCCAGCGGAAACGTGGACGGCTCATACCAGCTGTAGTGCCCGCTGTTGGCGTGATACTGCATGATCGGTCCCTGGCCGCCGGAGTGGAACTTCATCTCGTGAGAGCGCGCGTCCAGTAACCCGAAGAACGCGGTAACGAACCGGTCGTCCGGCAAATCCTCTACCAGCTGGTCGTTGATGTGGCGGAACGCATCGTCAAGATTTGCCCCCAGTCGAAGAGCAACCCGCAACATTGCGCGCACCTGGGTCGCGCTAAGTGCCGGGCCGATGCCGTGACCGGTGGCATCGCCCATCAGCACAAACAGTTGTTGATCGGAAACCGGCACGAAATCGTACAGGTCGCCGCCGGTCTGGTCGGTCGGCGTGAACGTGCCGGCGATGTCGTACCCAACGATCGTCGGCATTTGTTTCGGCAATGTGCCCATTTGAACATCGCGGGCCACCGTGATTTCCTGGTCGAGCTTTTCAGAAGCAATAATCGCCTCCGTCATTTTGACCCGGTGCAGAACAACAGCTGCCTGCGCGGCAAGCGCCTGTGCAATGAACTCGTCCTGATCGTCGAATACGCCGGAATTCTTGTTCAGAATTTGCAGTACCCCGATCAACGAGTCCTCATAACCGATGAGCGGAATCGTCAGCATGCACCGCGTCTTGTAACCGGTCTTCTTGTCAATTTCACGGTTAAACCGGTCATCCGCATAACAGTCAGGGACGTTGATCAGCTCGCGGGTCTTGGCGCACTCGCCGACGATTCCCTTGTCGGCGGGGATGCGTATGGTCTCCAGCCCGGTTGCGACCTTGATGTATAGCTCGTCAACGGACTCGTCATAGAGAAACACGGTGCCGCGGTCAGCGTCCAGAATAGTACGGGCAGCGTTGACCACCTCTGTCAGCATAGTGTCGAGATCAAACGGTGCCGCAAGTTTTCGGGTGACGTCGAGAATCTGGTTCAGAGATTCTGCTTCGAGTTGTTGTGCCCGTTCCGCCATATTCCGCTCAGGCAATCCTGCCTGTGACAGCCTGGGTCATCGGAATACGGACGTAGCTCAGTTCAATGTCCGAGATTCTCGCAATCATACGTTCGATATTTTCATTGACGGTCAGTGCGGTGCGATTGAGTGCGCGCTCGGTCACCAGCACTTCACCTTTCACGGCCAGGTCTTCACCGAGCTTTGACGCACTGTTTACGGGATCACCGTAAAAGTCAGAATGGCCAACGAGCAGCAGGTCACCGTAGTCGATTCCGACAGAAAGAAATATCTGCTCGTCAATGTCGTGCTCCTGGTTTGCGCGAAATAACTCGGCATTGATGTCTATGCTGGCCTGTATGGCATTGCCGGGGTCCTCGAAGAACGCATAACAGTTGTCGGCATCGGATTTCAGCAAAATGCCATTGTTGGACTCGATCAGCGGCGCCACGAGCTGCCGGGCGCGATGGATCATCTTCAGGAAATGGCAAATGCCCAGCGATCGGGACGTGCTGGAAAAATTCGCCATGTCGGATATGAACGCCGCACCGCTGGTACCGAAATTCTCCCAGATCAACTTTTTGATCTCGCCGTATTCGGCATCGTCAGCAGCCGCTGACAGGTCTGCAATGAGCCTGTCAAACTCCGCATGCGCTTTGTCGATCATGGTGTCCCCCCTGGCGCCTGCATCGTAGTTTTTGTCAGCGTCGCCGAGAGTATATCGCGAAGCTCGGGACTTGGTACCGGCCCCGCTTTACTTGCGAGGGCGGCCAGTGAATGCGAGCGCGATGCCTGCTACGATAATCGTCCACCCTGGCCAGGTTGTCGCAGCCAAAGTGACGATGAGTGTCCCGGATATGACCGCAGTGGCGCCGGTCGCGAGCAGAAAGCGCTGGCGCTGCTGCGCTTTGAGTTGTTCTCTTATTTCCGCAAGTTCCGGGGAACGAATGCCGATCTTCAGGCTGTCGTTTTCGATGTGATCCGACAGGTAACGAATGATGCCGGGCAATTGCCGAAATGAATCGCGTATCTGCGGCAGGTCGTCCCTCAACTGCTGCAATGCGGCGCCCGGTCCGACCTGATCTGCCATCCATTGCCGAAGAATCGGGTGTGCCGTCTTCCACAGATCCAGCTCGGGATAGAGCTGTCTGCCCAGGCCCTCGATATTGAACAGCGTTTTCTGCAGGAGAATCAGCTGCGGCTGGATCTCCATGTTGAACCGCCGGGCGGTCTCAAACAGGCTGATCATGACCTGGGCGAAAGAAATCTCCGATAACGGCTTATTGAAAATCGGGTCGCAAACCGAACGCACTGCCGTTTCAAGTTCATCGATACGCGTTTCCGGCGGAACCCAGCCGGAATCAATATGGAGTTTCGCGATCCGGTGATAGTCACGATTGAAAAATGCGAGGAAGTTTCCCGCCAGGTATTGCTGGTCCTTGGGATCGAGCGTGCCAACAATGCCGAAATCGACGGCGGCGTAGCGGGGTTTTTCCGGATCATCGACTATGACGAAGATGTTTCCCGGGTGCATGTCGGCGTGAAAGAAATTATGGCGAAATACCTGGGTAAAGAATATTTCAACACCATTTTCCGCCAATACCTGGATGTTGGCGCCGGATGCCCGCAGTGCATCCATGTCGCTGATCGGAATACCGTTGATCCTTTCCTGTACGAGGACCGAGGGTCGACAGTAGTCGTAGTAAACCTCGGGTACATACAGAAGATCCGAACCCGCGAAATTGCGCTTAAGCTGCACGGTATTGGCGGCTTCCCGCATCAGGTCCAGTTCATCGATAATCGTCTTATCGTATTCCGCGACTACTTCAAGGGGCCGCAGCCGCTTACCGGTTTCCCAGTACATGTCTGCCAGGCTGGCCAGCGCGTACAGAACATCCAGATCACGATCTATTAATGCCCGAACGCCCGGGCGCAGCAGCTTGACAATGACTTCCGTGCCATCCTGCAGCGCCGCGGTGTGGACCTGGGCGATCGAGGCGGCGGCTAATGGCTCCCGGTCGAACCGTGAGAACACATCGTCGATGGGTTCGCCGTAGATACCCTCGAGAATCTCCCTTGCTTCGTCGGCGGGAAAAGGCGGGACCTGATCCTGCAACATCGCGAGTTCATCGGCGACGTCGGGCGGCAACAGGTCACGACGCGTTGATACGGCCTGGCCAAACTTGACAAAAATAGGTCCGAGTTCGATCAGCGCGAGCCGAATTCGTTTGCCGAGCGGTTCGGAGACGTCCTTGGCTTTCGGAAACAAATAGAACAGGAAACGGAGGGGCCTGAGGAAATGGGTGGCGGTGATGATCTCGTCGAGGCCATGTCTCACCAGCACACGTTGGATTCCGATCATGCGCAGCAATGTTTTTCTGCGCCACATCGTCAGGTCCGTCCTTCTTCTATTTTTCTCAGGCGAGCTTCGAATCTTGCCACGTCATCGCGCAGCGAATTGACGTCATTGCGAAACTCATCTGCCTCGTGACGGCCCGGCACGGCGCGGCTTTCTTCCTGCAAGTATTCACCGATGTTCTGCTGCATCGTGGCGCCGGCTTCGCGGGTCCACCCGGACATGCCACGCACGAAATTGCCAATGCCATGCGCGGCAACATCGCCGATGACCGCTGACAGTTCTTCTTCAAGATCCGGCTGCCCGTATCGCAACAGCTTCCGGAACTGGCTGGCGACGACGGCATCTCCCTCAATGTTAACGGCGCCATCACGAATGAGATCATCCGCGGCGGGCCCTGCCAGCCTGGCGAGCGAAATCAGGGAACCGGTAGCGACGACTTCCGGATCATCGACATAATCACCGGACAGAATGACGCGATCGTTGTCGACCGTCAGATACATAGCCAGCGCTGTATCGGGTACGCGTAAGGCAAACGTCCGACCATCCAGTTCACGACACAATTCCCGGGCCGGCGTTTTCGCACGGACTTGCCGGTTGATCATTGCGGCGACCGGCCGCAGCAGGGGCTCAATCGCATTCATGTGCGTCGTCTAGATCTTGTAGCCGACATGAAGGGCGACGACTCCGCCTGCAAGGTTGTGATAGCGGCAGCGCTCGAAGCCCGCATCCTCCATCATGCCGAGCAGGGTTTCCTGGTCCGGGTGCATGCGAATGGATTCGGCAAGATACTGATAACTGGCTTCGTCGTTTGCCACCAGTTTGCCGATGACCGGCAGTACTTTGAATGAGTACAGATCGTACGCCGGCTTCAGCGCATCCGCAGGTTTCGAAAACTCGAGAATCAGCGCTTTGCCGCCAGGTTTGAGCGTCGCAAGCATTGAACGCAGTGCCGCATCCTTCTCGGTCACGTTCCGTAGTCCAAACGCAATCGTGATGCAATCAAAGCTGTTGTCGGCGAATGGCAGGTTTTCGGCATCCACCTGGACGATGGACAGGTTGCCGGCAATGCCTTTGTCAGTTAGTCGCCGTCGGCCCTCGCTGAGCATGGCATGATTAATGTCAGCGA
>Ga0224497_10001109_pt1 | contig 17567 bp, 17 predicted proteins | sample SF_Jul11_sed_USG_4_FD_167970 | JGI IMG/M metagenome (GOLD analysis project Ga0224497, IMG submission 167970) | Sediment microbial communities from San Francisco Bay, California, United States - SF_Jul11_sed_USGS_13 | ecosystem: Environmental > Aquatic > Marine > Sediment | place: USA... | reverse complement strand
ACGGGCAGACACAGACTATAAAAGTGTTAATCTCAAATCTCTCCTTCGGTCCGCGGATAAACTTGGAGCCAGTTATGCCATTATTCTCGGAGACGATGAAGCCCGTTCTGAAACCGCCATTATCCGGAATATGACCACCAAAGCTCAGGAGTTCGTGAAGTTACAAGAAATTCCTCAAAAAATTCAGTCGTTAACCTTATGAAAATGGTATTAGATATCTTTGGTTTTTTCTTGACATTTTTTTTACCTGATGCTAGGGTTTTTTTCTTATTTTTCAATAGGAAACGATATTTTAAAATTCAAAAAATATCATCCGAATATTTCATTTACCCATCCAGTATTTTACGTATTTACTAGGTTATTAATAAGGTATGCCAAAAAATCTGGTTGTCCTTATTCGGGAGGATCCCACCCACACTCCACGGGCCTCCGAAGCTATGCGAATTGCGTTGGGATTATCCACTGGTCCCAATCCAATAAAGATTGTTCTCTTGGACAATGCCAGGCATTTAATTTCTGATGATGCATATGATCTTCCTGATGGAGAAATTCTTGAAAAATATCTCCCTGCCATCAAGAATTTAGAATTACCTATTGTTGTTCCCATAGGTAGCGGGAAGACCTTCTCACTCGATCAGGATTTTACCATTCAAGAGTCGACCCCATCTCAAATTGCTTCACTCGTTTCTCAAGCAGATCGAGTTCTAACCTTTTAACGATATCCCCAATGAGAAACATTTTATATATCTGTACCAAAAACCAGTATGACTGGAATTCGTTTATCCCGGAACAAGTTCCTTCTTCATCGGAAATGGATCTATCTGTCTTACTACTTCAAAATGGACAAGATTTACATCATATTCCAACATCCCATGTTTTTGTTTTAAACACTGGGGGAGAAAGAAGAGATGACTCTAGACCTTATGAGCCAATTTCCTACCAGGGTTTTCTGGAAAAAATATTTCTGGCGGATTTGGCCTTGGTGATATAATTATCCCTCTTCTTCTTTGTTGTAAAAGAATATAAAGAAATAGTAGGAGTAGTGGTAGTAGGGATAGGGAATAGCGGGGATAACTACTCGAGAATTTCCATCCCTCTTTAGTTGTGGGTATAGAAAGTGGTTTGAGTTTAAAAAATATCGGGGTGGAAGTTGTGGATAGAGGGCATGAAGTTTATGGTAGAGGATGTTGATAGAAACTAGTGTGCGTCTAATAACCAAGTAACAGATTCATGATTACCACTGTTATTATTAACATCTGTGAATAACATTGTGAATAAATTGGATTTACCTAATATTAACAACGATAAAGTCTGGGTAGACGTGTTAGATTTTGTCAGCCCTAGGGTGGGAGATGACACGATTGAAACCTGGTTTCAACCCTTGGTTTTAGAGAGTCTTACTGAAGATCAAGCTCATATTCGTGTTCCAAATAGATTTTTTGGGGAATGGTTAGGAAGAAATTATAAAGAGTTACTCATCGAAGCTTTTCAACATGTTGAAGGGGTGAATCCAGCAGAGATTATTTTTGTCATGAAAGAGCAGGATGGAGAAGGAGCACCTCCGCCCCAACTTAAACCTGAAGTTCGGGAAAACCGAGGGCCTACTCAACTTCAAAGGGTCAGGCGGCAACCTCTTCCTAATCCAAAATATACGTTTAAAAACTTCGTGGTGGGAGCGAGTAATCAATTTGCACATGCGGCCTGTTTAGCTGTAGCAGAATCACCTGCCAAAGCGTATAACCCATTATTCATTTATGGTGGCGTGGGGTTGGGAAAAACACATCTTCTCAACTCTATAGGGAATTATATTGCTGATCACGGTGATCTTCGTATTGCGTATGTCACGACAGAGCAATTCACGAACGAGGTTATTAATTCCATCCGCTATGACAAAATGATTGAATTGAGAAGGCGATATCGAAATGTGGATATGCTGCTCATTGACGATATTCAATTTTTGGCAGGAAAAGAACGAACGCAAGAAGAATTTTTTCACACATTTAATTCTCTCTATGAGGCTGGAAAACAGATCGTGTTGTCGAGTGATCGCTTTCCCAAAGAAATGCCCTCAATGGAGGAACGGTTGCGGTCTCGATTTGAGTGGGGACTGATTGCAGATCTTCAACCACCTGATGTCGAAACTCGAATCGCCATTCTTCGAAAAAAATCCGAAGAAGAAGGTATCGCGATCAACGAGGATGTCATTCAATTATTGGCTGCGAATTTAAAAAGCAATATCCGCGAGATTGAAGGGGCCCTGATTCGGCTTGGCGCGTATGCGTCTCTCACGGGTCAAAAAATCACCGTGGATATGGCAAAACACATTCTCCGTGATCTCCTTGGTGGAAAACGGAAGGTGATTACGACTGAGGATATTCAAGAGGTGGTCGCCAATCGGTTCCATGTCAAGATATCTGACTTGAAGTCGAAACGACGGACTAAAACGTTAGTGTATCCACGCCAAATTGCGATGTTCCTCAGCCGCGACATGACGGACGCCTCCTTTCCGGAAATAGGAAGAGATTTCGGGGGGAAAGACCATACAACAATTATTCATGCCTGTAAGCAAATGCAGAAGTCTCAGGAAACCGATCCCACTCTTCGAGCGACGATCGAAAGCCTGAAGGAAGAAATCGGCAAGGGATAAAACCACCGTTCATAGGAAACATATGAAAATTCAAATAGCCAGGGAGGATTTATTAACCGCACTCCAACGGGTGCAGGGTGTAGTGGAGAAGCGGAATACCATGCCTATCCTGGCGAATATTCTTTTGGAGGCCAAGCCGGAAGGCTTGGATATTGTGGCAACTGATCTAGAAATCGGGATGAGAGGTCTATATAAAGCTACGGTTCATGAGCCGGGCTCGGTCACATTTTCCGCTCGAACCCTTTTTGATATTTTGAAGGAGATCCGACATTCCGACATTGAATTAGCGGTGGGGGAAAATAATTGGGTCACGGTTAAGGCTGGAAAAAGCCAATTTCGTGTGGTGGGATTACCCAGCAAGGATTATCCTGCCCTTCCAACTATTGAACGGGAAGGGTTAATGGCGCTCCCTGCTCAAGGGTTGTTGCAGCTTCTCAAAAAGACGGTATTTGCCGTGGGAGAAAAAGATACACGATACGTGTTGAATGGTCTTCTTCTCACCCTGATTCCCTCCGGAGCCAATGTGACGCTTCGTTTGGTGGGCACCGATGGCCATCGATTAGCCTGGGCTGAGCAGGAAGTGACTCCTGAAAAAGCTGCCATTCCGGCAGCAGAAATTAAAGTCATTATTCCCAAAAAAGCCGCCATAGAAATCCGACGACTATTGGAAGAAGACGACGAACAGCCGTTCCTCGGATTTACGAAAAATATGTTGATCTTTCGGAAAAGCGGGTTGGTGTTAACATCCCGGATCATGGAAGGGACCTACCCCAACTACCAGCAGGTGGTGCCGAAAGAAAGCTCCAAAAAAGTCACGGTCAACAAGTCCGACCTGGAGGGTGCCCTTCGAAGGGTGGCAATCCTTTCGAAGGATAAAGCCCATGCCGTGAAACTGTCCATCAATCCAGATCACATTCATCTTTCTTCAAAAAGTCCAGATTTGGGAGAAGCGGATGAAGACATCCCGGCCAAATTTGTGGGAGAAAGCTTTTCTACAGGGTTCAACGCCAGGTACTTCCTAGATGTGTTGTCCGTCATCGAAACGGAATCGCTGACCCTCCAAATGGAAACGCCTTTAAGCCCGTGTTTAATTCAAGAGCTGGGAAATCCTACATTCAAAGCCGTGGTAATGCCCGTAAAGGTTTGACGGATTTGACCCAACAGACGTTCATTCTTTCACACGCAGTCAAAACCTAAAATTGTATGGAATCCGCAAAAACACCTAGCCCAGAATACGCCCCCTCTGTAGACCGCCAACATTCGGATGCTCTGTACGATGCCGATCAGATCCGTGTCTTGGAAGGACTGGAAGCGGTTCAAAAACGACCAGCCATGTATATTGGAAGTACCGGGGTCGATGGCCTGCACCATATGGTCTATGAGGTCGTTGATAACAGTGTGGACGAACACATGGCCGGATATGGAAATGAAATTCAGGTCGTGCTCCAAGTGGATGGAAGTGTGATGGTCTCGGATAATGGAAGAGGAATTCCTACCGGCATGCATTCCACCCAGAAAAAGTCCGCCGCAGAAGTCGCGTTAACGGTCCTCCATGCAGGCGGAAAATTTGAGGAAGGCGCTTATAAAGTGTCTGGAGGGTTGCATGGTGTGGGGATTTCGGTCGTGAATGCGCTCTCGGAATGGCTGGAGTTGGAAATTTGGCAAAATGGGGAAGTGTTCGAACAACTGTATCATCGTGGAAAGCCGCAGGCTCCATTAACGGTCGCAGGCATAACCAAAAAACGTGGGACGAAAGTGGTGTTTAAGCCCGATCCCCTCATTTTTGAAACCATCGAATTCAGTTTTGATGTGCTGGCTCAACGACTTCGGGAATTGGCCTTTCTCAATAAAGGGCTGGAGATTCGTTTAAAGGATGATCGAACGGGAAAAGAAAAAGAGCAGGTGTTTTGTTACATAGGAGGGATCGTCTCCTTCGTGGAACATCTGAATGAAGCCAAATCTCCCATTCATCCTCCCATTGTGGTGGAAGTGGAAAAACCCGAAATGATTCTCCAGTTGGCTCTTCAATATAACGAAGGGTATTCAGAGAATCTGTATTCCTTTGCCAATAATATTAATACTCGGGAGGGCGGCACGCATCTCATCGGGTTTAAATCCGCTCTGACGCGCACCATCAATAGTTACGCCACCGCCAATGATTTGTTTAAAAAAGATTCGGAATCGCTGAGTGGAGAAGATGTTCGAGAAGGGTTAACGGCCGTGGTGAGCGTGAAGATTCGTAATCCGCAGTTTGAGGGCCAGACCAAAGCCAAATTAGGCAATAGTGAGGTCAAGGGCATTGTGGAGTCGGCCGTCAATGAAGCCTTGGGATCGTATCTTGAAGAAAATCCCTCGGTAGCCAAAAAAATCGTCGGAAAGTCTGTGGATGCGGCACGGGCCAGGGAAGCCGCAAGAAAAGCCAAAGAACTGATTCGAAGAAAAGGCGCCTTGGATGGCGGGTCACTTCCAGGGAAATTGGCGGACTGCTCCGAAAAAGATCCGCAATCCAGTGAACTCTATCTCGTCGAGGGGGATTCGGCAGGCGGGTCCGCGAAGCAGGGGCGTGATCGACGCTCCCAAGCGATCCTTCCCCTCAAAGGGAAGATCCTGAATGTCGAAAAGGCCCGATTTGACAAAATGCTCGCCAGTGAGGAAATCCGAACGCTCATCATGGCGATCGGAACCGGAATCGGTCGGCCAAGGGAGGATGCTGAAAAAGGCAAGGAAGATAAAGACGCCTTTGATATTAATCGAGCCCGTTACCACAAAATCATTATCATGACCGACGCGGATGTCGATGGCAGCCATATCCGGACCCTTCTCCTGACCTTCTTTTTCCGGCAAATGCCGGAACTGATCGAGCGGGGATATATCTACATTGCGCAGCCTCCCTTGTTTAAGGTCAAAAAGGGGAAAGGCGAAAAGTATCTCAAAGACGAAGCGGCGATGAATATATATCTATCCAATCTTGCGGTGGAGGATACTCAACTCTTTCTTCCGGAACGAAACGAATTTGTGACCAGGGATGAACTCATCCCCATTTTAAATAAACTGGTGGCCTTCGAGGGTTTATTGACCCGCCAGGGTCAAAAGCAAATAGAACCAGCGCTGCTAAGGGTGCTGGTGGATTTTCCGGAATTAACGAAAGATTTGTTAAAGAACCGTGGCGACTTAGAATTACTGATCGAGGAGGCCACTCGTCGGCTTCGGCTGGCGTTCCCGGAAGGAACGGTGGATCTGACGATTCAGAACGATGAAGAGCATCAAGCCCATCTCATCCTGTGTCGGGTCACGGGGAATGGCAGTCAGAAATTTTTAAATCTGACTCACGACATGGTGGGATCCGCGGATTTCAGGGAACTACAAAAGATCTCTCCCTCGGCGTTGGGATTGGGGCGACCACCCTACCGGTTACAACGCAAAGACACGGAATCGGAATTTTCCACCAGTCAGGATCTCGTGGCAGAGTTTTTGGAAACCGGGAAGAAGGGAATGTCCATCCAGCGATACAAGGGATTGGGCGAGATGAATCCAACACAACTGTGGGACACGACCATGAATCCCGAGACTCGGAGTCTCCTTCAGGTGACGTTAGAAGATACCACGGGAGTGGATGAAATCTTTACCATTTTGATGGGTGATGAAGTAGAGCCCCGCCGGAACTTCATTCAAAAACATGCCTTGGAAGTTCGGAATTTGGATATCTAGCAGGTGTATTCGTTTGGTTGTGTTACCCCCCTACTGATGAGCAGTATGTCGAAACATGAGCCTTGTCTTTCGTGTGTTGATGAGCCAGACCAAGTCCCGGGAAAGATCAGAACATGAAGTGTGGTGATCCCTTTCGAGGAGTGACGTATGCCGGTTGAACAACGTCTGACACAAGTGGCCATTGAAGATGAAATGCGCTTGTCCTATTTGGACTACGCCATGAGCGTCATTGTCGGACGGGCATTGCCGGACGTGCGGGACGGACTCAAGCCGGTTCATCGGCGAATTCTGTATGGCATGAATGAAATGGGTCTGGCGGCAGGGCGGCCCTACCGGAAATCCGCAAAAATTGTCGGCGAAATCATGGGTAACTATCACCCGCATGGCGATTCAGCCATTTACGACACGTTGGTCCGCATGGCCCAGGATTTCAATATGCGGTATCCGCTCGTCGATGGCCAGGGAAACTTTGGGTCGGTTGATGGCGATCCAGCGGCAGCCATGCGCTACACCGAAGCCCGCTTAACCAAGCTGGCCGAGGAAATGCTGGTCGATATTGACCGGGAGACCGTCAACTTTACACCGACGTACGACGAGTCGTCTCAAGAGCCGGTTGTGTTGCCGGCTCGTATTCCGAATCTGTTAGTGAATGGTGCGGGAGGAATCGCAGTCGGGTATGCCACGAATATTCCCACGCATAACCTGGGCGAAGTTGTTGCCGGGCTGATTGCCCTTATTGAGCGGCCCGAGGTGACCATTCGCGAGCTCATGGAATATATTCCCGGTCCGGATTTTCCCACGGCCGGATTCATCTATGGGACGCAAGGGATCAAGGATGCCTATGAAACGGGACGTGGCCTCTTGTGTGTTCGGGCGAAGGCGGACATAGAAGTCGATGAACGCACCGACCGGGCGCGCATCATCGTGACCGAACTGCCGTACCAGGTCAACAAAGCCAAACTGATAGAAAAGATCGCCGAACTCATCCACGAAAAACGTGTGGAAGGGATTTCCGATCTTCGCGACGAATCTGACCGGGATGGGCTTCGCGTAGTGATCGAACTGAAGAGAAACGAAAACGCCGCGGTCTTACTGAATCAATTATATAAACACACCCAAATGCAAACCACCTTCGGGGTCATCATGTTGGCCCTGGTGGGAAACCGTCCTGAGGTGTTGACCCTCAAACAGATTTTGGCGGCGTTTCTTGAACACCGTAAAGAGGTGGTGATTCGCCGGACTGCGTATGACCTTCGCAAAGCCGAAGAACGAGCCCACATCCTGGAGGGCTTGAGACGAGCCTTAGAATTCCTGGATGAAGTCATTGCCCTCATTCGTGGAGCCTCTTCTCCGGAAACCGCTCGCCAAGGCTTGATGAGCCAGTTTGCCTTGAGCGAAGTGCAAGCCACCGCCATCCTGGAAATGCGGTTGCAACGGTTGACCCAACTGGAACAGGACAAGCTCACACAGGAATATAACGAACTGGTCTCCCGCATTGCCCATTTGCGCACCATCTTGGCGTCTGATGCGATGGTGCAACAAATCGTGAAGCAGGAATTAATAGAAATCAAAGAGCAATATTCCGATGAGCGAAGAACGCAGATCCTTCCGGCCGAAGCCGAGCTACAAATGGAAGATCTGATCGCCGAGGAAGAAGTCGTCGTCACCATTACCCATGCGGGCTACATTAAGCGGAATGCCGTTTCCATCTATCGGGCACAACGCCGTGGTGGAAAAGGGAAAGTCGGCATGGGGGTCAAAGAAGAGGATTTCGTCGAACAAATCTTTACGGCCTCAACTCATGATTACCTGCTGTTCTTTACCGATGCCGGTCGGGTGTACTGGCTTAAAGTGTATCAGTTGCCGGATGTCGGGCGGTCCAGCAAAGGGAAAGCCATTGTAAATTTGTTGACCATCAGCCAAGGCGAGCGGGTCACCGCGACCTTGCCGGTCCGGGTGTTTGCCGAAGACCAGTTCGTGGTGATGGCGACGCAAAGGGGCTACATCAAAAAAACCGATCTGGCCGCCTTTAGCCATCCACGGCAAGGTGGGATTATCGCGTTGACCCTGGAGGAAGGCGACCGCCTCATCGGCGTCGATATCACGGATGGCACGAGGGAAATTCTCCTGGGCACCCGAATGGGCATCGTCATTCGCTTTCGAGAGGAAGATGTCCGTCCGGTGGGACGAACGGCCCGTGGAGTTAGGGGCATCACGTTGGCAAAAAGCAATGAGGTCATCGGGATGGTCACGATTACCAGTGAAACGCAATCCTCAATTCTGACCGTCACGGAACGCGGGTATGGGAAACGGACTCAGGTGGAGGAATATCGGCTCCAATCACGGGCGGGTAAGGGCGTCATTAGCGTCAAAGTCACAGAGAAAAACGGACCGGCCATTTCGTTCCATCAAGTCTGGGAATCCGATGAAATCATGCTCATGTCCGCAGAGGGCATGATCCTTCGCACCCGCATGGGGGATATCCGGGAAATTGGACGCAATGCCCAGGGGGTTCGGCTGATCCACTTGCCGGATGACGATCGAGTGGTCGGCGTAGCCAAACTCGCCGAGACAGATGAAGGCGATCTATCCGAACTGGATGAACTCAATGGCGAGATGCCAGATGAGCCGGCCTCCTCAACTGAATAAGTTCACGCGACCCTCTCAGAAAAGCAAACCGAAGACGTTGGTGTGTTCCGAGATGACCAGAGAAAATGAGCGGTCATCAACAATACGGCAATCCCCATCCTTGGTAAGGAGGGACGGAAGATACGGTGAGGCCGTGCAAGGGATGGTAGATCGAACTGCCGTTCACCTGCTCGTTCCTCCCCAATCTCTCTCCCACCTCCACCTCTCACGGCAAATGGGAGGGATCAGGAACAGGAGACTGCATGTGGGAAGGTCGTAGGGTTGGATTTCCCTCACAAAGCTCCCGAAAAATCAGCAAGACCCAAAAAGTTAGACCCCATCGTCTTAATGGGGTTAGGCATCTTGATCGGAGGAGTGTGGGTCATCTCCTTCGGTATGTTCCTCTCAAGGCCAGACCGCACCATCCCGCCCTATAGTGTCGGTGCCCAGGAGGGATCGCTGGTGGCCGTCCACGTGCCTCCCTATACCAGTGATCCCGAAATAAAAACCCTGGTTATGCGGTTTGGCGCGGTTGGCCAGGCCACCCGTGATTTCGCGGCTATGAAAATACGACCCACCACATCAGACGATCCTCGGGGACGGTATCAAACTCTACAAATCATCATTTTTTCCGATCCAACCTGGGCGGAACCTGATACCCTTCATCGGTATGTCGCCAATGACTCCGATGACGCTTCGGAAAAGACCTTTCGGAAAGACTTCGAAGCCGCCGTTCGAGCAGGCTATCGTGCCGATGCCGAAGGTCAGGTGGGATGGATCGGTCCCTGGAACCGGAGCGGTTCAACGGATCGAACCCTCACGATGCAGTGGGTTTTCCAAGAGACGTGGGGGGAAGCAGGAACTATGGCTCCGACGTCTTCGCCGGCTCCGTAGTGGAGGACGGTGGTTCAGCCAGGGCTTTAGTGATAGTCTGAGAAAGAAGGGTTTGAAGGTCAGGATCACTCAGACGTTTGGCTAAGCCGGTGGCAAATGGCGACGGTTCACCGACGAATTCTGGAGGATCTTGGGGAAGCGGATCTTGTTGAGGAGGGGCTTGTGGAATGGTTCCGATACGTAAGACGACCTCAGTTAAGGCAAGGTCCGGCATCATGGAGTGGATGGCTTCCAAAATGGCCGGTTTCAAAAACATGAGCTGCTGAAGCCAAATCGAGTTATCCGCCACCAGATGCAATTTTTTAAACCGGATACTCTCAGGGTAGGAATGTTTCGCCATCGTCGAACCCACAAGATGTTCCCACTCCTGTTGCAGCTGGACCTCGGACAGTTTGAGGCCGAGCGGATTACTTTTGGAAAAATCTTGAATAAGGCTCTGGATCGATTCAAAATAACTCATCGGGAAAATATTGTACCGTATTGGACTGAGTGATTCATCCGCATAAGACTTACATGTTGTGTCATCTCGACCCTAGGGAGAGATCCTTTCCTGGGCCAGGCAAAGGAACTGAACGAGTAAACCGGACAGGATGCGCCAGGAATCGTTCTATACTTCAGGAAAGTAAGTAGTTATGACCAAACAAAAAACAGACTCATCCCATAAGGTGCTCAGCACCAACCGGAAGGCCTTCTATGACTACATGATAGAAGAGAAGGTCGAAGCCGGTATTGTATTGGTGGGGACCGAAGTCAAAGCCTTACGGGAGGGCCGCCTGAATCTGAAGGAGAGTTACGCCGCCATCATCAATGGCAAAGCCATCCTGCATAACTGCCATATCGGCACCTATAGCCATGGCAATCTCATGAATCACGAGCCGCTACGCCCTAGAACGCTGCTGTTGCATAAGAAAGAGATCGAGCGGTTAACAGAAAAAGTCCAGCAGAAAGGACTCACCCTCGTCCCGCTTCGTCTCTATTTCAATGACAAAGGGCGGGTCAAGTTGGAAATCGCCCTTGCGCGTGGGAAGAAAACCTACGACCGGCGGGAGACCATCAAAAAGCGGGAAGCCGGTCGCGAAATCGACCGAGCCATGAAAGAGTCCCGCTCCTAAGAGTCTGTCGGGTTTCCCCCAGCAATCGGGGCCTTGGCAAATGACGGCAGAATCCCCTTCCTTGGACCTTCCTGAAAATATTTCCATATCGGCTCGGCTGGTGTTATTTCCAAAAGATGTTGGGGCAGGGAATTGGGCGTCTATTTATAGTCATTCCAATAAACTTCCACTTTGTTTAGGAGCGAAAAACCGCAAGTGCCGGGTTTCGGCCCGGCAGCCGAGCCACTTTTGTTTCGGCAAAAGTAGCCAAAACCAGGGACGCCCCGTCCGGTTTCATCAGATGAGACGAACGCAGGTCTCGGGAGGGCGGGCCAACTCGCTGTGCTCAAACAGGGCCCGCCAGTTGAAAAGAGCGTTCGCCTCTGGGACCGGGCGGCAGGCGACCGACAACGGGAGAAAGAAAGACTACAGAGAAATCCATATTGCAAGGTAACCTATACTGGAAGAAATTTGCTCAAAAAACTTTTGAACGTCTCTAACCATCCCATTAAATTTAAAATAGTTAAAAACGCGGCAAAGATAGGAATCAAGTAAAGAATTCCCTTCACCAACTTGCCTAACGGTGCTTTTTCAGCTTTCTCACTATCAAAACCGATTTCGCCTAAAAATTTGAAGGGTAAATGAGCTATCCAAATTAAAAGCTGATTGGCCCACCAAAAGGGATTGACGGTTCGAACCCAAGAACTTGCCTCACCGGCCTCATATGCTCCGATCGCTCGATCTAAATGATCAATTATTTCTTTATGAGAAGGATGGTACGGAGTCAGCATGAACATATCTAGAAGAATATCTATGTCCTGAGTAAATCCGCCGGCTGCGGCCGGTGCTCTCCAATTGATCACAGGAGAAGCATCCGCCAACATCACGATAGTATGTACCGGATTAAGCTTCTGGTTTATATGTTCCCGCGCTTCTCGGGCTACATCTTCTTCTATCCGGCTGTTCCTTTGCCCACTGAATCGACTGTTATCAAAATACGTAACAACCAATCCCCGAAACTCTTTAAGGAGCTTCAATCGCCGCTTATTTTCCCAAATAGGAATATTGTTAAAATGTTTCATGCGGGCACATAGGGGGCAATCTTGATTTTTCCAGCTTGCTTTCGCATCTCTGTGACGTCAAACCATGCCTGCATCTTAAGCAGCATATCCATATCGAGATGAAAGGCCTTTTCCAATCGCAAAGCCATCTCCGGCGAGAGCGCGGCTTTTTCATTGACCAATTCTGACAGCGTGGCACGGCGCACCCCAAGCACTTCTGCGGCTTTCGTCACACTTAAACCGAGTTCGTCTATAACTTCCGACTTAATGAACGCGCCCGGATGGGAGGGTTTCATCCCGATTTTTATTGCTTCTTTCTTCATGTCCTCTGCTCCATCGGTTGTTATCGACCAGCAGGTATTTCAACCTTCTCTGGGATCAAGCGGTACCCCATGGCTTACATAATCGCGTTGATGTTCTGAAATCGCGGATTACCGTCTTCCGACAAATCTTTTTGAACACCATTTCGGGTCATCCCGGTTTCTTCCGCCAACGTTGAAATCCCTTTCACGCGGGCAACCATCCGCAAGGAAGAGAGTAAGGCCGAGGTCGCCCCATCTTTCGCGTATTCTTCAAAACACACCTTTAGGTAGCTTTCGATCTCATCTGGATGCTCCCGATAATATTCCTCTTCCACTTGATCAAAGGTTCGTAATTTTCGTTTAGTCATTGGCACAATCACCTTGGTATGTTGAATAGTGGCAACTTAGCGAATGGTTGTCCAATATCCGTTTTCATCCATTAATTTCTTTAATATGCAACCATTCCTGCTCCTCACAACCAAGCCCATAAGATTTACACAGTAAAACCGTGCCAGTAGAAATTAAATCTGGAATTCCTCGGATCAACCAAATAGATCGCCAAATAGATTCAGAGTCGGAAATAAGGTCCTTGAGTTTTTCCAAACCCGGACCACTTGGGCCACCACCCTGAATGTTCACATATACAAGGAGGTGCCCATTAAATCCATCAATTCTCCGAGCTTTCTCAGTTTTTTTGCAGATCACCGGAGCAATCCATTCTGGATCCATTGGGGTTCCAGACAGTGCTTGCATAGGAAAAGAGGGGCGTCTCCCATTTTTATACTCTTCTCTAATCTTGTAATCTGGGGGATACGCTGTGGTTATCTCAAATTGGAAACTAGTATTGTCTTGAGATATAAGTTCAAAGTCTCGAAGTTTTTCGTGCACTTTTGCCATTCGTATCTGAACAGGCGATATATGTTCCTGAAACACCAGGGCGAATGTAGAAGCGACGAGAGCTTCTTGGAGTTTTTGTTCAAAGTCTTTTCCACGGGAAAGAAGATCTTCATTTGACATGGAGGATGCTATTTGATTCGCAAGGCGCCACAAGTCCCATGGAGTTTGTAGCTGGCAGAATTTATTCAACGACCCCATAAATTTCAAAAAGCCCTGTTACATAAAAGCTTTAAAAAAATCGGGTATGCCTTGACCTCTATTTCATACCTGATGATAGCTTTTATTCGAAATAAACAAAATCCCTGCTTTTTGGCCTTCCTATGTCCCCGACAATGGCGAGGGAGAATATTCCAATAATTGCGACTCTCCACTTCCTTTTCACCGACGCCTGCTGACTGGCCCCTGGGGCGGACGATCTTTACAATCGGCAGCCCTTGTCCGAGCGCAGCGAGTTGGGCTGCCTCCTAAGACTGGCGTCCGCCCTATCCAATGTGGCCAGGGAGGGCGTCATTGGTTTTGGCTACTTTTGCCGAAACAAAAGTGGCTCGGCTGCCGGGCCGAAACCCGGCAACGCTCGTCCATGGCAATCATTCCAGTTGATGAAATTTTGTGCTCGAACATGTCGGAAAATATCAAGAGCTTTTCGTTGCCAACCATGTAATGAGCTTCTACACTCCCTGGTATGTCCGGCAACAATAATAAGCATGATTTATCCAATCCGGCGGCGCCGGTCTTTCGGCCTGGAGAGTTTAAAGGTCGTGAGGGATTAGTTCGTAATGTGTTGGGGCGTCTGGAACGAAGGGAATATTTGAGCATCGTTGGGGGGGCAAAGTTAGGGAAAACTTCGTTGCTACTCCATCTGGCGTGGCAACTCAATCAGGCGGGGCATTCTGCCAAGTCCACGGGGCCGTCAGCGTTGTATGTGGATGTTACCGATGAGGCTGATTGCCAACGTTACAGGTCTCGCCCTCAGGATGCTCATAGCATTGTCTTGCTGGATAATTGTGACGGCCTGCTTGAAGGGAGCATTCTTTCTCTTTCAGATATCAAGATTTTGCAGGGAAGGCCTGTCGTATTTGCCGGAGGGCGGAAGTGGCGGGAGTTTGTGAGAGGGGGTGGCTTCGCACACACACTTAAGTCAATTCCTTTGGCGGTGTTTTTGGAAAAGGAAGCACAGCAGCTATTCAGTCCGGATCTTTCCACAGAACAACATGCCATTGTCCTCACCTATGCAGGGACGCATCCCTATATCTTCAAGCTTTTCCAGGCTGCATTCCTGCGTGAAGGTCTCCATGTTCCGACGGAACAGATTGTCAGAGAGGTGAAAAATTCCCTCTCCTCTTTTTTCCAAGATTGTGTCAATCAACTGCGGGAACCCCTCGAACATCAGGTGCTGGCCTATGTGATCAATGCGTACAAACCGGTGAATCCAAAGGAGGTGGCACGGGCTGTTGGACTGCCGACGATCAAACCCGTCGCCGATACCTTGTGTTGTTTGGGGTTGGTTGGCCGTTGGATTCGGGATGAAGAAGCCACCCTTTCCGCAAACAGCCGGCTGTTTAGCGAATGGTATAGGGAAACGGTGGCCTCCTAAGATATGATTGCCCAATGGTCTTTGAGCCATACAGGATGCACATTAAATTTTCTGTGATGCTGAAAAGGAAAAGAGGAGCTATTCGTGGGAGCGTTTAAAATATTTTCTGCTGAATTCAAGGCGAGTTGCGGGACGGTTGAGCAATTTCTGAAACCGAACCTTCCGGAAGTGGCGATTGTTGGCCGTTCCAATGTGGGGAAATCATCGGCCATCAATTGCCTGGTCAATCACAAAGGGTTGGCTAAGGTCGGGAAGACTCCCGGGAAAACGCAAACGATTAATTTTTTTGAAATTGCAACGAACGGCCCTCGGTTTATGTTGGTTGATTTGCCCGGATACGGATTTGCCAAAGTGCCTGAACGGATTCGGGGGCTCTGGGGGCCCCTGATTGAAGAATATTTCCGGACGCGTCAGAACTTACAGGGTGTGGTGGTGCTGGTAGATTCCCGTCGGGTGCAGGAATCAGATCGGGCGATGATCGAGTGGTTGATGCGGCTGAAGATTCCGGTGATGGTGGTGGCCACCAAGGCTGATAAGGTCACGAGGGGTCACCGCCAGGCTGCCCTTCGGGAATTGTGTGTGGGCTTGGGTATGGAGGAAGAACCCCTTTTCCTGTCGGCTTACACCGGGGAAGGCAAGCAAATGTTGTTAGACCAGTTGCGGGAGCTGCTTACTCTTGAAACTTCCCCTTCCTAGCAAGCGTTGTTTTTGAATCCACCCCATATTCCTTCATGGCTGGTTTCATGTGGAAGTTGAAGAACTTCTTTGAGATCTCCTATTCTGACGGGTTCCTCTATTTTTCGAATGTTGTCTGTTCGTGCACGGCCAGCGAATGAAATAGCGGCTCTCTCTGTGTATTTATTAATTTCCGGATAGTAAGGTAAGCCATGCCATCATCTGGTGATGCAGATAGACCCATGATCTTCAAATCGCCCTCCAGGCTGCATCGGATCGGACCATCGCAGATTCGTGAAAATATGCGAATTGCTATGGAGCATGATGCGATTAACCTGGCGCAAGGCCGTCCCGACTTCCCTACCGCGCCTGTGGTGAAGCAAGCTGCGATTGATGCTATTGCTAATGATCACAATCAATATTCGGTGACCTGGGGCTTGGCGGAGTTACGGGAAGCCATAGCCAACCATGTGCGGGAACGACATGGTTTGACCTTTGATCCGGAAACAGAGATTACTATTACCTGTGGTGTGACGGAGGCCATCGTGGCAGCCATGCTGGCCTTAGTCGAGGTTGGCGATGAGGTCATCATCATCGAGCCCGCACACGAAAACTATGTTCCGGCTGTGTATTTTGCGAGCGGTACGCCACGGTTTGTCACTCTCCGTCCACCTGATTATGCGTTACCGCTTGATGAACTTCGATCTGCGATAAGTCCTCGCACCAGGGCTATTATCCTGAATACTCCCCATAATCCCTCCGGCCATGTGTTCACGCGGGAAGAACTGATCGCCATCCTTGATCTGGCAGACCAGCATGGGATCTATGTGGTAACGGATGAAATCTACGATCATCTGTACTATGAACCCCATCGGCATATTGCTCCGGCCACTCTGGCGCCCGACTGGACAGGCCTGGTCATCACCGGAGGCCTGTCAAAAATTTACGCGGCAACGGGATGGCGTCTTGGCTATGTCCTGGCTTCCAAGGATGTGACGACTGCGATCCGAACGGTACATGATTACCTCACGATCTGTGCGCCGACGCCCTTCCAATACGCGGCGGTCACGGCTTTGGCGTTACCCGAGACCTACTATACTGACCTACGGGCGAGATTCCTTCGGCGTCGGGAACTCACCATGCAGATGCTGACTGACAGTGGATTTGAGCCCTATGCACCTCAAGGAGCCTATTACCTTTTAGCCGGCTACGGGCCATGGGAGCACAAGGGTGATTCCCAATCGTTTGCCACACGGTTGATTACGGAGGCGAAGGTGGCGGTGGTTCCAGGTGGCGCCTTTTACTATCAGGCGACAGATCTGGGACAACATCTCGTCCGTTTTGCCTTTGCCAAAACGAGCCAGGTTCTCAAACAAGCCGGCGAGAATCTCGCAAAGGCGTTTCACAATCGTTGAGGGAGAAACTACCGGAACGGTTTCACGACCCTCTCATGTAAACCCTCGCAACTCCAAACCAACCGACTAGTTTAGAGAAGGGAATGGTGTATGACCACATCAGCATGGGATGAACTGTCTCAGCAGATTGCCGAACTGGATACTCTGGCAGGCATTGGAGGGCTACTGGGTTGGGATCAGCAAGTGACCATGCCCTCAGGGTCGGCAGGGGGCCGTGCTCAACAGAGTGAGCTGATCGGACGGTTGTATCACGAACAAGCCACGTCACCTCGACTGGGTGAACTCATTGAGGCGGTGGCAGCCCTACCTGATTCGACTCTAGAGCAACAAGCTGCGGTTCGTAATATGCGCCGAACCTACCGCCGGGCTACTTGTGTGCCGTCGAAACTCGCCAGCAAGATCGCGAAGGCCGGTGCCAGTGGTGTCGCCGCCTGGGGAAAAGCGAAAAAAGAAAAAAACTATCGTCTTTTTGCAGAGAACCTCCAGACGAATTTGGACTTGGCACTCGAACGAGCACAAGCCATTGATCCCAACCGCCATCCCTATGATGTCCTTCTTGAAGACTATGATCCCGGTACGACGGTCGAGGATTTACGCCGGATGTTTGGGGCGCTGCAACAAGGCCTGACCGATATCCGGCAACAGGCCCTAGCCA